>Ga0310696_10003180_pt1 | contig 20763 bp, 12 predicted proteins | sample AusTroGonzalo_MG_4_FD_203885 | JGI IMG/M metagenome (GOLD analysis project Ga0310696, IMG submission 203885) | Bovine rumen microbial communities from tropical cattle in Woodstock, Queensland, Australia - Gonzalo_02 (v2) (version 2) | ecosystem: Host-associated > Mammals > Digestive system >... | reverse complement strand
ATACAGCTTCAGCAGTCTCACTATTTCTGATTTCTCATACGAAGATTACATCAGGATCTTCTCTTAGAGCAGATTCAAGAGCAGAATTAAATGACCAAGTGTCATGACCAATTTCTCTTTGAGAGATTAAAGATTTTTGAGGTTGAAATACATATTCAATAGGGTCCTCAATTGTGATAATTTTATAAGGTTTTTCTTTATTCAAAATTTCAAGCATGGCTACGATTGATGTAGATTTTCATCATCATGTAGGTCCAGTTACAAGGAATAATCATTTTGGAGATGCAAGCACATTCTTTTTAATAGACTCAGAAATGTTTTGAAACATAATTCATTCCAATTGTCTAGGTACATTATTAATTTTTCTCATTACGACATTAATTCTTCATGTACTTAGATATGCATTTACTCTATAAGCAATATCATCCTTTGAAAGATAAGCAAAATCTGCCTCTTTATCGACTAGAAATTTATCGAATCTCTGAGGATTATTCTTAAATAATTGCTTAAGTAAAATCTCCATGTTTTCATCTCAGATTTTTCATAATTCCTCTTTTCTTACGATTTCCCCATTTAGTCTATAAGCGGGGAATTCTCCAGCAGAAAGATGTAAATCTGAAATGTTTTGATTTCCAGCAATGAGTTTCAAAATGGACTCAATGTCTAATCAAATTCCTTGCATGATTACTGAAATAATGAATAAATCGTGAATATAATCACTTAGCTAATTATATTCAAAAAATTTTTCCTGTCAAAATTTTGGGGACTTTTTTTGGAATGTTAATCTATAGAAAATTTTTATTCACAATATTTTGTTATAAAAATTAATTACGGTTGAAATTTTAGTAGAAAATTTTATAAATCAAAGCGTTGAATCTGAATTTTTATAGTGAAATAATTAAAGTTATATTCATTGTCAGATTTTTAAGATATTAGGTGCAATATTTATGTTTTTTGATAAAATTAAACAAAGGACAAAATCCATATTTAAGTGGTTTCAGAATAAGATAACTAAAAGTCCATTATACGGAAGAACTCTAATTGCACTTTTTTTCATTGCACTAATTTTAAAGTGAATAATAATATACGTATCATATAAAAATTTAAATCCGCGAGAAAATGTGGTATCATATCTTGCAAGTGATATAATAATACTGTTCATAGCACATTTATTGATTGCTGTAAATTATTTGATAAAAAAAAGCAAATATAGGTTGATTAGCGATTTTATTGTATTCGTATTATTGTTATTATACGTAATAGATATGTTTACAATATTTGTATTCCATAGTAGAGTTTCTATAATGGAAGCTTTTGCTTTGTGAAGTAATTGATCTTCAGGTTTTAATTGAATAATTAGATTGTGGATATCTATATTTGTAATTATGTGATTGTTAGTTTTTCTTTTTATTCAGACAAAACTACCAAAATCTCAAAAGGTATGAAAAACTATGCTTATAACATTTTCTCTGTGCTCAGTAGCTTATGCATCATTTTACTTTTTTATAATATTTTCAAATATAAATATTAATTATGTTGAAAATATCGTTGAATTAAACTTAGATCTTTCAAAGATTCCTGATTTTAATGTGAAAGAAGACCAGGCAGAAGATGTAGAAAAATGATATTCTATCAAAAGTATCAAATGAGAATGAAAAGATTTGAATATTATACTAGTTTTCGCAGAATCTCTATCTGCAATAGATTCAGCAAATGCTGGATGAAATGATAAAATGCCAAAGTTTGATCAAATTCAAAAAGATTGAATTACACTTGCAAATTTTATTGCAAATTGAACAACATCAGACACAGCGCACATCGCTACATTACTCTGAGTAGTCCCTCTAGTAAATATGAGAAAATGAAATACACCATATAGTGGATATAAGCTCAAAATGGATACTCTTCCAGAATTTCTAAACAAAGAGTGATATATGACTACATTTGTAAGCGCTGCAAGTTTAGATTTTTTAAAACAAAGAGACTTTTTATCAGAAATTTGATTTCAAAAAATAATATGAGAAGAAGAATTTGAGAATAATAAAAAATATACTTTTGAATCGGCTCCAGATGGAGAACTATTTGATAGAGTGTTGCAAGAAGTTCATGTTCAAACCTGAAAATATTTTATTTGATTACAAACGATATCATTCCACAAACCATACAATACTCCATTATGAAAGACTGAAGAACTAGCATTGCAGTATTCTGATGAAGAATTATATAGATTTTATCAGGAGCTTCAAAAAATCTGATTCTTTGATAATTGAATATTGGTAATTGTATGAGATCATAGAAAAATGAATCCTGTGGAAGAAGGTGAACCAGAAATGATAGGTCCAAATCGATACATGAAATCTGTAGCAACTGTAGTATGAGCATGAATCCAACCTCAAACGATTGATAATGATATAACTCAACACACGGATATTTATAATTCTTTAAAAAGGTTAGTATGACATTGAAATGTGGATGTTGATGGTGTGTATAACGATATTTTTACACAAGAATCTAATAGAAATCGATGACTTACAAATTCAGAATTTTATGAAAATAATAGATATACAGTTTCGTCATATAGTGGAGATATATTCTTATTCAAAAATGTTTCTAGTCTGCCAAAAGATAGTGTAATATATGATTATTTTTCATCTTATGTTTCTTATGAATTTTGAAATGAAGAAGGCGAAGAATGAACAAATCATGAAGAAGATCCCAATAAAATAAAATTTATATGACATAGATGAGCTATAGAAAATTCTCCAGAAAATACGGTAGAATCATTTTTAGCAGCCAGAGATTTATGAGCAAATTGAATTGAATTTGATGTATCTTATACTAAAGATTATGAAAATATAGTAGCTCACTGAGATTTGCTATATACATCTAATTGTAAAAGACAAAAAGTTTGGAATTTGGAGTTTGAATGGATTCAAAAAAATTGTACAATACAAAATTGAGAAAAATATATGAAGTTAGGGAAAATGTTAGAACTTTTAGATTGATTATTTGATTACTATTTCCTTGAGATTAAAGTATATGATGAAAATCTTTGAGCTCAACAAGCTTTAGATGCAATACAAACAGTAAAAGATTTAAATATGCAGGATAGAGTAATTTTTATTAGCTATTCAGATGCGGCAAGAGAAGTCTTGGACGCAGATTCAGACATAATATATTGATGGGATACATTCGATGTAAATGATTTAGATTTTATATGAGAAAATAATAGTAAATATTTCTTAGCTCCATATGATTCTCTTACTCCAGAAATAGTTCAGAAAGCAAAAGATTTATGAAAAGAAGTAGTTACTTATACAGTAAATGAAACGTGAGATTTTCAAATGGTAAAGGACTTATGAGTTAAAATTATAATGTCAGATAGAGTGGATTTGCTCCAAAAATATAATAATACCGTACATTATCCAGTTCCCCATAGTTTGGAAAATTTAAACCTAAAAAAATCCTCAGAAATTATATCTGAGGATTTAGATGTTCAGTTATAAAACTATTTCACAATTTTTCTTGCTTCCAAGTAATATCTTTTTTCATCAGCTTCTCACATTGAGAATGTTTTTCTAGGTAATGCTCAATCTACTACTACAGTTTTGAAAAAATCTGATTTATCCATAATTGGAAATAAAATTCCAAAATTTCAATTTTCTTTTCAGAGTCTTTCTACTACATCATCTCAGTGAACATAATCGATTTTTGAATCAGTATGGTCTTTTAAATATTGATCTAAGAATGCTTGCATGTTTCATACTTCCAAATTTAATTTAGGATTTACAATTCAGAATAGATAATAAGCAGATTTAGAAACTCATCGACAGTAATGTGTATTTCAATCAGATTTTTTCATATTTTGCATTAATTCTTCCTTGTTTGAAAATTCTTCAACCTTCAAATCAGATCAAATACTCCTAAAGAATCTTCACATTTCATCTACGAAAGCATTTTCTTCCACATTAAACAAAACACGATGAATTGGTTCAAAAATAATTCATTCGTCATGAACATTATTTATCTCTACCAAAGCGAACCTTGCTGGATCATTTAACTGCTCTTCGGGAGAAAGAGTTTTTTTCTTTTCTTCCCAGATTGCTTTTGCTGTGGCAAAAGAGTGGTTTCCATCTCACATAGCAAAAAGCAAAACTCATAAATCTTCAGTTAATCAGTATTTTTCTTTAAAAGCTTCTAAATTATTTAATTTTTTTAATCAATTCACAATTTGCATAATAGTTTCTTCATCATTGATTTTCCATCATTTAATATGACCACCATTCATCATTAAGTCAAAATCATAAAGCATATTTTCATCTTTTACACTCGCTTTAAGTGGTTCTATAACTTGCTTTTCAGGATCATCAATTAACACCATAATATGAGGTAATTCAAAAATTGCATTTTTTCTAATCTCTACACGAGGTGGAATTCTTTCAATGATAGTTCATTCAGTAGCTCTGATTAATGTTTGAGAACCTTTACTAAAATCATATTTCTCCAAGTCTAATGCTAAAATTAATCCTTTTCTTACTGGGACATGAGCTGTTTGCCTTTCAATATAAACAAATCACATTCATTGATTTTCTAAAATTCAATTTTCATCATATTCATGCATAGTTTTTGTAATGTTTTCAATTATTTCAGCTTTATGTCATCATTCCAAATAAATCTCTGGAAATGTAATCTTCAACGTAGAAGGAGAGTCTCCAACTATATTTTTTACTTCATTCCAATATTCTGGTTGAGAAGTATATTGGTCGCATGCTACCACTGACCATTTCCTTAAATCTGTTCATTTTCTAGGTAAGTAAATTTCAGGAACTTTTACTCAAATTTTATCAAAAAAGTCTTGCATGATTTTATATTACAAAAAATAAAAAATCTAAATCTTTTCATGATTAAGTGATATTATTTTTTATCTTCATTTCAAATGAAAGAATTTATAATAATTTGTACCAAAAAAAGTCTGATTTTTTTTGCATTTTTATATATTTTCGATTATAATTAGTCGTTTATATTTTGTTTCGATTGTTATGAAAAAAATACTTTATTTATTCCTGTCTATTATTTTGTCTTGAATGATCTTCCCCGTATGTTTAGCCCAAGAAGAGATTACCCATAATGGAAAAGATTCACGAAAGTTTGCAGAGAATAATCCTGTAAGATTATTAGATGTAATATATGGAGAGGCTAATAGAACATTATCAGAAGGAGTGCAAAATACACAATATGATACTGTACATTCCGGGCCATGTGCTGGAGTAGGTAGTACATTTACTATTTCAAATACTCTATGCAATTTGAAATCACTGTCCACAAGCTATTTACAGTATATTATATACATATGACTAGCAGTTGCCACTATTATGATTATACGAAATTGATTTAAGCTTGTAACTTCACAAGACAGAGAAAAACAACTCACAACATTCAAAAAAAATCTCATATATATTGTGGTATGAGTAATTTTATTAGTATGATTCTACTATATATTAGATTTCTTTGTCTCAGTAGTAAATGTTGTTTCAAAGTAAAATTAATAATTTTATTAAATAACAATTATATGTAAATGTTATCATTAAAACAAAAATTAGTCGTGTGATTCCTGGCTTTATTTATCACAACCATATGCTGAATCTTTTTTATACCAAATTATACAGAAGCAAAAGTACCAGAGTATGGAACAGATTTTAGTCCGACTATAAAAGATTATGTAATTAAAATAAGTTGAGTAAAGAAGACAAATTCTCTCGGAAAGAATATAAAAACTATGTTTTATCCAAAAACAAGTAGTGAAAGTGCAATATACATTGTTATTAGAGATATGACATTATGAGTAATGATTCTTTTCTTTGTTCGAGCATGAGCATCTCTATTGCTTAATAAAAAACCAGAAGAATCTAGAAAACATCTATATAGCCTACTGTACATTATACTTGGATGAGTATTAGTTTATGCGTCTAGTTGGTTATTTGGAACTATATTTAACTTCTGAAATATGGGTGATACTTTCACGAAGGAAGGTGAGTGAGTAGGATGAGTCTCAGACAGTATAGTAAAAAAAGTGGCATTCGTTATCTTATCTGCAATTAAGGCTGCAGCATTTTTCGTCGCAATTATTATGACAGTAGTGACATGATTTAAAGTTATATCTGCAGGTGAATGAGAAAAGTGAAAAAAACTAGTAAAATGACTTATAAATATAGTAGTTGCTTTATTAGTTATTAAATGAATTGATTTCATATATTATCTTGCAGCAGATACTAGTAATTTTGTAAAGAATGCTTCAGATTTTATTGAAAATGTTGCAAAAGTGTTCGGATATTTATATTGAATTGTTACTGTGATTATGGTAATAGTTGCATGATATCTGTATATTACAGATGGATGAACTTGATCAAATTTCAAGAAAGCAAGCAACGTATTAATAAATATTTTATTGTCAGCATTAGTATTATTTGGATTCTTATTGATTATGTACCAAGTCTTCGCAGAATTCCAAAGTTGATGAGTTGCTGACGCTAATAAGACATCATTACTTATTCTTACCAAATTCTACGTATAAAAACTTTACCAAAACTTTATGGGTCTTTTCTGGATTTTCAGATGGACCCTTTTTTTCAAAATAACGTAATTTTCAATTGAAAAATGGAATAGGAATCATACATTAAACGTATGATTCTTTATTTTTCGTAATCAAATAATTTTGGCTAGGAGAAGGAGAAGATCATCTAGATCGACATTCAAAATTAATAAATATCATATAGGAATTGGATTTATGCTAATTGGTTTGCTGTTCTTTTTTGCAAAACAATTCGCTCCAGATGCTCCAATTTTATGACGATTTTCCAAAGCAACAAGTTATGCATTTGGAGAAACATGACTTGTAGTATTTTTCATACTATGTGTTTTAGTCTGAATTTTCATCCTTTGGAAAGGATATTTGATGAAAACATTCATTAAACAGTTTGGATGTTTAATGCTTCTTACATCTGCAGTACTAAATTTCCAGGCGATAGAAGAATGAAAAGATACTTTAGTGAATTGGACTCAATCAATCCATCATGGATGATATTGTTCATGGCCAATTTATCGAGTTTTAGAATCAATATTTTGACCATCAAAATTGGCAATCCAGATTTTGATTGTATTAATGCTAATTTGAGTGATTGGTCGAGTTTTGTATACATTAAATGTTAAACTTCCCAAACTTCCAAAAATAAATGTAGAACGTGAACCTGCACCAGCACCGGAAAAGAAAACAGCTAAAGCTCCATACGTAACTCGTGAATCTCAAACTTCTTCAGATTTACTCAAAAAACTAGAACAGACAACGTGAAAAAAAACAGCAACAGTTTGAGCTTGAAGCACAGCAGATTGAACTTCAAATTCAGGTTCACTTCTAAAAGATGGATTTAGCTCATTATTTAAACAGAAAGTTGAGCAAAAAATACAAGAAAAGACTGAAGAGAAACCTCGTCCACAGATTCATTTCTCTGGAGATAAACCAACATTCCCAGTTTCACTTCTTGCTTCTAATCTTTCAGAGAGTCAGCAAATCGATGAAAAAGCTATCGTTGAGAAAGCTCAAGCATTACAAAATAAACTTTCAGAATTCTGAATATATATTTCTATTGAATGATTTGATATTTGACCATCAGTAGTTCAAATCAGAATTAAACTCGCAGAATGAATCAAAATCTCAGCAATCACGAATTTGATGGATAACATCAAATTATCGCTCCGTACAAAGTCAGTTAGAATGGTTGCACCAATTCCAGGAACTGATTGTATTGGAATCCAAATTCCAAATCCAAAGCCAAAAACAGTTTGCCTATGAGATATATTAGCTTCTCGTGAATTCCAGAAATGAATGCAAAAGTCTGAAACAACTCTTGCGCTCTGAAAATGAATCGATGGAGCAATCGCGATTTCTCAGCTTGATTCCATGCCACATTTACTCGTAGCTTGAGCTACAGGAAGCTGAAAATCAGTCGGAATAAATAATTTCATCCTTTCATTAATGTACCAGAATTCTCCTTCAGAATTAAAGTTCTTGATGGTAGATCCAAAACAAGTAGAACTTTGAATGTATAGCTGACTTCCATATTTATTAGCACCTATCGTTTATGATTCAGGAAAGGCAGTTAAATTATTACAATGGACGGTAGAAGAAATGGAAAGAAGATACTCACTCCTTTCACAAAGAAAACTTAAACAGCTTTCAGAATTTAATGCTGCATATCCTGATGAAAAGATGTATCGTATAGTCTTCATTATCGATGAAATGGCTGATATGATGATGTCATCTGCTGCAAATAGAAAAGAAGCTGAAAACTGTATCAACCGTATCGCAGCCAAAGCTCGTGCAGTTTGAATCCACTTGATACTCGCTACACAGAGACCTTCAGTAAACGTTATTACATGACTTATCAAAGCAAATATTCCAGCCAGAATCGCGTTTAGTGTAGTTTCATCGGTTGATTCTGGAACTATATTATGACATAAATGAGCAGAAGAATTGGTATGAAAATGAGATATGCTTTATATGGATACAAAGATTACAGATCTTAGAGTTCAGTGAGCATTCGTTGATACTAAAGAAATCGATACAATAGTAGAACATCTCAAGAGAAAATATATGATATGAATAACAGAAGAAGACGTTTATAATCAGGAAATTATCAATGCACTTGAATCAAAAGCTGAAACATGATGAGCGTTCAGCTGATGATGAAGTGGAAATTGAGATGATGAAGATCTAATTAATCAAGCAATTCAAATCATAGCAGAAACCAGAAAAGCATCTACAACTATGATTCAGAGAAAATTATGAATTTGATTCGCTAGAGCTGCTAGGATTATGGATACACTAGAGGAAAGATGAATTGTATGACCACAGGATTGAGCTAGATGAAGAGACATATTTATTTAAAATAAGTTAAAATAATGATTATAAAGATAGCTTTAGGTGTTTTTATTTGAATAATATTAGCACGAGCTGTTATTAATAAGGATAAATTATTAGGGGATGAAAACAGTAGGGAATATGTTAAAGACTTTATGAAAACAGGATGTCTTACATTATCGCTTATTGTTTTTTGAATTTTAGGTTTAATAGGATTGATATTAATTATATATGGTTTTTATTCAGAAAATGGAACTATAAAAGAACTAGGATTATTTATTGGTATTCCTTCAGGAATTATTTTGGGTATCTTAGAAACATATTTAGAATACAAAGTTAAGAAAATAGATAAAAAAGAAGAAAATGAAAAAACGAGAACCAATCAAGGTAAAAATAGACAAAGAAAATAAAGATTTTTACCACCTTCTCCAACTAGGGCAAGGCTGATTTACATTAATATGAGAAAATCATTCATATTTTAGAGCCTCTTGAATAGTTTCTTTCAGACTATTTAAATCTTTTCAATCTACACATTTCACAAATCCACATCCTGCACTTCCCAGTAATTTCACTGGATCAAAAGGTTTAATCTGATTACCATTTGGAGTTGAATTAGTTTTTGCATTAAGTGGGGTAGTAGGAGAAGCCTGACCAGTAGTTAATGCGTAATTTTGATTATCGCACGTAATATGTAATATATTTATGTTATTTCTAGCTGCATGAAGCAAATGTCATAGTCAAATTCAGTAAGTATCTCCATCTCCAGAAAGTGATATTACAGTCAGTTTAGGGTTTGCTAATTTAACTCATGTGGCGAATGGAATTCATCTTCCATGTAAAGTTTCAGCTCCATAGCAATCTAAATATTGATTCATTTTACTTCCACATCCGATTCAAGTTACGAAAACTACATTTTCTTTTTCGATTCATAAGCTTTCTAATGCCTGTTTGATAGCTAAGTGAATCAAAAAATTTCAGCATCAAGGACATCGTTGTATAGATTGTAAGTTAGTTCTCATTGATAATTATAATGCAATTAAAGTCTGATTTTATTTCATTTTTTCTTCAACTTCTTCTATCATAATTGGATATAAGCTGTATTTTCTCAAATGGTCTATCTTTTCATTCCATTCATCAGTAGTTAATCCACATTCTGAGCGAATATATCTTTCACAGCTTCCATTATGATTTAATTCTACAAATATCAAATTTTCAATCTGATTTTCATTCTCCTTGAAGAATTTTCTTAAGCTTTCATCGAATGGTTGGAATACTTTGATTACGATTAATCACCAATCATCTTTACCTTCAATAGCTTTTTCGATTGCATAACGGTTAATTCACCATGTAACGAAGAATTTTTTTGCATTTGTATTGATGACTTCATAAGCAAGTCAGTCTTTCAATTCTTCTTTCTTGAACGTTTCCATTTTTCTTGCACGTTTCTCCATTTGCTGAACTTTTATTTTTGGATTTTCGTTCGTTGCTCAGCTTTCAGTATGTTCATAAGAAGAAGCAATGAATAATGTGTTTTTAGTTCCAGGAATCGCTCTAGGAGATATTCAACTTTCAGTATCTTTATATCTCAAATAATCATCAGAATTTGATTCTTTCGCAAATTCTCAATGATTAATTACAGGCACTTTCAACTTTGATAAGTCTAAACTCATCAAGCATTCAGATAAAGTTTTATCTACCAAAAATATCACAGGATGTTGGTAAATTTCGCTCCAATTCAAAGCTCGTGAAATCATTTCATAAGCTTCTTCGTAAGTGCTTGGAGCTAGAACTATCGGTCTAGTCTCTCAGAATCACGCATTCAAAGCTATATCCAAATCTCATTGTGCAACGAAAGTTGGAGTTCCAGTACTTGGTCAATCTCTCTGAGAAAGAACGTAAACTCATCATATTTCAGCCTGATTTGCGAAAGCTAAACTTTCCACCATTAATGCGAATCCTCATCCGCTAGTTCCACACATAGCTCTTTTTCATGCATAACTTGCTCCGAGCATAGCCATGCTTACGGCGATTTCATCTTCTCACTGGAAAAATGTTATTTCAGGATGTTCTAATATTCAGTTTATTATACTTGAAGCTGGAGTCATAGGATATGCTGAATAAAATTCTAATCCAGCTTTTGCTGCTCAATCTGCGATTAAATGATTCCCAAACTCCATTGATAGGGGAGTTCAGTTTGTTTTGGATAAATCAAACTTAATTCATCAATTCTGACTTCAAAATTCGATTCATTCGTCTAATGATTTCAGATTTCATTCTTTATCTTTTGCTAAAAATCATCTTTCCTCCAAAACTCTTTCTGCATCTTTATGATGAATATTCAGCTGTTTAACTGCGATTCAGAACGCAAAAGTATTCTTTCTAGCAGTATTAACTGTACTCAAATCGATAATTTCATCCAAATCGAATAATTCAGAATTCTTTTCTATTGCGAATTTATCTAAGGCTATAAAAATCTGAACCTTTTTTGAAAAATATGGCTTACCATCATCGGAAATATTTACAAACATCGTATTGTTGCTTCACTTTATCACGCTCGCATACTCTTTATCAACCCAAACAGAATATCAATTTTCAGCTAATAATTGAGCTAATAATTCTCATGCAGTATTGATTCCAGATCCAGCAGGCCCAGAAAATGCTATATTTAGATGCATAATTCAAAGATAATTATAAAATATTCTATTCAAAAATTAATGATAATAAAACTCTGAATAAAAACAAGAAAAGAAAAAACGGAGTATATAGACTCCGTTCTTATGAACCTGTTGTATTACTATTTCTCAAAATTTTCTAGATATTCATCTTCAAATAATGCATAGATTTCCATCATAAAGTCATCAAAATTTGGAATAGCTTTTTTCAAGAATTCAGTTAATTCATCATATTTATCTTTTTTTAAGTATTCTCAAACTTTATCAGTTTGTTTTTCATCAAGTTCTCTATAAATTGAAAGCATAATTCTTTCTTGGAGAATTGGTCTAAGATCTTCTTTGATTAGAACTCATTCATCAGGAGTGAATCCAGCTTCTTTTACAAGCTCATCCAAAAATTCTTCTTGGAATGATTTTGAAATTTTATTGTTGGCCATTTTTTTGTTTTTTTATGTAATAAATATTAAATTGATGCTACTGATTATTAAAACTTATTCAATGTTAAATCCTAAGGCTGGGGTCTTCTATTGTTATTTTGATTATTGTTCTGATTGTTATTTCCAAAATTTTGATCAGTTGTATCCTTAGTTGGCTTTCTTTTTTTGAATGTATTGAAGAATAGAGGTACTCCCATAATCCATCTTCCCCATGTTTTTGCTGGTATACCAGGAGTTCATGGTGTTCATGGAATTGCTGGAGTTGTAATATCAATAGATCATGTCATGAATCTTTGAGCTACATTATCCCATAAAGTACCAGATTTATCTAATCACCTATTAAATCAATCAACTATGATATTTTTTCATGAGGTAGCCATTCAATCAGCTATTCATTGTGCATAATGCTCTAGCTCTTCTGCTGCTCTCATTGTAGCCAAATTATCATTTGTGAATCAAATAGATTTTAACTTACTTAATTCAGTAAGAAAAGCATCTCTTTGTGCAGTATGTGTTCACCATGGCATTGCATTAATGTTGTCTTCTACAGTTTTTAATTGAGCTTTTAGTACTTTAGTTCATAGACTTCATGCTCTTACAGTTGTTCCATCTGTTCCAACTCAATAATTAATTACAGCATGTGATCAATCTGGTATACTAGAGCTAGAAACTAGAGATTTAGTGTTTGAATAAATGTTACCAGAATCTGCATAGTTTGCTGTTCATGGAATATCATATTTTCACAATCAGAAATTATCAGTACCTGATGGATGGTTGGATGTAGAACTAGGAGTTCATGGTGTTCATGGAGTTCCAGGAATATCTTTTGAGAATACTCCACTTCCTGTAAGGTATTGTAATCCCAAAGCAGTACCGATTGAAAGGGCTGCTGTTCCTATTCCATATCTAAGAGCTAACCATCTTCTTTCTCTCTTGAATTGAATTAGCGATTTATCATAACTTGCTTTCAAGTCATTTTTGATAACAGCATACGTAATATTTGTTCATTGTGGATTTGTAGCTGTCATATTTTGCTCTATATCATTTGTTGTTTTACCAATTTTATCTAGTCATAGAGTAATAGCTTTTTCTAACCTTCTCATATCTTTTTCAGTTTCATCAACTTTTTCTGAAGCTAGAAAGTTGTGTCACATCTCTCTATAATATTTCAAACGAGCCCATCATTCAATTAAACTTAATTTCATGAAATTATCTTCGTTAGCTGTGAGAGGTCAGCTTTTTGCTGAAAGGTTTGTAATGTATTCTGTGATTTGATCAGAAAGTTTGATATTATCCTGTGTTGTTTGATCGTATAAAGCTAATTGTCTCTTTGCTTTATATTTCTTTCGACCTTTACCGTTTAATGCAGTGTTCTGCCAATTTTGGATTTTTGCTTGTTCATTTCTATAATCTGTAACGACATTCTTCTCGTGAGTATTTTGTTCCTTTGTATGATGAGTCCATTTTTTCACATAATTAGTAAATCATACGTAACTTCAGAAGACTCATGTAGTTACTGCAGCTCATGCTACAGCTGACATTGGTGCAGTAGCTAATCATAGTCATACAGATAAAGCTACAGTTCAAATAGCAGTTCACCAAGGATGTTTATCCATAAAATGTCCTACTTTATATTTCCATCATTTTTCACGATCTTTATTATCAATTTGATATGCAGATTTTCACTTATTTAGAATATCAATATTCATTCTCAGATTAGTTATTTGCATATTCATAATAGCTTTTTGGTGAGAAAGATATCTTCTTAATTGATTCCTTGCATTAAGATTTCATTGTAAGAACTGTTCAAAAGTTGCCTTAAATGCAGGAAGTTTTTGATACTGCTTAATATATGTTTCTACATAATTCTGCATATTATGCATGTAAATAGGATTACCTGTTGCGATATATTGATTTAGTTGTCAATCTAGGGTAGTAATCAGTGTATTTAATGCCTTGCGTTCTTTTAATTGTAATAAAATATTTGTTCCAATATGCGTAATATTTTGACCTTGTAAAATATTCTGGATATTAGCATCAGCTGCTACAATTGAATTAAATCTTTGTTGGAATGTAGTATCGTTAATTACATTGTTTAAATAATCTCTACATAACTGATCTACTTGTATATTATGTACTGTAGTAATACGATTAACTGCAGCCATATTTGTAAACAATTCATGAGCATGACGGTCTGCTGCATTTTGACTCTGATCATTTAGAGTAGCATATCATGTACTAGTCTGAAATGCTGTATTTGCCATGCTACTCATTTCATTTCTCATCATTCTTTTCCTTTTGCTTCATCTTCACAAGAATAGAGCTAATCTGCTTCACATTTGCCATCGTCATAGTCAGTCATACTGCCTTTTTAGTTCTTCTTCAACTTTCAATGCAGCTTTTTCTTTGAATACATCTGTTCACATATCAGAAATAACAGAAGTCATTTCATATGGTTGATTAGGAACAGGAATAGTACCAGGTACTACTTGAAAAATTTTATATTTCTTAATAGTTACTCTTGATTTATAAATCTGAATGAAACTTTCAAATTCAGTAATCTTTTGAGAAATAATTACTAACTTTTTGTTAATTTCTTCGATTCTTTGTTTAATTGTTAGCTTTATTTTTTCTTCTTTTTCAACCTTTAAACTTTCTTCTAATTCTGTTAATTCTACCAATAAAGCTTCCCATTCTTCAATAAGTATAGTTAATTGAACTTCTAATTCACTCCTTCCTCAGTTTCAAGATTCTTCATAATATACTAATTCATACTTTGTGTGACTTCATGCATCATCGTGTTGATCGGCTCAGTCATTCCACTCTAATTTTAGTTCTCTTCAATCTTTATCTACATATATAGCAGATGTATCCATACCTCATTTTCGAGAAATTTCTTTACCATCTTTTCTTTTAATTCCATTTTCTTCACAGTATTTTGCAAACCAAGCTCAACCATCGCTGTCATCAAATTCTTCTACAACAACTCTCTTTTTGTTACTTGCCTCCTTTTGCTTTATCTTCTCTCTAATATCAGCCAATTTCTTCTCTATATCAGCTATTTTTTTATCTATATCTTCAATGTTTGGTATTGAGAATCTTTGAGATTTACTTGGCATATTTTCTTCTCAGATAATAACCTCTTTAATATCTCCAGATCTTTTTTTCAATACATCCAATAGTTCACTCTGTCTGAAACCACTTTCTTCAAATAAATCAGTTTCATCCTGTCATTTTGTAAATCTTTTTCCATTTCAATGTAAGTAACATACTTTCCCGTCTCTAGTTATGATATATACAGATTCTTGATCTGCTGAGATAGCATCTAGAGCTTTCTTAATTTCGTTAAATACATCCTTCTGTTTATTTAATTTTTCAAGTTCCTTTTGAAGTTTTTTCTCATCTTCCTTTAGTTGTTTAAGTTCTTCATCGCTATCTAATCACTTCAAAGATAGTTGTAATGCTTTATATCTTTTAATTAGAATTGCGAGTAATTTCTTTTTTGACTTTATTTCTTCAAGAATAACTTCCTTATTGTATCTTTCAATTGATATAGAAGTTGTAAGCTCTACAATTTGAGTTTGAAGCTCAGTAATTGTAGTTTCAATTTCTTCTACAATTTTTCTTTCTCTAATTACTTCTCTTTCAACAACTTTTTCAAAATATTCAGAAACTTTAATCATTACTCCATAACGAGCTAAACGTTCTTCAGAAACATATAATCCATCTTTTAATTCTGATTCTGATAATTTGATACAATATTTATCTTTATAATCTGCTCATTTTGGAGAGAAAAGAATAATCATTTCTGCGAATTCTTTGTCGAGTTTACTTAGTATAGTAGCATCTCATTTTGCTTCGATATATTCTTGTTTGAATTCTTCATAGAATTCAAATTCTTCTATGTTAATAACTTCTTCTCTAATCCTGATAGTTCACCTTGGATATCCTTCAGCTCATCTAATTCCAACTATCAATCCTTCAACAAAACTTCTTGAAATGTAATTTGAATTTTCATCTAGAGCTTCTGAACTCTCAAGTTTGTCATCATTTTTGTCATTCCCTTCATCAATATTTTTTTCATCTGTATCTTCAGATTTTTCATCTGACTTTTTGTCTTTATTTTTTAATAAATTTTCGAGGTCGGTAATCTTTGCGTTTTGTTCTTCAATTTTTTTATCTTTATTTTCAGAATCTTCCATTAATTTTTTTATAAGAGCCTCCATTTCTTTCATTTTCTCATTTTGGATTTTTATCTTTTCATCATCCTTTCATTCTGAATTTTTACTATCAGGATTGTCTAATTCTTCAGTATTTTCTCATTCTACATTTTTAGTATCGGCTTTACTTAATTTTTCATTTTCTTTCTGTAATCTTTCTATTTCTTCGTTTTTTAGTTCGTCCTCTCTTTCTTCTATTTTTTTGAGTTCTTCATCTTTCCATTTTATAATGTATAATTTTCAATTTTTATCTTTTACAGTAAAAAAATCCAACTTATTATCGTAGTCTTTATTTAATATTTCATATTCATTCTTAACAAAATCTTTAGTTATTACATCGTTTCCAATTTTATCTCAATCTTTATAAGTAATAACTCATCATCTAGCTAAAATGCATCTCTCAGCAATTTCCATGTACATTTTTTCTTTTTCATTATCATCCTTACCCTCATATTTATCAAAAATTTTCTTATAATATTTTTCACTTTTTAGAGTTTCATATTTTATTGAAATGGCTCAATTCAGTTTAATTTTTTTATCTGGATTGTCTTTAATCTCTTTTATTTCAGAAATTGTTTTTGCAATATCAGTAAATCATCTAGTATCTAAATCCAAATTTTTGAAAACATCTAGCTTTGCTTGCTCTCTAATTTTCTTTTGTAATTTACTAGCTTTTTCATTGTTATTTGACAATAAAGATACACTAGAATTTACTAGATTAGATGTGGGTGTGGTCATTTTTTTTAACACAAAATAATAAAATAATCTATTTTATTATATCCTAAAATTCAAAATTTGTCAAATTTTTGAGGACTTTTTTCAAATGAAATCTTATACAAGAAAACAGCATAGATATGCTGTTTCTTTATGGTGATTTTTTATTAAATTATTATCATAATGCTAATCTTCTTCTCATTTCTCTTAATAATCTTCAGGCAAGTAGAGGATTTTGGAAGAATTCTATTCTTTCTTGAGCGTTACATCTAATTCTTTCAGTAGGTATTGTATCAGAATCAAAACGACCAGCATTTCTACCTCAAAGAGGATTTAATGCTCTATCTTCTATCTCCAAATAAGAAAGATTTCCATCTTCATCAAAAATGTAAATCTTTCAAGTTTTATCGTTGTTTAAATCAGATACAGCAAAATTCTCAGTCTGAACTAGATTATTAGTTCTTAATCTGTTCACGTATTCTTCATTAATCGCTGCCACCATAGCTAATTCAATTCAATCAAAAATTCTTTTTCTATTAATCTTTTTTCTAAGAATTGATCATAAATCCTTAGCTTCATATGAATATTCTTGTCCATCAAATTCTCCTGTAACTGTAAATTTTCAATTATTGAACGCTATATTTACATTTTTTCATGCATCATTAACAGAAGTTTCAAAATCGAAGTTATTATTAGTTTTACCATGGACTATTCTTCATCGAAGTCTCTTAATTGGTCATCATCTAAGCCATTGAGTTGTGTTATATTTTAATAGATTACGATTCTCCCAATTATGTAATAATCAGTTTGTGGCGTTTTGGTATTCCTGAGCTGTTGCGTTCATGATAGTATTAATCTGAGTTGATAGTTCGCGAACTCAGTTTTCCAAGGTATCTATATCATGTAAATTTTTGAATTGATTTTCATCAAATATAATAGCTCTTTGCGTTGTACGTGTAGCAGGATTAACTCATCTTCCACGAATTATCAGGTTCTCTCATTTAATAAAGGCCTCAATTCTATCACAAGTTACATTATTTCATCTTGCATCGACAAAATTTGTAGCGGGAATCTCCCTACTTAATTTTTGAGGAGATATCATAACCATAGATTTAAGTACAGATAATGCGATATTACATCTCAGTTTTCTATTTAATGGTTCTCCATCTTTTGTATTTGCTCTATTTAGTATTCATCTAATTAATCTATCATGATTAGCTGCTTCTATAATTTCAGGTTCTTCTTTACCATCTATATTTATAGTTGCAACTATTCTATTTACTCATAGAACCTCAATATTTACTCAATATTTAATTTCTCAGTCTTCAGTTTCTAAAGTCTGATTTTCTAAATTTGCATTTCTTCACTGAAAAAACTTTGTATAATTATTCCTTCTAGAATTTCTTCTTCTAAGTCTTTGCCATCGACTATCTGGATGACTTTGAGGTCAGTGTGCATCATCTGGAATTTGAGCTAAAACTCTCAAGTTGTCCGTGTTATCCTTCGGATTATTTGATACATCTGTCTGAAAATCCAAGAACTCTTGTAGAATATCATTACGATAAACATTTGCGTTATTATTTATTTGTCATGATGCGTAGTTTCTTAGATTATCAGGTATGCTTTGTCTAACGTAATTTTGAAAAGCATTTTGATTTAGTAAATATTGAACAGGTACATCTCTATTTTCTCTAGTCATATCCCCCCTAAATCATGCTTGTAGATTACCGATAGCTAAGAAAGGAAAATGTCATCTTAATCTATTTCTGACTCTATCGATAAACAAATTTCTTCTAGTCTCATTATTATAGATTTCATTCACTTCAGCTTCATTTCATCATTCACGTAAAATTCTCCATATAGCTTCATTTTCAAGGTTTTCTCTATATCTATCAGTATATTCGGCTGTTATTCTTTCATCCATAGGTGGTATTAAACTATCATATGCAGCTTCACGATTTGCTTGAAGTAAAGTAGGACGAGTAATTTCTAAATGAATTGGTTTATGGTGATCAACATCAAGTCATGTATCATTGTCATGAATTCTAACTCTTACATTTAAATCTAAATTTAATGGAAAAGTTAGTCATTCAATTGGAGTGATTGTAAGGTTATTGATATTCATATTTTGATTTGCTATGTTATTATTCACAAAACTGATTCATCAAATAGATAGTGTCTTATCTCAGAGTTGATATTCAAAATTTCCTCAACTAGTTCTTAACGGATTTCCATCGGATCCACACAGCGTATAATTGAAAGATCTTGCTCATACTAGAGGTGCATGAACAAAGTTTAATGGTACCACAGTAGGAGTTCATCATATAGTAATGTTAGTATTTGGTAAATTCGGTTGATAAGCAGGTCTTAGCGGTCATCACGTTCTTTGAGGTCATAATAATAAGTTATTGTAAGAGATATCACTAATTGCTTGGAGTTCTCTCTGTCTTAAGCGCATTTCTCCAGGATGTACTGCATTTAGTCTATCTTGTAATTTTTGTAGCTGCAGAATTCTATCTAATCTACTCTTATGCTCCATATATCTTGTACGAATATGGGGTATTTCTGTCTGTAAATTATTTAATTGAGTTAGTCTACCATTAAAATTAGCAATAAATCATCTTGTTAAACCTTCATTTCATCACGCAGAAGCAACGGTTCAAGTATCTCCAAATGGTAAAAATCAATTTTGTATATGAATCGGAGTTTTGTTTAATCAGTCTATACGATTCCTTAAATTCTTTTCATGATTTAGCTCTTCAATCCTATTATTCGTATCATTTAACAAAGTTACATATTGTGATTGTAGGTTTTCAATATCTCCAAGATGTGCAGTATTTAATGTGGGTAAACTTTGTAAACTTATAGGAATTCACCCTTTTTCAACGGCTGTAAATTGAGTTCTACAGCTGGATAATACACCGGCATCTCAACCACCTGTTTTATTTAATTCATTAATAATTCTTGATAATATTCATGAAATAGTATTAATTCTTCATTTAAGGTTATTTTGAGATGTTAACTCACCATCAATAATAGACAATCATCTGGCTACACCACCAATGATGTGTTGTTCATCGGCAATATCTGTTAATTTACTAATATTTTCTCCCAATCTTGATTTTAAATTTGCTATATTAGATTCCAATGTTGTCAAATCATTTTCAGCATTTGTGATTCTGTCTATAGAATTTTGTGTTTCGGTAGCATCTCCATGAGGTAAAGTTGAGGGATCTGTACCACGAATGTCTATTGCATTAACATTTATTGCAGAATCAAGAATTATATCACTTATACGTCTAGAGATATCTGATGCATTTGTTACATCATTGATACTGTTATATAATTCAGAATCTACAGAAATACTACTACCTCATTCCAGTGCATTAAAAAGTCTAGTCGAAATGTTCCTTTGAACTTCTGTAATATTTGCATTTTCCAGGTTTTCATTTAGAGCGTTAACTCTATTCAATACGTTAGGATCTTTAATTGCCATAGGAATACGATTAAATAATAAACCTCCAATCATCAATAATTATAACCACAAAAGCTAAAAAAGTCAAAAAAAATCAGACTTTTTTAATTGCTGAAAATTTTTTATAAAAAATGTACCCATTTTGGTGAGTTATGAGGCATTTTGACTATAAAATAAAAAAAAGTATAAAAATCACTTGAAAAACACTTAAACTTTTGTATATATATCTCACGTAAAGATATTCCGAGGTAGCTCAGCGGCAGAGCAGTTGGCTGTTAACCAATTTGTCGTGGGTTCGATCCCCACCCTCGGAGAATCTTTGAGTTTTAAT
>Ga0310696_10003178_pt1 | contig 20781 bp, 15 predicted proteins | sample AusTroGonzalo_MG_4_FD_203885 | JGI IMG/M metagenome (GOLD analysis project Ga0310696, IMG submission 203885) | Bovine rumen microbial communities from tropical cattle in Woodstock, Queensland, Australia - Gonzalo_02 (v2) (version 2) | ecosystem: Host-associated > Mammals > Digestive system >... | reverse complement strand
AAACTTACCAAGATCAAGATCAACGAAATCGCTTAAGAGTTATGGCACACAAGAAAGGTCAATCCAGTTCCAAGAACGGTCGTGAGTCGCAGAGCAAGCGCCTGGGTCTCAAGAAATTCGGCGGCGAAGTCGTGAAAGCCGGCAATATTATCGTCCGCCAGCGCGGCACGGTCCACAACCCAGATCGCAATGTCGGGATGGGTAAGGATCACACGCTGTACGCCCTCGTGGACGGTACGGTGAAGTTCACCCGCAAGCGGGAGAACAAATCCTACGTGTCGGTGGTCCCGTTCGAGAACTAGTCTCGGGGACTGAAGTCGAATCGAAGGACCTGCATTCCGGGACGAGTGTGGGTCCTTTCATTTTTAAGGGAAAAAGAATATGTTGACGCTCAAAATGCTTCGCGATGACCCGAAAGCCGTCATCGAGAAATTGAAAATCAAGAATTTCGATGCGCAGCCCCTCGTGGACAAAGTGCTCGAACTCGATGTGCTCCGCCGCAATCTCCAGACGGAGAGCGATGCCCTGCTCTCGCAGCAGAAGCAGAAGGCGGCCGAAATCGGCGCCTTGATGAAGCAGGGGCTCAAGGAAGCCGCCGAAACTGCCAAGGCGGAGGTCGCTGCCCTCAAGGCCCGTTCCGGTGAGCTCCTCGCCCGGATGGACGAGGCCTCTTCCGAGTTGGAGAAGACGCTGGTTCTGATGCCCAATACGCCCTGCAGCCTGGTCAAGCCCGGCATGGGTGCGGAGGACAACGAAGTCGTCAAGATGGGCGGCCCCGAGGTCCAGCTTCCCGAAGGCGCTCTGCCGCACTGGGAGCTTGCCAAGAAGTACGATATCATCGACTTCGACCTGGGTGTCAAGATCACCGGAGCCGGTTTCCCGGTCTACAAGGGCAAGGGAGCCAAGCTCCAGCGCGCCTTGATCAACTTTTTCCTGGATTGCAATACCGCGGCCGGCTACAAGGAAGTCGAGCCGCCGGTGATGGTGAACGCAGCGTCCGGCTTCGGCACCGGCCAGCTTCCGGACAAGGAGGCGCAGATGTACTACGCCGGCCTGGACGACTTCTATATGGTGCCGACGGCCGAAGTGCCCGTCACCAACATTTTCCGCGACGTGATCCTCTCCGCCGACGAGATCCCGCAGCGCCTGACCGCCTACACGCCCTGCTTCCGCCGTGAAGCGGGTTCCTACGGCAAGGACGTCCGCGGCCTGAACCGCCTGCACCAGTTCGACAAGGTCGAGATCGTGCGGGTGGAGAAGCCCGAGAATTCCTATGCTGCGCTGGACGAGATGGTCGCCCACGTGGAGTCCCTGGTGAACAAGCTGGGACTGAGATACCGCATCTTGCGCCTCTGCGGCGGCGATATGAGCTTCACCTCCGCCATCACTTACGACTTCGAGCTGTGGTCCGCCGCCCAGGGCCGCTGGCTGGAGATTTCGTCCGTCTCCAATTTCGAGACCTACCAGGCCAACCGCCTGCACCTTCGCTATCGCGACGAAGAGGGCAAGACGCAGCTGGCGCATACCCTGAACGGCAGTTCGCTGGCGCTTCCGCGCGTTGTGGCCGCCCTTCTCGAGGACAACCAGACCGCCGACGGCATCATCATCCCGGAAGTCCTTCGTCCGTACACCGGTTTTTCACGAATTGACTAAGGAAAAAATCATCCTCGGTATCGATCCCGGAACCAACATCCTTGGTTTCGGGATCGTCCGTGTGGATGCCGCAGGACATCCCCATTTCGTGGATATGGGCGTCGTGGACCTGCGCAAAATCGCCTCCGCGTACGACAAGCTGGAGATGATCCGGGAGAAGGTGGGCGCCCTGTGCGACCTGCACCATCCCGACGATATGGCCGTTGAATCACCGTTTTACGGCAAGAATGCCCAGGTCATCCTCAAACTCGGCCGCGCCCAGGGGGCGGCGATGGTCGCCGGTCTCGACCGGGGGGTGCAGATCTACGAGTATGCCCCCCGAAAGGCCAAAATGGCCATCTGCGGCAATGGGGCCGCATCCAAAGAACAAGTTTGCCTGATCGTTCAGCGCACGCTTGGCATTAAAATTGATAGTAAATACCTGGACGCCACAGATGCCTTGGCGCTCGCAATGTGCCATTTCTACCAATCGACCAGCCCGCTTGCAGCCGTGCAGACGACGGGTAGTTGGGAGAAATTTGTTGCGTCCAATCCGGAGCGTATTAAAAAGTAGTAGTATGAACTTTAAGAAGATCGTCCTGCTCGCTGCAGGATTGTTGCTGGGAATCAGTGCATTCGCCCAGAACGTCAAGGGCGTCCTGTTGGATGGATCCAACGGAGATCCCCTGGGGTTTGCAACGGTTTCCCTCACCAGGGAAGGACAGACCAAGCCCGCCAAGTACATCTTGTCGGACGACAAAGGCGCGTTCAACTTGGAGTCTGTACGCAATGGTTCCTACACCCTGCGCGCCGAATTGATGGGCTATGAAGCCTATGTCCTCCCGATCAAGGTGGAGAACAACAAGAGCATCGACCTCGGTGAGATTGAAATGGCGGTGGACCGTGAGCAGCTCGAGGCTGCCGAGGTCTCCGCGATCGGCAACCCGGTCATTATCAAGAAGGATACGATAGAGTACAACGCCACCTCCTTCTTGTCCACCGACAACGACAACCTCATCGACCTGCTCAAGAAGATGCCGGGCATCGATGTCGCCGACAACGGTACCATCACCGTCAACGGCCAGTCCGTCAGCAAAATCACGGTCCAGGGCAAGACCTTCTTCCTGGATGACCCGCAGGTCGCCTCGCAGAACATCCCCGCCAAGCTCGTGAAGAAGCTGAAGGTCATCCGCAAGAAGTCCGAGCAGGCCGAGTTCACCGGTATCGATGACGGCCAGGAAGAGACGGTCATCGACCTCGGCTTGACGGAAGGCGCCAACCTGAACGGCCTTGTCGGCCGCGTGACGGCGGGCGTGGGCCACGACCTTCCCAGCAAGAAGAATCCGCTGAACGACTGGCGTTTCTCCGGTAATGCCTTCCTCGGCAATTTCTCCGGCAACACGCAGATCTCCCTCATCCTCAACGCCAACAACGCGAACGTCCAGGGTTCCACCAATTTCTCCGGAAACATGATGGGCGCCATGATGGGCGGCGGCGGTGGCGGCATGGGTATGGGTGGCGGCATGGGCTTCGGTGGCGGCGGTGGTATCAACACCTCCTACATGGCCGGTCTCAACGCTGCGGCTGACGCTTTCGACGGCCGGATGGAAGTCGGCGGCAACTACAATTTCAACCACAACAGCAGCGTCTCCGACTCGGAATCTTCCACCATCAACTACCTGTCCGGCATGAACCAGCTGTCCGAGAGCAACAGCCATAACCTCAACAAGTCGCTCGGCCACAATTTCGGTCTCCGCCTCGAGCACAAGTTCTCGGACAACACGTCCATCGTCTTCGAACCGCGCGTGCGTTTCGGCAGCGGCGACTACACGCAGTCCAGCAGCACCGTGACCTCCCAGGACAAGAGCCTGAGCGGCAACTATTCCAAGGTCAACGACGCTACCACCAACAACACGGGCAACAACAAGAACTTCAGCACCAGCGGCTTCCTGCTGTTTCGCCAGCGCCTCGGCCTCCCGGGCCGTACCCTCACGGTGAACACCAACTTCAACCTGTCCGACAACAAGATGGACGCGTTGAACAACAACAACACGAACTATTACAATGTGGACGGCACGATCGCTTCCAGCACGGCGGTGAGCCAGAACGCGAAGCAGGACCAGCAGAGCTACTCGGTCAGCACGCGTGCCACTTACACCGAGCCGCTCGGCAACTACTTCTACCTGGAGGCGAACTACTCCTTCAACTGGAGCAAGTCCATCTCCGAGAAGAATACCTATGACCTGCTCAATGGCGGTATCCTCGATCCGATGTATTCCAACCAGACCATCACCCTCAACAGGCGCCATGAGATCGGCGGCAACGTCCTCTACCAGGACGACCGGATGCATCTCCAGGCTGGTTTCACCGCGATGCCGCAGTATCAATACAACAGCACGCTGGTGTATGACTCCGAGTCGAAGACCAACAAGCCTCGGGTCTATGAGGACAACCGCTGGAACTACTCCCCGCAGGTGATGATGATGTTCGACCTGAGCGACGACGCTTCGTTGCGTTTCTTCTACCGGGGTACCTCCAACCAGCCGTCCTCCTCGCAGTTGATGCCGGTGCCGGACAACACCAACCCGCTGCGCGTCACCTTCGGTAACCCGACGCTGACCCCGTACTTCTCCCATAACATCAACGGTGAGTACCGCTACAGCAACCGTGCGAACTTCTCGTCCTTCAACATCCGGGCGAACGGCGGCTTCACGCAGAACCAGATCTCGAACGTGGTGATCACGGGCAGCAACGGCGGGCAGTACACGATGCCGTTCAACGCGCCGACCACGGGCAACGCCGGGATCAACCTCTTCAACAACGTCCCGCTGGACAAGAGGGGTGTCTTCTCCCTCAACAACAGCACGGGGGTCAACTGGCGCCAGTCCTTCGCCTATGAAGGTGTGGACGTGGATATGACCAAGTATACCACGGAAGGTTTCTACGCGTTCATGAACTGGTTCATCGACCAGTTCAACGATCCGACCTACTACAAGGCCCACATCGTGGAGAACTTCACCGACAACCTCAACGTCAACGAGCGGCTCCGTGTGACCTACCGCGGCACCACCCTGCAGGCTACCCTCGGTGCGAGCACCAACATGAGCCAGACCTGGTACACCCAGAAGGGCGACGCGGTGGCGAAGTCCACCAAGGCGTCCCGCAACTCCCAGACCTGGAACAACGCCGTGACCGCCGAACTGACCTGGAACTGGCTGCTGGCGGGTATGTCCCTCACCGCGAACGCCAACTACCGCTGGTACAACGGCTACACCACGCCGGTGGATCCGCAGTGCATCATCAACTTCACCATCAGCAAGTCGATCGGTTCTGCCAACATCTCGCTCTACGTGGCCGACCTGCTCGGTCAGTCCCGCGCCCTCTCGGTCACGGACCAGGCTGCGCAGCACATCGAGTCCCTCAGCAATACGCTCGGACGCTACTTCATCGTGTCCTTCTCCTACAACTTCGGCACCTTGGGTGGTCGCCGGGGTGGCGGAATGCGCGGTGGTATGGGTGGCGGACGCCGTGGCGGCGGTATGCCGATGGGCGGTGGAATGCCCATGGGTGGCGGAATGATGGGCGGCGGAATGCCTCCGATGCGCTAATCACTTATTCCCTGAATGAAAGCGGGCTGCGGATGCAGCTCGCTTTCATTTTATTCATTATATTTGCAGGAATTATGGTATTTGATCTGCTGCGCGCGATGCTGGTCGGCGTGATTGTCGCCCTGCCTGTCGGCCCCATCCTGGTGATGGTGGTCCAGCGGACCCTTTGCCACAGCCGGAAATGCGGTTGGACGCTCGGTCTGGGAGCCGCCACGGCGGACACGGTGTATGCTGCCATCGGCCTGCTGACCGTCGGACTGATCCGGGGATTCGTCCAGGCCCACGAAGCGTTCTTCCTGCTTGCCGGCGGGGTGGTTCTGGGGCTGGTCGGTTTCGGGATCCTGACCCGGAATGTGTCGCTTTCGCTGCCGGAAGACAAGCGTGAGCTGTCGGGCTGGGTATGCTATTGGGAGGGTTTCCTCAGCGCCCTGGGCAACCCGGCTGCCCTGGCCCTGGTGCTGGTCCTGCTGGCCGCTTTCGGGCTCGGTGCCGGACAGAGCAAAGCGCCGGTCTGGGCCCTCATCCCGATGGTGTGGCTGGGAGAGGCGCTCTACTGGAGGCTGGTGACCCGCCTGCTGGCGCGCTACCTGCACATCGGAGAGCGGAAGCTTCGGCTGGGGAGCAAGATCGCGGGATGGGCGGTTTGCGGATTTGCCGTCGTACTGCTGGTGCGCGGCCTTTGGATGATAATAGGATAAGAAAATGGATATCAAGGCATTCTTTAAAAAGTACTGGTTCCTGAAGCACCTCCTGCTGGCTGTCGTGCTCGTGCTGGCTGTCGTGCTGCTCTCGAATGTGTTGCTGTCTGCCATCACGCAGCACAACAAGGAGATCACCGTGCCGGATTTTACCAATATGACCTATTCCGAAGCGCGCAAGGCCGCCTCGGCGGCCGGAGTGCGGGTGATTATGGCGGATTCCGTGTACGTCAAGCGGCTGCGGCCGGGTGTCGTCTATCTCCAGACTCCGGGCGCAGGCGAGCATGTGAAGCGCGGTCGCCGGATCCGGCTCACGACCAACACGACCGTCCCCAAGGAAGTGGCGATGCCTTCGCTGGTCGGCTTCTCGATGCGGCAGGCCAAGGCGGAGCTGGCCCGCAGCGGACTCGTGCTGGGGCGCTTGATCTATGTGCGGGACATTGCGACCAACAGCGTGCTGCGGCAGCAGCGCGGCGGCGTGGATATTGCGCCGGGGACCCGCCTCGCCAGCGGCACGACCATCAACCTGGTGGTCGGCCTGCGGCCCAACGACAACATGACTTATGTGCCGAAACTGATCGGCAAACAATATCTTCCCGCCGTGGACCAGACCCTGGAGAGCTCGCTCAACGTGGGCAAACTGCATTTCGACGAAACGGTCAAGACCTATGCGGACTCCGTCAGCGCGGTGGTGTACGAACAGCGTCCGGCAGCCTCCCAGCAGCTCCGGATGGGCTCTGAAGTGACGATGTCCCTGACGAACGACCTCAGCAAACTGCCTGCCCCGGCCGGCCAGAAATGATGGACCCCCAGCAAGAGATGTTCGAGCACTTCCGCCTGGAGGTGGATCCGGGGCAGTCCCCTGTCCGGATCGACAAGTATATGTCCACGCATCTCGAAGACACCTCCCGCAACCGTATCCAACAGGCCTTCAAGGAAGGGTATGTCCGGGTGGGGGAGACGACTGTCAAGGCCAACTACATCGTCCGCCCGGGCGACGTGATCCGTTTCGTGATGCCTTACCGCCGCCGGGGGCTGGAGATCATTCCGCAGGATATCCCGCTCAACATCGTCTATGAGGATGAGGACGTCCTGGTGGTCAACAAGCCCGCGGGGATGGTGGTCCATCCCGGCCACGGGCACTACGAAGGCACGCTGGTCAACGCCCTGGCGCACCATCTCGGCCTGCGGGTCGACAGCGAAGCGATGGACGAGCGGATGGGCATCCTGGTCCACCGCATCGACAAGGATACGAGCGGCCTGCTGGCCGTGGCCAAGAACGACGAGGCCCAGCTGCACCTGGCCGCGCAGTTTTTCGACCACAGCATCGAGCGCCGCTACAATGCCATCGTCTGGGGCGACCTGCGCGAAGACGAAGGGACGGTCGAGGGCTATATCGGCCGGGATCCCGGCGACCGGACCCGCTTCAAGGCCGTGGAGGACGAGGCGCACGGGAAGTGGGCCGTCACCCATTGGCGCGTGTTGGAGCGCTTCGGGTTCGTGACCCTGGTCGAGTGCCGGCTGGAGACCGGCCGCACCCACCAGATCCGCGTACACATGTCGATGGGCGGGCATCCGATCTTCAACGACGAGCGCTACGGAGGCAGCGAGATCCGCAAGGGGACCATCTATGCGAAATACCGCCAGTTCATCCACAACTGCTTCGAGATCTGCCCGCGGCAGGCGCTCCACGCCAAGACGCTGGGCTTCAAGCATCCCCGCACGGGCGACTGGCTCCAATTCGATTCCGAGCTGCCGGAGGATATGACCGCCCTCCTGGACAAATGGCGCAAGTATTGCGGTCAGATGCCGGAAGAATAGTATGAAACCCCGGACCCAACTTTGGCTGTTCGCCGCCCTCTCGGCGCTGCTGCTCACCCTGCCTTGGCTGGTTCCCCATACGGGAGCCCTGGCACTGGTTGCATTCGTCCCCCTGCTCTGCGCGGATGAGATCGCCCGTCAGCTCAAGATCCGGGCATCCTGGATTTTTCCCGCCGCGGTGTTCGTGGCGTGGAATGCCGCGACGACGTTCTGGGTCTGCGAAGCCACGGTGGGCGGGGGACTGTTCGCCATTTTCGCGAATGCGGCGCAGATGCTGCTGATCTGGCTGCTGTTCCGCCTGGCGAAGTGCAAGCTGCAGGGGGTCCTGCCGTATATTTTTCTCGCGGCGATGTGGATTGCCTGGGAGCGGCACTACTATTTCGTGGATATCTCCTGGCCCTGGCTGAACCTGGGCGGCGCCTTCGCCCAGAGTACGCGCACGGTCCAGTGGTATGCGTATACCGGGACCCTCGGCGGTTCGCTCTGGATCTGGCTGGCGAACCTGGGCGTTTACGGACTGCTGGTGGCCGTCTCGGGCGGCTGCTGGCAGCGCTGGAACGGCCTGGCCCGCGCCTGTGCGACGGTGGGCATCGTGCTGGTGATCGCGGGTCCGGTGGTTGCTTCCAAGTTCCTGTTCGACGCCTATGAGGAGCGCTCCGAGGGGACGGTGGACGTGGTGATCGGCCAGCCCAATTTCGACCCCTACCAGAAGTTCCAGTCGATGAGCCAGGCGGAGCAGACCGCCGTCCTGCTGGACGAGTTCGAGCAGGCGCTGGATGGCTGCCCCGCCGGGGATGTACTGCTGATAGCCCCCGAGACCTTCACCGGCGACCTTTTCCTGAACGCCCCCGAATCTTCGCCGACGCTGCAGACCATCCGTACCTTCCTGGGCCGCCATCCCGGCGCGGAAATGCTTTTCGGCGCAAGCACCTACGATATCTACCGGCAGCATGCTTCGCCGGACATCCTGGCCCGGCCGTACGGTGAGGGCTGGATCCTCTCGCACAACAGCGCCGTGCTGGCGGATGCGTCCGACAAACTGGAGATCTACCACAAGAGCAAGCTCGTGGTGGGGACGGAGCTGACGCCCTATCCCCGGTTTTTCGTACCCTTGGACAACTGGCTGTCCGCCAAGATGGGGGTGGGGGGCCTGATGGCCCGTTGCGTGGGACAGCCGGAGCGCAGTGTGCTGCACTTCGGTCCGGAGGGGATTCCCCTCGGCTGCGCCGTCTGCTACGAGTCCATCTACGGCGAATTCTGCACAGACTATGTCAAGGCCGGCGCCCAGGCGATGACCATCATCACCAACGATGCCTGGTGGGGCAACACCCCGGGTTATCGCCAGCACCTCAATTTTGCGCGCCTGCGGGCCATCGAGCTGCGGCGCGATATCGCCCGCTGCGGCAACACGGGCATCTCCGCGTTCATCGACCAGCGGGGCGAGATCCTCTCGCAGTCCGACTGGTGGACGCGGGAAACCCTGTCCGGCGAAGTGAACCTGAACTCGGAGCAGACCGCCTTCGTGCGGCACGGCGACCTGGTCGGACGCGTCTGCACACTCCTCTTCCTGCTCCTCGCCGCCATGCTGCTGGTGCGGTTGTTTGTGCCGGGGAAGAAGTAGCTTCCCGTTTTTTTGTATCTTTACCGATCAACTGTTGCATGTACGTTAATAGATGAGTCGTCTAACCACATTTTCTCTCTTGCTGGCGGTACTGTTATTGGGTGCCTGTACGAAAGGTGACCAGCCTGCACCGACCCCTGCACCGACCCCGACCCCTTCGCCAACCCCGACCCCGGCTCCTACGCCGAAAGTCACCATCCCGGCAAGCAGCCAGACCATTTTTACCGAAGGTATCGCTTTCGCTTCCGGTGAGGCGTCCCAAGGCGGTTCTTCGGAAGAAGCACAATACACGACGGTCAGTTTTAATGCGACAGCCGCCTGGTCGACCTCCGTGGAGGCAACCAAGGCCGTGGACTGGCTCTCTGTGGAACCCAGTTCCGGCGGGGCGGGCGATGTCACGATCAAAGTGACGGCTCAGCCGAACAACACCTATGAAGATCGCGCGGCCAAGGTTACCATCGTATGCGGAACGGCCAGTGAATCTTTTTCTGTGAAACAGGCGGGTAAAACCCGTCCGGAGCCGGACCCCGGGACCGGTTCTGACCCCGGCAGCGGTTCGGATTCTGGCTCTGACTCCGGATCCGGATCCAGCTCCGGTGAAACGCCCGCCCCGAGTCAGCCCGTGGTGGTCCCGGTCTCCGGGATTACCTTGGATCAGACAAGTTTATCGCTTTCGGTAGGCGAAAGCAAGACGCTGACCGCAACCGTCTCCCCGGACAACGCCACGGACAAAACGGTGAACTGGAGCAGCAGCGACCCTTCCGTGGCATCGGTGGATGCCGGCGGCAAAGTTACGGCCGTCAAGGAAGGCAGCGCGACGATAACGGCCAAATCCGGCGGGAAGACGGCCACGTGTGCCGTTACGGTGCATTTGAGCGAGGGTGCCGGAGATACGGAAGGATTTGAAAACGGAGAAGAGGAGGACTGGTAAAATGATACGTACCATGAAACATATTTCGACCCTGCTGATATCCATTATCTTGCTGTCTTCCTGTATGCGGGACAGTCTGTTCGGCGAAGGCGGAATGAAGACCCTCCGCCAGGTGACAGCTGAACTCCCGGAGAATCCTGCTACCAAGGCACAACTGCACAATAACGGTGCAATGACCTGGGATGCCAATGATGGAATTGCTGTCTTCAGTGACGTGCAGGATATCGAGCATTTCAATAATAAAAGCAAAAACGGATCGGCATCGCAAGAGTTTGCCGGCAATCCTGTATCCGGTACGGAATTTTACGCTTTCTTCCCGGATGACGGCAGCGTGACGTTCCATCCGGATGACCGGTACCATCTGCAATACGACTATGATCCGGCAAGCCCTGTCATCGGTACGAACCCGACGATGCGGATTCCGATGATCGCCCGGATGGCTTCGGAGACCTTTAAGTTCAAGCAGACGATGGGCCTGATCCACTTCTCCATCCAGGGTGAACACGTGATCAAGTACCTGCGGCTGCGAGGTAATGATGGGGAAGCGCTGGCCGGCCGCGGTACGATTGACCTGCAGGAGGACAAGCCGGTGTTCGTGCTGGACGGGACCAACGCGTCCCGGGAGCTGCGCTGTCAGCCGGCTGAACCTTACGCCATTCCGGAAGGCGGGAAATTGGATATCTATTTCCCCGTCCCGCCGATGACTTTCTCCAAGGGTCTGACCCTGGACATCTGCTACCTGGACAAGGGTGAAGAGAAAGTGCTCTCCAAAGAGACTTTGCGCACGATTGTCGTGATGCGGGCAGGTATCAAGAACTTCAAGGTCGTGGATCTGGAGCAGCTGATCCAGGAGCGGGGTGATGACGGATGGTCCTATACGGAATCCATCCGCGGTGCCGATCTGCAGACGGATGAAGAAACAATCGTAATGCCTCCGGAGGCCGTTTTCGTGCAGGAGGACATCAACGATAACCTGTTGAGCTATAACCCGGACGAGGGGACGATCTCCTTCAAGAAAGACGATGCGCTCACAGGAATGGATGTCCGTGTGGGTGATGTCCTGTATTCGATGCCTGTCGAGGGGAAAGCGCCGGAAGGCTACATCCTGAAGGTTACGGACGTCCGGGAAGAAGGGAACAAACTGGTTTATTCCGTGGAAGAAGCGGGCCTGGTGGATGCTTTTGATAAGCTGGAGACCACCGTTGAGTTTGATATGGCAAACTTGACAGAGGATTGCTTTACTATATATGACCCTTTGAATCAACCTGATATTGATGATTCCGGACCCGAATACGTCATGCGTGCTGCAACCAAGGCCTATGAATTGGACTTCTTGTCAAAATTGAGCTCGGATAAGTATTCGCTCAAAATTGATGAGGAGAAGACCACGCTTGATATCGTTATTTTTGATTTGGACGGAGACTATAAGAAGACCAAGTATGATCAGGTTCATCTGGAACTACGGTTGGAATATGATTTCAATGATGCTTCTTTTGAGTTCGGGAAAGACCTTGTGTTGAAGACCGGGGTAAAACCAGTAATCGGCGTAAGTGCCGCGTTTATTCATAAGTCAAGTCTGAAATTGGATGGAACGGATACGGCTGACTCTCTGTCTAAATATATCGAGAAGTACAATGAGATTAGAGAAGCTTCGAAGAATGCAATGTTGGCGGTGAAGAAGGAGTTGCTGGGAAAGAAGATATTTCTTGCCTCTGTCAATATTCCTTGTCCTAGCTCGATGAAGGTGCTCCTCCATCCGGCAATTGATGTCTACTTGGTGTTCGGCCTGGATGTAGAAGGAGAATTTGAAGCGCGTGCCGGATACAGAAATGTCCCGATGGACATTCACATTGAAAACCTCCCAGCCATGCCAACTATGTTGAATCCAGCTGCATCGTGGCTGAAGATAGGGAAAGGGGAGAAGTTTTATGAAATGAACCTGGAGGCGGATCTTAGCGGTAAATTTGGAATTGGCGCCGGCGTGACCATGAGCCTGCCAAAACTGTCAGGTGGAGTAGAAGATAGCCGTACGAAATCGTACTTTGGCCTTTTCTTCGATAGTACGGTAAATGCAAAAGGAAAAATATCGACAAAGTATGAAAGCTCAGGTGCTACATCCCAGACTATTAAAACAGAATGGTATGTTGAGCAGGACGCATATCTGGAAGGTGATATCAGGCTCAATAAAGGCCTGATGTGGAATTTTAGGATGGACTTGGATAAATGGCGGTACCCGGAAGAAGGTTTAGGGCAATGGGATACGACTTTTACGCACCAGGCAATCTATCCGCAGTGCGTAGCTGTTGCTCCGGAACATGGGAGTATCAGCCTGCCACCTACCGTTTCTTTTATATGGGTCGTACCGGAACCGGGTATTTGGGACGCGCAGGCGGAATTTACAGGTCTTTCTTTCGATCTGTATGCTTCTACGGACAAGAAAAAAGTTGAGGAATCAGATCCTTCCGCGCTAATCGCTGTAGGCCTTCAGGATACACATTATAGTTATGGTATTGCAGATGCCACGGCCACGTGGTATTGGAAGATCGTCACGCGAAATGCTAAGCAACACAGCTATGAAAGCTCCGTGTATCGCTTTGATACAGGCCATGATGGACTGATTGTGCTCAACGATCCATTGCGTGCCTTCCTGAAGGAAAACTTCTCCGCACTGGGTGAAGTCGTGATGGACAAAGATGGATATATATACAAAACGCCATCCAATATTGCTGCTCTCCATGCGCTGACAGAACTATCCATAAATGATTCGGAGAATAAATACAGAATTACTGATATCAATAACCTGCTGGCTGAAATGCCGGAACTGACCGTGCTGGATTGCCGGAGCAACAGCATCCGGACTCTCTCTCTCCCGAACAACCTGAAGCTGACATCCCTGATCTGCCGGGACAACCAGCTTACCAGTATCGATCTGTCCAATGTGCCGGGATTGACCTCGCTCTCCTGCAGCAACAATTCCAATCTGACGAAACTGGATATCACGGGTTGTCCGGAACTGAAGGCGCTCGATGCAGCGGACTGTATGTTGGATTCCCTGGATCTCCGTTATCAGCAGAAGCTCCAGAATCTGTATCTGTCCGGAAATAATTTCTCCCGGTTGGATATAAGCCGTTGCTCGTCATTGATCCGGCTTGATGTATATAGCCAGCATCAGGAGCTACTTACCCTGCGTCTTCTTCAGTCGCAGAATGAGAAATTCGCGCTTTTCAAGAAGCATTTCAATATGCGGATGGATTACGTTACGCTAGATCCTATTGTGACCGATGCTGCGAAGGAGATTACCAGCACCAGCGCCGTAATCCCAGTCACCATTCTGGTCAGCAATTACCTGCCGACGCGGGGTGTGCTCTATTCCTCGATCAAGGAAGAACCGAGTTTCGGTGATAGTCAGAGATTCGAAGTGGAAACGCAAGAATCTGCCTTCGAAGTGAAAATGGAGAACCTGACTCCGGACACGGAGTACTATGTGCGCGGGTTCGGCCGCAACCCCAGCAACTTCGAGACGGCCTACGGCAACGTGATCCGTTTCAAAACCCTGCCAGACGAGGACGCCCCTGCAATCACCGTTGCCCCGGAGGAATATGATTTCAAGGAAGTGAAGATTGGTAATTCGGCGGAGCACGATTTTGTCGTCACGAACAGCGGCACGGCCGACCTGGTCTTCACGGCCGGGATTTCGGACGGTCCCTTCAGCGTCAGCCCCGGCGATGAAATTACCCTCGCCCCGGGCGGAGAGCAGACGCTGACCGTCCGCTTCGCCCCCACCGAGGTGGGCGATGCCCGCGGCGACATCACTCTCCGCTCCAACGTTCCCGGTGATCCGTTCGTGTTCCCTGTCTTCGGAGATGGGATTGCGGCAACGGCCCCGGATCCTTCGTACAGTATCCCGGAAATCGTGGATCTGGGACTTCCCTCCGGTCGTAAATGGGCTTCCTTCAACGTGGGCGCCTCCGCTCCGGAGGAATACGGGGACTACTATGCCTGGGGTGAAACGGAGCCCAAGGCAGATTACAGTTGGGAAACGTATAAGTGGAGTAACGGGAATGAGTACAGTTTGACGAAGTATAACGTGGATGGTGGTCGTGGGGTGGCCGACGGCAAGAGGAACCTTGGTTTGAATGATGATGTAGCCTATGCAAAATTAGGTGGCCATTGGCGGATGCCTACGGGGGAGGAGTTCCGTGAATTGGTGAATGGTTGCTCCTCCGTTTGGACTACCCAGAATGGCGTATATGGTTTCTTGATGACGAGCAATACCAATGGCAACAGCATTTTCTTTCCAGCCGCCGGTTACTATAACGAATATGGTTTCAGCTATGCTGGTTCCTTGGGCCTTTATTGGTCATCATCTATTGCAACCGGTTATAACTGCGCTCTTTGTTTCTTCAGTTTTGAATCATATAGATCCGGTCTACACCCCAGTTATTCTCGGAACAACGGTCTCTCCATCCGTGCCGTGTATGAAGAAGAGGAGCTGCCGGTTCCTGAGGCGCATGTTCTTGAGGCCGTTGACATGGGGCTGTCCGTGAAATGGGCATCTTTCAACGTGGGCGCTTCGGCTCCGGAGGATTATGGGGACTATTATGCATGGGGTGAGACGGAAACTAAGGATATATATGATTGGGAGACCTACAAATGGTTGGAAGGGACTGATTATTTTCATGGCCCATTCACAAAGTACAATACCCATTCGTCCACTGGCCCCATTGATGACAGGACAGTCCTGGAACCGGAGGATGATGTCGCCCATGTCAAATGGGGCGGCAATTGGCGCATGCCTACAAATGAAGAGTTTAGCGAATTGGTGAACAACTGCACCAAAGTCTTAACCACAGAGAATAGTGTGGATGGTTATAGATTCATAAGTAACATCAATGGTAACAGTATCTTCCTGCCAGCGGCAGGGAGCCGGACTGGGAATGAAATCAATAGCCCTGGCTATTATGCCAACTACTGGTCTTCGTCCGCGAATTATTCTCCTTTTTCGTACGAACTTATGTTCAGACTTGGATATTTCCGAGGGATGGGCTCTGACAATCGTTGCCTCGGTTTTCCGGTTCGTCCCGTCACAGAATAACTGCGGGCGGGAGGTGTGAAGTGTAACGATTTCTCCCACCGCCAATCCTGCATAAAAACCGGCTACAGTTTCCAGTCGATCGGCGTCTCGCCGCGGAAGCGGAGATAGTCGTTGCAGCGGGAGAAGTGGCGGCAGCCGAAGAAGGCGCCGCGGGCGAGCGGAGAGGGGTGCGCCGCTTCGAGGATGAGGTGGCGGGACGGGTCGATGAGCGGAGCTTTGCTGCGGGCATAGCTGCCCCAAAGCAGGAAGACCACGCCGTCGCGGCGGTCGGAGACCGTGCGGATGACGGCGTCCGTGAAGGTCTGCCAGCCGATGGCGCCGTGGGAGGTCGGTTCACCGGCACGCACGGTCAGCACGGCGTTGAGGAGCAGCACGCCCTGCCGGGCCCAGGGGGTCAGGTCCGGACTGCCGGACATGTGCAGTCCGAGGTCGGTCTCGATCTCCTTGAAAATATTCTTAAGCGACGGGGGAGCCGGCACGCCTTGCGGCACGCTGAAGCACAGACCCATCGCCTGGCCATAGCCGTGGTAGGGATCCTGCCCCAGAATCACCACTTTCGTCTGGTCCAGCGGACAGAGGTCGAAGGCCCGGAAAATCTGGCTGCCCGGCGGGAAAATCGTCTTGCCGGCTGCTTTCTCGGCGTGCAACTGCTGCACCAGGGCAGCGAAATAGGGCTGGTCGAACTCGCCCTGAAGGGCTTCCCGCCAGGAGTTTTCGATTTTTACGGTCATAGCCCAAATATACGATTATTTTACGTATCTTTGTTTATTATGACTCGAATTGCTTTGTTTCCAGGCTCTTTCGACCCGTTTACCGCGGGCCATCTCAACATCCTCGGGCGCGCCCTGACGATGTTCGACCAGGTCGTCGTGGCCGTCGGCATCAACCAGGACAAGCGCGGTTTCTTCACGGGCGAGCAGAAGCTGGACATCATCCGGCAGGCCACCGCATCGCTCGGAGACCGCGTACGGATCGTCGAGTATGACTGCCTGACCATCGATATCTGCCGTCAGCTTGGGATTCGCCACATCGTGCGCGGTATCCGCAATATGATGGACTTCGACAATGAGAAGGCCATCGCTGACGCCAACCGGCGCCTGGCCCCGGAGATCGAGACCATCATCATCCCGACGGCCCAGGAATTCGCCCACATCTCTTCGTCGGCCGTCCGGGACCTGCTCCGGCACCATGGCGACACGTCCCAGTTCCTCCCCGAAGGGGTTGTCTTGCCCGAAGTCCTATGAGAAAATGGTTTCTGGTGCTGCTCTTGCTGAGCTTCGGCTGGTTGGCCGGAGCGCAGGCAGGGACACCCCAGGAAACGGATCCGCAGCAGGCCATCCTGGATTCGCTGGATGCGGAAGCGGCGCGGTATGCCCGCCTGGACAGCCTGCTGACGCAATTCTACGGAGCATTGGAGCGGGAAGAGACCGATGTCAAGAATGCCGAATTCGACGCCCTTATCGCGAGCTGCCAGGATTCCCTGACGCGCCAGCATGTGGCGCTCACCATCTTCGACCACTACCGCTTCAGCCGGCTGATGGGCGAGGAGGCTGTGGCCGTCCACATCTACGACGAGTGGATCGACACGGGGAAGGTGGCGACGCGCAGCGAGTTCGAATTGTTTGAAGCGGAACGCTTCGCCCTCGAGAACCGGAGCACCCTGATCGGGATGCCTGCGCCCAGGCTGACCCTGCGTACACCGTGCGGGGGGCGGCGCACCATTCCCTCGGACACGCGTCCCGCCGTGCTTTTCTTCTATTCTCCGCATTGCGCCAAGTGCCGCCTGGAGACGCACGCCCTGCCCGCCGTGCTCGCGGACGTGGAGTTCCCGCTGGACTTCTACGCCATCGACGTGGACACGGATCGCCAGGACTTCAAGGCCTTCCGCAAGGCGTTGAAAACCAGCAACAAAAACGTAAAGATGATCCACCTCTGGGATCCGAAGAGCGAGTCCACCCTGCTGCTGGACTACGGGGTGTTCTCCACGCCGAAAGTGTTCGTGGTCTGGGAGGGGGAAATCCTGGGGCGCCGGCTCGAAATGGACAGTCTGCAAGAAATCATCCACTATATCAATCTGCTCTATGGCCAGGAAAAAGAAGAGTAACAAAAAGTTCTCCGGCGTGGATCCCGCCTACCTCGACAAGCAGCGGGCGTCCCTTCGCCGCATCCACCGCAAGTCCGTGCTATTCAACGCGCAGGAGCTCGCGGCCATCGACACCTACTGCAAGCGCTTCAAGGTCTCGTCGCGCTCGGCCCTGATCCGCCAGGCCGTGATGGAGCGCGTACTCACCGGCCTGGAGGAGAGCCATCCGAAATTATTCTAGTTAGTTAGATAGTATGAAAAAACTTAGTTTGATCGCCCTGGCCGCGCTGCTCTGCTCCGGCCTGGCGCTGACCGCCTGCAAAGGCGGCGTGAAACCGGCCGATGACGCCTACATCGCCAAGACCATCTTTGAACTGATCCCGAAGGAAGACCTGCCGGACTACTGTGCGCACGTGCAACAGACCGACTACAGCGACTACGACCCGGCGGACGTCCCTGAGTTCGATCCGACTTTCTTCGCGGCCAACGTGGAAGGCCACATGGTCGAGGGCATGGACTCCGGGTTCTATGGTTATATCAATCTGAAGTGCTACCCGCTCAAGGATGGTGGCTGGCGGGCCTACTGGGCCTCCTACGGCGGCTATGACGGCCTCTGCGGCTTCGACCGGAGCGGCGCCTACAACTATGTAAACGGCAAGCTGACCAAGGAAGAGTTCTGGCTGCTGCCTACGCCTCCGGTTGATGAAATCCTTTCGGCCGATCTGCGCGACGAGCTGGATATGGCCGGCGAATACGAGCAGCTCAGCTATCCGCACCCCAACTACAGCTACAGCTTCGGCTCCGGTGAGGACGGCGTGCTGTCCGTAAACCTGGACGTCGACTACCTGTTCTATCCGGAGGAAGGCAGTGACGCCGCATACTCCGGCTCCACCTACGACATCGACTACGGCTGGAACGGCGCGCGCCTCGTCCGCCAGGACTTCGATGACCTGGACGACGTGCAAATGCGTGCGATTGCCCTGATGCTGGGCTTCGATCTGGAAGAGGTGGAAGAAACGTATCACGGCTTCGACGGCGACAACGTCCACATGCGTATCTACGCCGAGTATGACGAACTCGGCTTCCCCTCCACCTGGCTGGTCTTCAGCTACACGGCGGACACGCGCGAGCTGAAGGCCTATGACTTCGACGGCTACAATCTCAAGCCGACCGAGCACATGATCGTGAGCGACTGGAATGCGCTCAAGGCCGAGAACGAGACCGCCGGCGTCTGGATGTCCACCGAAGCCATCCGCTTCTTTGGCGAAGGCGAGGACGGTTTCGACTTCCCGCTCGGCGGCTATACCTACGACTCCTCCTGCGACGGCCTCTTCGAGCCGGACGACCTGTTTGAGGAGTAGTTCGCTTGTGAGCTATAACTAATTATATATTAAGATAATACGGTTTTGTGGTACCCTTATTTTTAGGGTACCACAAAACGGTAATCAGCTCAGGGCCAGTCTCTTACAACTCACAGAGATTTCTCGCCGCACTTGACAAAAGATTCGCCGGTAAAGCCGGCGAATGACGGAAGGCGGTGGGCTGCAGTTTGCCCCCTGCAGGCATTTAGCGAAAGCTGTTTTTTTGCCTGCAGGGGGCAAAGCTGTTGCCCGCCGGGACGGATCAGAAGATGAAGTTGATGACGTCCTGGATGGTCTTGACGTAGTGGAATTCCAGACCGCGGATGTAGATCTCCTTGATGTCCTCGATGTCCTTGCGGTTGTCCCCGGAGATGACGATGGTGTGGACCCCGGCGCGCTTGGCGGCCAGGATCTTCTCCTTGATGCCGCCGACGGGCAGCACCCGGCCGCGCAGCGTCATCTCGCCGGTCATCGCAATGCCGTGCTTGACGGCTTCGCCGCGCAGGGCGGACACCATCGAGCTCACCATCGTGATACCCGCTGACGGACCGTCCTTCGGGGTAGCCCCTTCGGGCACGTGGACGTGCAGGTCCTTGGCGGCAAACTCCTCCGGAGTGATTTTCGCCATCTCCGGATGCGCCTTGATATACTGGTAGGCGATGGTGGCGGACTCCTTCATCACGTCACCCAGGTTGCCGGTCATGCTCATCACGCCCTTGCCCGTGGACACGGAACTCTCCACGAAGAGGATCTCGCCGCCCATCTGGGTCCAGGCCAGGCCGGTGACCACGCCCGGGGCTTCGTTGCCCTTCTGCAGGTCGTGGAAGTTGGTCGGCAGGCCGAGGTATTCCTTGAGGTGCTCCTTCTTGATGGTGGACGGATACTCCTGGCCCATCGCGATCTTCTTCGCGGTGACGCGTGCCAATTTGGCAATCTGCTTCTCCAGGCCGCGCACGCCCGATTCGTGGGTGTACTCGTCGATGATGGCCGCCAGCGCCGCCTTGTCGATCTTGAGCGCGTCACGCTTGATGCCGTGCTCTTCCAACTGCTTGGGCACGAGGAACTTCTTGGCGATCTCCATCTTCTCCTCAGCCAGGTAGCCGGTCACGTTGATCAGCTCCATGCGGTCCAGCAGGGCCGGCTGGATGGGGGCCGTGCTGTTGGCCGTGGTGATGAAGAGGACGTTGCTCAGGTCGTAATCCAGGTCGAGGTAGTTGTCGTGGAAGGTGGAGTTCTGCTCCGGGTCAAGCGCTTCCAGCAGGGCGGACGAAGGGTCGCCCTTGAAATCCGCGGCGAGCTTGTCCACCTCGTCCAGCACGATGACCGGATTGGAGGTGCCGGCGCGCGCGATGCCGTTCAGGATACGGCCCGGGAGGGCCCCCACATAGGTCTTGCGGTGGCCGCGCAGCTCCGCCTCGTCGTGCATGCCGCCGAGGGCGATGCGGACGTACTTGCGCCCGAGGGCCCGGGCGATGGACTTGCCCAGCGAGGTCTTGCCTACGCCCGGAGGGCCGTAGAGGCAGAGGATGGGCGACTTCATATTGCCCTTCAGCTTGAGCACCGCGAGGTATTCGATGATGCGGTCCTTGACGGTATCGAGGCCATAGTGGTCGTCGTCCAGCACTTTCTGGGCGTGTGCGAGGTCCAGGTTGTCCTGGCTCATCTCGTCCCAGGGGAGGTCGAGCATGAATTCCAGGTAGTTGTACTGGACGCTGTAGTCGGGGGAGTTGGGGTTGTGCTTCTCCAGCTTCGCGAGCTCCTTGTTGAAGGCCTCGGCGATGGCCTGGGGCCATTTCTTCTTGGCGGCGCGCTCGCGGAACTTCTCGAATTCCTCGGCGTCGTCCATGCCGAGCTCCTCCTGGATGGTGCGGAGCTGGTTGTTGAGGTAGTATTCGCGCTGCTGCTGGTCGATCTCGCTCTTGACCTTCTGG
>Ga0310696_10003176_pt1 | contig 20792 bp, 20 predicted proteins | sample AusTroGonzalo_MG_4_FD_203885 | JGI IMG/M metagenome (GOLD analysis project Ga0310696, IMG submission 203885) | Bovine rumen microbial communities from tropical cattle in Woodstock, Queensland, Australia - Gonzalo_02 (v2) (version 2) | ecosystem: Host-associated > Mammals > Digestive system >... | reverse complement strand
AACTACAGCAAAAATGTTGATTATTGTGATGCAAATGGCGTTTCGATGACAGGTGCTGATATTGAGTGGAAGTTGTTGGAAAACAATGAGTTACCTGCTGCAAAAAATGCGAAGACGGTCAATCCGCTGATTCAGACCTTATGGAATCAGGATTATCCTTATAATTATTATGCGCCAGAGTGTTACAACTATTGGACTGGTAACCACTGCTATGCGGGTTGTGTGGCTTGCGCTATGTCGCAAATTATGAAATATTGGGATCATCCTGTGCATGGTCACGGCTCGCATTCTTACGTGCATGGCACTTATGGCGAGCAGTATGCAAATTTCGGTGCGACGACTTACAACTGGGCTATCATGCCTAATTCGCTTGGCAGTCAGGCGAATGATGCAGCAAAAGCTGTGGCTTTGTTGATGTATCATTGCGGCGTTAGTGTCAATATGAACTTCGGTCCTGACGGCAGCGGCGCTTATTCAAAGGATGTTGAGACGGCAATGCGCCAGTATTTCGGATATTGTGCGGCATCATATCAGGAGCGTAGTAAATACACGGAAGAGGAGTGGATCGCTTTGTTGAAGAGCGAGCTTGACAAGTCGCAGCCGGTGTATTTCTCGGGTACGAGCGACTCGGGTGGCGGACATGCTATCGTTTGCGACGGCTATGACGCCTACGATTATTTCAGCTTTAACCTGGGATGGAGCGGTTCAGGCAATGATTATTACAGCATCAACGATGTTGCTGGCTATCACAACAACGAGGCAGCTGTGGTGAATATCTTTCCTTTGGAAATCAATGCTGATGACAACGGCATCATCTATGTCAGCGCTGACGGTACAGGCGACGGCTCATCATGGGCTAACGCCACACCTTATATTGAATATGCGACAGCACGTGCTACCGATGTCTCAAAGATGGTTTGGGTTAAAACAGGTACATACTATGGCGACGTTAACAATATGAACGGAGCTTTCCTGATGTATAAGAATAATCGTGTTTATGGCGGTTTTGCCGGCAACGAAGGCTCTGACTTCAACCTTGATAATCGTGATTTTGAGGCTAATCCGACGATTTTGGACGGCCAAAATGCACGTCGCGTGATTTATCAGACTGACCATTTCATGAATCATGAATATTCGATTTGGGACGGATTTACTATCCAGAACGGATACTGTGGAGCAGGCGCGGGCGCATATCTGTGCTGTAACAGTCGTTTTGAGAACTGTAAATTCTTGAATAACACCGCTGACGGTTTCGGTGGCGGCGCTTATATCATCTCGGCTTATTACGATAATGCTACCGTGAAGTTCACCAACTGTATCTTCGAAGGCAACCACGGCTCACTCGGCGGAGCTTTGTGCGACATGACTGGCGCGCAGCTTCTTAACTGCCGTTTCACCAACAATTCTGCCATGACGAAAGGCGGTGCGTATTACATCTACGCCAACAAGGAAACCAAGATCGTGAACAGTATTTTCGACCGTAATACTGCGAATTTGGGCGGCGCTTTATATAATAAAGGTAAAATCACTGTTATAAATTGCGATATCGTTGATAATCAGGTTTCTGACAATGGCGGTGGCATCTATAACGAGACAAAATACAACAAGTTTTACAACAGCATTTTCTGGGGAAACACCAAGAATGGCGCGGCAAATCAGATTTATGGTACGTCAACGTTCAAGAATTGTGCCGTTCAAGGCGGATTTGCAGGCACAAACATCATCGATTTGAGTGATGACAACGATGGCGCTGACAGCGGCAATTATCCTCGTTTCGTTGCTCCTGAGCAGGGTGATTATTCAATTGACAGAGCGTCGGTGTGTGTCGATGCCGGCGACAATTCGGTGACAGGAATCACTGGTCCGGATTACCTTGGAAATCAACGTATTGTGAATGGTATTATCGACCTTGGAGCTATCGAATGCCAGTATGGTCTGTCAGTTGCCGATGTCGATGAAACAGCATTTGTGTTGTATCCAAATCCATTTGATAATCAATTGGTTGTCAAGGTGGATGGAGTGATGGAAGTTGATGTTTACGACTGCCTCGGACAGAAGATAATCTCAACGAAGGCACAAGATGAAGTAACGCTAAACACTTCGGAATGGGAAAGCGGCGTTTACTTCGTGACAATCAACGGAATAACTAAGAAAGTTGTGAAATAATCCTACCAGCCTTTGGGTTTTGAGATGGTGTTTCTGATGCCCAAAAGCGTTGTGAAAATCGTGAAGAATATATCGTAAAGAGGAGCGAAAACAAGATATAACTTCTTCTCTCCCAATTGCTTGGCTGATTTGATGTAAATCCAGTCCATGCTGATGAAATGCAAGGCTGCGAGCGCGCCGATTGAGGCGTAGTAAAGCTCGTTTCTCGACACGAAATCAATGGCTTGCGGCAGACAGAACAGCATGATGAGCGATGCGTAATACAAAATCCTGCTCGACAACAGCGTCCCTAAAATGAAGTTTGTCAATGGCTTGTACATATTGACAGTGGAATAGTGGCGTCTCTTCTGATAAATCCAGCTTCCAAACGAGTGCTTCGGCTCCGACTCGATGCGGTTTTTCGGGTCGATGTAGATGCGTGTGTTTTTCGAGTTTGCCACCTGGCTGATGAAGATGTCGTCGTCGCCTGACGGGATGGTGTAATGTGACGTGAAACCTTTGTTTTTGTAGAACAATTCGCGTCTGTACGAGAGGTTTCTGCCCACGCCCATGTAAGGCTTTTTAGCCAATGCCATCGAGAAATACTGAATGGCGGTGTAAAGCGTGTCAAAACGTATCAGCTTGTTTAACAGACCTTTACGTTCGAAATATGGACCGTAGCCCAACACCACTTCCGTGTCTTTGCGGTATGCACTGACCATGCTCTTTATCCATTGGTTGTTTTCAGGCAAGCAGTCGGCATCAGTCAGTAATAAAAGGTCGTGCTTCGCCGATTTTATGCCCATGCTGAGCGGGAATTTCTTTCCGTGGAAGAAGTTGAGGCTCTGTGTAAGCGACACCACATTGATGTCAGGACGTTTGTCGGTGAGTATTTTCAGATAATCAGTGGTTTCGTCAGTGGAGCAGTCGTTGACGATTACAAGTTCAAAATCCGGATAATCCTGCGAAAGAATCTTTGGAACCAGGTCGACGAGATACTCGTAAGCGTCTTTGGCACAGACGATTACCGAGACAGGTTCGTAATTCGGCTTAGGGTTGTCGTACTTGTTTTTCTTGAAAAATGCCAATCGGCTGAATAATCCCCAAAAATAGCACATCTGAATCAGCCAAGCGAGGCCGAAAACACATAAAACGATGAAACTCAGTGATTTATAGTTAAAAATTATTTCCATCACGTTCAATATTTACAATGCGCAAAAATACAAAAAAGCCATTAGATATTAGCCAATGGCCATCAGTTTTTTAAAAATTTTAATGCCATTCGCAGAATTACGACTTACCATAGGGTACTGAGAGTAATTCGAGAATGGCATTAAAAATTAACCATCAATCAAAAAAAATTGTAATTTTGCACAAATTTTTCAGATGAAGTACAGTTTAGTTAAAAACGATGCGAGAAGCAATGCGCGAGCCGGCCTCCTTACAACCGACCATGGTGATATCGAAACCCCTATTTTTATGCCTGTGGGTACTGTCGGAAGCGTTAAAGCCGTGCATGTCAGGGACTTGGAAGAGGAGATTAAGGCGCAGATTATCCTTGGAAACACTTATCATCTTTATCTTCGTCCCGGCTTAGACGTGCTGCATGCCTGCGGCGGATTGCATCAGTTTAACGGCTGGCATCATCCTATCTTGACTGACAGTGGTGGCTTTCAGGTGTTTTCATTGACGGATATCCGCAAAATGACGGAGGAAGGAGTGGAGTTTCGCTCGCACATCGATGGCACGAAGCTGATGTTCACGCCTGAACGTGTGATGGATATCGAACGCACCATCGGCGCCGATATCATCATGGCTTTCGACGAATGCGCACCGGGTACTTCCGATTACAAATACGCCAAAGAAGCTATGGGACGCACTCACCGGTGGCTCGATCGCTGTGTGAAACGATTCAACGAGACTGAACCTCAATACGGTTATCATCAGTCGCTGTTTCCTATCGTGCAAGGTTGCACATACAAGGATCTGCGTGAAGAGTCGGCGGAGTTCATCGCTTCGAAAGACTGCGACGGTCATGCTATCGGCGGACTTGCAGTGGGCGAGCCGACGGAGGTTATGTACGAGATGATTGAGATTGTGAACGCCATTCTGCCGAAGGATAAACCGCGTTATCTGATGGGAGTAGGCACTCCGGCAAATATTCTGGAGGCTATCTCACGCGGCGTCGACATGTTCGACTGTGTTATTCCTACACGCGTCGGACGTCATGGCATGCTGTACACATCCGAAGGTATAATAAATATCAAAAACGAGCGTTGGAAATACGATTTCTCACCAATCGACGAAAACGGCACGACGTATGTGGATCGTCAGTATTCAAAGGCTTATCTGAGACATCTCATCATAGCGAAGGAGATGCTCGGTCCAATGATTGCGTCGGTTCATAACCTCGGTTTTTATTTGTGGCTGGTGAAAGAGGCGAGAAAACACATCATCGAAGGCGATTTTACCGAATGGCGCGACATGATGCTTCCGAAAGTGATGAATAGAATTTCGTAAAATATTGAGAATCAGGATAATGAGAAAGCTTGACTGGTATATCTTCAAAAAGTTCATTGGCACATTTTTCTTTGCCATCAGTCTGCTTATTGTCGTTGTCATAGTGTTCGACGTGTCGGAAAACGTCGACAGTTTCATCAAAAACAATGCCTCGCTTTATGAGGTGGTTTTTCATTATTACATTCCGTTTATCCCATATTTTATTAACCTTTTCATTTATCTCTTCACCTTCATATCGGTGATTTTCTTCACCTCGAAGATGGCGGGGCATACCGAAATCATTGCTATTCTCAGCAGTGGTGTGAGTTTCAGAAGGTTTTTGTGGCCGTACATCATGGCGGCTTTGCTGCTCGCGTCAGGCTCGTTTTATCTTGGAAACTTCATGATTCCAAGGATGGATACGGTGCGCCGCACGTTCAAAAACACCTATATGGAAAACCTGATGAAGAGCTCGGGTCAAAACATACACGTTCAGATTGAAAAAGGCGTTTACGCATACATGTCGAGTTATGATATGAAGCGGACGACGGGTTATAAATTTACTTTGGAAAAGTTTGATAATCATAAACTTGAGTATAAATTAACTTCTGATAAGATAGTTTACGACACGCTTCGCGACAACTGGCATATTTATAATTTCATCGAGTATTATTTTGAGCCGGAGGAGAGGCTTGTCCGCGGTAAGTTGAAAGATACGACGCTGATGATGAAACCTTCTGATTTTTACTTTGTTAAAGAGGATTTTGAGGAGATGAATCTTATTGAGCTTAATCGATATATTAAGGAGTCGAGGGTGAAAGGTGCAGATAACATTTTACCTTACGAAATCGAGAAGCATAAACGCTTGGCGTCGCCGGCGGCCATCATCATCCTGACGCTTATCGGTGCCTCGTTGTCGAGCCGGAAAACACGAGGCGGTATGGGTATTAACCTTGGAATCGGCATCACGATTACGTTCTCGTATATCATCTTCATGGAGTTTTTCCGCGTCTTTGCGGTGTCGGGCATCATCTCGCCGTTTATGGCAGGATGGCTCCCTAATATCATCTTCGCAACAATAGGAATTTATTTTTTGGCGAAAGCTCCAAAATAGACATCTCTCATTTTTTTTCAATATTATTACATCATTTTAAAAAAAATTGTATTTTTGCAACCTCTCAAAGGCCGTATTAACCATTTAATAATTTATTAATTTTTATTAATAAAATGAAAAATCCAACAAAGCTGAAAGTCTTTGTGCTGGCGCTGATTATTGCGGCTGGATTGTCTGTGCCAATTTCAGCAATTGCCCAAAGAGATGTTTACTTTAACTACAAAAGCGATTACTTGTACCGCAATGTTTCCTCGGAATCTTACATCCTAAACAATCAACAGTTCGGCTCGGATGCCGGCGGTGGTTACAACCTAAACAACCAGACATTCGGACAGAATCAGGCACCTCTCGGAACCGGATTGCTGATACTGACAGTAGTCGGTGCGGGCTATATCGTTTACAAATTAACCAAATAAAAATGAAGAATAAAAATGAAGAAACTCAATACATTATTTATAATAGCAATGGCATTGGTGATAGGTTTAACCCAGTGCAAGAAAAACGTTGAAACAATAGAACCGACTATAGGCCCTGTTGGCGAACCTGTTTATATCACTCTTAATGTCGGCTGCGACAAACATATTGTATATCCTGGCACTGGTGTCGTCTTGTATGCTGAAGGCGACAATGTATATGTGGGTAATGACGGAAAATATATAGGAACGCTTACATACCATGACGGTACTTTCAGCGGTGTTATTTATGGTCCGAAAACAACCGACTATCTGCATTTCTACTTTTTAGGAGGCCTCGAAACAGGAGATATTAATGCTGGTACAACAACCGAATTTGCTGTTAGCATTGCGAATCAGAGCAGCAGTCTGCCAGTGTTGTCATACGGACATTCGACACATAAATATGTTGACGGCAATACAACCTACGGATGCACCTTGGAAAACCAATGTGCCTTGGCTAAATTCACATTAACTGATAGTACGTCGGACACTGTGACACTTAAAAATGTGCCGACTACAGCCGCTATCAGCTTTACAACACCTGGAATAACAACTGAAGAGACCACCGGAGATATCAAACTTTATTCAGAAACCGCGACATCAAAGTGGGCAATCCTTCTTCCGAAAGCTACGGCAACAACAACGGATCTTGCAATCGATGGGTTCGAATACCCAGTCACAGTTCCTGCAATAACAGCCAATGGTTATTTCGCAGGCGATGATGACATTGACGTTGTCAACGAATTCTTGTTCTCGGTCAGTGCAACTAAGAAAGTGCGCTTCTCTCCTGCCAATCTTCAGTACGAGGTTTCCACGAGTACATGGAGCTTCATGGAACATGACTACACTATCATCGAATCTAATGGGTACAATACATATAATTATAACTGGGGTGTCGTCAGTTTATTCGCCTGGGGAGCAAATGGGGAAAACGGTATAATACCTAACACTACTGGTGATGGATATGATGGCGAAACCCTTGGTGATAACGATTGGGCTAATAAAGCCAACGCCGATAGTCTTGGTGGACACAACGACTGGTTTACTCTGTCATATGACGAATGGTGTTACCTTAAAGACCATAGCACCATAGGTACAACTATAATAACAGTTAATGAAAATGGTATTGGTAGGGTCGTACTTCCTGATAATTCAACATTAACTATTAATAACACATATACAGAAAGTGAATGGACTAACAATATGAAAGCCAAAGGTGCGGTGTTTCTTCCTTGTGCTGGTTGGCGCCATGGTGGAATTAGCTATAATGTCGCTCAAGTACCCAGGTATTGGTCAAGTACACCTGTCGACGCTACTCATGCGTATACATGGCCTGGAGGTAGTAGCCTCCGTAGTTACGGTGCTTGTGTGCGTCTTGTTAGGTAAAGTCTAAAAACTTTTTAAAAAAACGTTGTCATTTCGATTTTTTTCGTATTTTAGCGAAAAATTTGGAATATTATGCATATTGCAATAGCTGGAAATATCGGGTCTGGAAAGACTACCTTAACTCGCTTATTATCAAAGCATTTTGGATGGAAGCCTCATTTTGAGGAAGTCGACAACAATCCTTATCTTGAGAGTTTTTACGAAGATATGAAACGCTGGTCGTTCAATCTGCAGATTTATTTCCTGAACAGCCGTTTTCGTCAGGTGATGGATATCAGAAAGAGTGGCGACGACATCATCCAGGACCGCACGATTTACGAGGACGCATATATCTTCGCGGCAAACCTCTATGATATGGGTCTCATGGAAACCCGTGATTATCAGAACTATCAGGATCTGTTCGAGTTGATGAGCTCATTCCTCCAGGCACCAGATCTGCTGATTTATCTCCGCGCCAGCGTGCCTACACTCGTGCGTCAGATTCAGAAACGTAACCGCGACTATGAACAGTCGATCCGTCTCGATTATCTGAAAGCTTTGAACAAACGTTACGAGAACTGGATTGCCAACTATAACAAAGGAAAACTCCTGATTATCGAAAGCGATAATATCGACTTGGAGAAACCTGAGGATTTGAGCGTCGTTATCGAGCAGATTAATGGTTCATTAAACGGATTGTTCTGATTATGAAGATATTAGGAATCATACCGGCAAGATACGGCTCGACACGTTTCGAGGGCAAACCGCTCGCTCTCATCAACGGAAAGATGATGATTCAGCGTGTGTATGAACAGGCAAAAAAGGCCGACAGACTCGCGGAAGTGGTAGTCGCAACTGATGATGAGCGTATCTTTAATGCAGTGCTTGGCTTCGGCGGAAAGGCGGTGATGACATCGACAAAACATAAAAGCGGTACAGACCGTTGCTGTGAGGTGGTGGATAAAGTAGGTGCCGGATTCGATGCCGTGATAAACATTCAAGGTGATGAGCCTTATATCAACCCGTTGCAAATCAATCAGATAGCGGAACTGATTTCAGATAAGGACACTCCGTTGGCATCGTTGTGCAAGCCAATTCATGATGAAGACGAACTGAAAAGTCCGAATGCAGTGAAGGTGGTGTTCGACAAAAACGGTAAGGCATTGTATTTCAGTAGGTTCGCCATCCCATATCTGAGAAATCAGGTGGAGCGCACATTCTACAAGCACATTGGCATCTACGCTTATAAATGCGATGTTTTGAAGGAAGTGGCATCGTTGCCACAGTCGGGATTGGAGATGGCGGAGTCGTTGGAGCAGTTGCGTTGGCTTGAAAACGGATATACCGTGAGGATGGGAGTCACTGAATTTGAAAGTTTCTCGGTCGATGTGCCGGAAGATATAACAAAGATAGAATCTATTTTTAAGGAATAAAATGATTGTAAAATATTTATCGGAATTATTATTTGAGCGCGAATGCGTGATAGTGCCTGAGTTCGGTGCGTTCATCTCGAAGGATACTCCTGCTACTATCGACTACGCCAATCATAGGCTGACACCGCCTTCAAAGGAAGTGGTGTTCAACAGCCAGCTTGTCGCTGATGACGGCGTTCTCGTTGATTATCTTAGCGTTAAGATGGATGTGTCGCATGAAGAAGCTGCAAAGATGGTGCATGATTTCGCCATGCGTAGTCTCGCGGTGTTGGATTGCAATGAGCCGTTGCATCTCGAAGGCATTGGAACATTGGAACGCATCAACAGTAAGGATTTCTCTTTGCGTTTGGATGACGATGTCAATTTCCTGGGCGATGCATTCGGACTGACTTCATTCTCGGTTCAGCCGATATACAGAAGTGAGACCTATCAGCATATCGCTACAAAAATCGCTGCCGAACAGAAAGCTAAAAACACTGCGATGACAGTGCAAGAGGAAGAGAAACCACATCACGTGAACCGCTATAATTACAGATGGTTCCGTGCAGCAGCCTATTCGATGATGGTGGCGATGTTGCTTGTTTTGCTCGGATGGGGTGCCGACAAGAGCGACTCAAGAATAGCATCGTGGAACCTGTTCTTCTATTCATCACCTAACGAATTCATAGCCAAGCATTTAAATTCAAGATTCGAGGCTATGGAGAAGATAAATGTTGAGCGAATCCCAGTGTATAAAGTGACTTTGCCGACATTTGGAGCTGAAGAGGTAAATTATCTTCAACCACTTGATAATGAATTGCTTAAGCCAGTCGATGTTAATTATTATTACATCATCGGAGGTTCTTTTAAAAACAATAAAGACGCCAGCAGATGTGCGAATGGCTTTAAGAAGCAGGGTTTCGACTATGTTGAGGTGCTTCCGGCCAATAGCAAAGGCAATGTGAGAGTGGCTTATGAGGTGGTGATGGGCAAGGAAGCCGCACTTAAACGCTTGGAAATCATTAAGAAAGAATATAACGAGGCCGCTTGGCTGTTACGTAAAAAATAAGGCAGTGGGAAAGAAAAACAAACTCGAGCGTTTTGCTGAATGCAAGACTTTTGACAACCTTTTTGAGTATTCGTTTGAACGTATCAAAGAGGAAGGGTTTCCTTTGAAAGGACGTTGGCATGAGTTTTTTGGCAACGACAATCCCATTGTGCTTGAACTCGGCTGCGGTAAAGGCGAATATACCATCGGTTTGGCGAAAGCACATCCTGATATTAATTATATAGGTGTCGACATCAAAGGCGCGAGGATGTGGGTCGGATTGAAGCAAGGTATTGCGGAAGGCTTGAAAAACGTGGCATTTGTGCGTACTCGCATCGAGTTGATTGAACATTTCTTTGGCGAGAACGAGGTCGACGAAATCTGGATTACATTCCCTGACCCGCAGATTCTCAAAGCCCGCAAACGTCTCACAGCCCCGATTTATCTTGAGAGATACAAGACGTTTTTGAAAAACGACAGCTATATCAACCTTAAGACAGACAGCGATTTGCTGTATGATTTCACCTTGGATGTGGTGAAAGAGGCAGGATATCCTATCATTTACAATTATAACGACCTGTACGCCAACGACGACGACCTCGAAGTGAAGTCGATTCGTACCTATTATGAATCGATGTGGCTGAAGCAGGGATTGACTATCAAGTATCTGAAATTCAAGGTAAAATAGCCTTCTAATCTTTACCGATATCTTTTAGCATTGGCACAAATCGGCAGTCGCCGAACTCCTCGCGGAGCATGGTGCCGTCGGTTTGTTTTGTGAGTCGCAGCATGATTTGTTTGCTTGCGTCAACTTCGTCGTTGAGCGGTATCACCATGATGCCTCCGGTTTTCAGTTGATTGACAAGAGCTTCAGGAATCTCGGGTGCTGCCGCCGTGATGAGAATCCTGTCGAAAGGAGCGAAGGTGGGCAGGCCTTTGTTGCCGTCACCGAGGAAGGTCTTGATGTTGTACTGGAACTCGGCAAGGAAAGGCTTCGTCTTCATGTAAAGGTTACGCTGGCGTTCGATGGTGAACACTTTGGCACCCATGTGGGCGAGTATGCACGACTGATAGCCAGAGCCGGTGCCGATTTCGAGAACTTTCATGCCTTTTGCAACATTCAGTAACTGGCTTTGCATCGCCACGGTAAAAGGCTGCGAGATAGTCTGTCCCGAACCGATAGGGAAGGCCTTGTCCTGATAGGCAAACTCAACAAACATCGACTCGAGGAAGACATGACGCGGGATACTGCCTATGGCGTCAAGCACTGCGACATCCGTAATGCCTTTATCCTTAAGCACTTGCACCAAATTTTGGCGCATTCCTTTGTGACGATAATTATCTTCCTGCATGTTCTCGTTTTATTATGCAAATATAGTAAAAATGTTTATTTATTGAAACTTTTTCGTATTTTTGCAAAAATTTAAAACTATGCTGAAAATAGGAGTTTTAGGTGCGGGACATCTTGGAAAAATCCACATCAACTGCATCAAACAAATTGAGAAATATGAATTGGTCGGATTTTACGATCAGGATGAGAATACAGCGAAGAAAGTTGCTGCTGAAGCCAATGTTAAAAACTACGCATCGATAGATGAACTTATTGATTCTGTTGATGTTGTGGATATAGTAACCCCGACAATCGCACATTTTGAGTGCGCTTCGAAGGCTATCGCGAAAGGCAAGAATGTTTTTATTGAGAAGCCAATTGTAGCGACTGTTGACGAAGCCAACAAACTCATCGCTTTGGCAAAGAAAGCCAATGTGAAGGTGCAGGTTGGTCATGTCGAGCGTTTCAACCCGGCATTCATAGCAGCCGAGCCTCATATCGATGACCCTGTGTTCATTGAGGTGCATCGTCTGGCTCTCTATAACCCTCGCGGATGTGATGTGCCGGTGGTCCTCGATCTCACGGTTCATGACATCGATATTCTTCTCACTATTGTGAAATCGTCAATAAAATCTATCAATGCCAGCGGCGTGTCAATCGTAAGTCCGACACCTGACATCATCACGGCAAGGATAGAGTTTGAGAATGGAGCAGTGGCGAATCTCACCACGAGCCGTATCTCGTTGAAAAACATGCGTAAGTTCCGTCTCTTCCAGAAAGGCGCTTATATCACCATGGATTTCATGGAGAAAAAGGCTGATATCGTGAGAGTTGAGGATGTGAACGGCGTGCCTGGTCCTTTCGACATGACCATTTCGCTTCCTGACGGAACAGAGAAGAAGATTTCCGTTGAAGAACTGGCGACAGAACAAATCAACGCTATAAAGACTGAGTTGGAACGTTTCCACGACGCCATCATGACCAACACCGAACCGCCTGTTACCATTGAAGATGGCGTGGAAGTGCTGAAGGTTGCCTACATGATTCTCGATGAAATTGACAAGCATCAGGCTCAGTTGAAAAAACATTTGAAATAACACAATATTTAAAATTTAACTTCGTTAAAGTTAAAAAAAGACTGCCTATGAAGAGTCTTCGTTACATTTTTTTATTTGGAATAGTTTTATTTTTGTTCTCGTGTAAGAAATTCAGCGGAAGTCAGGAAATACCTGCTTATCTGCGCATTGAGCCATGGACTCTCACCACAAATTATGAGATCGAAGGTGCTGCTACTGAAGCAATCACTGACGCTTGGGTTTATGTCAACGGAAACTTGCAGGGCTGTTATGAGTTGAAAAATCACGATGACGGTAAGTATGTCATGGTGCCGATTCTTGAAAAAGGAGAGAAGAACATACAGATTTATCCTGGCGTGAAGATGAACGGCATATCATCAACAAGGATTCAGTATCCATTTTATAAGCCATATAGATTCAAACACACTTTGGTGGAAGGCGAGATTGGCACTGTTGCGCCGTTGACAAAATACTACAGCATCGACAGCACTCTGATGCGAATCAGGATGATGGAAGATTTTGAGGAAATCAATAATATCAAGCTTTATCGTCTTGATACGACATATGCGGTGCTGCATCAGATAAGTCACCGCAATAATCCTAATGCATGGCTGGATCCTTATGACACAATAAATCATTATCGTTCAGGACATGTTCATCTTGGCGACAGCATCAAACGAATGGGTCTCGCGAGCGGTGAGTTGTATAATCTGCCAGGTGTCGGTAATTATGTTATGATGGAGATGGATTACAAATGCGATGCCGATATCTTAATAGGAATGTATATCTGGTCGTCTCAAGACGGCTTGCAGGATAAGGACCTTTATTACCTGAAGGCCACTGATACCTGGAAGAAGGCTTACATCAACTTTAGTCCTACAGTTACAGAAAATAATCATGCGACATATTTCAAGTTTTACCTGAGAAGCACTGTCACAGGTGATGAGACCGCTGATATATATATCGACAATATTAAATTGATTTACATTGAGTAAGAAAATTAATAAACGGAGACAGACATTCATTTACGTCTTGTGGGACTGGTTCGCATCTGTCGTGACCTGGTCAATCTTCTTCTGTTTCAGAAAGACGATGGAGCCGGTCAACAACTTTGCGGATATTAGCAATGTTGTGGATGATAAGAACTTTTGGATGGGAATTATCGTGATTCCATTGGCTTGGCTTGTGCTTTATATGCTTGCCGGCTCTTATCAGAAAGTGTATTTCAAGTCGCGTGTCCGTGAGCTCGGTCAAACCATGCTGGTGACTCTGATTGGTGCTATTGTCCTGTTTTTTACATTGATTCTTGACGATAACATCACAAACTACAGAATCTATTACTCATTGTTCATTTTGTTGTATCTGTTGCAGTTCTCGTTGACATATATCGGCAGATTGACAATCACCTCAATCACAGCGAGGAAGATTCACAACAGGGAAATCGGCTTCAACACATTGATAATCGGCAGCAATGGCAACGCCTGCGCCATTTACAAGGAGATTACCGAGCAGAAGTTCTCTTCGGGTAGTTTCATAGTAGGTTTTGTCAATGTTTTCGATAAAGACGTTTATAAAGTTGAGAAATATATTCCGCATCTCGGCAATTACAAAGATGTGACCAAAGTCATCAAAGACTATGATATTGAAGAAGTTATCATCGCTATAGAACGTTCGGAGACCGAGACCATCGACCGTATCTTAGTGGCTCTTGAGAGCACTGACGTGACGGTGAAAATCATCCCGTTAATGCACGAGTTCGTGTTTGGCGCGGTGAAGCAGGAAGGTATCTGGCATGCGTCACTCATTCAGGTGACGCCTGAGCCTATGCCGGTCTGGCAGCAGGTGGCGAAACGTGTGTTTGATGTGGTGGTTTCGATTCTCGTTATCATCTTATTATCACCGGTTTACCTGTTTACGGCTATCATGGTGAAATGCTCATCACCGGGACCTGTTTTCTACAAGCAGGAACGCATTGGAAAACATGGAGAGCCGTTTAACATGTTGAAATTCAGGAGTATGTATGTCAACGCCGAGGACATGGGACCGCAGCTCTCGAAAGACGATGACCCTCGTATCACGAAGTGGGGTAAGTTCATGAGAAAAGTGCGTCTCGACGAGATTCCGCAGTTCTTTACCGTGCTTGGCGGCAAGATGTCGATTGTCGGCTATCGTCCTGAACGTCAATATTATATCGATCAGATTGTTCAGGTGGCGCCGCATTACAGGATGCTTCTGAAGATAAAACCTGGCATCACCAGCTGGGGCGAAGTGAAATTCGGTTATGCTTCTACTGTCGAGGAGATGGTGGAGCGCCTCAAATACGATATCCTTTACATCGAAAACATGAACCTCGCCGTTGATATCAAGATTTTGATTTACACAGCGCTTATCGTGATTCAAGGAAGAGGGAAATAATTGTACGTTTTCAAAAGCATACGTATGCTTTTGAAAACTGATACCATGCCATTTCGACTGAATCGTAAAGAAAAATGGGCGAAATGACTGTTATACGTTAAGTTCAGATATCTTCGATTTCTCAAACTTCTCTTTCGCGTAGTTGAGTTCAACGACGAGTTTTTTCTTGTTGGATGACGGCATCTCGAACATGTCGTCGTTGAGGATGGCTTCGAGGATGGAGCGCAGTCCGCGGGCGCCGAGTTTGAACTCGATGCTCTTGTCGACGATGAAGTCAAGCACTTCTTCTTTGATGATTAGCTCGATGTCATCCATGCCGAACAGTTTTGTGAATTGCTTTGTGATGGCATTTTTCGGTTCGGTGAGGATACGTTTGAGAGTGCCTCTGTCGAGAGGGTTGAGATAGGTCAGGATTGGGAAACGACCTATTATTTCCGGAATCAAGCCGAACTTCTTCAAATCTGATGGCGCGATATATTGAAGCAGGTTGTCGCGGTCGATTTGTTTCTTGAAGTCGGAGCTGTAGCCTATTGAGTTGGTTCCGATGCGGTTGGCGATTATTTTGTCGATGCCGTCGAAGGCGCCGCCGGCGATGAAGAGGATGTCTTTGGTGTTGACCTGGATCATCTTCTGTTCCGGATGCTTGCGACCTCCTTGTGGTGGCACGTTGACCACTGTTCCTTCGAGGAGCTTCAGCATGGCTTGCTGCACGCCTTCGCCTGAAACGTCGCGAGTGATGCTCGGGTTGTCGCCTTTGCGTGCTATCTTATCGATTTCGTCGATGAAGACGATGCCTTTTTCGGCTGCTGCCACGTCGTAGTCGGCGGCTTGAAGCAACTTCACCAAGATGTTCTCGACATCTTCGCCAACGTAGCCGGCTTCTGTGAGCACTGTGGCGTCGGCGATGGCGAAAGGCACATTAAGCATGCGCGCTATAGTCTTAGCTAACAAGGTTTTACCTGTTCCTGTCTCGCCAACAAGCACGATATTCGATTTCTCGATTTCGACTTCGTCGGCGGTATCTTGCTGATTCAGACGTTTATAGTGGTTGTAGACGGCAACAGATAGCACGCGTTTCGCCGCATCCTGTCCGATGACGTACTGGTCGAGGAAATTCTTGATTTCCAATGGCTTCAAGAGCTTGAAGTCGGGGACTGTCGCACGGCTGCGGTGTGCCATCTCCTCGTTAAGCATCTGATGGGCGCGGCTGACACAATCGTCGCAGATAAAACCGCTAACGCCAGAGATCAACAGGTTAACCTGGCTCTCAGGGCGTCCGCAGAATGAACAGTAATTCTCTTGTTTTTTAGACATGATGTCCCACAAATTGAATTGACAAGAATTATTCTTTTACCTGATTCTCTTCAATTTTTTTAATCAAAACTTCATCTACCATGCCGTAGGCTTTAGCTTCTTCCGCTGTCATCCAGTAGTCGCGGTCGGAGTCGGCCCACACTTTGTCGTAAGGCTGTTTGGTGTGTTCGGCGATGATTTCGTAAAGTTCTTTCTTCACCTTCTGAATCTCGCGAGCGGTGATCTCTATATCTGAAGCCTGTCCCTGCATGCCGCCCATAGGCTGATGAATCATGATGCGGGAGTGCTTGAGAGCTGAGCGTTTTCCGTCGGCGCCGGCGCACAACAACACTGCTGCCATTGATGCTGCCATACCGGTGCAAATTGTAGCTACGTCAGGCTTGATGTACTGCATTGTGTCGTAGATGCCGAGGCCTGCGTACACTGAGCCGCCAGGGGAGTTCAGATAGATCTGGATGTCGCGGTTCGGGTCGGCTGACTCGAGGAAGAGCAGCTGTGCCTGGATGATGTTAGCGACATAGTCGTCGATCTGGTCGCCCAAGAAGATGATGCGGTCCATCATGAGGCGTGAGAACACGTCCATCTGAGCCACGTTGAGCTGACGTTCCTCGATGATGGTCGGGGAGACGTAGTCTACGATGGTGTTGGCGTATTTCTCGAGGCCTAAACCGTTGATGCCGCGGTGCTTGGTGGCGTATTTATAGAATTCGTTGTTAGCGTTCATTATTCAGCTTTTTCCTCTTCTTTCTTAGTTGTCTTCTTTGCTGTTGTCTTCTTTGCAGCAGCTTTCTTTGCCGGTTTCTCTTCCTGTGGAAGGACGGCTTTCACGAAGCCTTCGTAGTCTGTGTCGACGACTTTCACCTTCATGGCTTTCTTCAAGAATGCTGTGACTTTGTTGTCAGCAACCTGGTTCTTGATGTTCTCGCGCTGGTTCTCGTCTTTCAACACTGAGTCGACGATGCCGTCGAGACGTTTCTTCATGTCGTCGTCCATGTTGGTGAGGTCGAGCTGGCCGAAGTACATCTTTGTCACGAACTCGCGAAGTTCTTCTTCTTTGAGGACGAGTTCCGGGTTAGCCTTTGCGATTGTCTCTTCGATGAGCTGCCATCTGAAGGTCTTTGAATACACGTTGTCGTAGTTCTTTTCGACATCTTCTTCAGAGATCTTGCCTTCGCTGTTGGCGACGATCCAGCGTTTCAGGAATGCGTCTGGCATGTCGAACTTAATCTCGCTCACGAGTTTGTCGATGGCGTTGTTGAGGAACATGCGTTCTCCTTCAACCACATACTGGCGTTCCATCTCTGTAGCGATTTCCTTGCGGAATGTCTCGACGTCTTTGATATCCTTGCCAGGGAAAATCATCTTGAAGAGTTCTTCGTTGAGTTCCGGAAGCTTGTCGTCTTTCTTGTTGCCTTCCTGGATGCGTTTGATAGTCTCGTCGATTTCCTTATCAGAAGCTTTGATGTTGTAGTCGTTGATAGCGATTTTGCCGAGTTCTACTTTGATTTCCGGTTTCAGACCGACTTCAAAGAAGAAGCTCATTGTCTCCTGAGTCTCAGGATCTGTAGGCTGCTGTTTGTCAGGATCTGACAGCGGGTAACCCATGACATCGAGTTTGTTTTCGAGGATGTGATTGTTGAGAGCTTCAGAGACCTTCTTGTTCAATTTGTCGAAAGTGACTGCTGAGCCGTACATTTTTTCAATCATTCCAAACGGCACTTTACCCTGGCGGAAGCCTGGAAGAGTGGCTTTGTGCTGATAGTTCTTTAATTCTTTCTTAACATCTTCTGCGTAATCAGCTTTTTCGATGTCGATCTGGATTGAGGCGAGAAGATCGCCTTTTGCTGTCTGTATAGTCTTCATTATCAATAATTTATTTAATTTCTTCGTGCGGATGAAGGGACTCGAACCCATACTCCTTACGGAACCAGATCCTAAGTCTGGCGCGGCTACCAATTACGCCACATCCGCAGATTTTTTTGAGGGTGCAAAGATACAAAAATTTTTGATACCTTATATTAATAATGAAAAATATTATTTTTTGACGTTGAGAGCCTCGCGGAGGGCGTTGCCCATGAGCATGAAAGCCAGCACGAGCAGCATGATTGCGATGCCCGGGAGGATGGCGAGGAAGGCGTCGTCGAGGATGATGTAGGCATAGTTTTCCTTGATCATCGAACCCCACGACGGCATTGGCGGTTGAACGCCGATTCCCAAGAAACTCAGACCTGCCTCGAGGAGTATCGCCGTGGCGAAGTTAGCTGCCGAGATGACGATGATAGGGTTGAGGATGTTGGGGATGATATGACGGATTATGATTCTTGCGTTTTTGAAGCCTAAAGCACGTCCTGCCTCGACGAAAGTCGTCTCACGAATTGAGAGTATCTGGCCTCTTGTGACGCGCGCTACCTCTACCCACATTGTGAGACCGACGGCGATGAATACCTGCACCACACCTTTGCCGAGAGCGAATGTTATCGCTATGACTATCAATAATGTAGGCAGCGACCATACTACGTTGATGAGCCACATCGTAATGTCGTCGACACGACCACGGAAGAAGCCGCCGAGGCCTCCTACGAAGAGTCCGATGACCACCGAAAGGATTACTGCTATGAAGCCTACGCTGAAGCTTATGCGGGTGCCTAGGACGAGGCGGCTCAGGAAGTCGCGCCCGAACTGGTCGGTGCCAAGGTAATATTTGCGGTGAACCACAGGATTTTCAGGCAACATGCTGTTGTCGATGATTTCCTCTTGAATAGCGCCTTCGTGTTCTGGGTTGAAGATGTAAGCGATTGTCGTTTTTTCGCCGAATTTCACGGAATCGACAGGAATTTGGCGGTATGGCGAGGGTTGACCACTCCAGAGCTTTTTGAAAAATCCCACTTCCTGGACTTTTGTCGGTTTGTTGACGAGCAGTATATCCACATCGAAGCCCGGTTTCTGTGTTGAAATCTCTAGGATTTGGGTGTTCGCATCAGGGGTGTTATCGGGGATAATGAAATATGCGAATAGTGCCATCACCGCACATAAGATAATGAAAACCAACGATATCATACCTGCGACGTTGCTTTTGTAGCGACGCCAAGCGAGCTGCGACGGGGAGAGGAAATCGGAGTTTTTCATTTTTCTAAAATATCATGCAAAGATATGAATTTTTCTAAAAATTTTGCTCGTGTTTTGGAAAATTTGTAATTTTGCAGAACTAATTCACGGAATAATAACAAAAATAGTTGCTTATGAGATAATCGCATTGTTAAAATGCACATCATAGAATAAGGAAAAGCGAAGTAGCTTACACTGGAATCTTTGAAACTTCGACAATTTCAATTTCCTCCCAGAGTAGAGCAACGACGCTCCCGCCGACTGGCGTGGGCTTTACTCGTTGTAATTGGGAGGAAAAGGTAGTCGAAGACCTCAAAGATTCCAATGAAGCGAAAAAGTGCCACGCTTTTTTTGTGTGCAGTCCCGAATTGGCACGTAATAAAAAAAACTAATCACGCAACTAAAACTGAGGAGTCAACAGTTTAAAACGACATTATTTTTATGAGTGACAATTGGGCTAAAGAAAGATATGCAAAATGCGCATGGTGCGGAAAACAATATAAATATCTATTAGGTGAAAGGTTTTGTTCGGAAAGATGTAAAATTGCTTATGATCGTGCTCACGGAACTGTAGATGGAGGTTATCGAGAAGGTTCTTTTGGACATAGAATAAACAATTTTTTCAAAGTTATTGAAATAATTATTGCCGTCATAATCATTCTCGGGCTGGTAATATCTGTCATAAAGAAAGCAATATAATAAAAACAGACAACAAATATAATCATGGGCTTATTTAGAAAGAAAAAAGAAACAGTCAATAGGTTACCCATATGGGAACAGACTTCGTCATTTATGTGTGATGAATCGGAAGGCGATCATGGCAAAGAAGCCATTCTTGACTATGAATTGTCTTGGCTTATTCGACAGGCTAAAGATGGTAATTATCCACTAGATGTCATTGCTAAAAAAGCATTATTACAATTAATCGAAAAGCATGACATTATCGAATATGTAGAAGAAGACTCCGACAATTATTATGATGTTGAATTTCCTGAAGTGAAAGTTTGGAAACAATGGAAGCGTATAGATTTAATTGCCGAAGTGACATTGTGTTTTAAAGATAAAGAGGAGAAACATCTTGTTGTTATTGAAGACAAGGCATATACAAGAGTTCATGACAACCAACTTGATCGTTATTCAGATATTGTCAATGAGTGTTACAATACTGATGAATTTAAAAAGCATTTTTGTGTGGTAACTTTCTTCGGAGACTATGACCCATATTATGATGAATTGGGCAATGAATGTAATGCTGCAAAAGAAGATTGGACGCTTATTGGTTCAGAAGATGTTATTAATCTTAATGACCAGGAAAAAGAACAGTTTATCGATTCTTATTTAGGCACTGGCGATGAAAGGTTTGACGACTTTTGGTTGAGAAGATGGAGCTGATATGTAGCGCGTCTTATGGCGCGCTTTTATTTTTTTACAAAATAAATTCACTTTTTTGTGAATATATTAAATATTATTTATATCTTTGCAACGTTAAAAGAGTTCGTCATGAGGGTTTTGTT
>Ga0310696_10003175_pt1 | contig 20794 bp, 34 predicted proteins | sample AusTroGonzalo_MG_4_FD_203885 | JGI IMG/M metagenome (GOLD analysis project Ga0310696, IMG submission 203885) | Bovine rumen microbial communities from tropical cattle in Woodstock, Queensland, Australia - Gonzalo_02 (v2) (version 2) | ecosystem: Host-associated > Mammals > Digestive system >... | reverse complement strand
CTAGGCTAAAACTGATCCGAACATACACGAGATTTTGGAAAGAGGGGCAAATTTGTGGCGAAAATTGCCGAGGTGCAAGAAGTTGCCGTAGATCTGCTCGTGCCGTACGGAAAGAACGCAAAAAAGCACGGAAAAGAGCAGATCGAGAAGCTGAAAGACAGCATAAACGAGTTTGGATTTTTAACGCCGTGTTTAATCGACCGTGATTTCAATTTGATTGCTGGTCATGGGCGTGTTGAGGCGGCAAAGGAGCTCGGCATCGAGAAGGTGCCGTGCGTTTTTATTGAAGGGCTGAGCGAAGAACAGAGAAGGGCGTACATACTCGCTGACAACAGGCTTGGAGAGCTTGGCGAGTGGGATATGGGGCTCGTGCAGGCCGAACTGGCAGAGCTGAACGCACTCGGATTTGATGTTTCGTTGACAGGGTTCGATTTCGATGTTGAGCTCGATGAAGAAGCGTTCGACGAGAATAAATATACGAGCGTCGTGAATATTCCGCAGTATGAGCCGTGCGGCGAAGATGTTGAGCTCGAAGACCTTGTGGATACGGAGCGGTACGATGATCTGGTCGAGGAGATCAACCGATCGGAGCTGTCGGAGCGAGAGAAAGAGTTCCTTCGTAAAGCCGCCGCTAGACACTTGCAGTTTTCGTATGCGAACATAGCCGAGTATTATGCGAAAGCCGACGAGGAGATGCAACGGCTGATGGAGCAGTCGGCGTTGGTCATCATTGACGTGGATGATGCGATTCGGTACGGATACGCTCAGATACAAAGCTATCTGGACGAGATTGAGGAAAAAGAGCATGGCGAGGGATGATTTCGCTGTTTTCATTCTGAGCCATGGGAGAGCAGACAACGTACTGACCTACAGATCGCTGAGAGACAGCGGATATACCGGGAAGATTTACATCATCATAGATGATCAGGACGATCAGGAAGAGGAGTATCGGGAGAGGTACGGAGAGAGCGTTATTCAGTTCTGCAAGGAAGAAGAAGCGCAGAGATCGGACGTGATGGATTCCGACGATGATATGCGGATCGTGCTGTATGCGAGGAACAAATGCCACGATATAGCAAGGGAATTGGGGCTGACGTATTTCCTCGAGCTTGATGATGATTACACAGGGTTCTATTTTCGTTTTGCGAAAGGGCAGAGCCTTAAGGCATACCAGATAACCGATCTGGATAAGGTCATCGACTTGATGCTGGATTTCCTCGAAAAGAGCGGTGCACTTACTGTGGCTATGTCACAGGGAGGAGACTTTCTCGGAGGAGTGAAAGCGTCGGCGTATAAGAACAAGCTGTTACGGAAAGCGATGAACAGCTTTTTCTGCAAGACCGACAGGCCGTTCAAGTTCCTTGGGAGGATCAACGAGGATGTGAACGCCTACACTTTGCTTGGATCGCAAGGGAAGCTGTTCTTTACCGTAGGACAAATCATGCTGGTTCAGATGATGACACAGCAGAACGAGCACGGGCTTACTGATGTTTATTTGAAATACGGAACGTACGTAAAGAGCTTTTATACGGTCATGTGCATGCCGAGCGCTGTAAAGGTGGGGCTGATGGGTTCGAGCCATAAGCGCATGCATCACATGGTTTCATGGGACCGATGCGTTCCGAAGATTCTGAACGAGAAATGGAGCAAGGGGCATGGCAACAAAGTTAACGCTTCAGGAGCAAGCGAATAAGATACTGGAACAGGCGCAGGAAAGAGGAGTTTCGAGCAATTTTTTCTTTGCGACCACGTTTAAGCGCTATCAAGTGCAGATGAAGATACTGTCGGAGCTCGAAGATGCGATAAATGAGTTCGGAGCGACAGTAACGAAGGAATACGTCAAGGGCAGGCAGAATCTTGTGGCGAATCCGGCGATAACGGAATACAACAAGACAGCGACCGCCGCTAATGGAACTGTTTCGACACTGATAAACATTATTCGGACATTATCTGAAGATGGAGGAGGATCGAAACTAAAAGACCTGATCGCCGCCATTAACGAACAATAATGGACAACGAAAACTATATATTCACGTATTATCAGCGGATAACGGATGGGACGATTATTGCTGGTAAATGGGTAAAGCGTGCGTACGAGTATATAGTCAACGGCTTGCAGAGCAAGGCGTTTTTTTATAACCAGAAAAAGGCGCATGCGGCAATAGCGTTTATCGAGAATTTCTGCCATCACCATGAAGGAGTGCTTGCACCGCAACTGATCAAGCTGGAGCTGTGGCAGAAAGCGTTGATTTCTATCCTGTTCGGTGTGCTGGATGAGAGCGGGGCAAGGCAGTTCCGCGAGTGCGTTGTCGTAGTCGGAAGGAAGAACGGAAAGACATTGCTGGCGGCGGCGATAGCGGCATACTGTACGTTTCTGGATGGGGAGTACGGCGGGAGGATATATTTTGCCGCACCGAAGCTAGAACAGGCCGCACTGTGCTTCGAAGCGTACTGGCAGATGATCCGGCAGGAACCTGAGCTCGGAGCGATGGCGCAGAAGCGAAGGACGGATATATACGTTGAGCAGAACAACACAACAGCGAAGGCGTTGGCGTTTAATGCTCAGAAGTCGGACGGACTGAATATTTCGTTGGCGATTGCGGATGAGTGTGCGTCGTGGAAGGGCGATCCCGGTCTTAAGTTTTACGAGGTCATCAAAAGCTCGTTTGGAGCTCGTAGACAGCCGTTGCTGTTGAGTATAACGACGAGCGGGTATCTGAACGATGGAATATATGACGAGCTTATAAAACGAAGCACACGCTTTTTACTGGGCGACAGCAAGGAGAAGCGATTGCTTCCACTGTTGTACATGATCGACGATATTGAGAAATGGAACGACATCAACGAACTGCAGAAGTCGAATCCGAATCTCGGTGTGAGCGTATCGGTCGATTATATGCTGGAGGAGATTGCAATCGCAGAAGGATCGCTCTCAAAGAAGGGCGAGTTCGTGACGAAGTATTGCTGTCTAAAGCAAAATTCCAGTGTGGCGTGGTTGGCGAGTGAACTGGTTGAGGATGCGTGCGGAAAGCATCTCAGGCTGGAGGACTTCGAAAACAGCTATTGCGTTGGCGGGATTGACCTTTCGCAGACCCGTGACCTTACGGCGTGTTGCGTGGTTATCGAGAAGCAAGGAAAGCTGTACGTGTTCAGCAAGTTCTTTTTGCCCGGCGAGAAGATAACCGAAGCGACAGAACGTGATGGGTTACCGTATGACGCATATATAACACGTGGGATATTATCGCCATCAGGCGACAACTTCGTTGATTATAACGATTGTTATAACTGGTTCGTCGAGTTGGTCGAGAAGCATAAGATTTATCCGCTGTGGATCGGGTACGACAGATATTCGGCTGATTTCCTCACGCAGATGATGAGGGCGTACGGGTTCCACATGGACGATGTGTACCAAGGCGAAAACTTGTATGGAACGATGGAGATGCTCCACGGCGAGCTGGAGGACAGGCGAATCTGTATCGGGGACAATGACCTGTTGAAATGCCATCTGCTCGATTCGGCAATAAAAATGAATCAAGAGCGAGGGCGTGGAAAACTGGTAAAAGTAGCGCCGAGCGTCCACATTGATGGAACCGCCGCTTTACTGGATGCGCTGGTCGTGAGACAGAAATACTACGCCGAGATCGGCGAACAATTGGAGAATAGATAGATGTCTTTATTCGATCGGATTTTTGGCAACAGGCCGAAAGAAAAAGGGGTATATCAAGGCTATTTTAAGCTGTTAAACGGATATACACCTACGTTTACAACGTATGGAGGGAGCATATACGAATCTGAGTTGATTCGTGCCGCTATCAATGCTCGTGCGACGCATGTTTCCAAGCTGAAGGTGGAAACGCTCGGTGCGGCGAAGCCAGCGCTCCAGAATAAATTGAGGCACGGTCCGTCCGAATTCCAGACGTGGGGGCAATTGCTATATAGGGTCTCTACCATATTGGACATTCACAACACCGCTTTCCTGTGTCCTGTCTATGACAGATACGGAGAACCATCTGGGATCATTGCCCCTGTCCCAGAGCGGTGCGAGATTGTCCAATTTTCCGGCGTTCCGTATTTGCGGTATAAATTTTCGAACGGAGATACTGCCGCAATCGAGATGGAGTACTGCGGGATACTGACAAAATTCCAGTATAAGGATGACCTGTTCGGAGAGAGCAATCATGCGCTGTTGCCGACCTTGGATTTGATACATATCCAAGATCAGGGCATTAAAGAAGGCGTTAAGAGCGCCGCTAGTTATCGGTTTATGGCTCAGATGAGCAATTTCGTCAAGCCGGACGACCTTGCGAAAGAACGTAAGCGGTTCACACGGGAAAACTTTTCAAGCGAGGCTGAAGGCGGCGGAATGTTGCTGTTCCCCAATACGTACAACAATATCAAACAGATCGATGTGCGGCCGTGGATCGTTGATGCGGATGAAATGAAGCTGATTCGGTCGAATGTGTACGATTATTTCGGCGTGAATGAGGACGTGCTGGAAAATAAGGCATACGGCGATGCGTGGGGAGCGTTTTTCGAGGGAGCCGTCGAACCGTTCGCAATTCAGCTGAGCGACGTTATGACGAAGATGCTGTTTACGTTCCGTGAGCAGAGTCAAGGCAATCGGGTGATTGTTTCAGCGAACCGACTGCAGTACATGAGCAATTCGGATAAGCTACGGATGGCGAGCGAGATGCTCGACCGTGGCGTTATGAGCATTAATGAAATAAGGGAAATCTGGAACATGAATCCTGTTGAGGGCGGCGATGCCAGACCGATCAGGGGCGAGTATTACAACGCTGATGAGAAGGTGAGCGAAGAATGAGCGAGAGAGAATTCAGAGATATGGAGCTTCGGCTCGTTCCGATTGAGGGCGAGGAGAAAAGCTATAAGGTTGAGGGATATGCGAGCACGTTTGATCCCTACGTGATGTATACAAGGGACGGCGTGGACTATTACGAAAAGATCGAGCCTACGGCGTTTGACGGAGCGGACTTGTCCGATGTTGTGTTCCGTGTTGACCATGTCGGGCGGGTATACGCAAGATCGTCGGCTGGAACGCTGGAAGTCTGGCACGATGAGCACGGGCTTGCACAAAGGGCTGATCTTGGAAGAACGCAAGCGGCACGGGAGTTATATGCCGATATTGAGGCAGGGAATTATCCGAGAATGTCGTTTGCTTTTACCATCGCCGAGGGCGGTGATAGATACGACAGGGAAACGCATACGAGAGTGATTGAGCGGATTGCGAAGGTCTATGATGTGAGCCCTGTCAGTTTTCCGGCAAATCCGGGTACGGAGCTCAGCGTTTCGACACGATCCTATTTCGACGGAGAGATCGAACGGGAACAAGCGGAGCGACTTGAAGCGGAGAAGCGTGAGCGCCAGATCAAGCGGATTAGAATTCTTGCAGAGGTGTGACAATGGAAATCAAAGAAATGAGCGTTGAGGAGCTTATCGAAAAGCGTACTGCGCTTGGGTCCGAGGTTGATAATCCCGAAGCGAATCTTGATGAGATTGAAGCAGAGGTTCGGGCGATCAACGAGGAGCTCAAACAGCGTGAGTCCGTAGAAGCTCAGAAAGTGGAAATCCGGGCGCATGTAGCGGCTGGAGATGGAGAAGTCATCAAAGAAATTAAAACAGAGGAGAGAAAAGCAATGCCTGAAATTGAAGTCAGAAATACTGAAGCATACATCAATGCGTATGCGGAATATATCAAGAGCGGGGATGATGCAGAGTGCCGTGCACTGCTCAGCGAAAACGCTACCAATGGAACAGTTCCCGTACCCGAATTCGTGTATGACCTCGTGAAAACCGCATGGGATCGTGAGGGCATTATGAGCCGTGTTCGCAAAACCTATCTGAAGGGCAACCTTAAGGTCGGTTTTGAAATCAGCGCTACTGGTGCTGTCAAGCATAATGAAGGCGTTTCTGTTGACGAGGAAACGCTCGTCCTTGGCATCGTCGAACTGGTTCCGGCTTCCATCAAGAAATGGATCAGCATCAGCGATGAAGCGCTCGATCTTCGTGGAGAGAGCTTCCTTAGGTATATCTACGATGAGTTGACCTATCAGATCGCCAAGAAAGCGGCTGATGATCTGCTCGCAAAGATTATCGCTTGCGGTACGCAGAGCACTACGACTTGCGTCGGAGTTCCGGCAATCACTGCGACCACCATCACGATTGATCTTGTCGCACAGGCAATCGGTCAGCTGAGTGATGATGCTTCCGAGCCTGTGGTCATCATGAACAAAGCGACGTGGGCTGGATTCAAGGCTGTTCAGTATGCGAATGGATATGGAGTCGATCCCTTCGAAGGCCGTGCGGTGCTGTTCAATAACAGCCTGAAATCACTGGCCGCCGCAACTCCCGGCGAGACTTGGATGATCGTCGGTGACCTTGGACAGGGCGCACTTGCAAACTTCCCGAACGGGAATGTTATTTCGTTCAAGTTCGATGATCTGACCCTTGCGGCGCAGGATCTTGTGCGTGTAATCGGTCGTGAGTTTGTTGCTTGCGAGCCTGTTGCGCCGAATGCCTTTGTCAAGGTTAAGCGGTAACGAAGCGACTTTCATAAGGGGCAATAAATATGAAAACGCTGATTGCTGTTCCGTGTATGGATCAGGTGCCGAGTTCGTTCTGCCAGTCGATTGCGACGCTGAATCGTGTGGATGAGTGCATGATAGCGTTCCAAGTCGGTTCGCTTGTGTATGAATCGAGGAACAAGCTGGCAGAGCGTGCTATGCAGTACGACGTTGATTGGATTCTGTGGCTAGATTCGGATATGGTATTCAATTCCGATTTGCTCCGCAGGATGCTTGAATCGGCAACGAGAGAGAACACAGACTTCCTAACGGGCGTTTATTATCGGCGTGTCGAACCGTATGCGCCGACGCTGTTTTCGAAGCTGGACTGCACGGAGGGCGCGGTATCGTGGGAGAATATCCCAGAGGTTCCAGACCATCCGTTCGAGGTTCAGGGCTGTGGTTTCGGAGCGGTGCTGTTACATTCACAGGTGCTGTTTGATGTGCTTGCGAAGTTTGACGGAAGGCTTTTCCAGCCGATAGATGGGATTGGGGAAGACTTGTCATTCTGTTGGAGGGCGAGGCAGTGCGGTTATAAGATAATCGCAGACCCGAACCTCCCGTTAGGGCACATGGGCCATGTGATGATTACGAAAGCGCACTGGATGTCGTACAGGAAGCAAAAGGAGGGAGCGGGTCAAACCGCTCCCAATTAATTGAGGTGCAAAATGCTGACTATCGTTAAACTGGCGTTACGGATCAAAGGGAACGCTTTCGATGATGAGATCAACCAGCTGATTGATGCGGCGAAGATTGATCTCGGGATTGCGGGGGTCGTACTTCCGTCGCAATTGGACGCAATCGTTCAGACCGCAATAATCACGTACGTGAAACTGCACTTTGGCGAGCCCGATGAGTACGACCGCCTAAAATCCTCGTATGATGAGCAGAAAGCTCAACTGGTCACTGCTACTGGTTATACGAACTGGGGATGAGGTGAGCGGATGGACAGGAGCGCAGTGCTGACGCTTGTGGATGAATCACAGCAACAGGATGAGTACGGGATTCTTAGAACGACCACGACCAATCGGGATGTGTACTGCCAAGTAAAATCGATCATGCAGAGCGAGTTTTATGAGGCTGGGAGAAACGGTCTGAATCCAGAGTACGAATTCGATATGTTCGCTGGCGATTATGAGGGAGAGCGCACGTGCATCTATGATGGTCAGCAGTATGGGATTTATCGTACATATATCACGAGGAACGATACGATTGAGCTCTACGCCGAACGAAAAGGCGGAACGAACATAGAGGTATCCGATGGCGAAGATGACCAGCCCTGAGCGGCTTGATGCTGATATACAGGAGATTCTTGTCGATTATCAGAATCACGTGTTCAAAACAGCAGATCAGGTCGTGGAGAGGATGGCGAAGAAGGGAAAGAACGCTGTCAGAAGGAACGCACGAGCCGTCATTACGAAAACAAGACGGAAGTACGCAAACGGCTGGCAGTACAAGATGGACCCGAAACTTCGCATCGGTGGAATGAAACTGTACTGGGCGAACCAGATAAGAGGAGCGACGATCTATCCGGGCAAGCAGAGAGGGCTTGCCCATTTGCTTGAACACGGGCACGCTGTGGTGAATGGCGGAAGAACGACAGGACAGACGCACGCCAGACCGCACGTTAAACCTGTGGAGGATCAGATCGCAAATTCGATAGTTAGTGAGGTGATACGGAGCCTATGAAAAGGACAGAAGTCGCAACCATGCTTTCGAGCACTGGCTTGCCCTACGCGTATTATCAGTTCACTAATGATACGGCGAAAGTACCGCCTTTTATCTGTTTCTATTTCGAGGACAGTAACGATATGTTCGCTGATGGAGCGAATTATCAAAAGATCGAGCACCTCGTGGTTGAGTTGTACACGAGAGAAAAGGACTTCACGAAGGAAGCTGTTATCGAATCTGCACTTGCCAGCTATGGGCTGACGTGGGTTCGTGCGGAGCAATATCTGGACGATGAGCGGATGTTCGTGGAGGTTTACGACATTGATGTATTGATAACGGAGGAAAGCAATAATGGCTAATAAGGTAAAGTACGGCATTAAAAACGTACATTACGCAATTGCGACGATCTCCACGGATGGAACTGCAACGTATGCAACGCCTGTTCCGTTCCCCGGTGCGGTCAGCCTTTCGATGGAGCCGCAGGGAGAGAACACGCCGTTTTACGCAGACAACGTGGAGTATTGGACTGGCGTAGGCAATACTGGGTATGAGGGCGATCTGGAGATGGCGATGATCTCCGAAAGTTTCGAGACGGATGTTCTTGGCATGATCGCCGACAGCGTCAACGTGGTATATGAGGATCTGAACGCACAGGCGGTGCACTTCGCTCTGCTGTGGCAGTTTGAAGGTGACGAGAAAGCGACTCGGCATGTCATGTATAACTGCACTGCTCAGAGGCCGAACGTTTCTGGCAGTACCGTAGAGGAGTCTATCGAACCGCAGACTGAAACGATCACGATCCGTGCCACGTCGGTTCATGTAAATTCCGTCGATAAGGATGTAGTCAAGGCCAAGACGAAGAGCACGACCACGACTGCGACCTATAACGGATGGTTCAACACGGTTCACATGCCGACCACTTGATGATCGAGATAAGGGGCAAAAGTGATGTATAAGACAATCCAAATAGCGGACAAAGAGGTGGAGATGCTGGCAAACGGCATCTCCGCTTTCGTTTACTGGGATGTTTTCCACGAGGACTTCATTCTGCAGAGCCAAAAGCCAGAGGTGAGCCCGCACATCTTTGAAAAGCTCGGATTCGTGTTCGCAAAACAGGCCGAGATTGGAGGAGACTGGGAGAAGCTCACGAAGCTGAGCCAGAAGGATTTTTACGAATGGATGAGCCAGTTCGAGCCGATGGACGTGCTGAACGCTTCGGATGAGATCATGCAACTGTATGTACAGCAGTCTGGTGGAGGATCAAAGCCAAAAAAATAGGTCGGCGCACGGAGCGAGAGTTTAATACGGCAGTATATCTGCTTCGTGCACTCCAAGTCGGGTTGAGGATGGAAGATCTGGCGAAGCTCGATACTGGGATGGTCATGGACATTATAACGGAGTCGGGGAACGATCACGAGGAGTATCAGGAACTGGCTAATCAGAACGATTTCGATAGATTCTAAGTGGTGATGAGATGAGCAGTGCGATAGTAAAAGGGCTAGTCATTCGGATTGACGGAGATGCCAGCGGGCTGACCAAAGCGCTCGGAAACGCACAGAAATCGGTATATGGGCTGTCGAAGAAGCTCGGTGCGTACGGCAAGGAACTGACGCAGAAAGTTACCGTGCCTATCGTTGCCGGATTTGCGGCGGCTGTGAAGGAAACGTCAAATTTCGAGAAGGGGCTTGCGAAGGTCCGTGCTGTATCGAAAGCGACGGATGATGAGTTCGCTATGCTTAGCGACCGTGCTAGAGAGATGGCAAGGACTACGTTGCACTCCACGACGGATGTTGCGGATGCGATGTACTACATGGGCTTGGCTGGCTGGAACGCTCAGGAGATATATGAAGGGCTTCCTGCAGTTCTCGACCTTGCCACAGCCGCAGATGAGGATCTGGCGACCGTATCCGATATTGTTACTGACGCATTGACGGCGTTCGGGATGGAGGCAAAGGACACCGCCCATTTCGTGGATGTTCTGGCAGAAGCGTCGAGAAGCAGTAATACGACAGTCGCTATGATGGGGGAGGCGTTCAAATATGCCGCTCCGCTCGCTGGGAACATGGGCTATTCGGTGGATGATGTAGCCGTAGCCCTTGGACTGATGGCGAATAACGGTATTAAGGCCAGTATGGCTGGTACTGCGTTGAGGGCTCTTTTTCAGAGGATGGCGACACAGCCGAAACAGGCGGCTGATGCCATGAGCCAGTTGAACGTATCGTTGCTGAATACGGACGGTTCGGCAAAGACGATGATGGAGCTCATGGAAAGCCTGCGGGATGCGTTCGGAGGGCTTACACAGCCAACCGAAGAAATGCAGAAGCAGATGAATGAGCTGTTCGAGGCCATGGAAAACGGCGAGATCACCGAGGAAGAATATGTCGAGCAGATGGAGGCGCTGTCTGATGCGGCATACGGAGTCGGATCAGCCGAGAAGATGAGGCTGGCGGCGATGCTCGCTGGAGCTAGAGGGATGCCCGGACTGCTCGCAATCGTGAACGCCACCGAGGAGGAGTTTAGCGAGTTAGCCGGAGCGATTACAAACGCTGATGGCGCCACTCGTGAGATGTCCGCTCTTATGGAGCAGACCACGGCTGGGAAGTTCAAACTGTTGCTTAGCCAGTTACAGGAGTTGGCTGTTCAGTTCGGCACATTAATTCTTCCATACGTCCAGCAGTTTATCGGGTATCTGTCCAATCTTGTGCAGACGTTCAGCGAGATGGATGAGACGCAGAAGAAAGCGATCATCAAGATTGCGGCACTGGCGGCGGCGATTGGCCCGTTGCTTATGACGCTGTCAGGGCTGGCGGCGGCTGTGACATTCCTCATGAACCCTGTCGGGTTGCTGATTGCTGTGATAGGAGCGGCGGCGGCGGCGTTTGTGTATCTGTGGACTACGAGCGAGGAGTTTCGAAAAGAGGTCACGTATCAAGTCAAAAATGCCGTGATAACCGTGAAGGATTTCTTCAAGGATATGGGAGACACCATGAAACGACGCTGGGATAACATGAAAACGGATGCTAAGAATGCGTGGAATAGCATCGTTAATGCGATAAAAAATCCAATAGTTGGTCTGTACAGCTTTATGATGAATCAATTCAATAATATGGTGAATGGATTCCAAGCCAAGCTGAATCTGATGAAGGACATCGCACAGGTCGCTATAAACGCTATTTCGAGGATATTCGGTACGGCGAAGATTGAGCTTCCGAAGATCAAACTCCCGCATTTCACCGTGACCAAAGGAAAGACGATACTGGGCGTATCGCTTCCGAAGATCAGCGTTAGCTGGTACAAAAAGGCGTACGAAAATCCGTACCTGTTCACCTCACCAACTGTGGTTGGGAATAGAGGGTTCGGAGATGGGAACGGAGGAGAGATCGTATACGGACGTGACCAGCTCATGCGTGATATAGCGATGGCGTCACAGGGCGAGATAACGATAAACGTATATGCGAGCGACGGGATGGATGTCAACCAGCTGGCTGTGAAGGTGCAGAACAGGCTGGCGCAGTTGCAGAAACAAAGGATGTCGGCTTATGCGTAATTATTTCAAATTCGGGACAGTAGACAGTCGGGACTACGGAGTGTATATTTCGGGTCCCGGCATTTTTAATTCTCCAGAGCGGGCGGTCGAGTTTATCAGCGTGCCCGGCAGGAACGGTGCGCTGATTGGGAGCGAGAAGCGGTTCGAGAATGTTGAGCTCACCTATCCGGCGTTCATGTATACCAATTTCAAGTCGAAAATCCGTGAGCTGAAAGAGGCTTTGCTGAGCGTGAGCTCGTATGCGAGGCTGGAAGATTCCTATTATACGGATGAGTTTCGGCAGGCTATTTTTGTGGGGCCGTTGGAGGTTGAGCCTGTCAAGAATCTGGCAGCAGGAGAGTTTGAGCTTACGTTCAACTGCAAGCCGCAGAGATGGCTTGTAACCGGGGAGAACGAAACGCTGTATTACACGTCTGGAGCATCGATCAGCAATCCGACGAAGTTTAATTCGTTGCCGAGAATTACGGTGTACGGATACGGCGATGTCTATATCGGATCCCAGAAAATCACCGTGCAGAACGCTTATCAGTCAGTCGTAATTGATTCCGAGATCGGAGATTGTTATTCGGGAACGGATAATGCTGGACCCGCTGTTTCGTTTGGGAGCGGACATTTTCCTGTGCTGTTGCCCGGCGCGAACAGTATTACATTCCCGGCAACGGTTGATCATATAGCGATTCTTCCGAGGTGGTGGAGAGTATGACGCCAATTTTATATGGGCCTGAGGAAACGTCCTTTACCACAAACGGAATTGGTTTTCTCAGCGATATGATCTCGTGCATCGTAACCGAGGAACGGAACGGGATTTTCGAGGTCGAATTCGAGTATCCGATAACAGGCATTTATTATGAGTATATCCAAGAGGGAGCGATCATCGGATGCACGCATGACGAGGAGAAGGATGTACAGCCGTTTCGGATTTATCGCAGGAGCGCCACGATCAATGGGATCGTCACGTTCAACGCAAGGCATATTGCGTATGAACTCCAGAACGTAATCATCGAGCCGTATGAATCGACGAATATCGGGAACGCTTTATCTGGGTTTACGTCGCATGCGATGACTGATAATCCGTTCACGTTCTGGACGGATAAAACGAATAACGGGACGTTCAAGGTAACTGTTCCTTCAAGCGTATGGGAAAAGCTTGGAGGATCAGAGGGCTCGATTCTGGATGCGTTTGGCGGCGGCGAATGGGAGTTCGACAAGTGGACGTGCAAGCTGTACAGCAGTCGTGGAGCTGATAACGGTGTAACGATAAGGTACGGAAAGAATCTGCTCGATATTGAGAATACGGTCGAGGATGACGGAACGTACAATGCTGTGATCCCGTACTGGCAGGACCCGGAAACGCTTGCAAGCACCATTGGCGATCTGGTAGTTGGTAGCAGTGTAACGCAAAACCTTACGTACTGGACAACGCATTACGGAGCGATTATTCGGAATGAGGATGACGTTCCGTTGGAGTTCTCGTATTTTAAGCTGAAAGCAGTTCCGAAGGATTTTACAGACCAGTTCGAGAGCCAGCCTACCAAACAGCAGTTGAATAGTGCGGCGGCTACGTTTTTGAGCAATAACAGGCCGTGGATTCCGAACCAGAACATCTCCGTTGATTTCGTTGCATTATGGCAAACGGAGGAGTATGAGAGCTATGCGCTCCTGCAGAGGGTTAAACTGTGCGATACGGTCAGCGTAATCTATCCAGAGCTGGGAGTAGATGCAAAGACAAAGGTCATAAGGACTGTATGGAACGCACTGCTCGATAGGTATGATGAGATAGAGCTCGGAAGCGCAAGAACGTCATTCGCCAAGTTGATTACGGAACAGGCTACTGATGAAGCGCTTTCACAGGTAGCGGCAGACCAGACGGATATAGAGGCGGCGATTGACCATGCTACGGCATTGATTACTGGCGGGCTTGGCGGTCATGTTGTAATCGTTCAGGATGCGAATGGAAAGCCGACCGAGATATTGATCCTAGACACAGAGGATGTTTCGACAGCCGTAAACGTGTTGAGGATCAACGTAAACGGTATTGGATTCTCCAGCAGTGGCGTGAATGGCCCGTTTACAACAGCGTGGACGCTGGATGGGAATTTCGTTGCGGACTTCATTACGACTGGGAATTTGAACGCCAGTTTGATTACGACTGGTGCTCTTAATGCTTCGCTCATAACGACTGGAGCGTTAAATGCCGATCTGATTACGACAGGGAATATAAATGCCAGTCTTATTACGACCGGAGCGTTAAATGCCAGTTTGATAACGACAGGAACGCTGAATGGCAACAATATCACGGTTATCAATCTGACGGCAACGAACGTTAATTTGTCCGGTATTTTCAAAGCGGCTGTCGATGCGAATAACTACCTTTTGCTGGACTCCGCTTCTTTACAGATGGTTGCGAATGGTAAAAACATGATGAAGATTTACAACAATTCGCAACAGTCGATAATGAATTTTTACGATACCAGCGGTAAGCGTAGGATGGTTCTGGCTTCACAAGGGAATAACCAATCGGCTGGAATTTGGATATTGAATGCATCTGAGGGGCATGCCGCCTTATGGCGAGAGGATGGATTCTGGTTTTATAACGCAGCTGGTGATAAAAATCTTGCCTACTTTGGAACGGCAATAGATAACTACAACGTTCAGAACGGGTACATCCGGTTGAACAGAAACTCAGATTCTTCTATCTATTCAATCATAACCCCGTACGGACTTGACTGCTATTACGGAGGGAATCATACCGTCCAAATATGGGGCGATTCTGGGATTTATACATCCATGAATCTAACCGTTAACGGGAGCAAGAACAGGCTGGTTCAAACCAAAGATTATGATGGTCGGTTACTGTATGCCTACGAAACTGCGGAACCATACTTCGGAGATATTGGAGAATCTGAGATCGGTGCTGATGGGTCTGTTTACGTGCAGATCGATCCTGTATTCGCTGAGACGGTTGATCTGACCGAATACCAAGTATTTTTAACTAAGTACGGACAGGGCGATCTGTGGGTTGAGGATCGGAAAAATGATCACTTTACTGTAAAAGGCACGGCAGGACTCCATTTCGGATGGGAGATCAAGGCAAAGCAGTTCGACCATAAAGATCGCAGGCTCGAGCCGTATGAGGTGCCAGAACCGAATGAAAAAATGAGGTGAGCAAATGAGGATTAAGGACTTGCCGTCCGGCACTGTTCAAAGTACGGACGATATAGCAATTGATAACAGCACGAACGGAACAAGACGGGTCGGGTTGTCGACTTATGTTGATGCCCAAGCAGCATCAGCGGTTTCGTCTAATAGGCCGATCCACCGGAGCGATTCGATCACGTCGTTGCCGAAAACCATTTCGGTTAGTGGATGCACGGCAAATCATCGGGTTGTTGCACCTTTAATAACTGGCGCAACGACATCATTCGTACTGGCATGGTCAACATCATCTGGATCGGTCACGTTTTCCCTGTCATCTGGAACATTTTCCAGTTGCACGGTTGACTATAACCTCGAGATTACACAGTAAGGAGAAAAACAATGCCTAGAGAGATCTATGAAGTCTATGCGAAAGTGGTGGATGCAAACGGAACGTACAACACGCTGACCGGGTATCCGAAAACATTCGACTCACGGAGTTATGACAACGATCTGGAAAAGACGAAGCAGAGAGCATACGGCGAATGGCATGAGGCACTCGGTTCCATGTCGAAGATTGACACCAGACAAGTGCAGTTCGCAATGATCATCCGTGCATCAGACGGTATGCAGATCGAATGCTCCTGCATCGGTGCGCTTGCGGAGGTATCAGAATGATGTTAATGCTTTGTTCATGTAGAGAGAGAGAGAGAGAGAGAGAGAGAGAATCAGCGAAAGGAGGAGCGGTACTGGTTCGGTAACTGTTCCTCCGATTCCTCCGAGAGGAGGTCTGAGGTGGGCTGAGGAGGTGACTCCTCGTGGCTAGTGGGACGATTTCAACAGGGTTCCGTGCGAGGTACACATCTGTCAGCACAACGGTAGCATCCATAGCGGCAAACTCCAGCGTAGTTGGTTCAATAGCATATTCTCCAACCGATAACTGGGGGCCGATGGTTACTCTGCCGAGATATACAAGTAGCGGTTTGATAGTTGTATCAACATGGTTAAGCGGAACACATCCGAATTATTCTGTTAATTTTACAGTTTACAATCAGACATCGTCTGCAAAATCAAATGAAACTGTTACATGTTTGGTGTTTGAAACGTGCAACTAGCCGCCACCGAGTAACGGATGGCAACAGGAACTATAAAAGTATCTGGTGATCTGACAACTGTTGATAAGATTTGTGAGTACAACAGCGGAGGAATGCGTGGTTTTGAATTATGGTTCAGTAATGGTCATTCGTTCCGAATGGTCGTTGGAAAACTGAACGCATCGGCTAATTACGCACAGTTCTGGATTGATACCATTGACAAGGGTTATATAACCTTCACAGTTAGCAGAAACATCGGATAACCAGTACCCAAATAGGGTATGGCAAGCGGAACGATAAACGTTCAAGGAATAACCACAGTTTCATCCGGCAACGGAAGTTTTTCTGCTACTACGTCATGGACGTATACAGGATGCTCGGTTAATATTCCGGCGAACTGTGTTTATGCGATCCAAGGGAATGCTTGGTATTTGGCATCCCGTCCAGATGCAATTGCAATATCCACAAGTGACACAAACGTAAATTCACAGGTGTCGAACGGTGGGAACAATGGTGCTATGGGGTCATGTTCGTACGTTGGCTATACGTCAATGGCTTTTACTGCCTATCTATGGGCGAAATACTCCGCAAACGGAATAAATAGCGTGAATCTGGTTGGATGGTATATGCCGAAATAAAAAGGGTGATTTTATGAGCGTTAAAATAGTAGAGGCTATAGGATCAGAAACTGGCGGCAAAGACGGAGAAGCCGGGGATCAGACAGGAAAAGAGATTCTGATACGAACCTATAAGGATCGCTCATACCCGTTTACACAGGCGTTTCGATGTGAAGATAGGTCAATGGCAGAAAGAGCCGTTTCATATGGAAAACGGATAGCAGAATGTTCTAAATTCGGTTATAGCCAGACGAACAGATGGAGCGGTGCTAAAAACATCGAGGCTGTTGGATCCGAGAATCTGGAAGAAGCGAAGGCCGGAGATTTCGACTGCTCTAGCTTGGTGATTGAGTGTTATCGGCTGGCTGGTGCTCCGCTAAAGATGACAGGATACACTGGTTCGTTGCAAAAGCTGTTGCTTGCGACAGGATGTTTTGTCGAGATGGACGGAATCTGTGAGGATATTGAGTACGCAGAGGTCGGGGATATACTGAACGCACCGAGCAAGCATACGCTGATGGTCATTACGGATGGGTCGAAAGCCGAGCCGAGCGAAATGATGGTAGAGGTCGTCGGGAATAATGTTCGGATTCGTACTGGATGCGGAACGGAATATCCGACTGTAAAGATCGCCCATAAAGGGGATACGTATCAATATGTCGAGACCGATGAAGATACTGGCTGGTACTTGATCAAGGTCGGACAGGCGATATGGGCGATAACTGGGAAAAGCAGATATACAAAACTCGTAGGAGGGTTCGAATAATGGAAGGACGAGACTGGAGCAAATGGTTCAAGGCGGCTGGGATCAGGGCGCTGAAAACGGTGGCACAGGCGGCGATAGCGGCGATTGGAACGACAGCGGTATTCCATGAGGTTGACTGGATGCTGATCGGATCGACAGCGTTGCTGAGCGGGATACTGAGCCTGTTGACTTCGATTGCCGGGATTCCCGAGGAGAATCTGTAGAGGAGGCGGTCGAGTTGAGCGATGCGGTGATAGTGGCGGTCATAACAGGCGTATGCGCCGTTTTCGGGCAGTGGTTGATTGTACGTAATCAGAGTGCGAAAGATGCGTACGAGCGTGGAAAGCGTGACAAGCATCTGGATGATACGATCCAAGGGCTCACTAAACGGGTCGAGGAACATAACCGATACGCAAAGCTGTTCGCTGATTTGAGCGGCGAAATCAAACTGATGGCGAAAGACATTGCCTATATAAAGGAAGGAAAAGGCTAATCCTCTTCTGTCACAACCCTCCCTTCGGGGAGGGCTTTTTTCAGTTTTGGCTGTTAACAAACTGTTAACAATTCTATCGGGATTATTTTTGCTAACGTATTTACACCTATAAGGGGAGTGATATAATCTAATCAAGATCAAACGAGGAGTGAATGAACATGAAATCGAGAGTTACGATCCATCAGGTGCAGGGGAAGCAGTACGAAGTTTGGAGCGACTACATTGCCCGTGGGACGTTTGCGAAGGACGAGGAAGGAACGGTCAAGCAGATCTGTGGGAGCGGATACATCAGTAATGACCTGACCATTCGGAAGATGATCGCTTGCCGTTGGGGACTGAAATCATTTAGGAGGTAATGATTATGAAATACTCTATGACAAAGGAAATCTACGATGCGGCGATCACTGAGATCTATACGGATGGGGCGATGATGTTCGGGAAGGCCGCCCAGTCCTACCTTAAGGACATCCGGTTCTGCGGAAAAGACTGGCTGATGGAGAGGGTTGAGGCCAGAGTCAAGAAGCTGGGGTACTGAGGAACTTCAAGGCCGTGGGGGAGCGGCAAAACTCCCCCGAATATTTTGAGGAGGTACGGAAGATGGATTGCACCAAGATTATTTATAACAAGTACAGCATGAACGGGGAATTTCTTGGACAGCGTGAGTATTGTCCGAAAAGCGTAGAGGATTATAACAGGGTATGGGCGATCATTGAGCAGAACCCTGACGAGTATGAGATGGTTAATTGTGAATACGAGTTTGACTTTGCAGAGGAGGAATGAAGAATGTTCAAGAAATTTGTGGAACGGATTGCTGGCGTTGAGACTAAGGAACAGCTGTGGAACGTGTTTTACGGAGAGGAGGGGATTGACCGATCCTTTCAGAAGGGGATACTGAACTGGAAAGAACACCAGATGCTGTTGAAGCTGATCGAGAAGATGGACCGATTCTTCCAAGACTGAACGAAAGCCCTCCAAGCGAGGGCTTTTATTTTTTTAGGGGAGCAAAAAATTTTTTCAAAAATTTCGGCAAAAGGGGTTTACAGCATATAAGGGGAGTGATATAATCTAGGCATAGTAAATGATATGGAGGTAATGAACAATGATGATTAATGAATTTATTGAGCGCACCAAGTACGAGCCGACCATGGACGAATACAACTACATTGAGCAGGCCTATATGGAGTTCGATGGCAATAAAGATGAGTTTTGCAAGGCTTGGCTGAAGACGAAGAAGAGCGGAGCGTGGGAGACTGAGCTCAAGCTAAGAAAGCGGATCGATGAGTTGCTGGAAACTGCACTTGATTTTAAAGACACCATTAAGAGAACGAATGAATTACTCAGCAAGTATATTGATGACAAAATTGAGCTTGAAGAAAAGGTCGAGGAGCTGAAGAAGGAGCTCGAGCAGAAGGATAAGGAGATCGAATACTTAGAGGCGCTTTGCAAGACTGATATTAAGATCGAGTTCAAAAATGGCGAGATGGTATACGAGAGGGTCGAGGAGATTAAGTACTTCGACAAAGACGGATTCAAGTTCATAAACGTGATTCAGGAGAACGGATGGATCGATTCCTATAAGATGGATGAGATCGCTAAGATCGAAATTTGCTAAGTCAATCTAGCCGAGCCGGGGCGGCTTAAATCCCCGGCAGAAGGAGGTACAACATGAAAAAGGTTACGATTAGCGAGCTGTATGGTGCGATGAATGAGTATAACAAGAAGCACCCAGACAAGGAAGATGAGGCGATGATTTCTGGAGTAATTGTTTATAAGCAGAAGAACTGGAGCAAACCGTATACGGTAAAGCAGAGATCGTACAGAGTTTGGAACTGCAATAGAGCGTTCCAAGATGGGAAGATAGCTAATTCTGTGTATGGGGATTGTTTAGACGGAACAGATCAAGGAGTACGGCTGGACTGGTATAGATGGGAGCCAGAGTACTGCTACTTTTATTAACTGACAGGACGAGCCTTTGCGGTGGGAGGTTAAACCGCAATTTATTTCAGGAGGTTAGAACTATGTTCCAGATTGATAAGAAAAGCGCACGGATGCTGTACGAGGTTGGCAGAGCTCAGAGAAAAGCAGGAAGGTCCGCATGGGATAAGGGACTTGCAGATTATATCGACGATTTCGTTGACACGATCATTTATGATCTGGCTCATAACTATGTTGATCCCGAGGTCGATTTCAGTAATTATAGGACGATGCAGAAATATCTCTTGAACGGTGCGAGGGATTGGCAGGAGTTCAGCGAAGGAGGATGCTCGCTCGTGTATGATGAGGATATAGCGAGAAGGCTGTGCAGTCCGTCTGAGTTCAAGCGCTGTTATGGGAAGTATGGTCCGAACAGTCGTGAGAGCTGGATCGATGTACAGGCGAGGGCGTTAAGGCAAGCGTCACAGATACTGCTCTGTTCTATTTTCGGCTAAGGTGCGGTATGATGAATGGGAAGGAGGTGGCAAGGATGGCAACCAGCGAAGCGCAGAAGCGAGCGACGAGGAAGTATCAAGCACGCACCCAAGTCGAGCTGAATCTGAAGATGAACAAGGAGACGGAGCAGGACATTATCGATTGGCTGAACCGTCAGGAGAGCAAAAGGGGAGCGGTTAAAGCCCTGATTCGGAAGGAGATCAAAAGGGAAGAAATAACCCAACGAGATTTGACATGACGTTGACATGACGTGCTTGAAAGCATTGATATTAAAGGATAGTTTGAGGGTTCAAATCCCTCCAGCCGCACCAAATCCCGCAAAAGCCCCTTAAAATGGGGCTTTTGTTGTACCTAAAGCACCTATTCAGTTGGGTATTTATGCCCGAAAACGGCAATTATTTTCCGTTATCGGAAAGTTTTTTCCGACGGATTTGACATGAATTTGACATGAGCAAATCCTCGAAAAAGCCGTCAATGGCGA
>Ga0310696_10003172_pt1 | contig 20806 bp, 18 predicted proteins | sample AusTroGonzalo_MG_4_FD_203885 | JGI IMG/M metagenome (GOLD analysis project Ga0310696, IMG submission 203885) | Bovine rumen microbial communities from tropical cattle in Woodstock, Queensland, Australia - Gonzalo_02 (v2) (version 2) | ecosystem: Host-associated > Mammals > Digestive system >... | reverse complement strand
CAGACCTATCCAGCAATTCAGAGTGTTGTCCCATTCATATGTCTCAGACAGGATGACCTCATCATAAGTGTTTCTCTGTTCAAAGGTTTTGCTGACGTTGGTCCATGTGCCGGTCTTGGTGTCCAGTTTTGTTTTTATCCATGTTCTGGTAAGAGTGGTGTCATTGCAGATTGTCTCCTCTTTATCTGTTTCAAGCCATTCTCCGGTATTGTAATCCCATTTAGACCAGGTCTCTGCAGTAACACCGTTTTCATTATGAATGACAGTGTCTTTTGTTATACTTTTCCAGGTGTTGTTGGTTTGATTCCAGTTGCGGAATCTGTATGAAAACATAAACTCATTCTTGTCGTTATATTCATAATATATGCTGTCAAGGCAAACCTTGCCATTGGTTGCGGTTGACAAAAGAGGAAGCTGGACAAGGATGGAATCTCCGTCAATATAGCGTTTTACATACCTGAATTGGTTTTTTATGTCTAATCTAAGGACTCCGTACTGGTACTGTTCCTGGCTTGTCTGTTCTCCATATTGGTCATACCCGCTTTTCATGTCCCATTCCAGAGTCCATTGCTTACCGGATGGGTCATAGTCGTAAATCTTGGCTGAAGTAATCTTGAAGGTTAGTTCTGGATTGTCATAACTCTGAGGCAACAGGGCATATTCGTTATCTGTCCTGTTGCTTATTTCCCAGTTGTAAACGCCATTCTCTATGCTGCTCAGGTAGAATGATATGACGGATTTTTCGGGCAGTTCAAGATTGGGGCAGTTTGCCAATGATATGCCAAGCTCTTTCTCAGTGTATCTTGTTGTCAGGCCTTGATATCCGGAGTATATGAGTGAATCGGGGGTGGACAACTGTTCTCTGGTCAAGGGGTCATTATACATGATATACCAATGGGTTTGCTGAGATGCGTCGTCATTATAAATGTATCCTTCCTTAAAAGTAAGGTAGAATGCATGCAGGGTGGTGTCAAATGACATTCTCTCGTTATAAAGAAGACGGCCGGTTGAATCACGTTTCTCTGTCGTCCTTTTTTTATATTGCCAGTAGCCGTTACCATGCAGGTCAGTAATGTACTTGGATGTTGTAACTGAAACTGTGTCGTCGGCAAGATAGTCATACTCATACCTTAAATCCGGGACAAGAGTTGTTGAATCCTCTCCCATGTCGTAAACTACCGTTACGGTGGGGCGTCCCTGGCCATCAAATTCAGATTCGGTTTTGGCGTACTCAATCATCTGACCGGCATCATTCAGTTTTTTTTCAATGAAGTATGTCTCTTTCCCGTCATAAAGGGTGGCGGCACGTACCAACAAGTCTGTCCTGTCGCCGGTTTGGGGGTTTACGTAATACATCTCATACCTTTGTTCATCTGTGTCATTCACCCGGATCTTATAGAGTGTGGCATTGAGTGGAAGGTTGTAATACCTGCCTGGTGAAGTGAGGTTGATTATATCATCGGTGTTGGTGAGTTGTAATTCTGTTCTTATGAGGTTGTTGTTTTCATTATACCCGACGGACATGGAACCGTACGGGATGAACGGTCCGTTGCCTATGCTGTACTGAAAATCTATGCGCGAAATGTATATGTCCCCTTTTTTTATCGTGGCCTCTTTGGGCAGACCCTGTCCGCCTGCGGCTATAGGACGATAGTCGGTGATATTGACTATTTTTACTTTTGCACTTGAGTTTACACCGGCCGTTGCCAGCAACAAGACTGTCAGAATGAAAGTTATCCTTTTCATGTAATAAAGAGTTGTGTCTTAATGTTTGAGAACGCAAAAATATAACAAATACCATGACTTTAACAGGCTGTTGATAAATAATCTAAAAATTGAACAGATGGGCCGGTGGCGAGTCCTATTTATTTGTAACTTTGCGGTGAAAAAATCACTAAATCTCAGTCAATTCCTTATGGATCAAAGCAATTCTTTCCTGGTCTTTTGCGGTACCAACACCATGTACCTGGCCAAAGAGATATGCGATTACCTTAACTGCCCCCTGGGCAACATGAATGTGTCTCATTTTGCAGACGGTGAGTTTGCAGTTTCGTATGAGGAGTCTATCCGCGGTAAGGATGTGTTCCTGGTACAGTCCACATTCCCTTCATCGGACAATCTGATGGAGCTTCTGCTTATGATTGATGCTGCCAAGAGAGCATCGGCCAAGTCAGTAAATGCTGTTGTTCCTTACTTTGGTTGGGCACGTCAGGACCGTAAGGACAAGCCCCGTGTATCAATAGGTGCCAAGCTGGTGGCCGATATGCTTAGCACGGCAGGTATTGACCGACTGATTACAATGGACCTTCATGCCGATCAGATTCAGGGATTCTTTGATGTTCCGGTTGACCACCTGTATGCATCAATGGCTTTCCTGCCTTATATCCAGAGCCTCAAGCTGGAGGAGCTGGTTATGGCTGCTCCTGATGTAGGCGGTAGTAAGCGTGCCAGCGCATACGCCAAGTTCCTGGATGTGCCTCTGGTGCTCTGCCAGAAGACCCGTACACGTGCCAACGTGGTTGATGATATCCGTATAATTGGCGACGTTCAGGGCAAGAACGTGGTTATTGTAGATGACATTGTTGATACCGCAGGTACCATTTGCAAGGCCGGTGACGTTATGATGGAGGCTGGCGCAAAGTCTGTACGCGCTCTTGCATCACACTGCGTGATGTCAGGTGACGCCCCTGTACGCGTTGACAACTCTCAGCTGGAGGAGATTGTGTTTACCAACAGTATTCCTTACCGCAATCCAATCCCCTGCAAGAAACTCAAGCAGGTTTCAGTGGCACAGATGTTTGCCGAGACTATTCGCAGAGTTATTTCAAACGAGTCAATCAGCTCACAATACCTGATAAAGTAATTTATGAGAAAGGGTTTATTCTTAGCATTGTCTGCAATTCTTGTCGCTGCGTGCAGCGGTAAGGATTCATATAGTATCAAGGGTACAATTGAGGGGGTTGAGGACGGTACCGTACTCAAACTGAACTCCATTGACTACAACAGCCTTGTTGATCTGGATTCAACCGTGGTCAAGAACGGAAAGTTTTCATTCAAGGGTAAGACCGATACCGCCGAAATAGCAGTTGTTACATTTGATATGGATGGCGCTCTGGGTGGCTGTGAGTTCTATCTGGAGGGCGGAAAGATTGAGTTGTACATCAATGCCCTTGACAATGCACAGCATGTGGGCGGAACACCTAACAACGATGCTTTCCAGGCGCTGATTGACGCAACCTCACTCATGAACGATGAAGCTCTGGAACTGGAGGACAAGATCCGTATTACCTTGGCAACACAGGGTGACTGCACTGACTATTACAGGCAGATGGATGACCTTCAGGAGCGTTTCAAGTCAATTCTTTCAAACTGCATAAAGGATAACGCCTGTAGGGCATTCGCATACCAGCAGCTTATGGAGAACTACAGTCTCTATGAGCCGGAGGAGACTATGGATATGCTGACAGCCCTTGCTCCTTTTTTTGGTTATGATTATGCATTCAACCAGCTTACAACTATGGTAAGCTCACAACTCAGCACAAGCCTGGGACGCCCTTATATGGATTTTGAGACTTCAATCCTTGACAAGAAGGGCGGTTATGAGGGTAAGGCCAAACTCTCAGACTATGTAGGAAAGAATAAGGTGGTTCTGCTTGATTTCTGGGCCAGCTGGTGCACTCCCTGCATGAATGAGGTGCCTAACCTCAAGGCTGCTTACAAGAAATTCAAGTCAAAGGGCTTTGAGATTGTAAGCGTATCAGTTGATGATGATGCTGATGACTGGATCAAGGCCGTAAAGGACAACTCCATGAACTGGGTTCAGCTGTGGAACGGTATTGAGGATATTGAGAACTCTCCTGCCATGCAGTATGTGGTTACCGCAATTCCCAGCACATTCCTGATTGATGCCGACGGCACGATCATCGGTCGCAACCTTCGCGACAGTGAGTTGGAGGAGGCTCTTGAGGATTACTTCAGGAATAAGTAAGAGAACTTGTGCAAAATAAAAAGCGGGGCAGATATCTGTCCCGCTTTTGCGTTTTTCATAACCCTTTTTTTCCTTTAATTTATATTAGATTCTATTATGGTCGTCTTGAGATTTCTCTCATTACTTCATTACGGTTGTTGTTGAACTGCAGCGTGTTTACTGCAACAACGTAGTTCTGGGGATCTGAGCAGTTGCGGTATGCGTCTATCAGGAAATTCCGGCAGTTGCTGTCAAACTGGAACGTCTTGGCCATATCGGCTATCTGACGTGATGTGAGCATGTTGCCGCATACTATCATCTTGGCCAGTTTTTCACGCGTTGAGTCAAACGTCTCAGCCTTGAGAGCCTTGATTATGGCGCTCATATCGGATGCGCTGACTTTGTACAGGATATCCCTGTCACGCTCACGCTTTTCCTTGTGGTCTGTTACAAAATCAATTATGCTGTTGCGGCTTGAATTGAATTCAAGTGTAGCGAGCACCAGATAGAAGTTGTGGGCATCCACGCAGTTGTTATATGCTTTCTTGAGGAACTTGACGCGGTTACTGTCAAAAGAGAAGCTTTCTGATATGCGGACAATCTGGGCGGTTGTCATATAACCGTCAGTGCTGAATATCATATCGGCCATCTTGAGACGGTCCGAGTCAAAGCGCTCATGGTCAAAGGCGCGGATAACGTCGTTGTCCACAACCTTGATCCGACGGGGCGGTACCGGGACGGCAGCCGCATTACGGCGTACGCGGCGCGGCTGCTGCTGCGGTATATAGCGGTCATCAACACGTTCTACTCGTTCAACGCGCTGTACGCGGTTGCTGCGGGGTTGTCTGGTCTGTGCCTGTATATTCTCTGTGCTAAGCAGAAGCGCTGCAACTGCCATTCCAAAAATCATACTCCGTTTCATAGTTCTTTTGTTTAAGTGCTTCTATATATAAGACGCACAGATCAGTTGTTTGTTAAATGTAATCTCTGCACTATCTGCGAGAAATTCTATCATTTCTGCAATACCACCTCCCGCTCAAAGAAATCCAGGAAGTAGGGCCAGTTGGGTCCTGCCTCATGTCCGCCATGATGCTGGCGGTAGGTCAGGCGTCCCTCCATCAGGCCGTTGTCCATTCCCGGGAACAGGTCGGTGCCAAGACCTTTATATCCCAGCAACTCATACACTGCCGATGCCTTGGAGGCCGATATGAATGATCCTACAACATCCTGCCACTTGTCGCCGTTCCAGCTGCCGGTCGAGATAAAGCAGGCACGCGGGGCGCACAGGGCAATAAGTTCATGCTGGTCAACGGGCAGGTCATCCTCAGTAAGCGGGTCTGTGCCGTATTTGATAAGGTTACCGCATACCCAGTGGTACTCCTCATTTGATACTATGTTGCCGATGCTCTCACCGCAGTCGCGGCGCCATCCTGCGGCACCGGCCTTACCTGATGAGGCTATGAATCCGGCTGCTATGCGCTCCTCAAACGCCATTGCCACGAGTGATGCCTTGCCGTAGCGTGACACACCCTCAATGGCGCACTTGGTGGCATCAAATGTCTTGTCGGTCTCAAAGTAGTCTATCAGACGGGACAGGCCCCATCCCCATGCGCGGAGTGAACCCCAGTCTGTGGGCTGGCGGAACTCACCCTTGTTGCAGAGTCCAATGATGCCGTTGGTAAGGCCTGAGCCTGCATCGGCCTGGATTGAAGAGGGGTTGATGGTTGCTGCTGCCCAACCGCGCTCTATTACCATCTGCTGCCATGATGTGGAGCCTGCGCGGGTGCGGGTGGGGTCGCCGCCTCCAAATCCGAACTCTATTATTACGGGCAGGTTCTGCTTGCCCTCGGGATAGACCACGTTGGCCTGTATCTCTACTGTTATAGCGGGGTAGATAGAGTTGTCAACCACGCCTTTAAGGTAGCGTACTACTACGGGCGTGCCGGCAAAGTCCTTTTTCTCCTCATTTGTGATTTCCCATTTTACGCCGGGAACATTCTCCGGGATGCGGCCATAGACATTGTCTTCAAACAGTTTTACTATTTCCGGACGGCGGGTCTTGTACCACATCTTGGAACTGGTTACCTTCTTGCCGCTCTCTGTTACAAGGGCATCAGGGTAGAAGGGGTATGGATTGGCAATGAGCTCGTCATAGTTGGGATGCTTGCTCTCATCCTGGCTGTTGGGCTGACGTCCTTCGCGCGGCTGGTCAACACCAACCTTGGCAAGCATGTCGGCATAATCGGCTGCTGCAATCTTGCGCAGGCTGTCCTGGCTGGCGCGGTTGCCGCCGCCAAACATCATGAACTGTGCATTAGCTGAAAAAGGGAAGCAGACAATCAGTGCTGCTGCAATGATTCTCAAAGTTTTCATACAATTGGATAGTTTGTAAGTATGCAGGTGCAAATTTGGCAAAAACCTGTGTATAAACAAAACAGCCGCCACTTTTTTTATGTGACGGCTGTTATTTGCATTTTAGTGTATGTTTACTTGCTGCTCTGGTTGTAGGCTGCGTTCAGACCTTCCAGAACCTGAGCTGTGATGTTGAGCTTCTCGTCGGCGAACAGCAGGCTTGACTTACTGATGATTATATTGTATCCGTGAGTCTTGTTGTATTCCTTGATGTAGCTGTCAACGGCCTCGCTTATCTTCTGTGAGTTGGCGTTGCTCTCATCGGCAAGCTCCTGGCTGTACTTGGCGGCCTTCTCCTCAAGAGCCAGCTGCCTTTTACCTATGCGGTTGTACTCTGATCTGGCGCGCTCATCGGTAGAGAATACGTTGCGCTCGATCTTTGTGTTGTAATCCTGGACTTCCTTGTCAATCTTGCGCTTTTCATCGTCCAGAAGCAGACTGTAGTTTTCCTGCTTGCGCATCATCTCCTCAGCAAGGTCCTGATAATAAGCGTAGTTGGCAAGAAGTGAGTCAACATCAACGTATGCTATCTTGAGGTCGCATATCTGAACGGGGGACTGCTCTTGTGAAACGTTGGTATTTCCTGCATTTTGAGAACACTGGCAGAATGTCAAAACAATGGATGCAGACAAAACAAAATTTGAAACGGACTTGTTCATATAAATTACAATTATTGTTCTTTTACTCTTTCATTGACAGCCAGGGGACTGGTTTTCTGTGCCTGTCTGTCTTGTGATTCAACGCATCCTATCTTGCGCTTGCGCATGGCCGGATTACTCCCTACGTGTATGTTTGGGAACTTTCCGTTCTTCTTGAGCAGGATGCTTACTGACAGCAAGGCAACCGCTGCAAGAAGAAAAAGCATAACAGTGAGAAACGTTTTCCACATACAGGTCGCGAAGTTAGGGATTTTAGTTGAAATAATGGCAAGAATGATGTATTTTTGGACTTGTTAAGAATTCAGACAGAATACATTATAACAGATATGGGAAAGATTGACTGGTCAAAGAGGGTGATGGACATTTTCCTTGAGATATGTACCATCCCGCGTCCATCGGGCAGAGAGGAGAAAATGGGAGAATTCCTTATGTCATTTGCGGCTGCACGCGGCCTGGCCTCACGTAAGGATGATGTGGGTAACGTGCTCATTTCAAAGCCCGCCACACCGGGTTATGAGAACCGTCCGACGGTGATCCTGCAGGCACATCAGGATATGGTTTGTGAAAAGGATGCCACCCTTGAACACGATTTCCTTACCCAACCCATTGAGACATACGTTGAGGACGGCTGGCTCAAGGCACGCGGCACCACTCTTGGGGCCGATGACGGCATGGGTATAGCAATGGCTCTGGCCATCCTGGATGCCCATGAGATAGAGCACGGGCCGGTAGAGTGCCTCTTTACCGTATCGGAAGAGACGGGCCTGACGGGGGCTGAGAATCTTAAGCCAGGCATGATGAACGGAAGGATGCTCATTAACCTAGATTCGGAGGATGAGGGTGAGATATTCATTGGCTGTGCAGGCGGTATCAATACTGAGATTGAGTTTGATTATAAGACTGAGGCTGTTCCTGATGGATTCATGTTCCTGCGTGTGGGCGTGGATAAGCTGCACGGCGGACACTCGGGCGATGACATAGAGAAGGGTTTTGCCAATGCCAACAAGATTCTGGCGCGTTTCCTCAATGCGGCTCTTGACAAGTATGACCTGCGTCTGTGCTCTATCAGCGGCGGCAACCTTCATAACGCCATCCCGCGTGACGCTACGGCCGTGATTGCCGTACCGTTTGCCGACCGCGAGCGTATCCGTATTGATTTCAATATCTTTGCGGCCCAGGTACAGGATGAGTACCATGTCACCGAGCGTGAATCAAAGTTCTTTATGGAGACTACTGATCCTGTGGGACAGTGCATTGAGACGGTGGTGGCGCGTAACATAATACGCTCAGTGTTTGCCGTGTTCAACGGCGTATATGCCATGAGCATGGATGTTCCGGGGCTGGTGGAGACATCGTCCAACCTGGCTCGCATACGTACCGAACAGGGTAGGGTAACCATGGTGGCAAGCCAGCGCAGCTCTATTGAATCGGCCCGCGATGCGGTGCAGGCTACCGTTGCCGCCTGCTTCAGCCTGGCCGGTGCCAAGGTGCGTAGTAACGAGGGTTATCCCGGCTGGGCTCCCAATCCTCAGTCGGAACTGCTGGGTATTGCCGTGCGCACATACAAGGAACTGTTTGGACATGAGCCCAAGGTCCGTGCCATCCATGCCGGTCTGGAGTGTGGCCTGTTCCTTACCGCTTATCCGGATCTGGATATGATCTCAATTGGCCCCACACTGCGCGGCGTTCACTCACCCTCCGAGCGTCTGGAGCTGGCCACCGTCCCGATGGTGTTTGACCATCTGCTCGCTATCCTCCGCCAGATCAATTAATTTCTTATCAAGCCGGTGCGGTAAGCTTGGAGCAGCGCCTTGAGGTCCTCTACGCGGGCCATGAGGCGCTTTCCTTTATCGGTGTCGCGCACCAGTATCTGTTGCTCTGTGTATTCTACAACCTGGGTAGCGGCAATCACTTCCATACCCTGGGCAATGGACTGTTGGATTGACTCAAACGGATGGTGGCGCACCAGACGCATTCCGTGCGAGTTGTAGATCAGTGTGTATCCTGCTATTCCTGTTTGTTGATGGTAAACCTTTGAGAATCCGCCGTCAATTACAAGCAGGCGTCCGCCAGCCTTGATGGGGCTTTCACCGCTTGTCTCCTTGACCGGGATATGGCCGTTGATGATGTGGGCATGCTCAAGATTGGTAATTCCAAACTCCTGCAGTATCATCTCGCAGATCTCCCTTCGGTTCTTGAGGCGGTAATAGTTACCCTTTTCTTCCTCATGAGTTTCTTTCTCAGCAATGAAATAGCGCTCAAACGTGGCCATGCGTTTCTTGTCAAAGGGAGGTGAAACAGGGCCGCACCACAGATACCAGAACAGGTCCTGGCCATACTTCTTGAGCGGATCATCGTCCTGCGCATAATACGCTGCACGAACGCATTTCTCCAGATTGTCAAACAGCTCTTTTCCCTTATACTCAACACCTTGAACCATGAATGTTGCCAGCGTTCCGTCCTCATTCAGAGGCACGCTGCCGTGATAGAGCAGGTTGTTGTTATGCACCAGATACAGAGAGCCGTGCGCAAACAGACACTCCATATGCCGTGCCAGAGCCTTGCTGTTGGTGAAGCTGTGAACCAGACGGTCAATCACGTTTTGTTCGGCCGATGAAAGGCTGAACGGATTCTTGGGATCGACAGTCGGGAAATTGGTGTCGAGCAGCTTGTATTCCTTACCTTCAACAAATACAGTTCCTTTCTTGAGGTCCATCTTGTTCAGCAGGCTGCGGTGTTCCATCTTGAATTCCGGATGACGTGCTATGACTGATGCCTCTATCTTGAACTGGATTATTGCAATTGCCTTGTGCATCTGTGACATGAGGCGCAGTTGCGGAACATCATCAACAGGAGTGTCATCGGTCCTGACAGGAATGAACAGAGTGCACGGATCATCGGCATAAGTCTGCATTGCGAATGTGGCCAGCGGCAGCAGGTTGATGCCGTAACCGTCCTCCAACGTGGCCATATCGGCATACTTGAGGCAGTTGCGCACCACGTTTGCCACGCATGCGGCGCTGCCGGTTGCTGCCCCCATCCAAGCTACATCGTGGTTACCCCACTGTATGTCAAAATCGCGGTAAGAGCAGAGCATATCCATGATGCGGTGTGCGCCAGGCCCGCGGTCATAAATGTCACCTATTATATGCAGCTGGTCTATTACCAGGTCACGTGTGACATCGGCAATGGCTGTAATGAAATAATCAGCACGGCCGGTGCTTACTATGGTGTCAACAATGGCCTGCACATAGTTGTGCTTGGACAGGAACGTGCCGCGGGTCTCATGCATCAGTTCCTCAATGATGTAGGCGTAGTCCTTGGGCAGGGCCTTGCGCACCTTGGAGCGGGTGTAGCGTGAGGCCACGCGTGTAAGAACCGCAATCATCTGCATCAGAGTCACTTTATACCACTCATCAAGATTGTTGTTCTCAGCCTTGAGAACACGCAGTTTTGCCTCGGGGTAGCTTATCAGAGCGCTCAGAGTACGTTTGTCATCGGCACTCAGTTCATCGCCAAAGACTGCGTCAATCTTCTGCTGGATCACGCCCGATGCTGACCGCAACACGTAATCAAACGCATCGTACTCGCCGTGGATATCGGTAACAAAATGCTCCGTGCCCTTGGGCAGGTTCAAAATAGCCTCCAGGTTGATGATCTCGGTCGATGCAGCCGCGATCGTAGGGAAGCTCTTGGCCAAAAGCTGCAAATATTCTATGCTACGCTCCATATTTCAATACTAGTTGTACAAATTTAAAGAAAAAGTGCCTACTTTTGGGGACTAACTATTACAATTATGCATTTGAGGAATTGTTTGCTTCTTACATTAGCCCTATTAGTATTACGGCCATTTGCAGTTCAGGCTCAGGAACAGAAAGGTGATATAGATTTCAATATCGGTATTTCAATGCCAGGCTTATACTCTCTACCAGACTTGGAATATCACACAAGCGCCTATTACTACAATTATTCAAACCTGAGTAATTTGAGTAAGGAGTCCTACAATTCGACTCTGTATCCCAGCATTTCAGCGGAACTTTCTTACAAGCTGGCTGATGAGGGCTTCTTTAAACGCCTCTCGGTTGTAGGATACGCCGGCCTGCATGTGGCTGACTATCAGGATATAAGTGTGGTCCCTAATACATATAACGATGTTGAAACGGCTGTAAAACTAGATCTGCTGTTGGGAATCAGATATCATATTATTAACAAGAAGTATTTCAGTATGTACACTCAGGCTTTTCTGGGCGGCGAAATCAGAAACAGCTGTGCATATTGGGATATCACCGGTGATGAAGTTTATTATGGATCATTAGGCGATAGGAGTATCCGTTGGCAAATAACATACCTTGGATTCCGCTTTAAACTTGGTAGAAGCAATGTTGGATTGATGACTGAGTTGGGTCATGGCTCAGAGTATTGTTTGAGTTCTATTTTTTTATTTCCCGGTATAAGGGCTGGCGTAAGTTATAGATTCTGATGATATGAAAAAGATTGCGTTATATAATATACTCATGTTATTTGCCTTTGTGACTTTGGTAAGTTGTGAAGGACGTGAATGGGATACTCATGATGAGTTGGAAGCCCTTACGGGTAATTGGGCGTCGGTGTATGTATCGGATGTGTTGAACAATATTTTTGAACTCGAGGATTCCACATACAGGAAAAAAGGAAGAGAATACACTGTTACAACATCAATCAAAGATACTTTGAATATGACATTCAGTTGGCATTCAAACAGTATGGATGGTGATTCAATAGACATTGTTGCCACATTGATGCAGATTGGTGATTCATCGACGGTAATAGTAAACGGATACAGGTATTCTGATGATTTCTGGGCACATCTGTACACTACAGATCCAGGCATCATCAATTTTGAGGGTAAGTTCCATGTTGATTTTTATGAGGTTGGCAAAACAACCCCGTGGGCTTGGTCCGAAATCGCATATCAGAGGGATCGTGATGAGTACAGGTACAATCTTTACAAACGCTGTGATACACAGGTAGGCCGCTACTGATGTTTTCCTCAATCAGAAGTGTCTGACAAAGTCCATGCTTTCGTGTAGGATTCGTATGATCAGTACGTTTCCTTGGTATTGGGGATTGTAACGCAACAGCCCGCGATAGAGCGTATTGTGGGGCCGATGAGTGCGGGACACGGCCTCGAAATGAGGGGGTGTAACGCAACGAACCCCGCTGCACGGGCTGTGAGCGGGGTTGATGTGGGACACTTTGGCAGGAACTACAGCACCCCCTTCGAAGAAGGAAGACTGTAATTCCAAATATCGCGGCGCACGGCCTGCTTGAGGGCGCGGGCAAAGGCCTTGAAGATGGCTTCGATCTTGTGGTGCTCGTTGTCACCCTGCGCCTGGATGTTCAGGTTCATTGCGGCGGCGTCGCTCAGGGACTTGAAGAAGTGCAGGAACATCTCTGTAGGCATCTCGCCTATCTTTTCGCGTTTGAACTCTGCATCCCATACCAGCCAGCTGCGGCCTCCAAAGTCCAGAACCACCTGCGCCATGCAGTCGTCCATGGGCAGGGCGTAGCCGTAGCGCTCTATGCCTCGCTTATCACCCAAGGCCTTGCGGATGCACTCGCCCAGCACGATTCCGGTATCCTCAATGGTGTGGTGCTCGTCAACATAGAGGTCACCCTTAACCTTGACGGTCAGGTCCATACCTCCGTGACGGCCTATCTGCTCAAGCATGTGGTCAAAGAAACCCAGACCGGTGCTGATATCGCACTTGCCTGAACCGTCTATGTTGAGCTCAACCAGGATGTCGGTCTCTTTTGTTGCGCGGTGGGCCGATGCACGGCGCTCGCCTGCGAATATGAATTCGGCTATCTTCCACCAGTCGCGGCTTGCAAAGGCGCAGACTGCCTGTAAGTCAGCGGGCAGGGAATCAGCATTGTCCTGCAACAGGACGGCGCGGCAGCCCAGGTTGCGGGCCAGTTCCACGTCTGTGGCGCGGTCACCGATTACGTAGCTGGCAGCCAGATCGTACTCTCCAGTCATATACTTACCGAACATACCTGTGCCGGGCTTGCGGGTGGGAGCATTGTCCTCAGGGAAATGCGGGTCAATGAGTATGTCATCAAACTCCACGCCTTCACCTTTCAGAGTGTTGAGTATGAAGTTCTGAGTGGGGTAGAAGTCCTTTTCAGGGTATGACGGGGTGCCCAGGCCATCCTGGTTGCTGGCCATTACAAACTCAAAGTCCGTGTGGTCACGCAGGAATGTGAGGGCTTTGAATACTCCGGGTACAAACTCCAGCTTGTCAAAGCTGTCAAGCTGCTCGTCGGACGGCTCAACAACGATTGTTCCGTCGCGGTCTATGAATAGGACTCTCTTGCTCATGGTGCTAAGTTAGTTATTATATTTTTTCAATGCATCAAGAAGCGCATTGTTTTCGGGGGCAGTACCTATGGTTACACGCAGGCTGTTACCACAAAGGGCTATCTTGCTGCGGTTGCGGACTATTATTCCGCAGTCAACCAGATAGTTGTAGGTGGCGGCGGCATCTTTTACGCGGGCCAGGAAGAAGTTGGCATCCGATGGATAGACCTTAATGGTGCAACTGAGCTTGGCAAATTCATCCATAACGCGGCTACGCTCCTTGAGGATGGAGCTGACCCAGCTCTTGACGCGGTCAAACTGCATTATCTCCTCCATGGCGCGCTGCTGTGTGAGCAGGTTCACGTTATAGGGATACTTGACCTTGTTCATGATACCTATTATCTCAGGCTGCGCAAACGCCATGCCCAGACGTATTCCGGCCATTCCCCATGCCTTGGAGAATGTCTGGAGCACAATCAGATTGGGACGTGACTCCAGCTGCTGCAGGAATGAGGGCACACCTGCAAAGTCAATGTAAGCCTCGTCAACAATAACCATGCCGTCAAAGCTGTCTAGCACCTTTTCAATAACCTTGCGGTCAATGTTGTTGCCGCTGGGGTTGTTGGGTGAGCAGAAGAATACCAGCTTGGTATTTGCATCGACTGCGGCCAGTATCTTGTCGGCGCTGGGCTGGAAGTTCTCATCCAGCAGCACGCGGCGGTACTCCACATCGTTTATATCGGCACATACACCGTACATTCCATAGGTGGGCTCAATGGCTACGGCGTTATCCACGCCCGGACGGCAGAATATGCGGAACATAAGGTCTATGGCCTCGTCGCTGCCGTTGCCAAAGAAGATGGACTGCTCGTTAACTCCCTTGATTACGGAGATTTTCTTCTTGAGGTCGCGCTGCAGCGGGTCGGGGTAACGGTTTACCGGGTCGTTGTAGGGGTTCTCATTGGCATCCAGGAACACCTTGGCATCCTTGCCCTGGTACTCGTCGCGGGCCGATGTGTAGGGGCTCAGGCTCCATATGTTGGGTCTTACCAGTTCTATTAATGGTTTCATTTTTCCTTTAATCTCAAGGTTACTGCGTTCTTGTGGGCATCCAGGTACTCGCCGGCGGCCATGGTCTCGATTACGGGGCCAAGAGTGTTGAGGCCTTGGCGGGTAAGCTCCTGGAAGGTTATCTTGCGCATAAAGCTGTCAATGTTCACACCTGAGTATGCTTTGGCATAGCCGCTGGTGGGCAGGGTGTGGTTGGTGCCCGATGCATAATCGCCAGCACTCTCAGGTGACCACGGGCCGATGAACACTGAGCCTGCGTTGACCACACGCTCAGCCAGATCTGATGCATTCTGAGTCTGGATGATAAGATGCTCGGGTGCATACTCATTGGTCATCTCAATAATCTCATCATCACTGCCTAGCAGTATCATGCGGCTGTTTCCAAGTGATGCCTCTGCAATCTCATTGCGGGGCAGCAGTGCCACCTGGCGGTCAACCTCGGCCTGGACCTTATCAATCAGTTCTGCTGATGTGGTAAGCAGTATTACCTGGCTGTCACGTCCGTGCTCTGCCTGTGACAGGAGGTCGGCTGCTACGAATGCGGGGTTGGCCTGTGCATCGGCTATTACCTCAACCTCGGACGGGCCGGCGGGCATGTCAATGGCTACGTCCTTAAGTGATACTATCTGCTTGGCGGCGGTAACGTAGGGATTGCCGGGGCCGAATATCTTGGAAACCTTGGGTACGCTCTCGGTGCCGTATGCCATGGCTGCTATGGCCTGTGATCCGCCCAACTTGAAGAAGCGGTTCACGCCGGCCACCTGTGCGGCGTAGAGTATGGCGGGGTTGACCTTACCGTCACGTCCCGGAGGGGTGCAGAGCACAATCTCTTGGCAGCCTGCGGTGCGGGCGGGGATGGCCAGCATCAGTACGGTGGAGAACAGGGGTGCTGTGCCTCCGGGTATGTACAGACCAACCTTGGTTATGGGCACTGCTTTCTGCCAGCAGGTAACGCCGGGAGTGGTCTCAACCTTGTTCAGTGACGGCATCTGTGCGGCGTGGAACTTGCGTATGTTCTGTGCGGCGCGGTCAATTGCACTGCGAAGGTCTGCGGGTACAAGTGCAGCAGCTTCATCAAGCTCAGCCTGGCTTACGGCCAGTGACTCAAGCTCAACCTTGTCAAACTGCAGCTCGTAGTCCATCAGCGCTTTGTCGCCACCTTTACGTACAGTGTCAAGCACAGTCTGGACGCGCTCATAAAGTCCCTCCACGCTCAGTGCGGGACGACTCAGAAGCTCCTTCCACTCGGACTTGCTGGGGTTTTTTACAATTTTCATTTCTCAATTATGTGACTTCGTCCCATGATTTTTGTCGCGACTCGGGATAGAAAGTAAACTTTCTCTCCTCTCACTGCTCCAAAAATTCTCAATTCTCAATTTTCAATTTTCAATTTCAGAGTATCATCTTCTCTATGGGTAGAACCAGGATGCCCTCGGCGCCGGCGGCCTTAAGCTTGCCGATGATCTCCCAGAAACGCTTCTCATCCAGTACGGCGTGTACTGAGCTCCAGCCTTTCTGCGCCAGAGGCATCACTGTGGGGCTCTTGATTCCGGGGAGCTCGGCTATAACTTCGGTCAGGCGGTCATCAGGGGCGTTCATCATGACGTACTTTTTACCCTGGGCGGCCTTGACGGCATCGATGCGGAACAGCAGCTCCTCAAGGATGGCTTTCTTCTCAGCATCCAGCTGCGGGTTTCCGATGAGCAGGGCCTCGGACTGCATTACAACCTCCACCTCACGCAGGTTGTTGCTTACCAGTGTTGAGCCGGAGCTTACAATGTCAAAGATGGCATCGGCCAGACCTATGCCGGGGGCAATCTCAACGGAGCCGGTTATGACATGTGTCTCAGCCTTGATGCCCTTGGCGTCAAAGAATGACTTGAGGATGCCGGGGTAGGAGGTGGCTATCTTCTTGCCGTTGAACCACTCAAGTCCTTTATAGTCAATAGCCTTGGGGATGGCCAGAGAGAGGCGGCAGCGGCTGAATCCAAGGCGCTTTATTACATCGGCCTTCTCCTGACGCTCCACAAACTCATTCTCACCGACTATGCCTACGTCGGCCACACCGCCTGCAACGGACTGAGGTATGTCATCATCACGCAGGAACAGAACCTCAACGGGAAAGTTGCTGGCCTGTACCAGAAGTGTTCTCTTGGATACTCCCAGGCTGATGCCTGATTCCTGAAGCAGCGCCATTGTCTCATCGTAAAGGCGCCCTTTTGACTGTACTGCTATTCGTAACATCTTATATTTTGTTTTAAATCATTCAACCGAGAATTAAAAAAGGCTCACCGTACATCGGCAAGCCTTTTGTATTATTGCACACGCATCACAGCCTACCGATCAGGATCTGCAGGTATGATGGTGGTGATATGATACTGCGTAACATTTCATAACTGGTGCAAAGGTACGCCGCTTTTTTGTATTATGCAAGATATAAAGCCTTTTTTATGCCGTGCGGGATACTGCCTGGGGCAACGGATTTGGTCAACTTATAAAAAAGGTGTAACTTTGTCCCCTGAAAATAAACAGATTCTGAACATCTTGTTTGTGCGCAAATGGAAGAGATCAGATTCAACGGGCCTGAAATGAATGTCAGAAAGGTTGTAATACTCATTCTGACCGCGGCACTGATACTTATCCTTTTTCTCACCAGACCCCGCAGTGTAGCACTGGAAGGCATGGATGAGGAGATGCCTCAAGTGTCCCAGCAGTTTCTTTATATTTCCCCCTTTGATTCTTTGTTCCGCCAGTATGCTGACAGCGTATGTGACTGGAAGATGCTGGCTGCCATTGCATATGTGGAATCCAGGTTTGACACATCGGCCCGTTCACACCGTGGTGCCCAGGGCCTGATGCAGATAATGCCTGCCACATACCGCCATACACTGGCCAGAATGGGAATGCCCGATACAATGGCGCAGGACGTTGAACTGGATGTGCGTGTTGCTGTGCGCTACTTGGATGATTTGAGCAGTCTGTTCAGTTTCATTAATGAGAATGAAAGAATAAACTATATACTGGGTAGTTACAACGGCGGATCAAACCATATATTCGATGCCATGCGCATTGCCCGTAAGAACGGAGTGAACCGCTACAACTGGAACAGTCTGACACCGGTTCTGGTGTCTATGTCGGACTCGGCTGTTTATAATGACAGCGTCTGCCTGTACGGCTCTTTTGATGCTACCGAGACGCTTCAGTACGTAGCACGCGTGCAGCGCAAATACAAAGAATACAACCGTCTTGAAATGCTGTTCAAGGCTACTGAGAAACTTGCTGAAAACTTTAAGGAATGAGATACATTATTACAATAGACCAACGCACTTCATCATCAAAGGCCCTGCTGTTTGATGATAAGTTCAATCTGATAGATCACAAGATCATACCTCACAAGATAAACCATCCCAAGGAGGGCTGGGTTGAGGCCGATGCCGAGGAGATATATGCAAACACCGTGCAGGCGGTAAAGCAGCTTGCACTACCCCAGGACCCTGATGCCACATTCTCCATATCACTGGTTAACCAGCGTGAGACGGTGGTGCTGTGGGACAAGAATACAGGCAAGCCCGTCTATCCTGCAGTCATGTGGCAGTGCCGTCGCGGTGCCGTTTTCTGCCAGGAGCTTATAGACAAGGGCTATGAGGCCACCATCAAGGAACGTACGGGCCTTATTCCCGATACATTCTTCTCAGGCAGCGGCGTAAAATGGATTCTTGACAATATACAGAGCGTAAGGGAGCGTGCCGAGCGTGGTGACATACTGCTGGGTACAATTGATACCTGGCTCATATGGAAGCTTACCGGCGGCAAGAGTCACGTTACTGACTACTCAAACGCTTCACGTACCCTGTTGTTCAACATCAACTCACTGGAGTGGGATCCCGATATACTGCGTGTGTTCACCATTCCCGCATCAATGATGCCTGAGTGCAAGCCGTCCGACAGCATCTTTGGTGAGACAGATATTGAGGGCCTGCTGCCTCATCCCGTTGAGATAGCAGGTGTGCTGGGTAACTCGCACGGTGCGCTGGTGGGTCAACTCTGCTTTGCCCCGGGTGAGGGTAAGACCACCTACGGTACTGGCTCATCGGTCATGTTCAATGTGGGTGAGAACCCCGTATCGGCTCCCAACGGCATGGTATGCTCTGTGGGCTACTCCATGTTTGACCATACCTATTACGTTCTTGAGGGCCATGTCCATTCATCGGGCGCAGTTCTGGACTGGATTACCGATAACCTGCGCCTGGTTGATTCCAGCACTGAAACGCAGGCTTTGGCCGAGAGCGTTCCAAACAACGGCGGCGTATATTTTGTGCCGGCGTTTGGCGGTCTGGGTTCACCATGGTGGGTGCCTGATGCCAAGGCCATGATTTGCGGCCTGACCATGCAGACAACCAAGGCCCATGTGGTACGCGCCGCTCTGGAGTCAATAGCCTATCAGGTGGCCGATGTGGTGGAACTGGCCACACGTGATATCCTGACACCTCTGCGTGAGCTCTGCATTGACGGAGAGTCAGCCAAAAATGACTTCCTAATGCAGTTCCAGTCTGATATCCTGGGCTTCCCGGTCAAGAGGCTGGGCCTGCAGGAGGCTTCAGGTCTGGGATCGGCCATACTAAACTGCTGCGCCTGCGGCATATTCACCTCAATTGAGCAGATAAAGGAGGTGCGTAAAATAAGTGAGATCTGTCTGCCTGAGATGAAGGAAGAAGACCGTATCCGCAACCGCCAGGGCTGGCTTCAGACTGTCCATACCGTCATGCTCAGCGCAAAACACTAAGCAATTCTCAATTACTTCATCAAGGCGCGAGCCATCTCTCGCTTATCCTCATTCTCCTTGATTGACTGACGCTTGTCATACTCATGCTTACCGCGGGCAAGCGCAATGACCAGTTTGGCCAGGCCTTTGTCACCGATGAACAGGCGGGTGGGGATGATGGTAAAGCCGGGGTTTTTGCTGTCGGCGGCCAGTTTGCGGAGCTCTTTCTTGGTGAGCAGGAGTTTGCGGTCGCGGCGGGCGTCGTGGTTGTTGTAGGAGCCGTAGAAATACTGGGCTACGTGCATGCCTTTGACCCATAGCTCGCCGTTTATGAATGTGCAGTAGCTGTCGGCCAGACTGGCCTTGGAGTCACGGATGGATTTGATTTCCGTTCCGGTAAGCACAATGCCGGCGGTCCAGGTATCAAGCAGCTCGTAGTCAAACGTGGCGCGCTTGTTCTTTATGTTGACGCTCTTGGATGCGGTTCGCTTGGCCATCAGAAATCAAACGGTATTGAGATTGGGTCTGTAGGATAACCTGGAACGGGACGGTTGAATGTTCCGTTGGGGTTCCTGGAGTTCTTGGCACGTGTGGAATCGGGCGGAAGGACTTTTACATAAATCCTGCTCTTGCCCAGTCTGTCAAGGCGTGCCAGTATGGTGTCACGGCGCTCCTGCTCATCGGGATTATCTGCGTTGTCCCTTAAAGATGATATGTCAAGACTGAGCAGTTTCTGTGTATATATGGGGTTCAGGCTGACATCGCATGTGGGTATATATGAATACAGACGCATGGTAAGCGTGTCATCGATGACCTCAAGGGGGTAAAGAAAGAACTCGGCCTTATCGGAATCCTGCGGTACAAAGTAGGTGGGTGCCACATTTACAATATGACCTTCATTCCATACGGGAGGATAGATGTAGGACTCAACCTTGGCGTCACGGCCCAGGATATTGTGTGACAGATCAAACTCGGCAAAATAGTAGTAGAAGTTGAGCGTGTCGGCGGGTTTGTAACCTACAAACCTGGTGGACTCAATTTCTTTATAACCAATCATGTTCAACACACCGTTTTCCATGCTGCCTACTGCATCATAGCGGAGCCATGCCCTTACATGCAGGTTCTCCTTCAGGCCGGATTGGGCGGCTACGGCGGTGTCACTCATATTTCTGGGATAGAAATACTCATGGGCGTAATCAGTATATATGGATGTCTTGCCTTCCTTATACTTGACGGTTCCCACCCTGAAAAAGTTTTCAGAGTATGTGGAAGGTTCCATTGGGTCACATGAAACCAGAATGGCGGCCGATACTATGGCTGCCAGGAGTGTTATGGTGTTGTTTGTTCTCATACTTGCGGGTATTTTTCAAGCGCAAATTTATGAAAGATAACATAAGTTCTGCCCTAATAAATTGAAAAAAAGAGTAAATTCGCGGCTGATTACGGAATCAGTTTTTAAAAACCATATTTCCATTTATGATTTACTCAAAAGAAGTTGAAAACATGTGCGTGGTCCAGAAAGGTCCCAAGCACGGTCCCGCTCCCATTCCGGAAGAGGGTAAGTGGATCAAGGCCAAGGAGATCAAGGATATCTC
>Ga0310696_10003171_pt1 | contig 20807 bp, 13 predicted proteins | sample AusTroGonzalo_MG_4_FD_203885 | JGI IMG/M metagenome (GOLD analysis project Ga0310696, IMG submission 203885) | Bovine rumen microbial communities from tropical cattle in Woodstock, Queensland, Australia - Gonzalo_02 (v2) (version 2) | ecosystem: Host-associated > Mammals > Digestive system >... | reverse complement strand
CTATAACGCTTATAACACGATAGACCAGTATTTGCAGTATATCGGTCATGTGTCCGAGCCCATAAACGGCATCGACGCTCTTGTAGGCGCTCGCGACGGATATGCCTCCGATGTGGCTGATATTACATATCTGAACGGCAAAGAAGCTAATTATAACGTGATATGGGTTGAGTCGCATGATTCTTATTTTAACGCGACAGGCACCGATCACGAGCGCAGCTCATTCTATACAAGTACGGTAGATAATAAGTACATCATACGCGCATGGGCAATAACCGGATCGCGCAATAAAGCGACTGCCCTGTTCTTCGCGCGTCCTGCTACCACAATGGGCCCTGCTTCGACTGATACAACATGGAAGTCCACAGCGGTAGCCGAAATCAATAAATTCAAGAATTATTTCCGCAATCAGAGCGAGTATATGTCCTATTCAGGCAAGGTAGCCTATAACGAGCGAGGCACTTCCGGTGTAGTTATCTCCAAGCTTGACGGAGCAGGCACTGTCAGCCTGACAGCTAACAGGATGGCGTCCGGCACATATAAGGATCAGATCACCGGAAACACTTTCACCGTATCCGGCGGCAAGATCAGCGGCACTGTAGGCGATACCGGCGTAGCGGTAGTATATAACGCTCCTTCTGAGGACTCTACTTCGACCGAGACTGTCAGCAGCGGCGGACTGAGCACCGACTATTATCTGTTCGGATATATCAACGGCGCTAACTACGCTTGTGAAGAAGACTCCGCTAATATGGGCAAATATGAGTTCAGCTCCGACGGAAAGCTCACAGCGACATTTACACAAGACAGCTATGTAGCGGTAAAATCAAAGGGCAACGCTAACTGGTATATGACCAACGGCTGGCTGGGAAATTCGACCACTACAGCTACACTATATAACACCAGTATAACAGGTGAAAACTCTAACAAGCTGTATGTACCCGCTAACACTAAGGTCACATTCACACTCAAAGAGATAGGCAACGACACTCTTACGCTTTCGTACGCTCCGTATACCGAGCCTACATCAGCTCCGACAGTTGCTCCCACAGATCCTCCCACAGATCCTCCCACAGAGGCTCCCACAGATCCTCCCACAGAGGCCCCCACAACAGCTCCTGAAACATACCTCTTAGGCGACGCGGATGGCGACGGCGGTATTACTATCATGGATGCGACAGCGATCCAGCGCAGACTGGCAGGTTATTCCGTCAAGGATCCTGAATGGGTAGATCTTAGAGGATGTATAGTAGCAGACAGTCTGAGTATTGTTGACGCGACAGCGATCCAGCGCAAGCTGGCAGGCTATTCCGATAAATACGGTATCGGCAAAGAGATAACTGTTTAACATAATACAGTCAGAGCGCCTCAGCGATGGGGCGCTCTTTTGATGATAGATGATTGATGATGGGTTAACGATTAACGGTAACAGTGTCGGTCACTCTTGTGACACAAGTGACTCGGTCGGACAATACTAAATGGCTCCTTTTGGTAAAGGTACCCCCATCGTAGAAATGTCCGCAAAGCAGACAAGTGGGGCGCCGCTTCCGGCGAGGAGGCTGCCGCGCAGCGCGAGGCTGAGGGAATAAATAAATAAATGTCGCGTAGCGACAACAACAACCGTATGACATGATCCTATATAAACTAAAAATCGAAACTCAGTCATAGATATTTAACCACATACAGCATATAATCTCGTCTAGGCACTTGTATATAATTGTGCGATTTTGACTCGATACGCAGTCAGATATAAATTTATTATTTCCGATAAGAATTATAGAATATTTTTATGAAAATTTTGATTGAAAATTTATGCATTTGTACAAAGTTAATATATACTTATTAACACCACATACAGACTGCTGCACCTAATTAAGTGCAATATATAACGCGTTTATGTGTTAAAATGCTAAATTAGAGTTAATACGTCCGTCGTATACGCTCGAATCACGCCGACGTCGGTGATACTCCCGGTGATCAGGCGCTTTAAGGTAGGATGAGTATGAATTCTAAAACGTTGCTTTATATCGCAAAACGTATTCTATTGGCGATCTTTACTGTATGGGTTGTCATAACGGTCACCTTCTTTGTTATGCATGCCGTTCCCGGTGGTCCATTTGTTGGTGAGAAGGCTGTATCTCCTGAAGCTCAGAAGGTCATGGAGGCTAAGTTCGGCCTCGATAAACCTCTGTTTGAGCAGTATGTTACATATCTGGGAGATGTTCTGCACTTCGACTTCGGCCCCTCGCTAAAGCAGCGCGGTCTTGAGGTCATCGACATCATCACGGACGGTATGAAGACCTCTCTGGTGCTTGGAGTCATAGCTGCGTTCACATCCGCTCTGGTAGGTATCGTTCTCGGCGCCATAGCGGCACTCAGACGCAATAAGCTTGTCGATCGTATCATCATGATAGTCACGACTGCGTTCGTATCTATGCCATCATTCATTATGGGATCGATACTGCTATTGTTGTTCTCAACTACCTGGCATCTCGTGCCTGCAAACGCGGATACGCCTGCCGGTCTTATCCTGCCGATCATAACACTGGCTCTGTATCCAATGGCGTATATAACGCGACTTACACGCTCGTCTATGCTGGATGTTCTGGGTCAGGACTATATCCGTACCGCTCGCGCTAAGGGTGTGTCGGGACCTAAGATCATCTTCGGACACGCTCTCAAGAACTCGCTCATTCCGGTGCTGACCTACTTTGGTCCCATGCTCGCGTATATCGTCACCGGTTCACTTGTAGTTGAGAAGATATTCTCCGTTCCCGGTATCGGCAGCGCGTTCGTGTCCAGTATCACCAAGCGTGATTATCCGCTGATCATGGGTACTACCATCTTCTTGGCTGTGCTGATAGTTGTGATGAATCTTATCACGGACATCCTCTACAAGGTAGTGGATCCGCGTATAAATCTGGAGTAAGGAGGCCTGAGCGATGCAGAAGAAACATTTTACATTCCATGTCGATCTCGACGCCTTTACTCCGGCTTCGGATGAAGAAAAAGAATATCTGGTGCAGATGCGACCTTCGTCGACCTTCTTTAGGGACGGCGTTAAGCGTCTGCTTAAGAACAAGGTTGCTTTCGTCAGCTTCATTTTCATTGTAGTTATAACACTGTCCAGTATCTTTATACCCATGTTCTGGCCGTATTCCTATGATGATATGCTCGGCAACCGCCCCGGCGAGCCTGCTGATATGAGCTATAATAACCTGCGCCCGTTCGAATATAGCCGGACTGAGCAGGCGCTGATGGATGAGGGCGAAGACGTTATGCCTCATATCTTCGGTACAGACGCTCAGGGACGCGACTACTTTATCCGCGTTATCTACGGTACTCGTATATCACTGGCGGTAGGCTTCTTCGCCAGTATCATCGTGCTGGTAATAGGCACCTTGGTCGGTGCGATATCAGGCTATTTCGGAGGAAAAGTCGACTTGATCATAATGCGACTGGTCGATATCATATATTCGCTGCCCGACATGCTGATGGTCATACTGCTATCGGCGGTCTTGCGGTTGACGCTCGATCCTGTCATCGAGCATACGCCGCTTGCTGCTGTGGGTTCGAACATCATCAGCCTGTTCATAGTATTTGCTCTGCTCTACTGGGTCAGCATGTCTCGACTCATCCGCGGACAGATACTCTCTCTGCGCGAGCAGGAGTATGTTCTGTCGGCCAGAGCTACCGGAGCTAAGGGCGGCTGGATCATCCGCAAGCACCTGATACCCAACTGCATAAGCGTAGTTATTATCTCTGCAGCTCTCCAGATCCCATCAGCTATCTTCACTGAGAGCTATCTGTCATTCCTCGGACTCGGCGTTGACGCTCCCATGCCTTCACTGGGCTCACTTGCCAACGACGCTCTCAACGGTCTGGCTACATATCCTTATCGACTGATATTCCCGGCTGTCATCATATCTCTGATAGTTCTCAGCCTTAATCTCTTCGGCGACGGTCTGCGCGACGCGTTCGATCCGAAGCTGAATAACTAAAGGAGGCGGACTCATGGCATTATTAGAAGTTAACCATCTGCAGACCTCCTTCTTCACCGACGCAGGTGAAGTCAAAGCAGTAAACGACGTATCTTTCACTCTGGATAGGGGGAAGGTGCTCGGCATAGTGGGCGAGTCCGGCTCCGGTAAGTCGGTCACAGCGTATTCTATCATGCAGATTCTCGCCGGCACAGGCAAGATCGTCGGCGGTTCAGTCAAGCTCGACGGTCAGGAACTGGTTGGATCAGGTGAGAGCGTGATGAAGACTGTTCGGGGCAATAAGATATCTATAATCTTCCAGGATCCTATGACATCGCTAAATCCCACATATACCATCGGTCATCAGCTGATGGAGGCTATCATGCTGCACACCAACCGTGACCGTAAGCAGGCGTATGATCGAGCGGTTGAGATGCTCAGGCTCGTTAATGTTAACGATCCTGAAAAGCGCATGAAGCAGTACCCCTTTGAGCATTCCGGAGGTATGCGCCAGCGTGTCATGATCGCTATGGCGCTCGCCTGCGAGCCTGATATACTGATCGCCGATGAGCCCACCACCGCTCTGGACGTAACCATCCAGGCTCAGATACTCGAGCTGATGGGCCAGCTCCAGCAAGAGTTGGGCATGGCTATCATCATGATCACACACGACCTGGGTGTTGTAGCTCAGATGTGTGACGAAGTCATCGTAATGTATGCCGGTTCGATTTGCGAACAGGGCACTGCCGACGAGATATTCTATAATCCCTGTCATGAGTATACCAAGGGTCTGATGCGTTCTATCCCGACGGCTGATACCGCCGGGCAGAAGCTGCAGCCCATCACCGGTACTCCAATCGACCTTTTGAATATGCCGGAGGGATGTCCGTTTGCTCCTCGATGCGATAATGCGATGAAGATATGTATCCATCATCGTGCCGAACGCATGAGGATCAACGACGATCACGCCGCGACCTGCTGGATGAATGTCAAGAATGCGGTCGACAAGGGCGAAATGATCATCGAAAATGAGGAAGGCGGTGAGGATAATGGCTGATAAGGGACAAGAACTGCTGAGAGTAGAAGACCTTAAAGAATATTTCTATATCAACACCGGATTGTTCAAAACCAAGCCTCTTAAGGCTGTTGACGGTGTATCGTTCTCTATAAAGAAGGGCGAGACACTCGGTCTCGTAGGCGAATCCGGCTGCGGTAAAACCACCGTAGGACGTACGATCCTGCACCTTTATAAGCCCACCGGCGGATCCATATACTACGATGGTAAGAAGATCGAGTCCAAATCGGATATCAAAGAATTTCGCAAGAAGGCCACCATGGTGTTCCAGGATCCGTATTCTTCGCTCAATCCCCGTATGACAGTTTCGGATATCATCGGAGAGCCTCTTGATGTCCATAAGCTATATAAGACTAAGGATGAACGCCGCGAACGTATCCTCGAGCTGATGAACTTTGTCGGACTCAACAGCGAGCACGCTTCGCGTTATGCTCACGAGTTCTCCGGCGGTCAGCGTCAGCGTATAGGTATCGCGCGTTCTCTGGCTGTCAACCCTGATTTTATCGTCTGTGACGAGCCTGTATCCGCTCTGGATGTATCTATCCAGGCTCAGGTCATCAATATGTTTGACGAGCTGCAGGATAAGCTCGGTCTGACATATCTGTTCATAGCTCACGATCTACTTGTTGTGCGTCACATATCCGACAGGATAGCCGTTATGTATCTCGGTCGTATGGTCGAGCTGGCTGACGCTGACGAGATTTATAATCATCCGCTCCATCCGTATTCGCAATCGCTGCTCTCAGCTGTACCGGTACCGGATCCCAAGATTGCAAGAGCTAATCAGCGCATCGCTCTTACCGGCGATATCCCCAGTCCGCTCAACGCTCCTTCGGGATGTCCGTTCCGCACACGCTGTAAATATGCTCGTCCCGAGTGCGCCGAGTCCATGCCTGAGTTCAAAGAGGTCACAACAGGACACTTTGTGGCATGTCACTTTGTGGATGAGATCAACTGATATCGTTTTTAGGTTTGGTATCACAGATACCATGTCAATAAATTTATTTTTAGAAAGGATTGACCTAAAATGAAAGCAAAAAGACTGTTGGCTCTTGCGTTAGCTGTAGTTCTGGTCCTCACACTTGTTGCTTGCGGCGGCAAGGAAGAGAAGAAGGCTGTTAATGCTGCTGATGCGTCCATCAACGTATGTCTCGCATCTGAGCCCGACACAATCGACCCTGCGCTCAACTCCGCTGTTGACGGAGCTACTCTGCTGGCTCACCTGTTCTCAGGTCTTGCTAAGTGGTCTCAGGACGATTCCGGTAAGCTGGTTATCGTTCCCGATGCTGCTAAAGAGCTCGTAGAAGGCGTTAAGGGCGATGACGGTAAGGTCACCTACACCTACACCCTCCGAGACGGCCTCAAGTGGTCTGACGGCAAGGATGTAACAGCTGCTGACTTTGCATTCGCATGGCAGAGAGCTGGTAACGTAGGCACCGGCGGTGACTATTACTACATGTTCAGCGTTGTTGACGGCTACAGTGAAGAAGACGCCAACGCTAAGCTCAACATCAAGGCTATTGATGACAAGACCTTCGAGGTCGTTCTGTCATCCGACGTTCCTTACTGGAACGAGCTGCTTGCGTTCCCGGTATACTTCCCGGTTCGTGAAGATGTTGTTGCTGATGAGAAGTGGGCTACTGATCCTGCCAAGTACGTATCTAACGGTATGTACACACTGGATTCTTGGAAGCACAATTCCGTTATCACTCTCAAGAAGAATGAGAACCATCCCGACGCAGGTGAGGTCACCATGGGCACCATCAACTTCTACCTGTCCGATGACTCCAACAACATGCTCGCTAACTTCAAGAACGGCGACTGGCTCCTGATCGACGATATCCCCACCAACGAGATCGCTACAATCAAGGAGCAGTATCCGGATGAGTTCTTCAACGTAGGCCAGATCGGTACATACTATGTATGCTGGAACGTTAACGAGAACATCCTGCCTGAGGGTTCTGATTTGACAGGCGCTGAGGCTGAGGCAGCTAAGTCCGAGATCCGTAACGCTATCTCTCTGCTGATCGACCGTAACTACATCATCGACGCTATCGCTCAGGGCGGACAGCTCCCCGCTTCTTCCTTCGTAGCTATGGGTCTTACCGATGCAGACGGCTCTCAGTTCTATGAGAACTGCGGCGTAAGCACCGAGTTCAAGGGTTACTTCGACACATCTGCCGACGCTCTCAAGGGCAACTATGACAAGGCTATAGAGATACTCAAGAAGTATTATGACTATGATGAGTCCACTTCTAAGTTCATAAACTTCCCGACCATGACTTATCTGTACAACACATCTGAGGCTCATCAGGCTATCGGTGAGTACATCCAGAACGCCCTCAAGAACGTTGGTATCACCATGAAGATGGAGAACCAGGAGTGGAACACCTTCCTTAACACTCGTAAGGCCGGTAACTATTCCATCGCTCGTAACGGCTGGCTGGCTGACTACAACGATCCGATCTGCTTCCTGGATATGTGGACAACCGCTTCCGGTAACAACGACATCCAGTTCGGTAAGGGCGCTAACGCCGATGTTAAGGCTTACAGCCTCGACATCACCGATCTCGGCTACGAGACCAAGGTTGAAAACGGTACATGGGCTGAGACCTATGACGTACTCATCGACGACATCAAGTCCTGCACAGATAACGACACTCGTTATAAGCTGATGCACAGAGCCGAGGATATGCTCATGGCTACCGGTTGTATCACACCTATCTACTACTACACCGATCAGTACATGCTCAGCTCCAAGGTTAAGGGCTTCTTCTCCAATCCTCTCGGCTACAAGTACTTCATGTACACCACCATCGAGGAGTAATTACAGAAGAACGGTATGCCGCTCTGCGGTATAGAGATTAACTGAACACTAAAGCCGTCTCATTGCTCTGCTGAGCTTTGAGGCGGCTTTTCTTTAGATAAACAGACATTCGATCGGAATAGATAACAGAAAATATAACAGATATAAGAAAAGCAGCCGCGTGATTGCGACTGCTCTTTTGCAAGTCAATTGATTTATTCTTCTGCTATTTGATTATCATCAGGTTTATTCTTTCTAAATAATATCGACGATATTTTTGCGAGAGCTTGTGATGACTCCAACAGGCCGTATACAGCAAATGGTATGAGCATCAGGAAGTAGGGAATATGATACTGGCTCTTTGCCTCGAACAGCATATGATACAGCACTCCGCCGATAACAGCAATAGGCAGGATCACTGCTGCCGCCTCTGTCTTGCGGCGAATGATCATCCAGACCATTCCCGCGGTGAATCCGATGTAGATCATCATGGTAAAATAGTTGAACCATATATCGAGCAGTTTTGACAGACCGCCGGTATATACCGAGTCGACTATTTTTGGCAGTTCTTCGCCTTCAGCAAGGTTGTGACTGCGTACTTGACTGACCCAGATGGATTCAAAGGCCGGTTCGTTGAGCTGACTCGTGAATTTCTTTATCAAAAATTCTCCGAGTTGGTGATTCTCAGTGAGATATTTGAGCCTGTTGCTGATTCCTTCCGTAGCGACTTCGTTAGCCTTACTGACGTCCATGTCATTATCTCTCAGCGTCATCATGGCGAGCCCGTTATACCAGCCCGGCGCCATGTTCGAATCGCTGATACCCATATATGCAAATAATGTCTGTGACACCTGTGTGTTAAGCTCAGCCTGACTGCGCTGACTGTAGCTGAATATCACCAGCTTTTGCAGTCCTACGGAGCACAGTACCATAACGGCAGCTACAGCAAGAGCTAAGAACTTCTTCTTATCTATCGTGTGCAGTATCAGAGCTATACATATAGCAGCCAGCATGATCATGTTGTTGTACTTGAGCAGGACTGAAATCGCGATCAGCAGTGCCGCTATACCTGCATACTTGAGCTTATTTTCTTTGATATACTTTATAGTGAAGAACACGCTCCATAGAGAGAATGCCAGCCCGATGATTATACCGTATGTGAATGTTGTCATGAACATCGGCTGCAGACAAACCGTAAGGGCGATTGCCGTGATGTTTGTGACGGCTTTGCGGTCGAATATCTTCTTAGTTACCATCACGATACCGACATAGATGAAGTCAAGCGCTATCACATTGGGTATCTGGAACAGCAGATCGCTGCATGATGTGCCGAATATACGATAGAGTATCTCTGCGAAGAATACATAACCAAGCTGGAAGGGGTAATACAGATAGTAGCTATAGTTGCCGTAATAGTCGTAAGACTGGTGGAAGCTCGTGTAGTTGTCTCGCGCGGCGTCCTTTGCGGTGTTTAGCATTATCATCGCGTCGCCGCTGGTGACCGACTGGACAAGATTTATCCATGTCAAAGATATTATGGTGGTGACCATAAGCATTACGAATACTATAAAGCGCGTATCCACCTTACTTATATGCACGTTCTTGCGTATCATGTAGATGAACAGCAGCGCTGTGAGTACTATCAGCGCGATGTTCACCGGTACAAAGTCGTTGTCAAAATTAACAAGCTCGGCATATGGATTAGCCTGATCTATCCTGCAGGTTTGGTTGATACTGAATAAAGACAGAACTAAAAATATCAGTCCCACCAGCCCGACTGCGGCCATAGAGCATACTTGGCAGAATTTATTCTGTTTTACCAATGTGTTTTCCAATTTCAACACCTCAGCTTCTGTTTATAGCTTAAAATCTTCTGTAGAATAGTTCTTCAATGGCGCGGCTCCGTGCGGAGTACGCATAATGGGATTATATATGAACTTGCGGCATCTACCGTTCTTCAGCACTTTATGTGCGCTGCAGAATTGAGTGCTGCCCTCTGTTTTAGAGTGTGTACAGTATGTACACGCAGGTACGATATTGTTACCGAATAGCTGTTTTTTCATGTTATCACCATCTGTAAGTTATTATCGAACATAACACAATGATTATATCATTATATTTTACCTATTGCAAGAGCCGCAGGGGAGTAGTATAATGTATTAGGTGATTTTTTTGTACTTCAAATCAGATGTTTTTACTCTTAATACCGTAGACGGTATTTCTTTTCTAACATGGGATGTTCTGAGTGATATCCCGTTCATCAATCACGCTTTTTCAACTAAGCTTGGCGAAGGTACCGCTACGGTACATCCTATGGATATGAGCTTCGATCATGACGATAAAGACGCTGTGACCGAAAATTATAAGAGATTTTGTTCAGCTGTCGGTATGGACTTCAGCTCCCTTGTGGCATCCTCACAGGATCATCATACCTTTGTGCGCGTATGCACATCCGCCGATAAGGGCATCGGCATATACCGTGACAAGGATATTGAGAGCGTAGACGCTTTGACTACTATCGAGCCCGGAGTCACTCTGTGCACGTATTATGCCGACTGTACGCCTATATTCTTCGTTGATAAGGTTACTAAGGCTATCGCGCTGGCTCATGCCGGATGGCGCGGAACTGTTGAGCGTATAGCGGAAAAGGTAATAGATACCATGCGCGACAGTTATGGAACAGATCCTGCCGATCTCATCTGCGCTATAGGTCCAAATATAAGTGTATGCTGTTATGAGGTCGACGAGCCTTGCGCGCAAAGATTCTATAAACTTGGACTGGATAGCGACAAGCTCGTATTTCCTAAGAGCGGCGGCAAGTATATGATAGATATGCTCGAGTGCAACCGCCAGATACTCATATCCTGCGGCGTAGCGGCTGAGAATATAACCGTAAGCGATATCTGTACACAGTGCAGCAGCGATCTGCTGTGGAGCCACAGAGCCACTAAGGGCGACAGGGGCACTATGTGCGCTATGCTGCGTATAAATCCTGTTTGATAATAAGGCGTGTATGATGAAGAAAAAGATTGTTTCATTTATTGCAGCTGTAGTTTTCGCGGCGACTTTGAGCGCGTGCGGTGGAAAGCCTGCCAAGACCGGTGACGCAATGTATCAAATCGGAAAGAACGCGCTTTCTGTAGCAGACGAATACATCAGCGCCGATATCACCGGCAGTGAGGCTGAAGAGCGTCTGAAGGAGTTTTCCACACAGGCTGACGCTCAATATGATCTTGAGATCAAAGAGACCGGATCCGACTCTCTTGTAGGTACAGATTTAAGTAATGATTACTTTATTAAGTCTGCCGTATACTGGCTGTACAGCGCTGTGGATGGTTCTATTAGCGGTCTTAAAGCCATGTCAGAGGTCCAGGAGGAGCGCGACGATCTTGCGGATGCGTTAGGCGAAAGTCGAAAGACTGAAAAGAAAACAAAACCAAAAAGCGCTGATATCTATAAATATGAAACAGAAAAGTCGATATCCGATTATGTCAGCGAAAAACTTTCGCAGTATGATCTTGACGTTTTTGTTTATGAAGAATCTGACGGTCTAAGATTTGATATTAGCGCAGAAAAGCCAGAGAGTATGGCAGGTTACTACTTTGCAAATGCTCTTGTGCCGGCTGTTGAAGCGGTATCGCAAGCGCAAAAGGACTATGGATTCGATATTTCTGCTGTTCGTATCAGTTACTTGTGCTATAAGAACAACGCGGATAAAAGCGCAACTTCGTCTATCACGTATTCAACTAATGATCTAAAAAAAGGTATGTTGATAAGCACTAAAGACTATCTTGTGAAAACAAATATAACGCCGCAAGAGGCTGTATCATTACTTAGATAAAGAATAACAGGTCGGTTCACGCACGTGAGCCGACCTCAGTTTATATCTTTATCTTGTTGTTATCTGCGAACCATACGGATCTAACTTCAAAACTGCGCCCATTCAGATATTCAAGATTTCCGGATGGGGAAGTGAAGTTGAATCTGAGCTTATATGAGTACAGCGTCTGTCGCTTCATATTGTATCGACTATTTAGCTTTTTGATGCCATATTTCTCGTCTCCGAGCAGTGGATGTCCTATATGTGCCATGTGAGCACGTATCTGGTGAGTCCTGCCTGTGTGGAGAAGTATCTCGCATAGCGAAAGAGCAGGTTCTCCGTATTTTACATCCAACACCGTATATTCGGTGACTATTTCTTTTGCGCCTTCTCGTTCTGCGTCATAAACCTTTGCGGTATTTGTTTCTTCATCCTTAGTGTGCCACGCTTTGAGAATGTCATGATCCTTCGGCAACTTTCCGGATACTACGCACAGATAATACTTCTCGATCTCTCTGTCGCGTATCTTTTGGTTTATCACTCTGAGCGATTCAGCGTTCTTCGATGCTATCACTATACCTGCGGTGTTTCGGTCGATACGATTGCACAGTGCCGGTGTGAACGATCCTTCCTTATCGGGATCATATTCTCCCTTTTCATAAAGATATCTAAGCACGCGCAGATTCAGAGTATCGCTGTCGTAGCGGCTGTCCTGATGGCAGATGACTCCGACTTTCTTATCCAGCAGCAGGATGTTTTCATCTTCATATATTATGCTTAGATCCTTGCCTGCTTTTAAGAACTCATAGCTCCTGATTTCTTCGAAAAACTCGTCGCGTATATACAGCGTGAGTACATCGCCGTCGTTGAGGAACACATCCGGCTGAGCCTTTTTACCGTTCAGCTTGATATATTTTGTACGTATGTATTTATACATAAGCGACTTGGGCAGTGTTTTAAAACGCTTGGACAGATATTTGTCCAACCGTTGACCCGAATCGTTCTTTGTGATCGTAATGGTTCTCATGGTATCACCGGTTTTATTATAACAGCACTGTGAGGTTATTTCAATATATCTGTAACATTTGTGTTCTCGATGAGTAGTATATACAGGGTGATATACATGAGACGATGCAAAAGCTGTGCGACACCTATCGCGTTCGGCGCCGGACTGATAACAGCCGCTTTATTGCCGGCAAAGTGGGTGTGCGTCATAGCGGCAGTCGTCCTGATATACACCTGTCTCAGAGTAAGGGGGTAAATCATGAAGGTCATCATACTGGACAGACCTAAGGTGCTGTCGTTCTTCCTGAGGAAAATATACGGGATAAAGAAATGTAAGAAAGACGAAAGCTAGGACGTTACATACATATCGGGCGACAGCTATAAACTGTCGCCCGTTAACCGCGTTTTATAAAAAGCCCTGCTCCCGGGTGGAAACAGGGCTTTTATCATTTTGTCAGTCTGAGTATTTGACCCGGATAAATAATATTGGGATTTTCAAGTCTGTTGAGATTGAGCAGATCGTCTATCTCAAGTCCGTAGCGGTCAGCGATAGATACTATCGTATCACCCGGCCTTACTACATAATACCTCGGGGATGTGATCTCTTCTATCGGGATAATAAGCTCCTGACCGGGGTATATAGTATATGGAGGTACCAACCCGTTAACGTGCGCAAGATCCTTGACGGTTGTGCCGAAGAACTGTCCGATCGCATACAGAGTGTTACCGGGTCTTACCGTATATGTTACCATGTCCGTGTTATGCTCCTTTCGCGTTTACTGATACATTATATGCTGTTATGTCGCGTTAGTGTTACGGTACAGCGTTATAGCCAAAAACAGACCTGAATTTTCTATACAGCACTATGACAATAATTCCTATATGGAATTAAAACACACAGCGTTCTGTGGTATCATGTTAGATGAATTATAAGCTGTTTTTGAGGTACAAAAATTGAGAATTAAGCGAATTTTGTCATTTATATTAGTCTTGCTGATACTTGTTTCTTTAACAGCTATAGCAGTATCAGCGGCTACTGAGCCTACACAAGAGGGGAGTACGCCGACAGTGAAGCCTACAGCCGCACCTACAGAGCCTCCTAAGCCCGATCCTGAGAAGATTGGTTACGCCGCATACGCTAAGCAACTGGATAAAACTGTGTATACAAAGGCTCTTGGAGCTCTGTATACTAAGAAAGCTACTACGTTCAAGCTTTGGTCGCCTGTAGCGGACAGCGTAAAAGTCTGTATATATAAGACCGGTTCAGACGGTGAAGCCGGATCGCAGATGCTCTCTAACAACCCTATGAAGTTCTCTGCTAAATACGGCACATGGTACCTGACACTCAAGGGCGACTACAAAAATATGTACTATACATACCAGGTGACCGTGAACGGCAAGACTAACGAGGTTGTCGATCCATATGCTTATGCGGTAGGCGTCAACGGCAACCGCGGTATGATAGTCGATCTTGACGAGACCGATCCTAAGGGCTGGGAGAAGGATAGTTTCAACAGAGTACAGTATGCTACAGACGCTGTAGTATGGGAGGTCTCTGTGCGTGATTTTTCCGCTTCACCAACTTCCGGAGTAAGCGAGAAGAACCGCGGCAAGTTCCTTGCGTTCACAGAGACTGAAACCACTCTAAACGGTGATAAGAACTCTGATTATTCTACATGTGTCGAGTATCTTAAAGAACTCGGCGTCAACTATGTCCAGATAAATCCGTTCTATGACTTTGCTTCCATAGATGAGTCGGATACCGAGTCTGAGCAGTATAACTGGGGATATGATCCAAAGAATTATAACGTTCCGGAAGGCTCATATTCTTCTAACCCGTATGACGGACGAGTGCGTATCAAAGAATGCAAAGCTATGATCCAGGCTTTGCACAATGCAGGTATCGGCGTTATTATGGATGTAGTGTATAATCATACCTACTTTTCTGAGGATTCGTTCTTCAATCAGATAGCTCCGTATTACTACCATCGATTCAATGAGGACGGCTCATGGTCAAACGGCTCAGGCTGCGGTAATGATGTTGCAACCGAGCGATATATGGTCAGGAGATATATCCGAGATTCAGTTACATACTGGGCTAAGGAATATCATATTGACGGCTTCAGGTTCGATCTTATGGGTCTGATGGATGTTGACACGATGAACACTGTCAGAGCTTCACTGGATAAACTGCCAGGCGGCGTTAATATCCTGATGTACGGCGAGGCTTGGAACATGACCACCGCAGTATCCTCCGTTACTCAACTGGCTAATCAGGGGAACATGAACCTGCTCAATAAGCGCATCGGCGCGTTCAATGATACATCGCGCGACGCAATAAAGGGCTCTAACTTTAACGCGGCCGATCAAGGCTATGTACAGAAGGGCGCCAACAAGAGCGGCATCAGAGCAGCTATCGACGCTGATGGAGGCGGTTGGGCTACCGTGCCTAATCAGTGTGTGAACTACTCCTCTTGTCATGATAACATGACGCTGTATGATAAGCTTACGGCTTCTGTCTACGGCGACGAAGCATATAACGAACGCCGTGAGGACCTTGTCAATATGAACAAGCTCTCCGGAGCGATAGTCCTCATGTCGCGCGGCATGCCGTTTATGCTGGCCGGTGAGGAGTTTTGCAGGACTAAGATGGGTGATGATAACTCTTATAAGTCATCCGTTGAGATAAATCAGATAGACTGGAGTTATGTGCAGAAGTACGCTTCTGTATACGACTACTATGCCGGACTGATCAAGCTGCGCAACACGGTTGGAGTATTCAGTGACGCTACCGGCAAAGAATCTACGGTAGAATATCTTGATTCTGACAGTAAGGGATCCATAGCATATTCTATGACTACTCCCGGCAAGCCTACTATGGTAGTAGCCTTCAACGGCAATACTACTCAAAAAGCTAAAGTCACACTGCCCGAAGGCAAGTGGATCCTGCTAGCCGACGGCAACCGTTCGGGTATCGCATATCTTGGCGAGTTCAGCGGCAGTTATACTGTCGGCACCACATCATCGGCTGTATTTGTAGACGCAGATAGCTTCTCTGGTCTCGGTATAGACACAGGTGACGCGCTTATGTATGTTCGCTACACGGATCAGAGCACCGGATATACACTCTTTGAACAGCGCTGTACCGGCAGGATAGGTGATAAGTATGACGTATCTCCACCTGATGAGATAGTCTTCCGCTACGATATCACCGGCAGTTCAGCTCTCCTGGACGGTCAGTATACTGAACAGTATTCAGAGATAGAAGTACCATGTGAAAAGTATGAGGGCGGATTCTCGTCTGTGACCTTCAAGTTTCTCAACAGTAACGATGCGTCTGTCTCACCGTCGATCGTTATGACCAACCGTGTCGGTCAACATTACTATTCGCCTAACATTCCCAAGATATCCGGCTATGAGCTCGATCTTAAGAATCTGCCTAACAACGGAGCCGGTTATTACTCAGAAGAGCCGATAGAAGTCATATACAGGTTCAAGCCTATTGACAAGGCTAAGGAATCCGATTGTATGGCTAATGTTATATACATGTCGGATACCGGCGAAATACTTGACAGAAAGAGATATAAAGGCGATAACGGCGATTCGCTTGTCGTTGATCAGCTCAGCTTCTCAGGATATGATTATGTCGGAGTTTCCGACAGCTATGCGGCATTTTTACCGGGTGAGATAAACGTTATCGTCAATTACGCTCATCATCCTGCTAATTACGTCGTTTATATCATTATTGCGGCTGTAGCCGTAGTACTTCTTGGTATAGCGTCAATCTTCTTTAAAGGTAACGGAAAGAAACGCAAGATGAGTTCAATAGATATCGAAGAATAATCCGCGGCTTCCGCGCTTTATACAGTTATTAAATTTGATTCATATGAAGGAGGCAAATCTATGAAACAATTCAAAAGACTGTTATCCATTGTCCTGACATTATCGCTTGTTGCGACTATGCTTGTTGTAGCGGCGGTATCCGCTTCAGCTGCTGTGAATCCGTACAGCGACGCGGCTATGGCACTGGATAAAGAATACGCCTATGACGGCGAGCTGGGAGCTATCTATACTCCCGAAGCTACTACCTTTAAGGTATGGGCTCCTCTGGCTACCGACGTTCAGCTGAACCGCTATACGACAGGATCAGATGAAGAAGCGGGCGCTCAGAAGCTCGAGACTACCCCTATGGAAAAGCTGATGGATGGCGATGAGTGGACAGGCGTTTGGTTCCGCACAGTTTCCGGAGATATCGTCAACACTTATTACACCTATTCTATCACTAATCCCGATCACATCTACGATTCCACCGAATACGTTACGCATGAGACGCAGGACGTATACTCTTACGCAGTAGGTGTCAACGGTAACCGTTCGATGGTAGTGGATCTGAACAGCACCGATCCCGATGGCTGGGATCAGGATTCTCATGTGTTCACCGATACTCAGACCGACGCTATCGTCTGGGAGGTTCAGGTAAAAGACTTCTCATATAACGAGAACTCCGGCGTATCCGCTGCAAACCGCGGCAAATTCCTCGCATTCACAGAGACCGGAACTACTCTCAACGGTGAAGGCCTTATCGCGACAGGCGTAGATTATCTCAAAGAACTCGGCGTTACTCATGTTCAGATCAACCCCTTCTATGACTTCGCCACTATCAATGAGGCCGGCGATGACAGCCAGTTCAACTGGGGCTATGATCCTAAGAACTACGGCGTACCCGAGGGCTCCTATTCTTCAAATCCCTATGACGGCAACGTTCGTATCAAAGAATGCAAGCAGATGATCCAGGCTCTCCATAATGCCGGTATCGGCGTTATTATGGACGTAGTTTATAACCATACTTACTCTGTTGATGGCGCGTTCAACTATTCCGTTCCCGAGTACTACTACAGAATGGCCGCTAACGGCGGCTACAGCCAGCAGTCCGGCTGCGGCAACGACACTGCTTCTGAGCGCGCTATGTACCGCAAGTATATGCGTGAGATGCTCAAGTACTGGACAGAGGAATATCACCTTGACGGTTATCGCTTCGACCTCATGGGCGTACATGACGGCGAGACAATGAACCTGATCCGTGACGACATGGACGCTATCGACTCCCGTATCATCATGTACGGCGAAGGCTGGGGCGGCAACACTGTATATGATCCCAAGACCTGTGCAGGTACCGATACATTCATGACCACCCAGGCTAATGCACAGAAGTTCAGCACCCGTATCGGTCTGTTCAACGATCAGATCCGCGATGGTATCAAGGCTGGCGTATTTGACGGCGCGTCAGCCAGAGGCTTTGTATCCGGCAGCAAGACATATTATCAGAATATCGCCTACGGCGTACAGGCTAACAGCTTCGGCCATGGCAAGTGGACGGCTTATTCACCCGAGCAGTGTGTAACATATGCTTCATGCCACGATAACATGACTCTGTATGATAAGCTCGTAGCTATCAACCACGGCACATCAACGGACTATCGCGTCCGTTATGCAGATTGTATCGCGCAGAACAAGCTGACAGCCGGTATCATCAGCTCCTGTCAGGGTATAGATTTCATACTCGCAGGTGAAGAAATGGGACGCTCCAAGGACGGCGATGAGAACTCGTATAAGTCAGCGGCTACTCTGAATATGATCGACTGGTCTCTGCTCAAGACCAACGCTGATCTGGTGTCTTACTACAAGGGAATGTTCGAACTGCGTAAGGCGTTCTCGCCGTTTACAGCATCTACTCTTGATGTCGAAGACGATACTTATGAGTACATTCGTTCAGCTTCCATGAACTCGATGTCCACCAACCTCGCGTATACAGTCAGCAACACTACTGAAGGCGAGTGGAGCAAGGTTGCTGTCATATACAACGGCGCCGATGCTGAGGCTACGGTTACTCTTAAGAATGATCCTTCTATCAATGCTGAAACAGAGTGGGTTATCGTCGCTGACGATAAGGCTGCCGGTGTTACTGCTCTGGGATATAACACGGGCCTGAAGTTCACTGTACCCGGATCTTCTTTGATCATCGCGGTTGAGAAGAGCTCCTTTGAAGCTGCTGATATCAAGTCCAAGTTCTCTAAGATCACTGTCAACAGCATTTACGATCGCGACAATACCGTTCTCGCCAGCAGCGTACTTCTCGGTACTGCAGGCTCCGGCTATGCGGCTTCTCCCGATGGTTCCATCCCGATCCAGTATGAGCTGAGCTCTGTTGACTCTCCCGAAGAGGGCACATTCTCCGATACAGATACCGTTATCAACTATGTATATTCTGACTTCGTTCCTTCGAGCTTCCTGCCTGAGAACGGCGACGTTGATGACGATACATTCGTTACTATCATGGACGCTACAAAGATACAGCGCCATCTAGCAGAGCTGATCAATCTTGACGATGAGCATATCAAGCGCGGAGATTATGACTACTCCGGCGAGACTGATATCCTCGACGTAACTAAGCTCCAGAGATTCATTGCCGAACTGCCTGTAAACGTATGTAAGATCATCACATACTATATGGGCAATACTAACGGCACAGTCAAGAGTGTTGCGCCTCTCAGCGTACAGTATGTGCGCCTTGGTGCTCAGTACACCACCGAGCCTCTCTCGATCGCTTATTATGAGCTCAGCGAAGAACTGCCCAAGAACGCTTCCGGTGTAGCTACGACCGATACCAAGGTTACTTATAACTACGTATACGCTGTCAACAGTCCTATCGTTCATGTCAAGCACAGCGGTGAAGAGACATGGGCACCCTGCCTGTGGGCATGGGCTTATGAGGGCTCAACACCGATAAACGCATATTCCGGTTGGCCGGGATATCTGATGGACAGCCCCGATGATGACGGCTGGTACACTACTGAATTCAATATCCCCGGCGGTCTTGACTATTACTTTATCCTCAGCAAGAACGGCAATCCGCAGACAGCCGATATAGGTCCTATAAAGTATGACGATTATCCCGAGATCTGGATCGTTATCCAGGATGATCAGATCGGCGCGGCGAGCGGCCAGTGGGTCAAGTATTATAACTATAACCCTGATACAGCTAATCAGGAATGATAATGAATGATGGCGCCTGTCCACACGGACAGGCGCTGTTTTGTGTCAGATACTTGACAAATGCACTATGCTGTTGTTTAATAGAATCGTAAATCAAGCAAAGGGGAACTGAATACTATGTATATAACCTGTTTAGACCTTGAGGGCGTACTTGTACCCGAGATATGGATAGCATTTGCCGAAGCCTCCGGGATCCCGGAACTCAAGCGCACTACCCGTGACGAACCGGATTACGACAAGCTCATGCAGTATCGTATCGATATTCTCGATCAGCACGGTCTTGGACTCAAAGAGATACAAGAAACTATCGCTAAGATAGATCCTATGCCCGGCGCAAAGGATTTTTTGGATCAACTTCGTTCAGAGACTCAGGCGATAATACTCAGCGATACCTTCTCACAGTTCGCTAAGCCCCTGATGGAGAAGCTCGGATGGCCGGCTATATTCTGCAACGAGCTTATCGTTGATACTGACGGTAAGATCACCGGATATAAGCTCCGCTGTGATAAGACTAAACTCACTACCGTAAGAGCCCTGCAGTCCTGCGGATTCGAAACCATCGCGTCCGGTGACAGCTTCAACGATCTTGCTATGATCCGTGCGAGCAAGGCTGGATTCTTATTTCGTGCTCCCGATAGCATAAAGGCGGATTATCCCGATATTCCTGCCTGTGAAACATATGACGAGCTTCTATCGCTCATCAGAGGAGCTATGGATTGATAATCCTTAATACAGACATAGTTAAGGACCTGTTCACATCGAATAGGTCCTAATTTGTTTTTATCGCTTGTGCAGTTGCGTTTGTATTTTTAACAGAGGTTCTTTAAGCAACACGATCAGCACGACCTCGATGACGCCTATCGGTACCAGTATGATAGCTCTTAGGAATATTATATAATATAGGGGAGTGGTGTTGAAGAACATCAGCTGCAGCACTAACGCGTTCAGAGTGACGGTGCATAGTACAAGATCCAGTACTTTTGCCAGAATCACATTAGGAAGCATTAGCTCACTTTTGTACAAACACACTCCGTATATAATGCCTTCTAACAGATAGCAGGCGGTTAT
>Ga0310696_10003170_pt1 | contig 20810 bp, 28 predicted proteins | sample AusTroGonzalo_MG_4_FD_203885 | JGI IMG/M metagenome (GOLD analysis project Ga0310696, IMG submission 203885) | Bovine rumen microbial communities from tropical cattle in Woodstock, Queensland, Australia - Gonzalo_02 (v2) (version 2) | ecosystem: Host-associated > Mammals > Digestive system >... | reverse complement strand
ATTCTAAAATTAATTTTCTACTTTGATAATCAAGCCAATAAGATGCTATTGGCATATTTAATTTATCTTTTTGTTTCGGGTCATAGACAGCTCTAGGCATTACAGCATGTATAAACACTCTTTCCTTTAAAGGATTATTTTGTACATCATTTAAAATTTGAGGTCCAACAGCAGCACCAAACATCTGAACTGCTTGTTCATTAGTAAGAATAACTGTTCTATAAACTTCACCTATACCACCGTAAATATTATTTAAAACAAATAAATCTTTAGCAGATACAGGTTGTATATTTAAAACTTGTTCGGAAAAATCTTCAAGAACTAAAAATCCTGAAATAGAGTATGCAATAAGTTCCTGACAAAAACCATGATAAGGAGAAGATATATGTTCGTTAATATAAGAACAAACTATTTTAGAAGTTTTATCTAAATAATTTTTAACGTCATAACTTTGCATTAAAGATTCTATTGTCATATTTTCAGGTGGTTTTTTACGTGCATTTGGCATCGTAGTTAATTTGAAATTAAACCACTGTGTAGCAGGATTTGCAGTATATGAATATAAAGCAGAAGCAGCTTTAGTTAAAGCATTCGTTGCTGTATCATCATATATTTCTACATGTCTATCATAAAGAGATATAGCGCCTGTATTCGGTACTATATCATAAAAACCTCCTCGATATGGAAGGACGTAGTTTGATACTTCTTGCCATATTTGAAGATATGATTGACGTTTATTTTTAGCTTCATTAAATCGTTTGAAAAGTTGTCGTCCCTTTTCATCATTCTCTAATTGCTTTGCTAAATCTTTTTGGTCACGTGGAGGTTTACTAAACATATCATCCTTTTGTTGAAAAGCGAATTGTTTAGTTTGCCTTCCAGTCTGAAGTTTAGTTATATCATCTGACATTCTTTTATCCTAAAGTAGTATTCTGAGTTGCTTCTTCGCCACCACCAAGCATTGTACTAATAACAGATGGAGTACCTCCTGCTGTTAATAAAGAATATCCAACACCATCTCTACCGGTAGTAAAGTCTGTTGCTTGATTAAAATTATTAGCATAAGCTCTATTTGCAGAAGTTCTTGAACCTACTGCATTAGCTTGAGCAGTAGCTTTCTTTTTATCTTCTTTAGCCTTCTGTTCATTGTATTGTCTTTTAGATTCGTTTAAAGATGCTTGTGCAATAGCATTTCCTTGTTGCGCTACTTTTTGTGAGCCACCCATATTTATTCTCCTTATGTATAATCTGTTAAATTAATTGAATTATCACTACTTGAAGTTAATCTACCTGTGTTACCGGACAATATGCCCATGTTTCCGGTAGGATTAGTTTTATAATCTTTTGTAAATAATAACGAATTAGTTCCTTCACCATATAATTTTTCTCCAAAAGAATTTGCAGATTGATAAGCTGACCATGCGTCATTTTTAAGTTGTGCTTCTTTTTCATCTTGCTTTCTTTTTTGTTCTTGGTAAGTTTGTTGTTGGAATAATAAAGATTGTCTTGAAACATCATTTGCTTGCTTAGCAGTTTTGGCAGCGCCAACACTTGAAGCAATAGATAATAGTCCTTGAACTCCAACTTGTGAAGCTGCTTTACCAATAGCTTTTCCAACTTTAGGAGCTGCTGTCGTAATTGTTTTACCAATAGTTGATGGTTTACTTGCAGAAGCATTTCCTGCACCCGGTAATGGAGCAGAAGCATTAGCTGAAGCTGTGGTAGCAGAAGCATTTGTAGAATTTGCTACTTCAATTTTTGGTAATAATTTTGCTTGATGTGGCCCGAGTGGGTCGCCTGTGGAACCGGGAGTTCCGGAACCTGTTGCTCCTTTATTTCCTAAATTTAATAAACCTTTAATTTTAGAAACACCTGCACCGATAGCACTTGTAGCAGCACCCATAGCTCCACCGATTGCTCCGGCTTTTGCTATGTCACCTGCATCGCCACCTTGTAGTGCAGTTTGTCCTGCATTAGTTGCAGCACCAATTGCTGCACCTTTACCCATTCCTGCTAATAAAGAACCTGAACCTGAAGTAGTTGCTGCACTTGTTGTAGCACCTGTACCACCTACTGAAGCTGCTCCTGTTGTTCCTGCGGCAGAAGCACCTCCTGCTGCCGAAGCTCCACCGGCCGCTGTTGCTCCACCTGCTGCCGAAGCACCTGCTGTTGTAGCTGCTGTACTTGCAGCCGTAGTTGCTGCTGTACCTGCGGCTGTTGCACCTGCTGTTGTAGCGGCAGTAGTACCTGCGGCTGTCGCTGCTGTGGTTCCGGCTGCTGTACCTGCGGCAGTTCCAATTCCGGCTGCTGCTCCGGTTGCAGTACCGGCACCTGCTCCTGCGGCTATTGCGCCACCAATACCGGCCATCAAACTTCCAATTATAGCCATATTTAAAAGTCCTTTATTATGTACATAATTATATTTTCATAATAAACGATATTATAATCTATTGCAAGTATATTAGAATTTAAATACATCGTAATCCAGTTTAGCATAAGCCTGATTACGTTCTGCATCTTGTTTTAATTTTGAACGATTTGTTTTTGGTTTCATTTTACGAAGTTCAGCCATTTCTAATCTAATAGCTCTTTCTCGTAATGGATTATAATTATGGTCTGCTTCAGGTTGTAAATTAGAAATAGTAGCAGCACGATTATCAATAAAAGCAATAATAGCTTGACACAGATATCTAAAAGCATCAGCTCCGTGAGATGACCAATCATGGCAAGGATTATCTTTAAACTGCTGATTTTTTTCATCCCAATCTTTATGATACTCTTTTAAAGCACGAATACCTTGTAAACAGCGAGAGCCATCAAAAGTTACTTTTAACAGCATTCTACGTACTAAATCAATACCTTCTGTAACAGATGTTTTAGGAATTGCACGGAAAGATACACCATATTTTTTCGCAACAGATTTATGTGTAACACCTGTTGCTACGTCACGAGTTGTAATATCATGAGGTGCAAATTGTCGTTGAGCAAATATATAATCTCGATGGTGTCCAAATTGCAAAATAGCTTTATTAATTTCATGGTCATCCCATCCAAATTCTTCTCTAAGAGGTTTGAAATCAGCTCGCATTAAACAACAACATTCAGCTAAAGAACGTTCAGTAAATTCGTTATATTCAATTACATTAGTAGCACTTTTTGCTTGGTCATACTGGAAATACCAAATAGCCATTGAATCAGAAATACCTAAATCCCATGCAGTATAGACAGGTTGTTTCGGGTCCCAAAGTTTTTTATTTGGTATTGCTCGACCTTCTGATTCAAGTTTACGCATAGCTTGACCATAGTAAGAACCTACAAGACCTGCTTCAAAGGAACAATAGTACTCTTGTTGAATACGTTCTTCCGGAACATTTAAATCACGTTGTTCTTGAATAGCTTCAGGCGGTATAACAGGAACAAGAATACGATTTCCATGCTCATCAAGTATTGGATTTCCTTTAATATCCGTCATTGTTTTCTGCGTATCGTCAACAGTAAGAACTTGGACAAAGTAATTTGCACCATTCTTTTTTGCATTGACCATAGATTTAAACAAATCAAAAGCATGGTTACGTCCACGAGGAGTTGTAATGAAGCATGCCCATCCGTCATTTTCATTCAAAATAGGTGATAAATAATCCCATATAGCAGGTTTCATAAGGGCAAATTCTGAAAAGTTAATTCCAATAGGGTTTGCACCAACTAATGAGTCAAATCTGTCAGCGCCCACTAATTGAATAAGCGAGCCATTCTTCAACCTGATAGACATGTCGTCATCCCTCTTTGACTTAACCAAAGGAGGTGGTATGAAATCAAGGAATGGTATGCCGTCTTTTGTGCTACCAGTCCAAATGATTTTTCTCGCTTGATTCAATAATGGGAGCACATGCCAGTATGTGCCAACTCTTTTTTGTGATTCTTTAATCAAATTATTCCATGCCAACAAATCCTTTCCTGTACGTCTGTGAGCAAGTAAGAATGCTCTTTGTCTTGATGGTGTTTGGTCAAAATAACGTAAAAAAGGATATTGATATTCTCTTGGAACAAATTTATATGGCAGTTGAATTAATTCTTCATCAGACATTATTTATTATGCAACCCTAAATCTAAATGTAATTGTTCATATTTTTCTTCATTAACACACTGGTTATAATCTGTAACCGGTTGTATAGTACGTTCTTTGTCAATAATAAAATGCAGACGAGCAAGAGCATTCCATGCTGCATGTGCTGCATGTAACAAAGAAGATTCATCGTCTAAAGGTGTGTATTGGTCAGCACCGACATGTCTAAACATAGCATTAGTATAGCGATTTATCGCATTGTCAACGTATCGCCAATTACCTTTTCCGTATCGTTTAGCGCCAAATTCCCATACTTTCGCTACTTCTTGCAGGGGTTCAAGAAAATCTTGAAACATCTCTGCTAAGCGTGGTTTTCCGGCATCATATTTAATGCCTTCTTCAGAAGCACACTGGCTTACTTCTTCATTTTTCATAGTAAAATTCTCCTTATATTTTACATTGTCTATTAAAATTATTTACCTTTTTTCTTACCTTTGCACCCCATATTTAGCCTTCTTTCTTTTTAGATTTTGTAACGGTTGTTTTAGGTGCTTTCGGTTTAGCAACTTTAGTTTTAGGTGATGAATATTTAACAGTCGTGATACGTTTTACACGTGTCGGTTCGTCAAATTCATCAAAACTATCAAAAGGTTCGTTCATAATTACATCTCCTTTCTTTTAGATTAAATTATCTCTCATATACTTGTCAAGTTTCAAATTGAAAAGTTGGTCCTCCATAGCTCTTTTAAACCAGTCAAGTTGTTCAGGGTCAACATTGAAACGTGCGTGCATTACCATTGGTTCACCTTTTTCATCTTGGTCCTCCCAACAAATTAGAACAGATTTTACTGATTCTTTCTGAAGAAAAAAAGCATCTTGAAATACTGCTTGTTTCCATTCTTCAAATTTTTCTGCTTTAGTTTTAAATTCTCTAACCTTTGCCATCTTCTATTTCCTCTGCTTTCCCGTCAATTATAACAGCACCTTCTTTTTTCTTATAAAATTCAACCATCTTTTGTTCTTGTTTTTCTAATTCTAACTTTTTCATTTCTTCTTCATCAGTAGTAATTCTTTTAACAGCACCGGTATCATCAACATCTAAAACAACTCCAACGTCTTTTTTAAATCCAAGGTCTGTTTCATTGATATTAGCAAAAGATGTAATAGATATATTATTAATTTGTTGTGCTTTATGTGAATCAGATAACTTTCTGTTATATTGCTCCGGTATTTTTGCTTTCGCAAGTTCGACAAGAAGTTTATCATTTTTAATTTTGAAGTCACCGACATGTTCACCTTTATAGAATTGTGGGTTTTCGGTACCTTCAATAGCTCTTTCAATGATAGTACCATCGACTTTATCCCTAAACAAAGCCTTCGATACTTCGATTGCTTCACCAAATTCAGGGAATTGTTGTGCATAAAGCATGATTGTTGATGCTTTAGATGTAATTTTATCGTTATGTTTAAGCGCTCCCATTACTGTACCCCATGCTTCAATACCGTCCAGTATCATATCTTTTTCTTCAATCAATGTTTTTTTCTGTAATTCAGTTAAGGTGTAACGGTGTTGCAAGGCTAACTGCATTTCAGACTTCTTTTTTTGCAGCATTTCTTCTGTAATTGCTATTTCATTTTCAATGCTTTCCATATTTTTCTTTCTCCTTAACAGTTCGTTACTTTGTTCTTGCACTTCTTCTGCTAACTGACGTGTCGAAGCGGCAGGGTCAACTAAATCTATATTAAATTCTTTAGCAATATCTTGAGCTTCAGCGATTCTGTCGATATATTCATTCGCTAATTTTCTTAACTTTTGTGTATCAAGTCGCATATCTTCATAGCATCTGTAAATTTCGAGCATGTCAGCAGTGACTTCTTTTAACCAATGCTTAAATTGAGCAGCATCAGACATAAATTTTAAATGAGCTTCCCTTAAATCGTTGTCATCATGAACTTCCCGATAATAAAATTGGTCATATCGGTTTTGAATGTCCAATAATTGCCCTACCAAGAATGTCGGAGTCAATTTCACTACCGTGCTATTACGTTTTGGTAGATGTTTTTTTGTTAAAACAGGAATTTCCTTAGCCATAACTTCATTTTAACAGATAATTTAATGAATATATATCTGCTAATTGTTAAGAAATGTTACAATTTTCCTAATTTTCAGATTTAACAGGAATTGATTACTCTTGCAAGACTTTTCAAGAAATGTCCAACATTCTATATATCTATGGAGCCAAGATTTGGGAAAAATGGCAAACAGATGACTTTTATAGCAATCTGATAAATAAGGGGATTTGTTGTGCTACCACAAAAATAAAAGTCTGTCAAATAGGGATGGAAAAATCGAAAAAATGAATGAAAAAATACTGTTTTTAAAAAAAATAAGATTATACCATTGTATGCCTTCTTAGAGAAGGGTTTAGAATAGTTTGCATAAAAACAGTCTGATTTTTAAAAATTGAAAAAATAAAAATCAGGATTTTTGATTGTTTTTATGTATTCGGTATTCAAACGCAAGTATATTCTGCCCTGGTAGGTATAACTCAATTTGACGAACTTGACTAAAAACAACTATTCAGTCATATCAAGGGTTTAAGGCCTAAAAAAATGTCCAACATAATCGGGTATAAAATGAAACACTGTCTATGACTGAATTAGAAACCCCTAAAAAATTTCACCTATTTTTGAGAGGGTTGTAATGCAGACGGCTATTGATTTAGAGTTGATTATGTTGGACATTGGATATATACAAAAGATATATATAAGACATATACTGTAACAGATTGTAAATTTTTATGACAAATATTAAGTATAAAAATGATACTAATTTGATAGACCTATATTTTATACCCCTTATGTTGGACATTTATGACAAAGTGGAAAAGTTGCAAAGTCAGTAATATTAATATTTTGCCGAGATTTTAGGGTGAGAATTTGATAAGGTGACTGTGTGGTTCGGCTCTTTTTTGCCCCCACCCCACCCCCTTGGGCGATTGACCCCTTGCCACAGTATCATCTTGCCTTAATCAAAAAGTAGGAATACCTTTTCACCTTATCAACTCGGTACGTTCCTACTATGGCCGTCCCCCAATGCGACACCTATCTTACCATTTCACGATTACACCCTGACACAATCCTGTCATGACACGCTATCACACCGACACCTTGTCACACTCGGTACGTTATCACCATGGCTCGGTGACACAACGACACCGTAACACCGTGGTAGCATGGCACTTCGACACCATGACACAGTGCAAATGTGACACTACGACACGGTATCACAGTGACAGAGGGACTGAAAGCTAGTCGTGACGGTGCGTCACGGTGCCACCCTATCACCCAATCAACCTTATCACATTATCAACACCTATCGAATCGATATATCATCAACATCACACATATCTCAATAGCACCGTAGCACAGTTCTTTCCAACCACTGTAACACACTATTCTACAAATACATTCTACATCCAAGCATCACATTGACACACTAACACCTTAATATTTTGTATAAATACATCATCAAACATTTAAAAACTATTACAAAACCATATTTTCGCTACCACGTACATCCTATTCCACCGACCTACCACGCAGAATATTATCTTCTTGCTTCATCATCAACAAATGTATGTTGCAGTATGGAACAATAGAATATATAATGTACGTATCAATATAAAAATCAAATCAAAAGTTGATGTGTTAACAGACTGACAATCCGTTTACACACCATTCTTCTCGAGAAGCAGAAACAGTGAGGAAAAGACGTCATCCTCGCTGTTTTTGTTTTGGCGCCTATTCCGGCTTTCGTCACGACTAGCACTAATCGTGCTGTCGTGTCGGTCGTTTACAAGATAAACGACACAATCCGGGGCGGACATCAATCATTTTGATTTTCGCTTTCAAACAACAGTAATCTTTTTATGATTAACATTTGTTATCCTTTTTCTTTATCCAAGATTTTCTTACAGCTCTCACCACATCTCCCACGATAGCATGTTATCACTTGTATTTGTCGTAGCACTGTTTCTCTAAAACAGCACTACGACAAAACCACCAATAAGCATTTCAAAAATTTTTCTATCATATATCCGTAAGCAGTAAACTGCTAACGGCTCTATGCTATAAAATTTTTTGAAATCTTTTGGTGGCAAGCAAGTGACAACTGCTCCTGTGGGGATGTGGGCGAAAGCCGTAGAAAATTAAGGAGAAAGAAAAATGACAAATGTAAAATCACAAAAAGGAACTGTTGCTAAGAAAGCTCAAATCTTCACGATTGATGAAGAATCTGTAATTAAATTATCTCAAAGAGATATAGATAATTTAAATGCAGGTAAAAAATCATTCCAGTTAAATAACTGGTTAAAAGACGAACTTGTAATACAAGCATATCTTCACGGTTTCAAAGAAACCAAATGTACTTGTACTACAAAAGTTCTAACAAGAATTGTAAAACTTCTTGGTTATTATAGAGAATCACAGATTCTTAAATATAATCACATTGAAATTCTTGATAGAAACGAAGTATCTATTGAATACAAAATAGATTTAGACGATTTAAATAACGCATATAGACGTTACTTAAATCAAAATTACGATATCGTAGAATTACCCTACGAAATCGAAGATGATTCTAACATTGAAGATATAGATAGAATACAGCACTCCTTCTAATAGGAGTGCTTTAAAGTAATAGTAGTTTATAAGAGGAGTTTACTAAAATGAAAAAAACATTATTCATAATTATTATAATATACATTTGGTATTTAACACAACAACAAATATTAAATTCAATTATGTTACTACCGGATTAATTCCGGTAGTAAATTCTGAAAGGGATAACTCGACACAATAGCACAGTGACAGCTTGTCACCGTGACACAAGGTTTTGTTATAACCGTGAAAACTATGGCTGCAAAAATTTCAGAGCATACAGTAATTCACTGCTCGTCTGCTTTCGGCTATAATGTTGGACATTTATGTAAAGAAGAAAGGAAATACTAAAAATGGGCAGAACACTGGATGAAATTTTTTTAAATCTTTTCAATAATTATCAAAAAACAGGAAGAATTGGCAGAGTAAGACCATACAATACAGAACATGCAAGACGAATTGCATATTGCGCTGCAAAAAACATTTATAAAAAAGAAATAAGTACAACAAGTTCTCAACCCTGTCAACCCACAGGGGGTGTGACAGGTTCTCAAACTTGTTGTCAGTTGAAATTGTTCTAAAGGAGGATACAATATGAATTTATTAAAAGCTATGATAATTGCAAAAAATGAAACAGAAGAATCAATTCTGTTAAAAATGATAACAGAAGATACATCTTTACAAATTGTCAAAATAACAGAAGAATTTCCAAAGACGATTGTAGTTTTTGGTTATGAAATATGTTTAGAAATATTTGAAAAAATGATAGAGATACGAAATGACAACATCGAACTGCTAGAGAAATGTATGCAACACTAACACAAACGACAGATACTATATCCTTGGTTACACATTAAAAAGGAGTATCTTATGCACTATTTAGCAACAGCCGTAACATTGATAGCAATGAGTTACGGTTTAGTAGATTACATCTCATTACTTTCTTAATTCTCCTCCTCCTCTATCTGAAAGTCCCTCATCACGAGGGACTTTTTCGTTAAAAAGAAAATAAAATAAAAAATTAAAAATAAAAAATATATTAAATACAATATTTTAAAATTTTTGTCAACCCACAAGGGGTGTGACAAAAATTTTAAAATATTGTCGAATTAAATTTGTAGAAAGGAAATAAATTATGGATTTTCAATTAGTTAAAAGAGAAGTTACAACAGATTACGGCAAAGAAATTGTCGTAGAAAAGAAATACAATCTGTTTAAAGACCAATACAAAAACAGATTATGGGTATTTCAACCACAGGACAAAGAATTTATAACACTAAATAATCAAATGAGAAAGGCAGGATTATGGGCTTAATAACAGAAGATGATTTACAGCGCTTGGGTCAAGCTGTCACAGGAATATATAGAAGAACAAACCGGATTAACAAATTGACAACATGGCTTATCATCGCTGCATTGTTAAGTATTTGTTTACAAATGTCAATGATGGCTTTACTCATCATACATCAAATTAAAACACCAAACATTAAAGCAGAAATAGAAGATTATTTTGAGGACACAACAGAACTTGCACAAGTAGAAAATTTTGAAATTTACGAAGACTAAATCACGACTATTCAACCGAGCAACAAGTAAGAATATAGGCTCGTGCGTTTTATAGAACTTGGCAAAGTATAAATGCAACGTAATAGTAGAAACAGCAGAAAAAATGAAAGGACAAAACATTATGAACACTAATCAATTCAAAGAAACAATCGCAAACTTGAAATCAGCAGACTTAGCAGCTTACAAAGCAGGCACAAAATCAAACTTCGTATTAGACCACGTTAGAAATGAAGTAATTACAAGAGCATTCAAAAAAGCTCCTGACTTATCAAAACCAGTAGATATCGAAGTAGGTATGACAGCTATGTCTTACATCGCTCCATCTCTTGCTTTGTTATCAAAAGACGGACAATATCCTAAATTATTTAGTTCAGCTTCTTGCACATTCACTGATGGTGTAATTAAATTCACTTACAAAATTAATGCACAAGGTTTATCAGATGAATACAGAGCACGTCTGAACGATAAACTTGGTATTCAATTACCGATTGCAACAGAAGAAGTTGTATAGTATAATAAACATACCGTTTAGCAAATCGTCTTTGAAAAAGGACAAAATAGGGGATAGCAATATCCCCTATTCACATAGCAGGATAGTGCAGCGGTAGCATATCGGACTCATAATCCGAAGGTCACGGGTTCAAATCCCGTTCCTGCATCCATTTACAAATGTAATAATAAGGTGAGCCATAGCAATTTCCTTTCTTGACAATACAAGCTATGGCTTTTATTTTTAAATTATGATGAATAAATCTGAACGAGAAATGTATGAACGAGCTTTACAATGTGGCAACACATATAAAAAGAAACTCGATACATTAGAAGAAAAAATTAAAAACATAGAAGGTTTTTGCAAAGTATATTTAACAAAAGAATCTTTGTTAACAACTGAAATAGAACTTTGCGAAACAGTATTAAAATATTTAAGAAGTTAAAACTGGTCGGACGCCAAGGATTCTAAGGGCACTTCCCATGTGGCTAACAGGTATTATTTATCAGCTAACTGTGTTAGGTCTGCTCTGGTAATGGACACCACCTCTGTAATAGTAAACAGTGTTGCATCAAGTGCGGGTATCGGGTCGCTACCCTGAAACGGGTACGAAAGGTAGCGAAACTTCTTTTGATAAGGAAACAACTATGGCTACATGTGCGCTTTGTCACAAAATATATCCTCTACATAATCATTCACTTACAATACGTGTATCAGCTTATACAGTATTAGATTTCTGTTGTGTGGAATGTTTGATACAATATCTCAATATCGATAATTGTTATCACGAAGATTGCAGAAACTTACTAGAAAGTTATTTGGAGTTCAACCGGAAATGATGTGTGATAATTGTGGAACTGATATCGGATTCTCTGATAAAGAATTAGAATCAGCTTTCTCGGTATGGAATAAATTCACAGCTAGAAGAATAAGTTTATGCTGTAAAGAATGTGTGCTTCAGCACAAAGATAATAAATATTTTACTGATGTTATATCATTGAAATCAGCTATACTTCCATTCTAGCCGTGTAAACTAGGCGAGCTATGGCTGTCACAGTGGCACTGTGTCACTGTATCATTGGGATATAGAATAATGTTGGACATTTATAGAAAGGAAACTTATGCTACTACACTTGAGTTATTATCAAATGACCTGCGATATGTGTGGCAAACAGATGTGTGGTAAATACAAAACTGATTTAAAAATGAAATGGCAACGCAATGGTGGCTACTATTTAAGTGGGGGCAAATGTTTTTGTTCAGATGAATGTTACAGATTATATAATGAAAGGTTAAGAAATGAAGCAAACCACAGAATATAATATTTTTAAAATTAAAAAAGGAAATCGTACTGTCAACTCGGCACACGTACAAAAAATTAAAGATTCACTAATCAAACACACTTTCTTACCATCTTGCCCAATCATTTGTGACAAAAATATGAATGTCATTGACGGTCAACATCGACTTCAAGCAGCTCGGGAATTGGGCATTGCTGTTTATTATGTAATTGAAGAAGAACCGGACCAAGATTTATTAATTGATTTAAATATCACACAGCGCAAATGGTCAACAACAGATTACATTACTTATTATGCTAATGAAAAAAGTAATGAAAACTATAAAAGATTACTTCAAATGATAAAAGAAATACCATTTGATGCTACAACTCTGTTATGTCTTGCTTTCAATTTAGATGTTGGTGGAAATTTCCTCAATAACAAATTAAAAACAGGACAATTAGAATTAACAGAAAAAGATGTCAGACAAGCACATATAGTTTATGATAATATCCTATCACTACGTGACGCATTACGATGCACTCTCACCGGTAGGATGGCTCGTGCTGTTGTTTCTCTACAACGACATCCGAAATTTTCGTGGAGCACAATGTTACACAAAGCAAAGCAATGGTCTGCAAAAGCATATCAATGCTCTACAAAACAAGAATGGGAAAATATGTTAACTATGTTGTATAATATGAGCAGCACCAAAGCTGCTCGCATATAAGGAGTATTCAATGGGTCGCAAAAAGAAATCGCTGTTAAATATAACAGCAATCCGTAAAGCTGCCAACGGATTAGGTATTGTAAACAATACAGTGCAGCAACCGAATGTATATCCAGTAACGGAATGTTTACAGTTGTTAAAAAACTTATTCACTAAACCGGATTATGAACGACTAACAATTACAAGCTATGCTTGGATGAAGTTAATGGCCTTCATACATCTGATAGGTGATTACGAAATATCAGGTTTCGGAAGGATAATTCCTAACGAAAAAGATGATAAAAATGGTATCATAATTGATTTTGATATTATTAGACAAGAAGTTAAATCAGCTTACGTAGAATCAGATGCCGATGCCGTTCTTGAATTTATAATGCAAATACCTGAAAATCAAAGAACAGAATGGATACTTGATTGGCATTCCCACGTTAATATGGGGACAAGTCCTTCAGGTACCGACTGGGATAATTATGAAGAAATGTTAGCAGCTCGCCAACATAAACAATTTCCTGCTATGATAGTTAATAAATCAGGCAATGTGTCGGCACATCAAATTATTTGTCCTGATAAACATCCGACAATCGAAGTATCATTGCAACATACACACCTATCAGATGCAGAAATAGAACAGATTTATGCTGAATGCAAAACTAAAGTACAAAACAAATGTACAAAAGCTGCCGTTGTAACTACATATAACAGTGGGGCAAATGTTAATCACAGTTACACCGGTACATATTACGAACAAAACTATTGGAACGATGACGACTGGTACGAACGATGGGAACAAGGTAACGACTTAAAAAAAAACGACAACGAGTATGGAACGGCAAACCCAAGGGTTCGGGATGTGGATTTAACACCACAACAACAGCACGATATGATAGAGGCCGGTTTTATTTTCGATGAAGAAACCGGTGAAGCATACGATGAAGATGAGTTGTGTGAAGAATGTGGCAAACCCTTAAAAACGGAAACAGAATTAAATGCTCACATCTGTTTCAACTGTTTCCAAAAAGCGATGAATGAGGAAGCAATCGCTTATCATCAACAGCTCCCTCAACAGTAGATAATAGTAAAAGGAGAACAACAATGGCTGATTTTAATCAGATTAACAATTCGTTGAATGACAACACACCTGCTACACCATCAGTAGCAAAAGTAACTATCACTTCATTAGGTGGAGTTAACAATTATGACATTACTCCCGGTACAACAGTACGTGAATTAAAATCACGTTATGGTCTTGGCGATATGAAAATCGTTAATGCTGAAGGTGTTGCTTTAGCAGATGCAGACCAAATCACAGGTGATGTACAATTATTTGTTTCAACACCAAAACGTAACGGTTAATATATAACTAAGTAAGAGAGCACTCTGCCTAACAGCAGGGTGCTTTTTTAATGGAAGGAAATATCAATGCAATTATCAGATGACAAAAGATTTCAAAATCTTCCACCTGACGATATCAGAGAAATCATACGTAATACGGTGACAGCAGAAGGGTGGAAATATATATTCATAGAACATACCTTTTGGTATAATCTAAGAACAAGATGCAAACACGACATATCTAATATGCCTATTGTTGCTCTTAACAATACGTCTAATAGACCTATCGCTGTAACAGATGTAGAAGTTTTCAAACAAAAAGAAACAGATGAAGAAAGCTATGATAGAATTGGCAGATGGTGTTATAATGCTGATTATGTACATCAAAACATAACGTCAGAAGTTTCACATAAAGTAACTTGCTGTCACGATGGCTATAAAATTTCTATTGAAGGACACGCAATCTGTAATCCTATAACAGAAGGACACTTTTTCCAAAGACCATTAGAAGAAATTAAACCTTTGTTTGTAGGACAATTGATGGGACAAAATGGCGGCTCACCATTTAGAACAGTTTATTCTGTTGCAGGAACTTATCATGATAACATAATTCAAACAACTAATGGTGGCTTTATAAAACGTACAGCATCTATTGTTCAGTTATTAACAAGATGTTCTTCTGATGTATTGCAAAATAAAACAAGATTAATTCAGACAGTTCAAAACGCTCGCTTCCCTAAGAATGATGAAGTCGCTTATAAAGATATAACTTGTGACAGATATACAATAGGAACAAAAGAAAATTTAGCAAAATGTGAAGCTGAAAACAAATTATCAGCTTATTATCCTACAATTACAGCAGATATGTGTAAGGATTTATTGGATAATCTTCCAAGAATTGATATAGATTTCGGATGCTTTGGTCTTGGTTCGGCAGGAACCGGAGTATTAGATATGTTATCTCGTTCGATTCTATTTGAAAAATATATGCTTGTAGATTTTGACAAAGTTGAAAATAAAAATTTACGTAATCAATGGTATTACAACAATCAAATAAACCAAACGAAAGCGCAAGCATCTGATTATCACATGAAATACAGAGCACATAGTTATCATTACATAGAAAACATAGCAAGAAATTGTAAATTCCAAGATATAGAATTTAGAATTTATAAATTCAAATATGTAATGTCCGCTTTTGATAGAATTGATACACGATTAGAATTTCTTGACACTTTATTACACGAAAAAACACAAGCAAAATTTCTATTCGATGCTCGGTATGATGACCTCACTGCTTCAGTATTCTTTATTGATTTAGAAAATAAAGATGAAGTAGAATATTATAAACAAGGATTACTCTCTGATAAAATAGCATTTGATAAATTAGAAGCAGAAAGAAAATGTGACACTGCTGATAAATTTAAACAATGGCTTGATTCAAAAGGTGTATTCACACAATACTGTGGTTCAACTAAAGCTCTGTTAGCAGCGCACGTAGGTATTGATAGACACGATGAAGCACTAACCTGCCCTTTAACAGAAGATGAAAAGTATGCTACTATACGTGGCGGTTGTGGTAAAGAAAGATGTATGGAAATGTTTACAAATTTCTATAATAAATTCAAAACAGAATGTTCTGAATTAATGCTGCCGGCAGAAGAATCATCTTGTGTAAGACAAAACTTTATAGATATTTATCACTATGCTTCTACATTCATCTTTGATGCGATTAAAGCTATGGAATCAGAAACACCTAAAAAATTATTCACTCATATAGATGTAACAACAGACCCTCTACCAAACAGTATGATACTTAGAAAGTAGGTACCAATGTGTGACGAATTAGCAAACTTATTAAAACCTGCTGTCGAAGAAACAGATGAAGAAAAAGAAGAACAAAAAAAAGCAGAACATACATTTGTGGCTGCTGACCCTGATGATTACAATGATGACGGTGAATACGAAGGTGATGATGAAGAATATGAAGAAGATAGATACTGCATTGAAACAGATGATTTCAATATCGTAGCAAATGCTGTAACAGTTTTCCGAGCATATTTACATCGTATTGAAAATATTCTTCAACGAGATAGAGAAGAACAACCTATCTTAACTATTAATGATTTTGGTGAAGTCTGCCAAGCCATGCAATCTCTAAGACAAGAAACATTACCTTCTCGTAACCTTGCTTGCGATTATGATGAAAGATAATTATAATAAAATATGTTACACTTATATAGAAAGGGAATACAAATGTTATTAGAATTAATTTTCGGAAGAAAAAAAGAACCTGAAGAAAACATTATCTTTGCTAAAAGAACAGCAACTAATGTTCCTGAAAAACATAACATAGAATATGCCAAACGTGAACCTAATTTCACTAAAATAGCAGCAGCTTTTGAAGAAAATAAACCTGAAACTATCTGTATGGATGATTATTCAATGAAGGATATCATTGATAAAGCAGAAACAATTGATTACTTTTTTGATTATGATTATGAATTTGAACCTGCTGATGCAAAATATATTGAAGGTAAGTTAAATTTAATTCATAAAGAACTTTCTGATTTAGAAGATTTCGTAGAAAAAAAAGCTATCGAGGTGTAATATGGATTACAATGCAATATGGCAAGAATTAAACAGAAATACATTCCCACCTGAAGTTGTAAATCCTATTACAAGAGAAGAATTAAATACCATTGTTGATAATGCAATCAGAACACAACAATGGCTTACAATTAAAGAACAACTTGAAGTATTGCTTGATGATTTAGATAACATCCGATGTGACATTGAATCAGAGGACCACGTTTATAGTTATGAAGATTGGGATACTTTGACTTGTAACATCAGAAATATGCAAACTTTCATTGACCAAATTAAAAAAGTAATAGATAAATACACTAGGGATTTTGCTAATGGATAACACTACAAGATTGTACGAACAGCTTAAACAATACATCGGCACATCAGAACACCCAATATCTGATATAGAAAATTTATACAATAGATTTCAAACTATATTTGATATAAAAGAAATAACAGAATTTAAAAATTCAATGACAGCCGAACCATATACACCAACACAGTTCGTACATCTTGCTTCAACAATGAAGCGCTCATTCATTGAAGGATATTTGTTAGCACAGATAGAACAAAAGCGAAAAGACATACGTAGTGTTTACGATATGTATAAGCAGGAAACAGAATGCCAAACTCCGAAACAGAAAGAAACGAAGAACGAATCCAAGACCTCCTCATAGATTACGGTTTTTCTAATGATATAGATTTTTCCGAACCGGAACCTGTGAAAGAAAAAAAAGAGAAACAATTAAAATCTCTCCGATATGAAGGCTTATCTGCTCTTGAAAGAAAAGAATTAGAAAAGACACGCAGAAAAGCAGAAGCAACTTTTCGTTCTTGGCTTGTTAAAAATAAACCCACATCAGCAGTATTGATGCCAATAGAAACAAATACAGCTTCAGGAGTTCTTGATTTATATGGCTGCTATGCAGGTCATAACTTTTGGTTTGAATGTAAAACTTTAATGGCTACTCGTCCTGCTTATATCCGAGGAACACAATATATCTTTATGAAAAAACTTTTAGAAGCAGGTGGTAACGCAAAAGTAATAGTTCAAAGACTTGATACTTTTAAACAAGTTCCTGTTTCGATTCATATTTACAATGCAAAAAATATAGTTTGTCACCCCATAGAATTTTTTAATACGTCAAGAGATTATAACTACGAACGTTTGCATTTTCCAAAAACAATACAACCTGATTATAAGTGGTTTTACGCTTCCCAAACAAAGGAAGGTATTGAATATCTAATGCAAAGGATGTTTCTTGACAGTGATGATTTTATATGGTAAATCTTATATATAAAGAGGAAACAATAATGGAAGAAAACACCAATCAATTAATCTATGCTTTAGCAACACGTTTATCAGAAGCAAGAGAAGAAAAGAAAACAGCAGAAGAAAAAGTAAAGAGTTTAAATACAGTTATAAGAGAAATAGAAGAAAAACAATTAGCGCCCTTACTGGACGAACAACAGATATCTAAGATATCCATCAATGATTTAGATATATCTAAATCGGTGGTCTATCGTGGTGGCTGTACAAAACACACGGATAGAGATGCTTTCAAATACTTGTTTGATACGGATAATCAAGGAGCTTTAAAACAATATTTAATCGTTGATTTAGCCGTTTGCCCCGAAGCAGCATTTGTGCTTGATGACAATGATGTTCCCTATACAACCGAATACTCAATACATCACGCAACTTTAAGCAGTATCTTAAAAGAACTTATAGAGTCGGGTAAGTTCTCAACAGAGGATATAGAGAAGTACGGTGTCTATATCCAACCGCAAGTTAAAGTAAAACAGAAAGATTAGGAGAACAGAAACAATGGCAAAAGAAAAATCAGCAGAAACAGCAGTAGTAGCAACAGTAGAACAAACGACAGAATTAGCAGCTCCGGCAGAAGCTCCTGCTTTCGTAGTTGAAACAGAAGCACAAGATATGATTATACCTTTCTTAAAGGTTGTTCAAGCTCAATCTGACGAAGTAACACCGGGAAAAGATAAATACAATGAAAATGTAAGACCCGGTAATATCTATGATGCAACAACAAGAACAGTTTATACAAATCCTGAAATCATTATCTGTGGTATTAAAAGATACTATGGCGAATGGAAAGGTGATGTAAGAGGTGAGCTTGTTGGTAAACATCGTGTTGATTCTGACGTTGTTAAAAATGCTAAGAAGATACCTCAAACTTCAGCAAAAGGAGTACCTTATTTTGATTTAGAAACGAATGGAAACAGATTAGAAGAAACATTCGGTGTAGTTTGCGTTGTAAAAAACAACGGAAGCATTCTTCCTGCTACATTCACATTAGCTAAATCTTCATTCACTGTTGGTAAAAACTTGAATACAATGTTAGCTATGTATCAATCTCAAGGTGTTCCAAAATTCAACTTCAAGACAAATTCAAGACAAAACGATAAGGGTTCTTGGTTTGTTCCTGTCTTTGATTTTGCAGGATTTGAAACAGACCCTCACGTTATTTCATTAGCAGCTACTCTACAACAGGGTGTAGATAAGATTATCTTCTCTGCTCAACCTGAAGAACAAGGCGCTACTGTTGAAAATGAAGATGTCGTATAACATCCTTTAGATATAATCATTGTAAGAAATTTTGGTACCGAATTAATTTTCGGTACCAAATCATAAATAAATCTACTTATTAACTCTCTACTTAATTCCAGTCGGCTATAACCCATACTCCTTAATCGTTTTATAGCCGATTTTATTAGGAGCATAAATGTCCGACATCAAAGATTTAAAAAGAATAGAAAAACTAATGAACCTGTTTAAAGGCAGTGAGTTTGCGCACGGCATTTATGTTGAAGCAAAAACAAACGACCCACTGAAGCCAAAAGTAAAAGGCAAAGCTACCACTGTACCACAGGGACCAACAATAAAACAATGGACAGAACATTACGAAGGTAAAGCAGGATTAGGAATAATACCAATTAACGGAAACGATGAATGTTATTGGGGTGCTCTTGATGTAGATGGCGAATTGGATAACAACAGACAACCATTGCATCAATGGGATTGCCTTAACAAAGACGGTTCCGTAAATCATATATTGTTACAACAACGAATCCAAAAATTAAATCTTCCTCTTGTGTGCTGCTATTCTAAATCGAAATCAGCACATTGTTTTATCTTTCTCGCAGAACCTATTCCTGCTATCGCTATGCGTTCTATCTTAGAAGAATTTGCAAGTAAACTTGGAGTTGGTGGTTGTGAGATATTTCCAAAACAAGATAAAATAAATCGAGAACAGGGTGGCTTTGGTAACTGGTTAAACATGCCGTACTTTAACGGAACTCGTGTAGGAATCCTGTTACAAGAGGGCACATTAACAGAACAGGACATTGATACATTCTTAGAATATGCTTACAATCGCAGATTAACACCGGAGCAATACGAAGAATTAACAGGTTCAATGAAATCTGACATAGATAAAATGGAACAAATTCTTGTAGGAGCACCACCATGTCTGCAACATATATTAGCAGCAGGTATTACAACAGGAAGTAGAAATTCTGCTATGTTTAATGTCGCTGTTTATTGTCATCGTAGATATGGAGATTCATTCCAAGATGAATTTAAAAAAATACATGACCAATATGTAGCAGACCCATTAAGTTTCTCTGAACTACAAACCATTTGTGATTCAGCAAAGAAAAAAGAATATCAATATCAATGTAAAGATGCACTACTAAAAAAGTATTGTAACGCAAGTGTATGTATGGAACGTGACCATGGTATTGATTTCTCAACAGAAATCAAAACTTTGAAATCCGCTACACGAATTTTAACAGAACCATATATTTATGCAGTTGAATTAGAAATGGATGCAGGTTTACCAATGACAGTATATGTAGATACTGACACCTTGTTTGACCAAAACGCATTTCGTAAAGCATGTTCTATTCAATTACATAAAACATTCTGTCCGGTGAAACCAAACCAATGGAATCAAATATCTGTTAATCTAATTAACTCGGCCGTTAATCAAGAGCCGGCATTTGAAATGACAAAAGCAGGACAGCTATTTAAAAACTTACAGTTATATATTAGTAACAGAATACAATATAACC
>Ga0310696_10003169_pt1 | contig 20811 bp, 13 predicted proteins | sample AusTroGonzalo_MG_4_FD_203885 | JGI IMG/M metagenome (GOLD analysis project Ga0310696, IMG submission 203885) | Bovine rumen microbial communities from tropical cattle in Woodstock, Queensland, Australia - Gonzalo_02 (v2) (version 2) | ecosystem: Host-associated > Mammals > Digestive system >... | reverse complement strand
ACCTGAGCCAGAAAACTCCCCCACAGCGATTTGGCGTATGACGCCCCCGCCACAGTTACGGCGATGTAGTCCGCCAGGCACTCGCGCGCCTTCTGCAAGGCAGACGGCGTTATCGCCTCAGCACGCCTGAACAGGAAATCAAGGAAAATGTCCGTGGTATTCGGCATTAAACAACTCTAGAAATTGTACCTGCTAGATGCGATTTCGTCCAGCCGTCCTTCCTCGAACAACTGTATGTTCCGCATCGCCGCCGACATCATGCCGCGGAAGGAGTCTGATGTCACTCCCCCGATGTGAGGCGTCAGAATGACATTGTCCAGCGGCTTCAGGGGATACTCCGCAGGCAGAGGCTCCGCCTCGTGGACATCGAGCCCCGCAAAGGCCAGATGCCCCTCGCGCAACGCCTTCGCCAAGGCCTCAGTTACCACCAGGCCACCACGGGCGGTATTCACCAGGACGGCTGAAGGCTTCAGCAGGGCAAGTGTCCTGGCGTTAATCATTCCTCTGGTCTCCTCGGTCAGGGGACAATGCAGGGAAAGGACATCAACTTGCGGAAGCATAGATTCCAAGGTGGCGAATTGAATGCCTAACGCCTGTTCGCGGCTGGCCTCCAGGCAGAAAGCATCGTAATACACGATTTTCACCCCAAAGCCTTTCAGCAGACCGACCAGCGTTCTGGCAATGCTCCCCATCCCAATCAGCCCCACGGTCTTGCCGTGCAGCTCCGAGGTCAGCACTCCCTGCTCCTGCTTCTTCCACACGCCATTGACGGTGTTCCGATGAACGACAGGCAACCGACGCAGGCAGGCCAGCATCAAAAGCAGGGCATGCTCCGCGACGCTCTGAGCATTGACTCCCTGGTTGACATACAAGGGAATCTGATGACACCGCAAGGCCTCCAAGTCCAGCGAATCAAGGCCAACTCCCGACCGCTGAATCATCTTCAGCCGCGTGGCCCTCTGCAAAACGGTTTCGTCAATGCGGACTCGCCCGCCAGCCAGAATGTAGTCGGCGTCCCCTACGCTTTGCACCAGCGCCTCGGTTGTCGCCTGCTCCAGCATCTCAATGCCGAAACCATCGGGAACTTCCTTCTGGACAATCTCCAGAGGAAGCCCCGTATAGCGATTGGTGAAAAGAATCTTCTTCAAGGCGAAGACCTGTTATTTCGCGTCCCACCAATGTGCGACCAGGCAGGGGTCGATTCGGTCATAAATCATGTCGGCACCATCCTCGTCGCTGACCGCCAGGATGCGGTTCGCCTGCTCTACATCGGCTGCCAGAGCCTCGGGCGACTCGTTGCAGAAGGAGAAACGGCAGAGCTTGGACAGAATCGCTGTATCGTCCTTACAGACATCGCCGATCTTGACGAAGGTGTCTGCCAGCACGCAGTCTGGCAACGCCTTGATGTCCTCGAAGCCGCCGATGCTGGCCACTTTGCCTGCTTTAGCGTAGTAATTCAGTGTCACACATTTCAAGTCAGGCTCGGGATGGGGATTGACCTCTATTCCGTCAGTGGAACCCGTCAGTGCGTGCAGGAGGTAGATGTCGAGATAATTGACATTGCCCAATCTGTAGAGATACGCGTGCTTGTTCGAGCCGCTCAGGCGGAACCCGCATTCGAAGAACAGCGAATTGGCGTTCTCATCGACAAAGCTAGAGAAGAAGATGGTACCGAACTTGATGCCAATGCCAGAAATCATGGCGCGAAGATTGGCGTCGATTTTCGCCAATGCCTCCCGTTGCTGCCGTTGCGGATACATCCAGGCGTTCTGAATGACGGTCAGATCACCGTGAAGCTTCGAGGTCAGCGTGTCACAAGTCGAGGTCAACTTGATTTCACCATCGCGAATCGCATACGTGTAGTTGACCTTATTGCCGTTCTTGATATACTTTTCGATGATGACCTTCTTGCAAATGGACGTCTCCATCGCATAACTGTACGCCTGCTCCAGCTCCTGGCGGTCATTCGCCACGCTGATTCCGATGGAGCCACCGCGATCGACAGGCTTGACAATTACTGGAAAAGCATCAACTTCCTCGGGATTACTATACTCCTTGATGACAGGCACGCCGTATTTTATGCACGTCTTTTTGAAAATGTCCTTGTTTCTGGTTATCTCCAGTTGTTCGTCGTTGATATAGCACGGAAGTCCCAGACGGCCGCACAATTTGATGAGATTGTCCACGCGGATTTCACTGTATCCGGCCAGGACGCCATCAATCCCATTCTGACGGCACAGCGGCTCTAGGGCGTCGATGTCCGACCAACTGACATTCCAAGCCTCGTCAGCGAATTTCTTGGCCGGCGATAGCGACCAGTCCTGATTGTAGTCGGTGGCGATGATATACACGCCAAACGACTGGGCGCGCCTGATGATATCGATTTCACTCTCCGTGGCGCCTAGCACCAGCAGTTTTTTCCCTTTCAGAAAATCGTACATTCCGCGTTTTCTCCAGCTTTCACAAAAGAGTCATCAAGATGTCGCTCAAATATTCCATGTCTTCCAGGGTGTAACGCTGGTCACACGGAAGCGGCAGGATATTCTCACTGTAATCCTTGGCAAGCCCGCCGAAAGGCACGGCGTCCGGCCAGAGAGTCGGTACATAGATGCCTTGCTTTGCCAACTGCCTTTTCACCTCAAGGCCGTTCTGGCAGTAGAATGGATATGCGTATGGACCTTCAGGCTCAGATAACTCAAGCCTGTTTGCCGAGCCTAGCCGCCGATGCAGGCAAGCATAATTGCCCTCTCTGGTTTCCTTGACCTTCACGTAGTCAATGGATCCTAGAATATTGTGCGTCAATCGCGACATCAATCTCAAGTCCAAATCGTAGAAATCTTCATCATTGCGTTGAAAATCCTGATAATAGTCTGAAGCCCTGCCCTCGTAACGCCCAAGGATATGCCTCATGCGCTCTCTTGAAACATCAACCGACAAATCGTGTAACACGACTGGCGAATAGACATAGCCACCATCTGGCACTCCGAAAAACTTGCGGCAGGAATAAAGCGTAGGAATTTTCGGGCGCGGCTTTCGGAAAAAGGCCTGCACATTGTCGACAATGATGTTTCCGCAATCTTTCTGCCATTGCAGTTCATTCGCAACCTGCCCGAAATAATTGACAATGTACAACCATTCGCCGTCGGCTAGCGATTCTTGTTTGAATACAGGCTGAAAGTCCTCGGAGATTTCATACCGTCCGTACTCGCAGTGCTCCCGCTCGCAAAGACGGCCTACGGAATCGCAAAGATAGTACGGGATATGCAGCTTCCTGATCTTCAGTGCTCGTATCAAATATGCCAGACCGTTCCTCGCACTGTTGACCGCCACCGCCTCATGGTGGTATTCATGGCTGGGCAATTCTTCCAGCCCGAAATATCCGCCGATTTCCCGCATGCTCTATTCGACGATGACCTTAACGAAATGCGGAATGTCGCTCATCACCCTTTCCAGAGTCTCCTGATGCTCAAACCGCAGAATCAGCATGCCGATGGCCTCGTTGGCCGCCGTGAACCCCTCGACCATGGAGCCTGCCTGAATCCACAGGTCCTTCTCAACCACCGCGTCCTTGAGGGAGCCGTCAATCCACAGTTCCTTGAAGACGCCTGGATGCGTGCTGTGCAGCACAATCTCCGCCCAATGTCCGTCATACCCTTTCTGCTCTACGCCGATGGTCTCCTCGCCGAGCGCACCGCGCACAGCATTGGTGATCAAATCAACCCCCGTGGCATATCGCAGACATTCCGACAGACGATTGCCGCCGCCCCTTGGCGACACCTCCATGATGTACGCCTTGCCGTCGATTCCCTCACGTGTCTCGATATTGTACACCGAGGTCCTCATGCCAAGCAGACGCAGCAGACGCTGAAGTTCCGAGGCGAGTTCCCGCTGATGTTCATCTGAAATTGACGCTGGCCAACTGTAGGCGGCAGGAGTGTACGGATTCTCGGCCTTCGCATCAAAGCGCTGGCTGTTGAAGGAGACGAATTTCAGGTCGCCGTTCACCGAAAAGCTGTCCGTATCCGAAGAAAAGCCCTTCTGGACAATGAAATCCTCCACGATGAACTGCCCGTTGTGCGCAAATTCCAGGGCATGCTCAATCGCCTGACGCAAGCGTGAAGGATCGTCCACGCGCGTCACGCCTTTGCTCCCCGCCGCATCCGTCGGCTTGACAATGACTGGCCAGTGGAAAATCTCCGCGTCCCGCACTGCCTCATCCACGGACGTATATCCTTTGGCCGTAGGAACCGTAAAGCCATGTTTCGTCAAAAAATCGCGGAACAATCCCTTGTTCTGCAAAATCCGCACGGACTCGTAAGGCCCGACATTGGGCAGTCCCATCTGCTCCGCCACGTAGGCAGCAGTCACAACGCCAGGGTCACAGGCGAAAGACATAATGCCGTCTATCTTCAGTTCCCGTGCCTTCGCCAGCACCGCCTCCTTCTCTATGATGCTGACATTGCAGTATTCATCGGAAAACCGATGGGCAAAGTTGTTTGGCAGATAATCGCAAGTGATGACATGACATCCCAATTCATGTCCTGCTTTGATGACTGGCAAGGCATACCTTGAGCCACCGAGTATCAGCAATCGCTTCTTCATGCAAAAAAAATCCCTGAAAATTATCAAAACGGGAACTAATTTTTCATGATAATAAAAACTACCACAGTTCTTTCAGACAAAAACTGCCGTTAGCCTTTGGCAAAAAAAGCCGAAGGCTTCTCCAAATAAGAAAGCCATTGGGATACAATCAATTACGCCAACGAACCAATGGTTTTTGCCTGAGAAAAACTCCCAGTTTGAGAGAAAGGCACTATGCGTCTTTGAAGGCAATTCTCTTTAAAATAATGTTTTTATTGAGTTTTTCAAGCAATAGATGTACAAAAACAGCGGGTTTTGCCCAGAGGCATTTTTCCGCTTAATACAGGCTGCTTGCCCACTTGGTCGCAACTATCCTTTTATCGAGAGCAGGGCGACAGCGAATAGTCACGCCACCCTACTGCCCAAAAGAACTACAGTTCAAAGGAGAATGACGCAATGGAATTATTGAGGATGACAGGGCCGTTCTGCGGCTGCCGCCTGTACTGTTTGACACACTCCCCAACGGGCTGGTACTTGCGCGTGAACTCAACTAACTGGCCGACACGCCAGGTGTACTCCTCGCCTTCCTTGAAACTCATCGCCGGATGCATGATGTCCCCCCTGGCATCACGGAAATGGAGGGTCCTGGTGAATTTCGTGGTCACGTCGCCTATGCACATCAGGAGCATGGTGAAATCAACCGTGTCCGTGATATTGCGAACAACTTTCGGCTCGCTTTTCACGCCCACCCAGGCGACATCGGTAGTCAACTGGCTGATGGGGGTCTTACGTTGAGAGTAAAATTCCCAGAGTTCCCTGTCAGCGGGTCCAAGACTCTCCGGGGAAATTTTCATCAACTCGCCGATGGGAAACACATTGTCCGGGCACAAACTCAGCGACCGCTGGAACGCCTGGACAGCGGCCTGCTTAAATCCCGTCAGCAGGTAGCCGCGCCCGATATAGTACGAAACCAAATGCTTCTGCATCCAGACGCTGCTGCGTCCGGTGGTCAAAGGACCTTCCGCTTGCTCCATGGCCAGGATAAGTTCGTTAAGCCCAGACAGGTCTCCTGCGGCTTGTTTTTTGAACATCTTCAAGACGGCCTCCAGGAATTTTGCCCGAGGCAACAGGTTGTCCGGAAAACTGTCTGCCATCTTGAGCAGGGTCAGCGCTTCGTCGATGAGTTCCGGCGACGGCGGATTGTCCGGCTGGTAAACCAGCCTTTGCAAGGCATGAACCATGTCAAAACTCTTTCCCAACTGGGCATACAGTTTGGCCTGCTGAATGACCAGCGCATATGGGAAGAACGGAACCTTGCCCAGATATGTCTGGATGCGCGCATCTGCACCGCGCAGGTCATTGCGCTCAATGCTCCTGTTGATGAGGCGCCAGGGTATGCGGTCTTCTGCCGCCTGCTCAATTTCCGGCCACAACTTGTCCCGCGCCTCCAGTTGGCCAGTCAGTTCTAGCATGCAGGCCTTCAGCCGGAGCACATTGTAGCGTAGCCTCAGATTTTCGTTTCCCTTGATTGTCCCTGGCTTGGATAAATCCAAGTTGGCCAGGAGAGTATCCGCCAGTTTCAGAGCCTGCGGATAACGCCTCTTCAGCAGGAGCTGCTGCAACAGCGCATGGTGCGCCTCCGTCAGATTGGGGATGATTTCCAGCAATTTGTCCGGAGACGGCTCCAGAGCCACGAGGATGGGCATGATATGCGTTGCGCGTTCCGGCACCAGTTTCAGCAGGAAACGCACATCCTGCAAGGCCTGCTGGCGAAGCGTCTCAGGCATCCTGCCTGCCAGTTTGCGTCTGACCAGACGCACGGTGGCCGTGACCAAGGCGTTTGCCGTGTTGGGCAGATTGGGCTGGTGCTCCCGCGCCGTGCGATAGTAGGCCAGCAATTCGTCGATGGAACAGGGTCGGAGACCAAAGGCATCCTCCTGGTCGAGGATGATTGCCAAATACAGCAATGTATAACCGTCCGTAGGGGCGATGCTGGCGGCCTTAACAATCTCCTGGTGCGCTTCCGGCAGAAGCACCTTGGCCATTTCCGGCTCAACATTCGCCCAGGAAGAATACGCCGCCGCCATGCGCTGATGCAGCAAGTGATCGGTCGAAAACAGGCATCTTTCTGCCTTTCTGGCCAGATTCACCCGGCGACGGAAATCGTCTTTCCCCGGTGGCAGAAGTTCGTTGACATTGCTGATATCCTCCAGGAGCACGGAATGGTAGTACGCGCCTTTCAGGCGTGTCAGCCCCCAAGTCAAGGTGACGGCGAGCACCAGCAGTCCGCTGAACAGCAACGGCAGACGCAAGAACCAGCGTCCCGTCCGATGAATGTGGTAATCTTCCTGTAGGTGGTCGTCATTGAAGTGCCTGGAGGCCAGATAGGCCACGCAAACCAGGGTGGTGAATACCAGCGTATTGCTCCAGGCCAGCATATTGAAATCAACGAACTCGTGGACGGCGCAGCCGGCGATGGCCGCCAGCGCGGCGTAGGCTCCCCACCGCCGTGGCGGGTGGTTATGCGGTCTGACCCCATGTTCCCCATGATGATGGTGATGGTGGTGATGGCCACTCGCAATTTCCTGGGCGGGCTTGAGGTCTTCAGGAAGGACACCATCTTCCGTTTCTATCTTCTCTGGACTGTCGGCGGGATTCTTGGCTTCCAGGGCGGCGGCGCGGGCGGCATCGTCATCCTTTTCCGCCTGCAATCGCTTCAGACAGACCAGGCAGAGGCAGACAATGCTACCCAGGAAAATGACGGCGAAGGGGATTCCCGCCTCGGCGATGAGTTCGAGATAGTCGTTGTGGGCATGTTCCAGGGCGCGACGTATCTTGTGGCGCGGCTGGTAGTTTTCGATGACACTGCCGTAGGTTCCCAGACCAGAGCCAGTCAGCCAATAGTCCTTGACCATCGGCATCGTCGTCTTCCAGAAGTTCACGCGCTGGTCCATGGTAATCTGCCCGTCTTCCTGCATATCGAAATGCCTGGCCAGGCGCATGGTCGCCGCCGGCAAGGCGTAGGCAACCGCGATGGCCACCAGCGTGGCCAAGGCCAGAATCCGCTGACGGTTCTTCTGTATCATGCGACGGCTATGGAAAATCCAGACGCCGAAGAAGGACACGACCGCGACCATGAAGCCGAGGAAACCGCCACGAGATGTGCTCAGCACGATGGAGGCAATCATGACGAAAACGATGATTATGAGCGCGATGTTGGACGGACGATTGAGCCCTCTGGGGCCGTCGTCCTCGTGCTTGGCATGGCGTTCCGAAGCGCACATGGCCATCAGGCCAAAGGTGGCCAGCGTGCCCATGATGATCATGAACGCGAAATGGTTGCTGTTGAGGAAGGCACCGCTGATTTCCAGGATTTCCGCATCCTTCCCGGGCTTCAGAATCAGATTGTAGAGGACGAGCAGGGAATTGCCCAAAGCTGCCACCATGACCGCCCCCAACACCAGCTTGAGCTGCTTCGTCGTGCGAACGACATTGACCAGCAAAAACGCCAGCAGCAAACAGGCAAACGCCACCGAACAGCGCTGGAAAGTGAAATCAGTGGCCAGACTCAGAGCCGTGCTGGGAACCCCCATCCCCGTGCTGGCAAATTTCATCTTGGCCAAAGCCCCGGAGGCGGAAAGCCAGGAACTCAAGCGTCCCAGCGGCACAAGCTGCAGAAAGCCCCACAGCAGCGGCAAGGCGGCTATCCAGCACGGAGCCGGAAAATGCAGGTGCATATTGCGCTTTCCATGCCACCACCAGACAAGAAAATGCACAGCGACGGCCACCATCAGCAACATTTGCACACTCGGCAACCACCAACGGGGACCGCCGCTGTAGATGATAGGCATTATGCCAATCGCCAAAAGCACCAGCCCCAGAGGAACCAGCGTCAGGTTTTCGAAGACGCCATCAAAAAAATGCCGCACATAACTCCAGGAACTTCGGTGATGATGCCGATGCTTTTTATTTCTTTCTTCCATGATTATTGTTTTAGCAGAGAAAAGTTCTGGTGAACGTGAAGGGAGGCAAGCCAGCTTGCGCATTAACGCAAAATCTGTAAAATGGTTAAACTTATACTATAAATCCTCAAACTTATTTTTTACAATCATTTCTTTGTTTTCTTCGGAGTTTGTTGGAAGTGCGCGGGCTAAAGCACGTGGAGATGCGCGGGCTCTGCCCCGCACAGAAAGAGCGCAGAATGAAAAGGGCTTTACCTTTTCCCGCCGATTCTTACCAGTGGAGGTTGCAAGTTTGGCGAAAAAAGTTATGTTAGGTATTTGACATTTTTCTCGTTTTGCCCTTTTTCCTCAGATTTTTGTCACCAAGGACCCGTCATGCAAGTACCGCTTTTGGACCTTACTCAGCAGTATTCCCAGTTCAAGGACGAGCTTCTGCCAGATTTGGCCAGCTTGTGCGCCTCGCAGCAGTTCATCCTGGGACCGAAGGTGGCAGAATTGGAAGAAAAAATCGCGGCCTACTGCGGAGCTGCCGGCGCGCTGGGCGTATCCTCCGGCTCCGACGCCCTCATCGTGGCCCTGATGGCCGAGGGAATTGGCCAGGGCGATGAGGTCGTCACCTCCAGTTACACTTTCTTCGCCACGGCGGGCGCCATCGCCCGCGTCGGCGCCAGGCCTGTCTTCGTGGACATCGACCCCCGCACCTTCAACCTCGATGTCAACAAGCTCGAAGCCGCCCTCACGCCCCGCACCAAGGCCATTATCCCCGTGCACCTGTTCGGACAACCTGCCGACCTTGACCCTATCCTGAAACTGGCCGAAACGCGAAATCTGATTGTCATCGAAGACGCCTGCCAGGCCATCGGCGCCGAATACAAGGGCAAGCGCGTCGGCGCCCTTGGCGACTACGGATGCCTGTCCTTCTTCCCCAGCAAGAACCTGGGGGCGTTCGGCGATGCCGGCATGGTTCTCTGTCGCGACCAGGCGAAAGTGGAACGCCTGCGCATCCTGCGCAACCACGGCATGTTCCCGCAATACCGCCACCAGATTGTCGGCGGCAATTTCCGCCTAGACGCCTTGCAGGCCGTGGTGCTCCTCCACAAACTCCCCTTGCTTGACGGCTGGTCGTCCGCCAGGCAGGCCAATTTCACCTTCTACAACGAGCGCCTGGCCAACACCGACGGTCTGATCACGCCCTGGATTGCGCCTGAAACCACCAGGCACATCGGCAACCAATACGTCATTCGCCTCGCCAACGGCAAACGCGACAAGGTGATGGCCTATCTCAAGGCCAACGGCATCGGTTGCGCCATCTACTACCCAATTGCCCTGCATTGCCAGGAATGTTTCCAGTACCTTGGCTATCGTCCGGAAGACCTTCCCGAGAGTCTGAAAGCCGCCTCTGAAACCCTGGCCCTGCCCGTCTATCCCGAACTGACTGCCGAGCAGAAGGAATATGTTGCAAGCACCCTGCTCCAGTCCCTGAAGCAAGCCTGACCCTCCTGATTGTTCTCCATGAGCCACCATCATCATCACGACGAAGACGAAAAGCGCAACCGCCCCGAAAAAAGCGCCCTGAGCATCTACTGGCGCCTGATGCGAACTTTTGCCCTCAAGCACTGGGTTCGCCTCTTTCTCGGCGTCTTCGCCGGCCTGCTCATCGGCGGAACGATGGCCGCCACCCTGCGCGTGATGGACATCGGACTCAATATCTTTGAATCAGGACTCCAGGAGCAGCCTCAGCAAGCGGAAGTCACGAACGCACAGCCCAACCAAGTGCCCCAGGAAGAGACGGCTTCCACCGCGAACCAGACCAAGGTTCCCAAGGAAATCGCCAAGCGTAACAAGTTGTTCAACAATGTCAACCGCCTGTTCGCCTTTTTCGGCGTTGACATAAGGCTGACGGAAGATTCACGTCTAGACCTGAAGATTGTCGTCCCTCTGCTGCTCATTCTCTTCTGCTTCTTCCTGCTCAATTCCGTCTGCGATTTCTTCAACAAGTATTTTCTGCGCTGGGTAGGGACAAGAGTCGTCACTGATGTTCGCATCGCCCTATTCAACCACCTGCAAAAGCAGTCCCTGTCCTTCTTTCACCACAATCCCACCGGCAAGCTCATCAGCCTCTGCTTCAACGATGTCGGTGCCATCGAGCATGTCATCCGCACGTCCGTCCCCGAGTTCATCACCTCGCCAATCCTCATCCTCGCCTCGTTTCAGTTCATCGTCAAGAAACTGCGCGAACTGGAGTTGGCGCGCGAGGGCTGGCTAGTGCTCATCGCCCTGCCCTTCTGCGTACTGCCAATCATCCTGCTTTCGCAGGTCCTCAAACGCTATGAAAGACGAGTTTTGAAGCGCATCGCGGAAATCAGCGCCAGAATGCAGGAAAACTTCAGCGGAATCCAGGTCATCAAAAGTTTCCACCGCGAAGATTACGAGAAGTCGCGCTTCCGCCACGAAAGCGAAAAATTCTTCAAGGCCCTGAAAAAGGCCATCCTGGCCGACACCTTCATCCAGCCCTCCCTACAACTCTCCGCCCTCGCCGTCGCCACGGTCTTCATCTTCGCCTGCTGCTATTACCATGTCTCCCTCGGCTCCCTGGCCATCATCGGCTTCGCCGCCAATGTCGCCTACAAGCCAATCAAGGAACTGGCCAAATTCAATGCCGACCTCCAGAAAAGTGCCGCTGCCGCCGAACGCATCTTCCACATACTAGATACCGATACCTCCCTGCCCGTAGCCCCAAACCCCGTCAAAATCGAAACCCTCCACGACGGAATTTCCTTCCAGAATATTTCGTTCCAATACGAACCTGACCAGCCACGCGTCATCTCTGATATCTCCTTCGACCTTAAACTCGGCCAAATGGTCGCCCTTGTCGGCCAAACCGGCTCCGGCAAAAGCACCATTGCCAGTCTCCTGGCCCGCTTTTACGACCCCTCTCAAGGTAAAATCACCATCGACGGGCATGACCTGCGCGACCTGGACATCGATTCCTTCCGGCATCTCGTAGGCATTGTTTCCCAGGATACATTCCTGTTTAACGACACCATCGCCACCAATATCCGCTACGGAAAACTGGAGGCCACCGACACGGAAATCACCCACGCCGCCGCCCAGGCCAACGCCACTGAGTTCATCGATTCCTTCCCCGATGGCTACAAACATCGGGTCGGCGAGCGCGGCAATGCTCTCAGCGGCGGGCAGAAACAGCGCATCGCCATCGCCCGCGCCATCATCAAAAACCCTCCCATCCTCATCCTCGATGAGGCCACCAGTGCCCTCGATTCCGTCACCGAGCATCTCGTCCAGGACGCCCTGAACAATGTCATGAAGGACAGGACGGTCCTGGCCATTGCCCACCGCCTCAGCACCATCATGCGGGCTGACCTCATTCTCGTCATGGAAAATGGCCAAATCGTGGAGCGCGGCACGCACCAGGAACTCTACGACCGCAACGGAGTCTATCGCCGTCTATGCGACATACAGTTTGCCGAAGTCGCCAACACCGGGTCTGACAATTCTTGAAAACTTCTGTATTGTGATTAGCCCCCGGGCATTTTTCCACAGGCGCATTGGCCGAGCAGCGTTCGGCCCTACCATTTCACCAATCACTGACCACTAACCACCATCCAACCATAGGAGCACAGAAAATGTCAGAAGAAAAACTCAATCGCAGCACGTATCTCTCCAAGCACGTCGGCGACTTCCCCGCCACCGCCGAACTCTTCGGCGAATCCTACGAGAAAGTCGATGACCTCCGCTACGGCACGAATCCCCACCAGACAGCCGCCTTCTACAAGCCCGTCGGCGTCAATTCCGTCATCGGCGACATGAAGGTCCTGAAAAACGGCAAGAGCGGCCTCTCCCAGACCAATCTGGAAGACATCAGTTATTCCCTGAACATTGTCAAGTTCTTCTCGCAGCCGACCTGCGCCTGCATGAAGCACGTGAATCCCTGCGGCGCCGCCACCGCAACCCCCGGCGACACGCTGAAGGACGTCTACATCAAGGCCTACCAGTGCGACCCGCGCGCCGCCTTCGGCAGCGTCATCGCCTTCAATGTCAAGGTCGACGCCGAAACCGCCCGCGAAATCATGAAGACCTTCGTGGAATGCGTCGTCGCCCCCGACTTCGAGCCCGAGGCCGTCGCCATCTTCTCCGACCCCGAGAGCAAGCTCAACAAGCACATCCGCATCCTCCAGTGCGGTGACCTCGCCAAACTGCCCAAGTACGTCGGCGACAATGTCGACGGCTACCGCACCATCAAGGTTCTCGCCGACGGCTCCCTCGTCATCGCCGACCCGCTGATGACCAACATGCGCTCCGTCGCCGACCTGAAGCCCGCCAGCGCTGACAGCAAGACCATCGGCCACGTGGAAAGCACGGTCAAGGCAACACCCTCGCAACTCCAGGACATCCTGACCGCCTGGTACATCAACATCAGCGTCCGCTCCAACGGCGTCGTCATCGTCAAGAACGGCGGAACCCTCTGCGTGGGCACGGGCGAGCAGGACCGCGTCGGCGCCGTCGAAAAGGCCATCTCCAAATTCCAGGACAAGTACGAGGGCACGGAGAAAATCCAGGACGCCGTGATGGCCAGCGACGGATTCTTCCCCTTCCCGGATGGCGTGGAAGTCGCCGCCAAGGCCGGCGTGACTGCCATCATCGCCCCGTCCGGCTCCCTGAAGGACGCCGAGGTTATTCAGCGCGCCAACGAACTGGGCGTCGCCCTGTTCCACGCGCCGGAACGCGTCTTCTCCCACCACTAAATTACCCCAAGACATGCGTTGGCACGGAGAGTAGACGCGCAGACGCGCGTCCATCACTCGCCGTGGGCACCCCTCTCACAACCAAGGTCTTGCCGCCGACTCTCCGCATCGGCAATTTGCAAGCCCTGCCTGCCCCCTTCACGTTAACCAATAACCACTATTTTCCATGCCCAAAAGAGCTAAAAACAATCTAGACGATATTGAAGAGGCCTCCGCTGCAGAGGAGGAATACTCCGATGAGGAACTTCCAGGAATTGAAGCCGAGGACCAGGAAGGCGAGGACAACCCGGAAATGTCCGGTTCAGACAGCCTCCACGGCCTCATCGACTATCATTTTCTGGAATATTCCTCGTATGTCATCAAGGAGCGTGCCATCCCCGATGTGGACGATGGCCTCAAGCCGGTGCAACGGCGTATTCTGCATACCTTGTACACCATCGACGACGGTCGCATGCACAAGGTGGCAAATGTGGTCGGCGCCGCCATGCAGTACCATCCGCATGGCGACCAGTCCATCAAGGACGCCCTGGTTGTGTTGGCCAACAAGGAATACTACATCGACAAGCAGGGGAATTTCGGTGACATTGTGACAGGCACCGAGGCGGCGGCAGGACGCTACATCGAGTGCCGCCTGTCGGCCCTGGCCAAGGAAACGCTCTTCAACAAGGACATCACGGAGTTCGTGGATTCCTACGACGGGCGCAACCAGGAGCCGGTCCGCCTGCCGGCCAAAGTGCCATCCCTGCTGATGCTCGGCTCAGACGGCATCGCCGTCGGCATGAGCACGCATATCTTCTCGCACAATTTCCGAGAACTGCTGGAGGCGCAGATTGCCATCCTCGAAGGACGCGACTTCACCATCTACCCGGATTTTCTGCAAGGCGGCCTCATGGACGTCAGCGAATACGATGACGGGCGCGGACGAATCTGCCTGCGCGCCCGCCTGGAGGCCGACGGCGACAAGAAGGTTGTCATCAAGGAAGTCCCCGCCACTACCACGACAATCTCCCTGCTTGATTCCATCGATGCGGCTGTCAAGCGCGGCAAGCTCAAGATTTCCGACATTCACAACTACACCGCCAAGACCGTCAATATCGAACTCGTGCTGCCGCGCGGCGTCTATGCTTCCGAGGTCATCCAGCAACTTTACGCCTACACGGACTGCCAGAAATACCTCAAATCTGACATTCTCGTCATCGCCGACGGCCATCCCCAGATGATGACCGTCTCCGAAATCCTCCGGCGCAACACGGACAAGCTCAAGGCCATCCTGAAAGCGGAATTGGAAATCGACCTGCAGCGCCTGGAAGACCGCTTCCACGACCGCTCCCTCCTGCGCATCTTCCTGGAAAACCGCCTCTACAAACGCATCGAAAACTGCCAGAGCGTGGAGAAAATCTTCGCCGAAACGCGCCGGGGGCTGGAAAAGTTCCGAAACGAACTGCGCCGTGACATCACCGATGACGATATCGAAAAACTCCTGCAAATCCCCATCCGTCGCATCTCCCGCTTCGACATCGACCGCCTCAAGGAAGAACTCGACACCATCCTCAAGAGCATGGACCAGGTTAAGTACAATTTGGAACACCTGGTCGAATACGCCATCGGCTACCTCCGCAACCTGCTGGACAAGTACGGCGCAGCCTACGCCAGAAACACGCAAATCGTCAGTTTCAATGCCGTGGACAGGCGAGCCATTGCCCGCCGCGACCTCAAGGTCTACCATGACCGCGTCAACTGCTTCGTGGGTACCGCCGTCAAGCCTAGCAACAAGGCCGACAGCCCCCTGCTCTGCACGGAGTTCGACCGCCTTATGCTCCTGCGCACCGATGGTACTTGCAAGGTCATCGCCGTCTCCGACAAGGAATACGTAGGCCAGACAAAATACGTCTTCGTCGTTGACAAGGACCAGGTTTTCTCCATGCTTTATCGCGACAAGAAGGAAGGCACCTGGTTCTGCAAGCGCTTCCAGCTGGGACAGTTTATTCTCAACAAGGAATACAACACGATTCCGGAAGGCTGCCAGATTGAAAACCTCTACACCAACACTGGCGTCGTCATCCAGCTGAACCTGGTGGCCAACAACCGCCGCTCCTACAACTCCGTCACCGTCGATTTCGACACCTTCCCGCTTCGCTCCCGCGAGGCCAGAGGCTTCAAACTGACCCATTACCCCGTCACAGGCATCGAAGTCGTCTCCAAAGGCGTCAGCAAAACCGAGACAGCCGACAACGACCAGCCCCAGCCAGCCCCCCCACCGCCTCCTGCCCCGGAACCTCCTGCCCCGGAACCTCCTGCCCCGGAACCTCCTGCCCCGGAACCTCCTGCCCCGGAACCTGTCGCTGGCGAGGCACCGCAGGGATATTTGGACATTGTGGAGGGCGAAACTACCATCGAGCCACCCGCCGACCAGGCACAGGATCCCAAAGAACAGCAGCCAACCGTCCGCCTGAAACGCCTGATTGATGAGGACACCCCCTTCTTCCTGGAGTAAAAGTACGTGGAGATGCGCGGGCTCTGCCCCGCGCAGAATGAGCCTGGAGATGCGCGGGCTAACGTACGTGGAGATGCGCGGGCTCTGCCCCGCGCAGAATGATCGTGGAGATGCGCGGGCTCTGCCCCGCGCAAAAATAAAAATGCCTGACCTGCCCCTCTCCCAGCTTCTATCGCCAGCCATTCTCTCCCGGCTCAAGCACTATCCCCTGCTGGCCAAGACCGCAGTGGAGGGCTTTCTGGCCGGCACGCACCGCAGCATCTGCCGTGGAGCCGGCTGCGAGTTCGCCCAATACCGGCCATATATTTCCGGCGACGACCTGCGTTTTCTTGACTGGCGTTTACTGGCCCGCCAGAATCGCAGTCAGGTAAAGGTGTTCCAGGAGGAGACGCAGATGCGCTGCGCCATTCTTGTCGATGCCAGTGCCTCGATGGCATACCGTGGCCAGCACGCGCCCTGCTCGAAATTCCGCTATGCCTCGATGATTGCCGCCTGCTTCGCCTACCTGGCCTTGCGGCAAGGCGACAAGACCGGATTGTTCACCTACGCCGACGGTCTGCTTACCGGCAACAATTCCGCCTCAATCCCGTCGCTGGACAAGATGCTTGCCGTCCTGGACAATATCACTCCCCAGGGGCAGGCTGACCATTTTCTCGCCGCCTCCAAGGCCCTCGAATACCTGCCAAAGCGCGGACTGCTCGTCCTAGTCTCCGATTTCTACGACCTAGAACCAAATCTGGAGCGACTCCTGCGGCTCTTCCAACATTCCCATCACGATTGCCTGCTCTGCCAGGTCCTCGACGAGGAGGAACTCTCCCTGCCCATGACCGAAACCACGGTCTTCACCGACAGCGAGGCCGACCGCCAAATAACCGCCTCCCCGCAACTCGTCCGCGAGCAATATCAGCAACGGATGCGGCAATTCCTCGCCACCATCCGCAAAACCTGCCTCGACTGCCGCACCGACTACCAACTCGCCACGACCAGCCAGAATCTCGGACCGCTGCTGGCCGCCTGGCTTGACCGCCGCCGCGCCTGATTCCCAATGTCCTTCCTGTACCCACATTTGCTCTGGGGCCTGACCCTGCTGGCAGTGCCAATCATCCTCCACTGCCTGAACTACCGACGCCCGCGGCAAGTCGTTTTCCCCACCATCCGTTTCCTGCATCGGGATGTCCTCCCTTCCGACGGACGGCGGCGTCTGCGAGACCTGCTCCTGCTTCTGCTCCGATTGCTCATCCTGGCCAGTGCCATCCTCTGTCTTGCCCGCCCGCAATGGCTCCCGCCAAAAATTGACAGCCATGGCCAAACCAGGACAACCATCATCCTGTTGGACAATTCGGCCAGCCTCAGCCGTCAGGGACGCCTGAAGGCAGGGAAAAAACTGGCCAAGACTCTCCTGGACGATTCCGCCACCGACCAGTTTGGCGCCATCCTGTACGACCGCGAAATCCTGAAGACAATCCCCCCGTCCACAGACCGCACCGCTGTACAGAAACTCCTCGCCGACTGGCAACCGGGCTATACAACCTCCCAGCCAGCCGAAGCCCTCCGCGCCGCCCTGGCCCTGTTCCCAGAACAAGGCAGGAAAAAACTTCTGCTGGCCAGCGATTTCCAGCAGACCGACTGGCGAGATGTCACCACGAACCTGCCGGAAGACGTGGAATTGGAACTCCTGCCCGCCAGGGGCGACGACGCCCAGGAAAACGCCCCTGACGCCGGCCTCCTCGCCGTCCGCTGCGCCCCCTTGGGGCAGAATCGTTGCCGTTGCCTCGTCACACTCCATAACTACAGCCCGCACGAAATCACGCGCAGCCTGACCGTCACCATCGGTGACGCCAGCCAAAGCCGCGCCTGTACGCTTCCTGCCACTGCCGACAGCGTGGAAACCTTCGTCTTCGAGGTGTCAGACAAACCTCTGCCAGGCCGGGCCAGCCTGAATCCAGATTGCTTCGACCGCAACGACACCTACCATTTCTGGGCCAATCTCCACGCTCGCCTCAAAACCCTGCTCATCACCGACTCCGAGGCAAACGCCCCAGGCAATGTTGACGCCTTTTTCTTGCTCCGCGCCCTCACGGCCGAACAGGACGACCTCCCCGGTCGCTTCGTCGTCGAAACCCTTGGTGCCGACACCCTTTTCACCACCGATTTCACTTCCTACCAACTCATCTGTCTGCCTGGTTCCGGCGAACGCCTCGCCCCCGCCGACTGGGAACGCTTGCACCAATTCGTCCAGCGCGGAGGCCTCCTGCTGGAAACCCCAGGCTCCGCCCCTGCCGTCGCCTTCCAGCACCTGCGCTCGGCTGGACTAACCCAAGCCACCGCCCACGGCCTCAGCGGCCAGGACAGCCACGACAACACGCGGGGCCTCGGCTGGCTCAATCCCGAATCCCCCCTCGGCCACCTCTTCGCCGACGGCAATACCAGCGACCTCTTCCTCTTCCGTCTCCGCAAGTTCCTCAGGATAACCCCCGCCGCCGACGACACAGTTATCCTCAAGACCCTGGACGGTTTTCCCGCCCTGCTCTCTTCGCCCTGCGGCAAAGGACAGTCGCTGCTCTTCGCCTTCGCCTTCAACCCCGCCTGGGGCGATTTTCCCCTCGCCCAGACCTTCCTGCCCGTCATCCGTGAACTGGCCATCCGCTCCGTCTCCACCGATGCCTCGCTCTTCGACCTGCCCTGCGGAACCGCCCCGGACGCCTGGAAGACCTCAACCCCAGACTTGACGGCGCTGGATTCGCCTGAGGTTTCCTCTGAACGTCCCGCCACCGCCCAATGGCAGGGGCTTTTCCTTCAATTCAATACACCGACCGCTGAATCCTCGCCCGCCTTGCTGAACCCCGGCGACCTCCAGCACTACCTGAAACGCCCAACCGCAACCACCTTGAAACAACCCCGGACGGACGCCAAACGCCAACCCAAGCCGCTGTGGCCATTCTGCGCCGCCCTGCTGGCCGTCGCCATCCTCCTCGAAGCCACCGTCAGGCACTTGAAACTCTGATTCAGCCACTACCCACATTACCACCATGCGCCACTTCACCCTGATTGAACTGCTCGTAGTCATCGCCATCATCGCCATTTTGGCGGCCATGCTCCTGCCGTCCCTGGCCAAATCCAAGGACAAGGCCAAGGAAACCGCCTGCAAGAACCTGCTGAAGCAATATGCTTTCGCCACCATGCTCTACGCCGACGACAGCGACGACTATTTCCCGGACATCCGCTCCTATCTCAAGACTGACTATCCCTTCGTAGGCTACATGACAGCGATGGGAACCGCCCTCCCCGAAAAACTGACGCGTTGCCCCGCCGACGGCAGCACGGCCTCCCTGAACCGTCTCGCAACCTGCAACCAGGGTGGCAAGAGCGTGAAAGTCTCCATTGGCGGCACCGTCAACCTCAGCGACTCTGCAACCCCCATCACGGGCGGAACCTCCGCCATCTACCAGAACCGCAACCAGGAAATGAACTACAGTCCCGCCAAGCGCTGCCAATGGACAGACTATCAGAACCAGTCCGGCGCCACAGTGGACGGCGCCGCCATCAGCACCAGCAAGAAGGGCAATCAAGAAACCAACAAGCAAAGCACCCTGAAGGAGTTCGCTTTCCGCCACGCTGACCGCCTGAACTGCGCCTACGCCGATGGCCATGTCGGCTGGGCCAAGACCGAATACAAACTCATCCACCAAGGACACGACCTCGCCGACGGCGTGCAATGGTACTTCCCCGGAAACACCGTATACCCCTTCGGCCCGCGCCAAGGCAAACGCCCATATCAGGATAATTTCGGAATCCAATACGAATAATATTCCCCCAATTTTCCTCCCATGTCCACTCATATTCAAATCACAGGCCTCCACAAGACCTTCAACGGCAAAGGCGGCTCCTGCGTCCACGCCGTCAACGGGATCGACCTGGAAATCCCCCACGGACAGTTTCTGGCCATCATGGGACCAAGCGGCTCCGGCAAGACCACCTTGCTCCACTTGCTGGCGGGACTGACTAGACCGACTTCTGGCCAGGTCGCCATCGACGGCACCGACCTTTTCACCCTCTCCGATTACCAGCTGACCGTCTTCCGACGCCAGAACATCGGCGTCGTTTTCCAGGCCTTCAACCTGATACCGACGCTCACCGCCGAAGAAAATATCCTCCTGCCTGTCCTCGCTGGATTCCGCGACCTTGACCGCCAGCGCCTCGACGGCTCCCTTGACACCCTGCTGGACCGCCTGCAACTGTCTGCTCGCCGCCATCACTACCCCGACACGCTTTCTGGCGGCGAACAGCAACGTGTCGCCATCGCCCGCGCCCTCCTGCTCGATTTCGCCACCGACAACCACGGTGCGCTTCTCCTCGCCGACGAACCGACAGGCAATCTCGATTCCGCCAACAGCGAAATCATCTGCCGTCTCCTGCAAGAACTCTGCCGAGAACGCAAGCATACCATGGTCGTTGTCACCCACGAACAGGCCGTCGCCCAATGGACTGACCGCATCATCCGCCTCAAGGATGGACAAATCGTTGATGACACTCCCGTGGCCTAATCTTTTATGCCCATTATCCTGAAATTAGTATACCGCGATTTCCTGCGTCGCCGCTCACTGCTGACCTTCGCCCTCCTGGCCATCATGGCCACCTGCTGTCTCATCGTCTGGTTCGTGGCCAGCATTGATGTTTCAGCCTTCGCTGACGACAATGGCACCAGCGGCTTCTTCGGCAAATATTCCCTCGCCCTCACTGCCGACCGCCGTTTTCCTGAGCAAATTCGCGCCCAAATCGAAAATCTGGAAGCAGCAGAAAAAGTCGCCTATGCCCGCCAAACAAGCGCGAAAATCCTGCTGGACGGCTATGACCAGGCCCTCAAGCCCAGCGGCATGGGCGACCGCCAGTATCCTTTCCTGCTCGCCATCTCCGACGACAAGCCGCCCTTTGACCTCCAGGACGGCCACTGGCCGCAAAATCCCCTGGAATGTGTCGTCGGTACCGCCGCAGCGGAACTGCTCGTGGC
>Ga0310696_10003168_pt1 | contig 20812 bp, 22 predicted proteins | sample AusTroGonzalo_MG_4_FD_203885 | JGI IMG/M metagenome (GOLD analysis project Ga0310696, IMG submission 203885) | Bovine rumen microbial communities from tropical cattle in Woodstock, Queensland, Australia - Gonzalo_02 (v2) (version 2) | ecosystem: Host-associated > Mammals > Digestive system >... | reverse complement strand
CGCCATATCGCAAACCTCCGATTGAAAGATTCTCGCATTATCATACCCGCAAACAAACCAAATAAAAAGGCTCGCCGACATTGGGGCGAACCTTTATCGAATCCGTAACCGACGCAATCCTAGAAGAACATGAACTCGTTCTCATCGACCATATCGGACGAATACAACGGCAACCCCTGCCGATTCAGTTCCTCTTCGCGATGGTCATACGGATGGAGCGATTCAATCTCACCAGAGCTATCAGCCATCGCAACCGTGTACGCGGTCGGGTCCGCTGGCTGGAAAACCGTTGACAACTCTATGAAATCTATCCCCTCGCAGATTTCATATGCCAGCTTGTCGCCGAACATCCTGCCCTTCTGCTGTATATGCTCGCAATACTGAAACGGGTATTCCGCATCGTTGCCGCATATGCTGCATTTCGTCGATTCGCACGAACACCCCATAGAAAACGTGTCGATTTCCCCAGAGCGCAGAAGCGAACACAGCTTCGGGCATCTGTCCTCATCGAATTCGAGCAGGCATTCCACCCACTTATCGTCTGGATTCTCATCATGGTATTTCGCCGCGATGATTGCCCCTCTCGCCTTGGACGGCGTTTGGTCGTGGTTCAGGAACACATACCCGCCCTCGAACGTCTTGTAGGCGTTCTTCGGAGAACCGACCTCATACGACGGGAGGAGGTCGTAATTGAAATTCGGGACATCGACGGTGCAAGCGCGCGCAGACACGTAGAGATACCGCCCGTCCTCACGAGGCTCGTAATCGAATCCGCTTATCTTCTTCGATGCGGTCTTACCCGCACCGATGCCGTGAACCTTCGTCACCTTGGCAGTGGCGGTTTTGGAAAACATATCAATCTACCTCCCCCGACGCATGGCAACATGGTCGAACAGACTGTCCCACGGACCGTATGTCTCGTATTCGACCACCTTCCGAGCCATCTCATCGAAATTGTAATAACGAACCTCATCTGGATTTATCTGACCGAGCGCATAATATGCGTCACGCGGCATGCACACATCATTGCCGTTGGATTGGTCGATAACATACCCAGCCTGCGTCTCATTCCAGGCGTGGGAGAACCTTATGCCAGTAAGCGGCCCCTGCCCCGACACTATGCCGTGGCAAAGATACAGGTCTTTGTCCGCCATCACGTTCTGCAATGCAACGACGAAGCAATCACCGCCGTCGTTTGACGCGATTTTCCTGTACTCCCATTGAAGTTCCGATGCCCACGGGCCGTACACCATAGTCCTCGATGCCTCCTGATACGCCTCGTCGTAATCATACCTATGCACGCTGTCGGAATCGATGCCCATGAGCGCGTAATACTGCCACGCTGGCATATTGATATCGTTCCCGTTGCTGGTATCTATGACGTACACGCCGTCAAGATATTCGTCATAGTATTCATTCCAACCGTGCGTGTACTCATAGCCTTCAAGCGGACCGAATCCAGTCGCTATTCCGTGGCAGATGCGCAACCCAAGCGAATCATCGGCAAACGCATCGTCGCCCTGGTTATTCCACGCCTGCTCGAAGCAATCGCCGCCGCCGTAATCCTCTATCCCAGAACGCCGCCTTACCATTTATCCACGAACCTTTCATTGCTCGGGTCGTTATCCCATTCCTCCACGAGGAAAAGGATGTCGGAAAAATCGGATGTGCGGCACACAACGGTATCTACCACATCGAAGCTATGGCTGAAAGCCGTCTCGTGTTCCATGCGAATCTGCCACGTCTTGCCGCCGTCGAACGAAACCGCATGGGAGGTATCGCCGAACACATACGGACGGGGCTTGTAAATCTGCATCTCGCCAGAATCATAGACATGCAGCTTGTAACCATCTTCCAAATCGACCATTTCGGAACGCTTGCGCATGCCGACCTCCCTAATCCAGAACGCCCCAATCGTAGCTGATATCCTCCGCGCCAGCATTTTCGAGCATTGCCTGCACATCGCCCACGAAATGCTCCCAGGAGATGCTGCCCTGCCACGGGGATTGCGAACGCATGAAATACCATTTGCCACGGTACTTGAACGTGAACCCAGCGCCGATGACGCAACTGCCCTCATCGCCATAGAACCTCGCGCAATCGAACCAATAGCGCATGATATCCGCAATGGTGTCATCTGGCGCATCGGACGGTCGGTAAAGGCCGATATAATCATATTTGCCAGAGGTCTTTGCGGTTTTCTTCGAAGAACCGCGTTTCGATGCGCGACGGCGGGTTGCGACCACATCACCCTCGGAAACATCGCTGAACAGCACTTCCGTATGACTGATGCTGTTGTATTGAGTGTCAATCAAGATACCTTCGAGCGTGCCTTCGATATGCTCACCGTCGATATCCACGCTGCACCTAGAACCGACCCACTGCTCCAAATCCATCATCAGGGAAATGTTGTCCTCCTGATACTCATCGGCATCTCCCCAATAATCGGAGCGGTAATTGAAGCGCTCCGCCTCATTGACGGTTTTCACGAGCTTGCGGTAGTAATAATCATCGCCGAGCCATTCAATCGTCGTTACATCAACACCGTAGCGGGAAACGAGAAACGTCAAATCCTTCATGTCGGACACACCCTTTCTAAATGTTGGTCTGGCCTTCTTCGGCGACATCGATTGCCTCATCGGTGGTCTGCGGCATGTACTTGCGCTCAGGGGCATCACCATAAGGTTTGTTGGTCGCGACCATCTCCATCGCATTCCCGACGATGTACTCGATAACCGCATCCTCGTCCTCAAGCCCGCCAGGTACAAGCGACATAAGGCTCTCTACGCACTGGTCTGTGATATTCGAAGCAACGTAATCGCGAATCTCATCCTCGCTCATGCTGTAAACGTCGGCAAGACCGACAACCTGCGACGGGACGTTGCCCTCGGCAACCGCGATAGCGCCCTGGAAATTGCGAAGCACGCGCAACGGATTCTGGTCGCTGTAATCGAAATTAATTGCAGCGATGTCCGCTTCGGGATTGACCATGTAGAGCTGCGACCAACGATGATGACCATCGACGATGAACATCCCGCAATACGTGACGATGGGGGCGACGATGGTAACGGGCGAATTGAAATACGTCGCGCAATCGCCAGACAACGGATACGCCAGAGAATTATCAAGGCCGATTTCACGTTGAAGCGGAATAAGACGCTTAACTGGCAGTGCATCCTGACTGGAATTCATATGCGTCTCAACGAACTCGCCATCACCGAAACCAGCGCAAAGGAACTCGTACAGCTTCGAATCGTTGCAAATCTGGTTCAGGGCATCGCCGAGTTCCTCAAAAGACGAACCGCGAAGCTGTTCCATCAGCTCATCGAACGCTTCCTCTACGGCCTCGTTCTCGTCCATATCGAAATCCTGCGCCATCTTGAACATGATAGAACCTCCTTTAGTCCATTTCATCTATCTCGTCGGCATCCAAATCGCCGTATTCATAAGCGAGAGTCTGCGCTGCGCCGATAAGATTCTCGCCAAGTTCCTCTGCATATTCTGCCAGGGACTTGTAAGTATCGCCAGCACGGCTCACATACGCACCGCGACGACAATTGCTAATCTCATATTGCAACTCGGCACAATCAGCAAGAACGTCAAGAACATCTCCGCAGATATCCTCATCCCAGCCATCGGAGGCAATCTTGCGGGAACCGCGTTTCGCATACAGACTGAATCTTCCATCCTCTTTCTGGTCAATCCAATTATCGATTGCATCGGCATATGTCGCACCAGATTCGTACCAAATCAAAGTATCGAACAAGTCCTCCATAACCGACCATGTGCCGTCATCCCATCGATATACCGATAGCTGCCCATTCCAAAACACATCGCAAGTGTCATCATCATTACGACCGAGGTTTTTCCATTCGGACGGGATGAACTCGTATTCGTTGAACGCAATCTTGCGGGAAGCCATCGCCAACTCGTCTGCCAGCATTCTTTCGGCAGCATCCTTGGCATCATCAATCGACCATTTCGCATCACCATCAGTCGCAACCGCATTGCCCGCGACATCAAGCACCATGACAGCCCAACCAGGCCCATCACCCAACGCCCCACGAGGCCAGACCTCCGCCGTGTACCCACCGCCATCGTCGAGCGTCCAAATACCGTTAATCTCAACCCACATGGCGCTCTTGCGAAGAGCTTTGCGACTGTAACGATACGGTTTCCGCGACATCTTCCTACCTGCCTTTTTCTCCCAGTTCAGATGAACGTCATACCACGACGCGAACTGCATATCGCTCCCGTTGTATTCGGTGTATACCGCATTCGAATCATACTCGGTGACCTCATACTCGCGCCCATCGTTGATATTGACGAGGACATCGCCGACATCGACGGAATTGCCGTCATGGTCACGGGCATCGGTCAGCCACCCATCGGAATACTGCTGTGCGCGCCTGCGCGATGCCGTACCAGCAATCCTAGCGGCAGCATAATCGCATGCATCGAGGTCGGACATATAATCAGAATGCCCAGCATCGAGCAAGGTTCCGCCCTTGCCATCATACAGCGCCCAACCGATGATAGGTTCTACCTCACCGTACATTCCATTCGGATACAACTTGAAATAATCACCGTACCATCTGCCATCCGATGCTGGCTTACGCTGCCAACCAGCCTGCGAAGCCCAATCTGCCCGTTTAGATTTCGCCATAGTACTCGGCACCTCCGTCCTTGAATCTATCAGCATTGTGCAACTCGGTTCCGTTTATCTCATCCTCAAGCTCCTGCATTTCAGCATATGTGAACTGACGTGTCGCAACTTTGCAAGAAGCGTTCTTCCCCGCCGTATACGGCGCAAGCTGCTTATCCCTGCATTCCTCCGAGCAGTAACCGTCGATACCGCCCCCGTTAAGCGGCTTCTTGCAGTAACGGCAATCATCTACCCATTCATCCTTTGCACACTGATAGCAGATACCGTATTCGTCGGAAATATTCATGCTAACGCCGCAACGGGGGCATTGACCGTAATGCCACGGGGCATATTTCTGCTTCCCCTCGGATTCCCAACCAGCATAGTATTCATCATACTGTTGCTGCACATAATCATCGGTGCTATCCCATCCAAGTCCACGTGATGACGCACCGACCCTATAGAGCCAGCCAGAACGCGTAGCATCCCATTCCCAATCCTCGAATTCGGGATATTCGGACTTATCGACAACGGATTCATAAAGTTCTTTCAGTTCATCAAGACCGTATTCGCCCTCGAACCCCTCCTCGTGGCAACGCCACTTGGAATCTGCGTCGAAAGACGCATAATTGTATGCAACCTTGCCAGCCGTAGCTATCGCATACCCGTTTTCGTCGCAAAACGATACAGCCTCACCGTACGTCGCATACGGACCGAACTCGCGAAAACCCCAACCGTCATCGATTTTCACGACATACCAACCGTCATGAGCCTGAACGCTCGTATAAACCGCATCCTCGACTGGAACGGAATCCATGTTCACATCGCCGTTTGCAACCTCGTAGACGATGCAATGAGAACCAGCCGTCTTACGCGAAGCGAACACGGATTGCTCATTCTGCGAAAATGCGCCGCCATCTATCACGCCGTTCTGTTCGAGGTTTTCAATCACTTCCTCTGGCGAACCGAACAACTTATGGTTGCGCATATCTGGCTCGCGCCATTTCCGAATATCGAAGCACCACTCCTTGCCGTAAACGCTGGAACCATCTTCCCAGAACGCATAGAACCTCTCATCATCTGGCATCGACCAGGTGCTTTTGACGATATAGATTCGACCGTCCTTATACGGGGCATCGTAATACGACCTGACGGCGGTTTTACGCGATGCAAAATTAATTTCTACGTTATCGGAAGCGGCAATACCTTGCCCGTTAGCCAAAGCCTCACCCCACCACATAGCATCTTCTTTGGTTTCTTCATAATCGCTGTTGATAAAATAACCATCTGGGTCGAATATCTCCCAACTCCAACCATCGCCGAACACCCTCATGTCCACGACCTCGGCGCGCCAGCCGTTATCGGCGACATAGACATATACACCGCCATTACCGTTCTTATCGACCCAAGATGATGCGGTCTTGCACGAAGCCCTCATCAACATCTCGTAATCATCCGCGGCTTCATCAGCAGCGTACTCATCATCGATGGGCTGACCATATTCGTCGAGGTAGATGCGCCCATACGTAGCAAGCTGCCCCTCAGCCACCGATTTATCGTAACCAGACCAGTTCGGGTCGGTTTCAGATGCGACATCGTAGTACAGCCCGTTCGATGTTGTATTCGCGCTTCTGCGCGAGGCGTAGATTACGCTCTGCTCGCATTCGCGCATGGCATCTTCGAGCGTATCGGCATAGCCTTCGGTTTCGTCGCCATAGCACTTCGCACACCAATAGAACCTGCCGCCGTCCTGCGATACCTCGTACCATTCGTTTTCGAAATCGACCTCTTTGTAGGCGTAATCATCAGAATTCCAACGGTACCATCCATCGCCATCGACCCAATCGCACTCTATCTCGCCAGAGGATGCGATACGGGAAGCGAAAACGCCTTTTCTATGCGCTGTCTCATCGCAACCGTCTTTCGCGGCTTCCAAATCATCGACATTCCAATCGGAAATCAAAACCCCGCCGCTATACAACATGCACTGATATCCGAACGAACCGTTCTCGCGGATGTTCGCCTCCCATCCGTTACCGTAATCCTTGCGCCAGATTCCAGCCCGACCGCTTGGGATGGACACCCACTCCCATTCGGATGCGCTTTTCAACGACGCACCCACCCTGGTCGCATAAACCTCGTCCTCCCACTCGAAATACCTTTCGCGCTCCCACTCCCACGCGTTTGCAACGGCATTGTACACATCGATTTCATCTACCTCGCCGTCATACCATTCGATGATTTTCTCGGCCTGTAGATTTTCAGATTCATCCCACTCGAAGCGCATAACCTCGCCGCAATCGTAATCGAACAACGTATAGCCATCCATATCGACAACCAGTTCGCCAGACGAACCTATCTGCTCGACATGCTGCTCCTGCGCCATCTTGCGCGAAGCCGCATTCATGATGCTGTTGTAATTGATGCGGTCGGCGATGAACTGCGCGGCGAAGTCGTACCATTGCACTTCCTCGCAGATATCGGCAAGCGCGTCGGTGTAGCCAGAGCCATCGGTATCGGATACCCAATAACCGTAACCGCCGCTATCGAGATTCGAGAACGCGGCAAGCGCTTCCTCGCCGAGGTCGATGCTCTCGTATACGCCGCAATCCTTGCAATCGATTAGCACGTCGCACGCCTCGGTGCTTCTCTGGAAATACCCCTTGCCTTCCTCAACGATGCAGGAGCAATTGAAATACACATCCCAATTCTCATACTTCGTCGCGATATGGTAATGAAGCCCCATGTACGGGAACGCCCATTGCTCATCATCGTCGAACTTTGGAGCCTCATCTGGGTCATCAAGCGTTATCTCGACCCTCTCGTTCTGCAAAAGCTGCTCGATGACCTCCTGCCTATCGACCGACTCCGTCCCCCAGGGGTTAGTGTATGCGCGCTTCGCCATCAGCGGATATCCGCTATCGAGCATGTATTCCTCGAACGGCGTATCGAACGGAACGCCGTATTGGTCGAAACCCAGCGGCATGTTATCGATATAGCGTACCAACGCCGCATCGACCTCGGAGAACGCCTTGTCGATATCATCAACCCAGCCAGAACCAACCTCGGTCATATCGTCGTACGCACCCCAAGAATAACCGCCGTTTTCCTCGACGATTATCCCAGACATCCCAAGCTCGTAATCCTCATACCACGTGCCGTCGCCCATATCGCGCCACGCCACGGTATTTTTCCTCGCCGCGACCACTTCGAGCGTGTACCCAGGATGGCTCACACACTGGTATACCTCGCCGTCGAACTTGAAATCACCATTGCCGACATCTTCCCTATACGGGCAGTAGTCGAAGATTCCCTTGTAATCGATACCGCCATCTGGATTGCGAACGATTACCAAATCATCATCATAATTAATCCGTCTGCCAGCGCCTTTGACGCTTGCCCACATATCAAAATCATCGGATGGGGGATAACCCATCGATGCCCATTCGGCAACGCCAGACATCGCATAGCTTATCGCCTCCTGCAACTCGTACCATTCGTCGCTGTCCTTCGCCGCACCGAAAAGATTGGAATATCCCATTGCAGCGCCAGTGAGCTGGTATACGCTCTTACCGATAGGAGAGCAATCGAGACTCACGGTGGTTCCATCGGACAAAACAAGCTCGACATTCTGGTAATCGGCCCTTATGTAGGCATCGAACCCTGCGATTTCCTCCGTTATGCCGTCAGCGCCGCGTACCTGCTTACGGGAAGCGGAAAGATACGCATCATGGTTCACGAAATACGATTCCTCGCATATGGCCTTGGCATCATCGACATTGGACTCCTCGCCAGAATCAACCTCTTGACCAGTAGCATCGTATAAATACCAAGAACCATCGCCATAAACGTCGCCAGCATAATAATTATCGAACTGATTGCTCCAAAGCTCGCAGTTCGGCTGGTCCAACACCTTCTGCCAATCGCCATTCGATGCCCTCTTAGCGAAACGAGCCTGCGATTCATGCATATCCTCGCACCACTCCTCGGCATCATCGAACATGGTAAACGGCTCCTCGCCCGTCTGCGCGCTGCCGACCGATGAACCATCTGGCCAGGTCACAGTCGCCTCGTATCGACCATGCTCCTTCATTATCTCGAACTCCACGCCGTCAGAAAGCATCTTGTACGCGCAATCCGCAACGGGATAATCGAACTCCCACTCATCCTCTACCTGCGCCCTCTTTGCGCCGACCGTGAAACCAGGGCTTGCGAACGATTTCTCGCACATCTCGATTCCCTGCTCCTTGCTATCGCACATGCCGCAATCGATGCCATACGAATAGAACCCAGCATACGTGTCCCACGTCCACCAATCATCAACCATGCCGACATGATGGGAAACGACACCGAGCATCCCGCTCGCGTCGATTTTCCTATAGGATTCATCGCAATACGCGCCGTACATATCGAGGATTTCGTCTGGGTCGAGAATGTCATAACGCAACTCCTGCGTTATATTCGATTCGAAAAGCTCCCAGCCGCTCGCCTTCTTGCCGAAAACGACGGCTACGCCGTCGAACTCCGCGCCGAAATCGAACGCCGCCATATCGCATTCATGCATGGCTTCGTAGATATCGACAGCCTTGCCCTCATCGCCAGGAACGCCCTCATTGCTGAAAACCTCCCAACGACCGTCATCGAATGCCCATCCGACCCATTCGCCGTCGTACTTGCGCACAGCCTTATCGGGAAGGAACTCCCATTCGCCACTCGCCTTCTTCTTCGATGCAGTCATGGAAATCTCCTCCCAAATCCTTCGGCAACCTTCCTGCCAATCCTCATCGTTCATCCCAAGTCCGTACTGGTAATACTGGACATCCTCATCGTTCTGGATGTCATACAGCGATTGCCACGTCTTGAACTGCGCGTTGTACAGGTCGCATCCGAACTCGACCATCTTATTGATAGCCGCATAATCGACGTTGTATGCATTCTTTGGCATGGTTTTCTCCTTAACATCGAACGGTGAGAATTCAACATCGCTGATTATTTTTTTAGCGATTCTGATTGATGCAAAGTAATCGCACGCCGCTTTCGAATCACCGAGATTCACTTCGCGACCCTCGTCTACGACATTCCCGACAGAATCGAGCAGAACCCAATATTTGCGGGACTGTATTATGCCGACGCAGCCGTTGCCGTATTCGCGCATGTGGACGCGTTCGCCGTCATAATCTGTGATATGCCACCCTTCATCGACCGATGCCGTCCTGTCGCCGAAGAACTCGCCGCGAGCGCGCATGTTCGCCGCCTTCAACGTTGCCCATGCATGCGAGCAGAAACGACCAGACCAGCGACCGCCGTAACCAGGCGAACCGCTATGGTAGCTGCCCCATACGCAATCGCACAGGAAACCCTGGCACCATCCGCCGACGTTCTGCGAATTGTTCCAGGAGCGCTTCGATAGGATTACCTCGTATGGGCCTCCATCCGTAACGGGGAACATGCCCTCGACAACGCCAGACATCACATACGCGCCGACCTCTTGGGAATCGTTGCGGTAGATTTCAACGCCGCCGTTGGCGAGAATCGCATCGCCCTTCGCCCTCACGTCATCCCACGATGCCTGCTTGGACATGCCAGCGGTATGCGGTATCGACTCGATATCGTCTGGCAGGAACGACGTGCAAAGCGGGGAATAGAACATCCCGCCGTTGCAGAGCGCGGCGCACCTGCACCCGCTTACGGAGCAAATCAATCCATCTGTGATATGGCTGCATTTCATGCAGACCATTCTAAACCATGCGGCATCGGTTTATGAAGCACGGCATCTAGGACGTAGGCATATCCGCACGCTGCTCATCCGATTCTGGCGGACGCGAGGAACCGCCAACCTCGCCATCGAACGCGCCAACGCCCAAGCCGCTCATATCGCCGCTGATTTCCGTCCCGATATCGCCAGGAACGCTCGTCCCCTTGCCACGATACTGCTCAACGAGCGCATCGTACTCGTCTGGCGGGATGGCGCTTTCCATGTATTTGCGCGCATCTGGCGGAATCGGCAAATCCTGTTCGAGAGCCGCCCTGAATATCGCCAGGTTCATGCGGGATTCGTCGAGCTTCTTCTTCTTCATCTCGGCGATGTACTTGTCGGCGCTGTTCTCCAAATCGATATCGACACCGATTGCCAGGTCATCGTCCGCAATCGGGATGCCCTCCTTTTTGAGCGCTTGCAGGAATTCGCGTTCCTTCTGCTCGTCGCGGAAATTGATTACATTGAACACAGGCTTCGGTATCGCCAGCTTCGGGAGCTTCTTCACGACGTAAGCACCCTCGCCATCGCCAGCGTTCTCATCCCAAACTTCCCTGTTCTCGTAGATGGTCTGCAAATTGTCGCCCTTTTTCTCGTACTCGTACATCTCCTGCGATTCCGCAACGAACGCCGCCTGTTTCAGGTATATCTTCGCCAACACCTTCTGATAGCTTGCAAGCATCTGCGCCGCAAGCTGGAATTCCATCGCGGATGCCGCATACGTCTGGCTCTGCGGCTTCAAAATCGACTCGGAAAGACCCCACGCCATGAAGATTCGCGAATCGTACATCTCCATGTCGTTCTTGAAGTTCGACATCCTATCCGACTTGATTACCTCTTGGCTCTGAACGCCAGAATGCGTGACTATCGCCCTGAAATCGGACGAAAGCGCCGCATCGAGGTTCGCACGGAACGCATCGAGCGCCCCAGCGGAGGGGATGTACTGCGTCCCGTCTGGCAACTGACCACCGACAGTGAACATGATGAGCGGGGCGTACAACCTATCGGCGGTAGCCTGCATCGCGCTATTCATCCTATCTTCGAGCCGCAACGTGTTCCAGCAACGGAGCATTATCGGCGTACCCCACAAATCGGACGGCCTATCCTTGTTCGCAATCATCGTCACGCGGTCCGATGACATGGGAATATCCTGCCCACGCTGGATTGCGTCCGCCATCTCTGGGAACAACTGCCTGAACCTGATTCCCTCCATCGATTGACCGCGTGCAAGCTGCTTCAAATCATCGGACGGAATCATGTAGATTACATCCTCTGACGCGAACGGAATGCGCCTCACATCCATCATCAGGGGGTCGAGTATATCTTCGCCGACCCACAGCCCCAATTCATCAGACCAATTACCGAACACGAACGCCGTGCCGTCAATCCAGAACGACTTGCCGACATCGGTGAGGAAATTCTCGAAATCCAAATCCTCTAGGAACAACTCCGTGAAGAACCTCTCGTATTCCTTGTTGCTATGCTGCAACTTCAAGCCCTGGAGCGGGAAACGGGAATACACTTCGCAGCACGAACGGCATACGGGATGCGTCTTGGCAACGTTCCTCAAACCGAGAAGGACGCGTTCGCGCACCGACCTGTCCTCATCGAACCGCAGGATATCGAATCCGCTCTGAACGGTAGAGCTTCCAGCCATGCCGTACATCGACGGGTCCCAAATCCTCGGCATCGAATACGCGACATCTCCGCCAGTGCTATATAGACCGCCGACCTTGTGCATGGAATGCGTCGAAGCAATAGTCGCCGTATCGAACAGAACGGTATTCGAAGCGGTCGAAATCTCATTTCTCGGAAGATTGATTCTCATAACCCACCTATCCTAACCAGTAGCCTGATGCTCGTTAACGCAGAATTCGGTTACGTTGGTATCATAATCCGCAACGATATACGCAGTCGAACCGTTGCGCAACGTTATCTCGCAATCGGAAACGAGGATATTCGATTCCCCGACATCTATGCCGACCGAATCGCCCTCGATTATGCATTCGCTTATCGTCAGCGAATGGCATTGCCTCGCAAACACCACGCGTCCAGACGGTGCATAGGATATCGTCCCGTCATACATAGTCTGAACGGATTCACCGTCACCACCTATAATCGCAACCGATAAATGCGCTGGAATCGTCGAAGAATATGCAAAGCTCATCGAATATTCCATTCCAGATTCCAACGACCAGACCCATTTATCGGAATCGGGAAGCGCCTCGCCATTCAAATACAATCTGGAAATATAATAATCATACTCACCGTCCGAATCATATGGAACTGCATCTTCGCTTTGCATCGGCATGTTGAGAAGCGCATCGAAATTGCCAGCAGTTCCAACCTGACTAACGCTGATGAAAACTGGCGGCTTCAATGAGAGTTGAATATTATCCCCATAACCCATATCAAATCACCATGCGCAATCTGCTTATATTCGCGACAACACCCTCTATGACCAGAATAGAACTGCCAGATGAAGCATTCGAACGCAAAACAGTGTTCATTTTCGAATCTCCCAGCAACGATATATCGGACAATATGTACAAGGTCCCGACATTGTATACACCAACTGGAATATGTACGATGCCGCCGCCGCTCAGGGATACATAATCTATCGCCGACTGTATGGCCTGGGTATCATCTGACACGCCATCGCCAGCAGCACCGAAATCGGAAACGGACACCTCGCTTTTCATGGATTCGTCAATCTGCACCAAAATCGGCATATCATCCGCATCGCCGTTCGCCGCATGGGAAAAATATTCGGAGCGCGATATGGTAAGCGTTCCAAACGGAGGTATATCGCGCTCACCGAACGGCACGACCGACCTCGACAGATTCCTTATCTTGACGAACTTACCCAACCAAAAGCACATCCCCGTGAATCGATACCTTGGAACCTACCGATATCTCCCTGCGGGACTCGACAATCAGGCAAGACGCACTTGAAACCTTATGCGGCTCCGTCGTATTCGCAGCCATGAAATGAGATTCGACGCATATCCCATCGACGATTGCAGACAGATACAAATCGGTCGGAACTCCGCGCATCCAGAAGCTATGCTGGCATCGCGCATCGTAAACGAACAATGCGCACGAATCATCATCCAGCGTCTTGCCCTGCAATCCTTCGATTCTCCCAGCATCATCATCGAATATGTAATCGATTGGCAGAATCATCTGAACCTGCCGTATCCCATGCTCGCCATGTAATCGCTTCCCTTCGCTATCATAGATTGCCGTTCCAAATCGGATTGTTGGGTAATAGCGTCTCTACGATTATACCCGCCCTTCGCCGCACCTACCACGGCTGCGACATCCCCGACTTCGAGGAAATTGAGTTGGTCGCCGAGCAAATCCGCGACTATCGTCGATACGCAATCAGCCATATCGCCGTGTCCCCATCCCTGCCTCGGCATCTCGACCTTGTTTCCATTCTTCAAAACGAGCGACTTCAACTCCTTTTCCACAAGGCATATGCTGCCGATGCCAGCGATATCGTCCTCTACTCGCGGGATATGGACCCACCCCTGATAGCACGCGGTCTTGAAAAGCTCCCATCGTTGGAGATTCTTCGACGCAGTATGCTCATCCACCGAAACGGACGTGCTTTTGCATAGGAAATCGCCGCGAACGGCGCACGCTTTAAGCTCATCGATGAACATTGCGCTGTTCCATTGGTCCATAGTGAACCTATCGACGAAGAACAGCTTCATCATCTTCTTGAACCATGCCATAGGGATGCGGTAATCGATTCGCCTTATCCCCCTCTCGTCTGGCTCGAAATCGGTATGCTGCCACACCTTCATTAAATCTATCTGCACATGGTACATGCCATCATCAGCCATGAACTTATGCCCAACGGCGCAGCAAAAGTTGTCCTGCGAACGACCAGCGTCGGCATGCACCCTGTACTTGACGGTTATCAGCCCACGGGATGACGGAACATTCATGTTGTCATCCTCGGAGGGATACGGCGCGAATAGCTGGTCGATTATCTGCGGCTGCATGTACGCGTTCTCCGTCTCGGCGAAATTTGCCCTGAACTCGACGGAGAACTTTTCTGGGTCAAGACGCTCACGCGTCCTCATCTCCTGGCTCATGTTTGGCGGGAGGATTATCGCCTTTTTGAACCTCGGGTCGTACTGCCACGATTCATAGGGCGACCAACTCGGCATCTTTACGGCTATCATCTGCGGATTAACCGCCGAACCAGAATTATCAAGCTCCATTGCCGCCTGATACAGGTCATAGAACTTCCCGCCCTTTGACCACGGGGACGACGGAATGTAAATCAAACCGTCCTTATCGAACTGTTGCAACGACGGCGTAGCCGCATTGTAAATCTCGCCAGACGATTGATTCGAACCAGTATCCAAACCATGAGCGAACTCGTCGAAACACTGCATGAACGATGCCCGTCCTCGGATTGCGCTCGAAGATGCAGCCGCAGGCTGTATGTGTATCGTCGCCGTCGAAGCTATCATGCCGCGTCCATTGCGCCTGTCGAGCATGGTCGCACGCGCTATATCCGCTGGCGTTTGCAATATCTGATTGCCATTCGATGTTTTGACGAGGAACGGGGCGAGCCAATCATTCATCAGAACGGCATCCTTTATATCGTTATAGAGCATGCCCTGCGCCTGACTGTATTGCGTCGCGAGGACATCGACATACAAATCCTTCGATTCGTCTATCCCGTAATATCTTTGTGGATTACCCAGCGCTATCATCTGCGCGACCTTGTATTCGGCAATCTTGCCACCGAGAAACCCTTTGCCGCCTCGCCTGCCGCCGCAGAATATTATCTCCCTGAAATGATGGTAGCCGTTGTTCAGACACCATTCCATGCGCTCGTACAAATCGAGCGGTATCGATACATCGCCGTCCTTGACGGTCGATTCCATCCATTCATCGATAACCATTCGGTCGAAATCGGTGAGCTGGTCGATTTCGAGGAAGAAAATCTTCAACAACGTGCGCTGGCGCGGGAACGGCTTGCTCCCCCTATCGTACATCTCTATGAACTTGTTGATTGGCGGCAGCGTGCCGCCGCCATATCGCGGGGCGGTCATAGATTCCATCGTTTGAAGATAGAAACCCTTGGACTTCACTTACATGCCCCCCGAATCGCAGATTAGACGATAAGACCGCTGTCGCGTATCGATTCCCTGGCCGACGCTATGCGTTGCGGGTCGAATTCAACTGGGTCAACGCGTCCGCAAATGGTGCATTCTGGTTGCCAAACCGATGTGCCGTCTGGAAGATTGACGGTCTGGGGGACAACCTTCACGATGAATCCGATATCGTGGCAACGCTCTTCCATCTCGCGCTTCAATTCGGAGAAAATCTTTATGTCCTTCGGCTTCCCGACGTACCTGCTCGTGACGATATGGCAGATATCGCCCAACTTCCGCAACTCGTCCTCGGTTACGTCGAGCATATCGTAATTATCTGAATTTGACATCCAACTCACCGCCCGTGTATAATCTCAAACGCACCGTTTCTCGAAGCCTCCTAACAGCTTTCGTGTGGTGCTCCCATAAGACCCGCCAACCCGCCGTGCGGGTCTTTTCTTTTGCCTAATCGGACTCCGCAATGAACGATGCCGCCTTCGCCTCCTCTATGCGCTTGTCATAGAACTGGGGGCAAGAGCCAGAATAAGGTTCGGTTATAAACTCTGGCTTCTGCTTCTTGGTAACGTTCACCATGCACACGCAACAACTCGATAAGCCATCGACGCGACGGCAATGCCAGCATCTAAAGCAGTTCTCTGGTCGTTTCCTGGCATCTTCGCCCTGCGCCATGCAAAAGCCCTAACACTCATTCGAGCGTCAGGGCATCGCATTTCTCGCATCTGTCCTCGGACATCGCCTTAGTGACGATATGGCCCGCGAGCCGTTGCAGCTTCCTCGCGCTCGATTGCTTCACTTCGTCGATGAAACCAAGCGTGCTAAACAGCCCGATTATATTGCCATAATTGCAATTTGACAAACTTGCCTCATCGAAAGTCCCCAATGCATACGCCTGAACGCGCTTCGGGAGGTTGTGTTCCTCGCAATAATGACGCACCCTGCGACGTGCATTCGGGATATCGATATCCTTGACTTTCCTGTATGCGGCGAACAATCCATCGGAGAAATTGATGCAATCGGAGATGCGTTCGCCTACCACATGGAGTATGTCGTTGTAGCCGAGCGACTTGATGTTTATCGGCTCGAACGTCTCCGCGCATTCGATTATCCCGCAACTGTCGAACGACATGAAAATCGGAACGACCTCTGGCGCGTTAAGACCTTCCTTGACCACAACGCGCATGCCAGGGGCGAACTTCTCGCCATCGCCGTATGACCTGCTCCAATCTATTACGTCCCAGATGACGGAGTTCGTCTGCGCTGTCGCATTGAATATCGTACCCTCTGGCATCGCACCGTACAGGATATCCAGGATATCTCCCTTATCGATTTCGATACCATCCGATATTTCAAGCAGTTCGCCATCGCGGTATGTGACTATCGCCTCTTTGTCATGATATTGTTCGAGCCAATAGTTCACGTTCAGCGCACGCATCTTCGAACCAAGGCGTTTCAGATACGGCAACGGAATCTGCAACAGCTTCGCAAATATCCCCCATGCCACATCATCGAGTCCAGCGATATCCTCATCGGAAAGCAGAATCCTGCCATCCGACACTTTAAGCTGACCGAGTTCCGTCCGCATCCTCACCGCGCCGCGCATCCGCTCGGCTGATGCTATGCATGCATCTTCAAGCGACATCTCCCCGCCGTCTGCCCGACGCTCACTTACCGTCTGTCCTAAACCCGTCGTTTTGTCCATATTCGATTACTCCTTCCTTCAACCCGATTACATCCTCCATCAAACCGCGCACGCCGAAGCTCCCGCCGTCTACTTCGCCGATGTATTCAATCTTGCGCTTCGGCAGAAGGACGCACGCAACCCCCATCGCATGCATGCTCTCATCGATAAGCGCTATATCGTCTGCTGTTATGTTGTCAGAAACCTCGAACACGTACACTGGCCTGCCCATATCGTTCTGCAACCTCAACACCGACTCGACGAACGACATGGTAGGCCCGATATCGGTCACATCATCGACGCGGCACATCAGTTCGGCGACGAACTCATCACGCGTGAAAACCCGCCTGTCCTTGATGCCCACCTTGTTCGCGCTTGCATGTTTCGGCATATCATGCTCCTAACACATCCGCAATCTGCTGCAACATCTCTATCGCAAGCTGACTTGCAATATTCTGCGGCGACTGGCTCTTTCCAGATTCGTAAACATCGATTGGCGGCGGGTCATACGGGTCGTACTCTATCGGCGATATCTCGCGCTGCGCCTGCGCCCATCGCCCGAATCTCCTGAGCGCGAACGAGAACCGCCACTTCCCGCCGACATCCTCCTTCGAGAACGCTATCGTCGATATCTCCGATATCAGAACATCGTTATCCTTGCCGAGCGCGCTGCGCCACGAATTGAAGCATATGCGTTCCAGCAGCTCCGCGAATTCCTCGAAACCAATCATTTGACCACCATCGTGCTTACAAGCTCGGAAAGCGAATCCTTAACGGCATTGCGCACCTGCGCAACGGAATCGTCATCGTCGATATCCGATATGAGCGCATTTATCGCACCATCGGAATCCGACATCATCTTCTCCTGGGCGGCGATATTCGAACGTATATCATCGACCCTTTCCAGCAGAACGGTCAATTCGCCGCTAAGACGCTCGACCTCCTTGTACGCATCAACGTAGTAATCGACCTGACGTTTGATTTCATCTATCACATGCTGCTCTAACATAAGGCACCCCCAAGCGAAAAGCGATACAATATTATCACGCGACGAGAAAGGAACATAAGCATGCTGCGTAGAATCTGCAACATATGCGGCGAGGTCATCGACGGCGAACCATCGGTTGATAAGGAATACGCCGACCTCGTTCTGGTCATGGATGACGAGATTGCGCTGATATACGAAGATGTATGCGATAAGCATAAAGCCGAGATACATTCGATGCTGCTGAACCTCGGCAAGGAGAAGCGGGGAACGGCGAACTCGCCCGAACCAGTCCAAGCGCCGCAACCGCAAGAAACAGATGATGATTCCGAGCAAATCAGCGAATCGGAACCAGAAACAAGCGAGCCTGCACCTGCCGTCGAAGCAGTACCTCCCAGAATCGAGGAACTGCCAGAACAGGTTACTAAACGGTTTCCCATAAAAATCAACGTCCCTCAGCCTGCGCACCCGTCGAGATAGAACATTCGCAGCTTGTTCGATGCCTGCCCTTTAGCCAACCAACTGCAATCGATGTCCATCTCGCATCCAGATAGATGCGAATCGACGCACAACGGACAATCAAGGCAATCGGATTTGGAACAGATTATCGAAGCGAGTGCCGCAATATCATTTCCAACCGCCCCGATGAACCTATCGACCGAATCATCATGCAATGCACCATCGCGCACGATGACCATATTGAAAAGCCTCGACGCAGTTTCAGCGGCAAGCTCAGCCGATTCAGACGATACGGGATTGGATTTGTACCCGCATGCAAGGCATGCGCAACGCGCATTGTACACGCCATCGGATTCCCATATCGAGAGGTTCGTATGGGTATCGCCGCACTTCGGACATGCACCGCCCACGGGAATCACCATTCCTCGCAATATTCGGAAAGACTATCGTAGCGCCTGCCCAACTGGACGGAACGCTGTAGCAAGCCTTTGACCGCATAGCCGTTGCCGATAGGGATAAGGCATCGAAACGGCGTTTTGGCGCACGTATCGCCGAGATTGTACGCGACGAAGCACCCATCGTCGCACACCCTCTTGATGACACCGATTTCAACGGCCCCGAAATGGTCATCCCCACCGTTGGAGTAGATTACGAAATCGCCAGGGGCGAAATCATCCCTTCCGAAATCGAATAGCATGTAACCTCCCGCCGATAAATAAAAAAATGCTGTATATAAATTATACAACATCATAAAGAGTTTGTAAATATTTTTTTAAGGCCAGCCAACCCCGAACATCGAGAAAGGCCACGTCACATTGAAAACGGAAAGCAGCGGAGCTGGCTGGCTTTATAACGCTATTTCACGATATCGGCGAATTCGCGCTCTGAGAACCTTGCGAAATCCTCATGCACGGCACCATCGGAACCGCAACGGATGACATTCGCGTAGATTCCGTCTGGCTCGACGCTCGACACGACGATGGATGCACCATCGGCAGTGGAATATACCGAGCCGATATGGACGCGCATCGTCTGCACATGCGAATTGTCGATGAACGCCTTGCGGTCGGCAACCATACGCGCAATGCGTACCCTCGACGCTTTGCGACCGCTTTCCATCGTGATTTCATCGCCGTAGATATCGACGATTTTCTCATCGGAGCCGTTATCCAAATCGATGACGGTATCCTCGGAAATCTCGTCGTATGCATCGGCGATATCGTCGAACCTATCCTGGATTGCCTCGAACGATTCAGATTCGCCAGAATCGACTAGGTCGCCCGACGCGTAAATCTCCCAACCGAAATTGCCGTTGTCGTTGCACCAAACCGAACCGAACACATCATGCTCGGGCAGGATATCGATATCCTCGACGGTGCGCTCGGCAAGAGTGGCATGCGCAACATCGTCTATGCCAGCGTGGAACTCGTTGCCGCAATGGTTGCAGCACGCGATGACCTCGCCAGCGTCGTACCAAACAGGGGTCACGTCGCGGCTTGCGCACTTCGGACACGGCATAACGACATCGGGGACGGGGTTGAACATCGAACGGTAATCGATTCCGTCGTTCGTAGCCGCGAGCCGTGCGAGCGATTCGATGTGCTTGCTGATGTTCGACGCGATATGCTTGGGACGGTAATCCTTATGCAAAGCCACTGGGCGGAACATGCCAGAGATGACCATTCCCTCTACAATATCACCGCCCTCATCGACCTTGACCTTTTCCTCATCGGGGACGTTGTCCCATTCAAGCTCGGACATCTCGATTACGCCGTCCTCGGATACCTCTGGCTCGGCGATTGCCTCATCCGCAACCACATCATCCACGATATCCTCGACCTCATCGGCGGTGAGCAGGCGCTTGGATTCCCTGATTATGCCAGCGACCTCGCTGCGGCAGATATCCTCCATATCGGAAGCGCTTGGCGAAGATTCCAAATCCCTGGCAATGCGTTCGATTGCATTCATGCTAATAACCCCTTGTCAAATATCGGCTTATCAACCAATCTTGGGTAATTCTACACCATCGAACGAACAACCATCAACGCCAGCGGATTGCAGATGCGATACAGCCGTCGTGTACCCCGATACGAACCCTTTGAAATAGGCTATATCGTCTGGCGACATCCTGCGCATCATCTCCGCA
>Ga0310696_10003167_pt1 | contig 20817 bp, 20 predicted proteins | sample AusTroGonzalo_MG_4_FD_203885 | JGI IMG/M metagenome (GOLD analysis project Ga0310696, IMG submission 203885) | Bovine rumen microbial communities from tropical cattle in Woodstock, Queensland, Australia - Gonzalo_02 (v2) (version 2) | ecosystem: Host-associated > Mammals > Digestive system >... | reverse complement strand
CGTAGAAGACGGTGCCGGAAAGGGATTCCGGCAGGAATTCCAGGTCCGTGAAGTGCCCGGGGTAGTCGTGGGCGTACTTGTAACCGTCGGCATAGCCCAGATCCTCCATCAGCTTGGTCGGCGCGTTCCGCAGATAAAGCGGAACAGCAGCCGTCTGATCCTCCTTGGCCGCCGCAAGAGCCTTGTCTATCGCCATATAGGCGGAATTGCTCTTGGGCGAGCTGGCCAGGTAGACGGCACACTCGCTCAGCGGAATGCGCGCCTCCGGCATCCCGATCGAATGCACGATGCGGAAGGTGGCGTCCGCCAGCAGCAGGGCGTTGGGATTCGCCAGGCCGATATCCTCGGCAGCCAGGATGCAGAGCCGCCGGGCGATGAAGAGGGGATCCTCGCCCCCGTCCAGCATGCGCGCCATCCAGTACACGGCCGCATTGGGGTCGGAGCCGCGCACGCTCTTGATGAAGGCGGAAATGATGTCGTAATGCATCTCGCCGCCCTTGTCGTAGATGGCCACGTTCTCCTGCAGGCAGGTGGTGACGGTATGGTTGTCGATCACGACAGGATCCGCCTTGCCAACCTGCGAATCCACCACGATCTCCAGGATATTCAGCAACTTACGTGCGTCTCCGCCGCTGTGGCGGAACAGGGCCTCGGTCTCCCGGACCTCGATCTTGCGCTCCTTCAGGACCTCGTCCTCGCGCAGCGCGCGATCCAGCAGCTGCTGCAGGTCGGCGACCTCCAGCGACTTGAGCACGAAGACCTGGCAGCGCGAAAGCAGGGGAGTAATGACCTCGAAGGAGGGATTCTCGGTCGTGGCGCCGATCAGGACGATGGTTCCGGCCTCGACGGCCCCCAGCAGGGCGTCCTGCTGCGCCTTGTTGAAGCGATGGATCTCGTCGATGAAGAGGATAGGAGCCGCGGCGGAGGAGAAGAGCGACTTGGACTTGGCCGCGTCGATCACTTCCCGCACCTCCTTGACACCGGAGCTGACAGCCGACAGGGTATAGAACTCCCGGTCCAACGTGCCGGCGATAATCCGGGCCAGCGTGGTCTTTCCGACACCCGGAGGACCCCATAAAATGAAGGAAGACAGAGCGCCTGAATCCATCATGTTCCGCAGGATGCATCCGGGGCCGACCAAATGCTGCTGGCCGACGTATTCGGACAACTTTTTGGGCCTCATTCGCTCCGGAAGGGGCGGTAACATTTTTGTTATGGATTCAAACACTTTTGTTTTATATCCTAATATTCAAGCTTTTTGATATAGGAGCGGCGACGTTTGTTCTGAACGTAGTCAAAATCGCGGAATTGGCTTGACATCTTGGTATTCGTCTCCAGCATGGCGTTGGTTTCCGACCATTTGATGCCCGCTTCGTTGTATTTCCGGAACATATCCATGAACAGGAGCGAGTTCACACCGCTGTTCTGATACTCCGGCAGCACGCCGGTCAGCAGGAGCTCGGAACCGCCCTCCCGTTTGATGAACATCGACTTGGCGAGATGCCACCAGCCGAAGGGGAAGAGCTTGCCGCGGGACTTCTGCAGAGCCTTCACGATGGAGGGCATCGTGATGCCGAAGGCGATCAGCTCGTCCTTCTCGTTCTCCACCATCGAGACGAAGCGCAGGTCCAGGACGCTGAGGTAGAAGTCAAGGTATTTCTTGGCCATGTGGTCCGGGAGGACGGTGAAATTATACAGGTCCTTGTAGCAGGTGTTGATACAGTTGAAGATCTTCTCCCCGTAATTGTGCTCCTTGATGTATTTGCGCGTCAGGGAACGCAGGTGGACGTTTGCGCGCTGTTTGATGATCGCTTCCACGCGCGGCCAGCGTTCCGGCATGACCGTAGGCACCTGCACCACATATTCCAGCCAGTCCGCGTCCTTCTCGAAGCCCATCTCCACGAGGTAATCGTTATAATAGGGATAGTTGTAGATCAGGGGCATGGTGCTGATCTGGTCGAAACCTTCCACCAGCATGCCTTCCGGATCGAAATCCGTGAAGCCCAGCGGCCCCACGACGGATTCCATGCCGTATTTCCGGCCGAATTCGTAGACCTTGTCCATCAGGGCTTTGGCCACCTCCGGATCCTCGATGAAGTCGTACCAGCCGAAGCGGACCTCCTTGTGGTTCCACTGCTCGTTGGCCTTCCGGTTGACGATAGCCGCCACGCGGCCCACCGCTTCGCCGTCCTTGTAGGCCATATACAGCGCTGAATCGCAGAATTCCTGCGCAGCACCCTTCTTCTGGTCCAGCGTATCCATCTGGTCGAAGACGAGGGGCGGTACATAATAAGGATTATGGCGATAGAGCTTTTCCGGGAAATTGACGAACTTCCGGAGTTCGGAACGTGTCAGAACGGGTCTGATTTCAACTGACATGACGGATGGGTTTTAGTATGTTATATTACTGCGAAGATAGCATTTTCGTAGGAAAAAATCAAAGATTTGCCTATATTCGTATCCGTGCGCAAACCTATCCATATCCTGCTTCTGACGCTGCTGCTGTGCATACACACGGCTGCGCACGCCCAGCAGTGGCGCGTGGGATTGCTCCAGTCGCCCAAAGGCGTCGGCGTGACGGTCATGCTGGACGCGCGGGGGCTTCCGGAAACAAACATCTTCAGCCTGCGCACGGACTTCTACGGCTTTCTGTCCGGCCGGACGAAGCAGATCGGCGCCGCAGTATCCTATACCCACGATTATCTGCTCTTCCTGGCGGAAGGGGAGGAATACACGCTCCAACTGCACCTGGGCGCAGGAGGCACGCTCGGATACGCGTATGACTACGAAAAAGGTTTTTACAGTTCCTTTGACCGGGAACTCTCGCACAATCCCGGCGGCGTGATCGCCCTGAACTGCGACGTCGGCCTGCGCGTCGACTTCCTCCGCCGCCTGAGCCTGGACCTCAGCTTCAACCTGGAGCCCGGCATCCACCTGCGCACGGACCCCGGCACCGGCACCCTGCTGCTCAGCTTCTACAAGAACGGAATCTACCGGGGATATTACCCGCAGCTTAACCTTATGTATCGATTCTGATGATTGAACGCAAGTTGCTAATATTCACCGGATTGTTTATCCTGCTATCTTCGGCCGTTTCGGCACGGAGCTTCCTGGAGGAAAGCTTCTTCGACCGCTTCACCGTGGGAGCGGAGTGGGGCTATACGCAGACCCTTCTCCAGAGCCGCCGGTATAACTTCATCAGCGAAGAAGGGTACCGCATCTATGAGGACAGCTTCGCGTTCAAGGCCCACGCCAACGCCCAGGTGCTTGCCCACGTCGGCTACCGCCTCAGCGAGCAAACCGGCCTGGCGGTATACAGCGGCTACATGGGCATGGGGAAGGACAACCGCCTGCTGCCGCTCATGCTGCGCCTGAGTTTCTTCCCGTCCACGGATAACGAGGACGGCCTGTTCGTCTACGGCCAGGGCGGCGTGGCCTGGCATGTCCACACCACGGCCGGACGCATGGCCTGGCTGGGGTCCATCGGCGGCGGATACCGCATCCGGCTGGCCTGGAACACGAATCTGGACCTGCTGCTCGGCGTCAAGTATCTGCGCGACCACCCGTCCATTCCCAATCCGGAAGGCCCCGGAAACGTACCAGAGCACAACATCCGCATGAACAATGCAGGATATTGCGCCCTGGACGTATCGATTGCTATCAGTTTCTAGAACAACTTGTCCACCGCGGCAATGATCGCCTCTTCCGGCAGGGAAGGATCCAGCACGAGATCCGGCTCCTTCAGGATATAGCCCTTGGCCATGGAGCCGAGGACTCCGCCGCCCGTGCAGTTCAGCATGATGCACTCGTCTTTCTTGACCACGCCGTCCTTGACGGCCTGGGCGAGCGCCGCGACGGCTGCGCAGGGGGCGGGGAGCAGGTCGTAACCCTCCAGGTTGCGGAACTGCAGCAGCCAGTACATGATGTCGTCGTTGGAGCAGGTGAAGGAGTCGCCGCCGCTGGCGCGGAGCACGTCGAACATGCCGCCGGCGAGGCTGTAGGGCGGTTTCCGGTTCGCCAAGACCTTCGCCAGGATCATCTCGGCGTTGCGGCGTCCCTGCTCGGGATCCAGCGCGACCAGCTCGCGCGACTGCGCTTTCCACGAATCGTGGATCAGCGTGAAGGGGCGGTTCTGGGCCACGTACACGCGCATCTTGTTCTCGCCGAAGCGGCCGTCGGCCGCCAGGCGTTCCGCATTCTCCCAGGCCGCGATGGCGCCGGTGCCGGATCCGACCGCCTGGAAATAGGCGTCGGGGATGCGTCCCGTCTTCTCCACGCAGCTGAGCAGGGTGGTACCCATGCCGTCGCGGCGCGCCACGTTCTTGGCGCCGCCCTCCAGGAAATAACGGGGGTTCTTGGCGAGCTTCTCGCCCAGGGTGATGGCGTCGTAGTAGTCGCAGCCGTGCGGCGCGGCCACCAGCTTCACGCACTTGTTCAGCTTCTTATGGAACCAGAGGTCGTGCAGGTTGTCCGCGGGGACGCAGATGACCACCGGGATGTCGTTGTCGGAGCAGACCTGCGCGAAGGCGCGCGCGGTGTTGCCGGCCGACTGGACCACCAGCACCCGCTCCTCCTTCTTGTCCATGCGGGCGCAGACGCTGAAGGCCTCCGTCTCCTTGAAGGAGCAGGTCTCCATCTTGGCCCCGATCTTGGGGTTCCAGCCCGAAAAGGTGATGTACAGATTGTCCAGGCCCAGGTATCTGGCCAGTCCTTTCGACTTGTAGGTCACCGGTGCGCAGGAGTGCTTGAGGGTACGCTTGATCGGCATCCATTCCGCGTAGCGGTACAGGCCCTTGAGGTCTGCGCGGGGCGTGAACTTCTGCTGCGCGTAGACGGCACGCACCAGCGAAGGGGCGCCGCCCTGCGGGTCGGAAAGGTCCCAGCCACGGTCGTCGAACACACGGCCCGTGGCCACGTTCATCAATTGATACTGGGTAGCTTGGAATTTCATATACAGTTTTTTTATAGTTTCACGAAGAGCCAGCCGTAGTAGCCGAAGAAGAGCAGGAGCATCAGGATGGCCTCCCAGCGGTCGATCTGGTCACGCTTGCCCGTGTAGGTCCACAGCCAGACCAGGACGGCGCTCAGCAGGAGGACGCCCAGGTCGACCCAGGTCAGGGCGAAGGTCGAGATCGGAAGGACCAGGGAAGAGGTGCCGAGGATCAGCAGGATATTGAAGACGTTGGATCCCAGGACGTTGCCCAGGGCCAGCTGGTCTTTCTTCTTGGCCGCCGCCACGATGCAGGTCGCAAGCTCCGGAAAGGAGGTGCCGCCCGCGAGCAGGGTGATGGCGATGAATTTGTCGGACACGCCCATGGCGCGGGCGATGGCCGTCGCGTTGTTCACGAAAAGCTGGCCGCCGAAGACCAGGCCGGCCAGGCCGGCCAGCACCAGGACCATGGCCATTCCCAGGGTCTTGACCTTCTCCTCGACCGCTTCGTCGGCACCCTTGTCCGACTTGAAGCAGTACACCATGTACGCCACGAACACGAGCAGGAACGCCACGCCTTCCCAGAAGGAGATCTTCTGGCCCGTCAGGGAGAAGGCGGCGAACAGGAAGGTCACCAGCAGGGCGATCGGGATGTCGCGCCGGCTGTTGGAACGGGTCACGGCCACCGGCGCGATGACGGCCGTCAGGCCCAGGATGAGCAGGGTGTTGAACACATTGGAGCCCACCACGTTACCTACCGAGATGTCGGCGTTGCCCTGCAGGGCGCCCGTCAGACTCACGACGAGTTCCGGGCAACTGGTGCCGAAGCCCACGATCGTGAGGCCGATCACGAATTCACTGATACCTGCCTTGCGGGCGATGGCGGACGCTCCGTCCACCAGCCAGTCCGCGCCGAAGACGATCAGCGCGAGCCCCACCAGCAGCAATAGGATGTTCAGGATCATTCTTCCGTCTCCTTATCTTTCCGGTCCAGGCGGCACACGTTCTCCACATGGAAGGTGTGGGGGAACATGTCCACCGGCTGGACGGCCGTAATTGCATAATCTTCGCTCATCATTTCCATGTCGCGCGCCTGCGTGGCCGGATTGCAGCTCACGTAGACGATGCGCTCCGGGGCGGCCTGCAGGATGGTTTTCACCACGTCGGGGTGCATGCCCGCGCGCGGCGGGTCCACGATGATCACGTCCGGACGGCCGTGCTTCGCGACGAAGTCCGCCGTCAGGATGTCCTTCATGTCGCCGGCGTAGAACTCGCAGTTCGTGATGCCGTTGCCCTCCGCATTGATTTTCGCGTCCTCGATGGCCTCCGGCACGTATTCGATACCGATCACGCGCTTCGCGCCGCGCGAGACGAACTGGGCGATGGTGCCCGTGCCCGTATAGAGGTCGTACACCATCTCGTCGCCCGTCAGGGCCGCGAACTCGCGCGCCACCGTGTAGAGCTTGTGCGCCTGGCCCGTGTTGGTCTGGTAGAAGGACTTCGGGCCGATCTTGAAGCGCAGCCCCTCCATCTCTTCATAGATGGCCGGTTCGCCGCTGTGCAGGATGCAGGTCTGGTCGCCGATGGTGTCGTTCTTCTTGCCGTTGATGACGTAGTAGAGCGAGCTGATCTGCGGGAATTCCTTCGCCACGGCGTCCAGCAGGGGAGCGCGCAGCGGGAAATCCTCGCCGAAGCAGACGATGACCATCACCGCGCCGGCGTCCGTCGTGCGGACGAACATGTTGCGCAGCTGACCGCGGTTCTCGCGGATATCGTAGAAGGAGATGCCGTTGTCCAGGCAGAACTTCTTGATGAACAGGCGGATATCGTTGGTCGGCTCGGGCTGCAGGTGGCAGCGGTCGATGTCCAGCACCTTGTCGAAGTATTTCCCGACGTGGAAGCCCAGGCCGGGGCCGGCCGGCACGCCGGAGGCGATCTCCTCCGAGGTCATCCAGCGCTTGTTGGACGCGGAGAATTCAAGTTTGTTGCGGTAGTAGCGGGTCTTGTCGGAGCCCAGGATGGGGCGGAACTCCGGCACCTCCAGGTGGCCGATGCGGGTCAGCTGGTCATAGACCTGGCGCTGCTTCGCGGCCAGCTGGATTTCGTAGGGGAGGGGCTGCCAGCGGCATCCGCCGCAGACCGTGAAGTGCTCGCAGAACGGCTCCAGGCGCTGCTCCGAGGGCTTCACCAGCTTGATGATCGTACCCTCCAGCCAGGCCTTCTTCTTGCGGACCACGCGCACGTTCACCACGTCGCCCGGCACGGCGAAGCCCACGAACACCACCTGCCCCTCGGGCGTATGGGCAATCGCCTTGCCCTCCGCCGCCACCGACTCGATGACGAGGTTCTCCAGAACCATATCCAGCTTGCTGTGTCGCGACATAAAATCGTAGGATCAAATATCTAACAAATATAGCAATTATTCTTTTAATCCCGTTTTTGTTATCTTTGCAAGGTATGTCCATCTTCTACAAGCAGACCGATCCTGACGCTCCGCTGCAGGTAAACAGCCCGGAGGCGCTCGTCGCGACCATCAAGGCCTGCGGCATCATTCCCTTCTTCGAAAATGCCCTCCCGGGCTATTCCATAGAGGAAATGACGCCCCGGGAATACTGGTTTGACGGGGAAGAGGAGACGCTCGGGCCCTGGGACTGGAAGATCGACGCCGTGCAGACGGGGGAGATCGCCTACGGCAAGTTCCTCTGCGGCGGCAAGGCCGCCTTCGCCACGGCGGACTGCTACCGGGATCTGCTGAACTGGCGCCGCGCCCAGCCGAAATACGCCCTCCGCGAGGGCGACCGGCAGGCCTACGGGGCCATCTGTGAAGCGGGGAGTCTCACGACACGCGAGTTGCGCCGCATCTGCGGTCTGAAAAAGGCCCAGATGGATGCCATCGCCACCCGGCTGGAGCAGCAGACCCGCCTGGTCATCGGCGACTTCGAGCGCGTCTACAAAGGGCAGTTCCTCGAATACAGCGGCTGGCAGCTTGCCTCGCTCTGCCGCCCGGAAGACCTCTTCGAATACGACCTGGACACCCCCTTCCGCACTCCCGCGGAATCCTACGACCGTCTAGCCGCCCGCATCCGCCAAACCGCTCCGGACGCCACTGACAGCCAGATCAAACAACTTTTGCAATAGAACTGCGGCAGCCGGCGGGCGAGGGGTGCGGGGGCCTGCGCACGTTGGCCTGTGCTGTCGAGGGCTGTGCGTGGGGTGCGCCGGGTCGGCTGCCGCGGGCCTTCGTAGCCGGAAAAAGCGGCCGGGTGGGGTCGGACAAGCATTTTGTTGCTTGGACGGCACCAGCCCGGCCGATTCCGGCGGAGAAGGCTGATTTAGCGGACGCGAAGCTTCTGGCCGAGCTGCAGGAGGGTATCCTCCGAAATGCCGTTCAGATAACAGAGATCCTGAACCGATGTCCCGTACTTGCGGGCCAGGGCGGACAGCGTGTCACCGGAAACGATGGTGTGATACACCGCCGAGCCGTCTGCGGGCGGGGGAGGCGCCGTCGTAGTGCCGGAAGAAGAGCCGGAACGCTTCTTTGAAAGATTCTTGATGGGGAGGAGCTGTTCGTGGCCGGGCTCGATGGTCATATAAGCCGCCCGGATATCCTGAGGCTCGATCTTGATCTCCCGGTTCACCGGCCGGTTCTCGTCCGACAGACGATGCGAGAACAGCCAGTCGTAGGCCTGCTTCAGCAGAAAAACCCGCGCCAGGATCGAATGGTCGCACCCTGTCAGCCAGTTGAACTGCAGCCGCCCGGACACCCCGGCCTTGGCCATCTTCTCCACGATGGAAGAAGAATACGAAAGCGCCGTGACCGTATCGCTCGTACCGTGCAGGATCCAGAGCGGCACCTCGCCCAGCGGCTCCACCTCGCCGTTATAGCCCCCGCACATCGCGATGGCGGCCGCCACGCGGTCCGGATAGGCGGCGGCGAACTTGAACGTGCCCCAGCCGCCCATGCTGATGCCGAAGCAGTACAGCCGGTCGGGATCGTGGCGGTAGCGGCTCATCACCCAGTTGACCACATGCATCAGGCGCTCTGCGTTCCAGCCGCCCGTCGTATTGCACTGCGGACAGATCACCAGCGCGTCGATCTGCCGGCCGCGCCGCAGCGCGTCGATGCAGCCGTACTTCGTGATCGTATTCAGATTGCTCCCCGCCAGGCTCTTGCCATGCAGGCAGAGCAGGATGGGAAGGGGAGTCTCGGAAGTCTCATAGGAGTCCGGCACATAAAGCAGGAAATTATAGCCGTTTTTGACCGAATCCCGGTACGCATACAGATTATCCGCCTGCAGGCGGGAAGCCGCAAGAATCGACAGGAAAAAGGCCAATATGAGCGAAATCCTCTTCACTTTAGCGGACGCGAAGCTTCTTGCCGAGCTGCAGGGTGGCGTTCTCGGATATGCCGTTCAGATAACAAAGGTTCTTGACCGTCGTCCCGTACTTGCGGGCCAGGGCGTAGAGCGTGTCGCCGGAGACGATGGTATGATACGTCGCCGAACCGTCGGCGGGCGGGGGAGGCGCCGTCGCCGTGCTGCCGGAAGAGGAGCCGGAACTCTTCTTCGGAGGCTCCGCCGTACTCTCCTTGAGGATGGGGATCCGCACCGTCGAAGGCGTCACGGCATGCCAGGAACCGCCTTCCGCCAGCACCAGCCGCTCGTTCGCCTCCGGCACGGACAGGCCGCCGAGCGAATCGACCACCGCCCAGGTGCCGTCCGCGAACAGGATCACGCGGCGGTCGGCAGGGGAGAGGGAAAGCGTGTCCGGGACGGCCACCGTATGTGTCAGCATCGCCACGAGGGAGGCCACGGCCGCGGAATCCGCCTGCCCGTCCGGCACGAAGTCCGGCAGGATGCGGCGCGCGCCCAGGAAGCGCTCCTTGTAATAGGTCTCCTTCAGGTTGGAGATGATCACGCCCGTGCGGGCAGCATGGATGAAGTTGAAATTGGTCCCGGTACTGTCCAGCCCGATAAAGATCGCGGCGTGGCCCATCTTGCGCTTGTTGGGACGGGACGCGAAAATCAGGATATCGCCCTTCTGCAGATCGGACAGATTGCCGATCAGCTCGCGGCCGTCGCCCGCCTGCGCGGGAACCGTGCGGCCCAGCTCATAACCGAACTTCTTGAATATGAACTTCGTAAACCCGGTACAGTCGAATACCTTGGGCCCGTTCCCACCATGCCGGTAGGGGGTACCAAGCCAGTTGCGGGCCTCATCGATGATGCGGTCCGCCAGCACGGAAGCCTCTACGCTGACGCTGTCAGCGGAAGAGGACCCACTCGTGGAGGGCTTTTGCGCCCGAGCCGTAAATCCCAGGCATAGGAGGCAACCAATCCAGATGATTGCGAATCTGTGGTTCAGCATATTCTACATTGAAAATGTCCACGCAATTACCCGCGATGTCGCGGGCCTGCGAAGTCGTGAAAATATATTTCCCGTCGCGGGAAATGTCCAGACCGACGGGGAATGAGTCTGCAGGAATCGTGCCGAGGAGCTTCATCTCCCGGCCGTCCACGATGGCCAGGCAGCTGCTGAAATTGCAGGCTGCGAAAATATAATGGCCGTTGGGGGAGGCCTCAATCGTGCGCGCCCCCGCGGGAACCTTGCACGACAGCCAGTTCTTGACGGTCACGGTCTTCACCTTGTCGCCGTCCAGCACGCCGATCTGATCGATAAAATCCTGCAATTCAATGCGTTGGATATATCCTGCATTATTGATGCTCCCATAGAGGTAGCCGTTCTTGATGATGAGGTGGCGCAGGTTGGGCTTCACGCCCATGGCACGGCCCAGGTAGCGGTTGGTCGTCAGATCGATGACGGCGATGCCGCCACCGCCGCCCATGCAGCCTACGAACAGATAGTGGTTGTCCGGCGTGAACACCGTCCCGCGCAGGCAGTAACCGCTGTTGACATCGCGGTCCACCGGCACCGTGAGGCTGAAATTGAGCTTCAGCTGATAATCCACGACCAGGCACGCAAGATAGTGCCAGTCAGCGGGTTCCTCGCTGGAAATGTCCAGCAGGCCCACGGTATTGTTGCCCCAGTGCGTCACCACGAGGCGGGTGCCGTCGGGGGAGGTGGCCACCATCTTGGGCAGGGGACCGGTCTCGAACATGCGGATGATCTCGTCCTTCTCCGTATCGATCACCGCCATCGCGGACGGTTCCTGGGCGTTGATATCGAAATGGCGGCGGTAATACGGCACCCAGAGGTAGCGTCCGCCGTGCGAGAAGGTGCTCTCGACGGGTTTTCCCTTGAACGTATCCGGATGATCATATTGATGACCGTACGAAAAAAGGCCGCTGGAAGGCGCCCAGAGGTCTTTATCTTCCTCCGTGAAGCTATGCTGGATGACCTTGATCTTCTCGTTCGTCGTGAAGTCGTAGACGACGGTTTTCATGCCCTCGAGCGAGTTCACGTAGTATTTCTTGCCGGACGGATGGATATTGACGGATTTGGGCGAATGGATGTCCTTGTCCAGCGTCTGCGTCTCCGCCAGGGAGAACTGCTGCTTGCGCGTCAGGAACGTGACCTTGATCCCTTCGCCGGTCCAACTTGTACCGAAATCCGGATGCACCACGGGCGGCTGCGCAGAGGCGGCCGTCGCGGCCAGCAACAGCAGGGGAACCAGGTAAACCTTCACACTACTTAACATAATATAAATTGTGTAACAAAAAGGGGGAAACGGGTCATAAGGCCCGCTTCGCGTCCACAGGACCGGCGTAGATGCCGATGAAAATCTTGCGGAGCTCCGCCTGGTCGAGACGACGCTCCAGTTTTCCAAGCTTATGCGCCATATACTTCACGAAATCCGCCAATTCCTGCGCATCGTACTTGCCGGCGTCCAGGAATTCGGATTTGCCGTACAGCAGGTCGTGCGCCATGTAATTCGTCTTCCAGAGCCGGTATCCTGCGATGATGCGGCGGTCCACCGCGTGACGGATCTCCTGATAACGGTCGTTCTTCTCGCACTTGGATGCCTCGTGGATCTCCTCCGCCGTCAGCGGCGAGCCGATTTCCAGGTGGATGTGCCCTTTCTGCTGCCGGATGCCGGTCATGATGCTGTGCAGGTCTTCCTTCGGTTTCTTCTTGTACGGACCTTCCCGGCGCAGGAGCACTTCCCGGGCCTTGCGGGAGTCGCAGGACTCGTATTCGTAGGAAATACTCATCGGAACGATATTCAACTCGGCGAAATTCTCCTCGAAAGTACCCGTTCCGCTCATGTCAAACATCTTCAAAAGACCCTGCTCAGTGGTGTCCAGGCCATTTTTAGTGCGTCCTTCCCGCTGTGCGATCCAGATGGACGCGCGGCCGGAAACGATGCTCTCCCGGATGTACTGCGACAGCAGCTGGGAGCTCAGGTACAGCTGGCGGGCGCCGATGCCGCGGATCACCTTGATCATGCGGTTCGAGCGCATCATATCCTCTATTAACTGACTGGTAATCAGGTTGGAACCGACACAGATTTCCGTATAAGGCAGGCCGTTCGCATGCATGACATGCTGGATCAGCGCGGGATCCAGCACGATGTCGCGATGGTTGGACACGGCCAGGAAACGGCCCTTGATCCCCCGCAGGTTCTCCACGCCGCTGCAGGTGAAGCCCGTCGAGGTCTTCGCAAGCACAGCGTCGATGACGCCGATCATCACCTCGTCCTGGAACTGGTCGATGCTGCCGATCCCGCGCAGCATGCGGCTGAGCGTGGACGCCGGCAGGTCGGAGAAAAGATACTTGGAGATCACGGGCATCATCGGATGCCGTGAAATGCGACCCAACGCCTCTACGGCTTCGTCATCGGTATAGGGGCGAATATCGCCAAAATCAGCATTATTAATCATTGCGGGCCAAAGTTACACAATCAGCGGCGGAAAAGCAAAGAAGAATCGCCGTAACTGAGGAATCTGAAGTCGTGGGCAAGCGCGTAATCGTAAATGGTATGCCAGTCTCCCCCCACGAAAGCGGAAATCAGCAGCAGCAGGGTGCTCTGCGGCTGATGGAAATTGGTCACCATCGCATCCACCGCCCGGAAGCGGAATCCGGGCACGATGATGATGCGCGTCCCCACCTTCAGCTCCTGCAAGTGATTGTCGTCCAGGTACTTGATAATAGCGTCCAGTGCCTCCTCCAGCGAGGCGCCGTATTCGCGGGTATACGGGGCCCACTGGTCCACGTCGACCGGCCTTCCCTGCTCCAGGCAACTGATTCCCACATAATAGAGGGACTCCAGCGTGCGGACGGAGGTCGTTCCGACGGCAACGACCGGCCGTTTCGCGTCCCGCAGGCGGCAAAGCAGCTCGCGGCTGACAACGAAGGGCTCGCGGTGCATCGGATGCTCCGACACGAGCGAGCTCTTGACGGGCAAAAACGTCCCGGCACCCACGTGCAGGCAGACATTTTCGATATCGATTCCCTTTGCGGCGATGTCGTCCAGCACGCGCTGCGTGAAATGGAGACCGGCCGTCGGTGCGGCCACGGAGCCGCGTATGTGCGCGTAGAGCGTCTGATAGCGCTCCAGGTCGATCGCCTCCGTGTCACGGTTCAGGTACGGAGGGATAGGAACGCGTCCGCAGCGTTCCAGGACGACGGAGAACGGGGCTCTGCCCTGCCAGCGGAACTCGACCACACCCGTCTGGCCGTCGCGTCCGATCAGACGCGCCGTCAGCGCCAGGTCGTCCCAGTCCGGGGAATCCACGTCCAGGGTCAGAAATTCATCCGTTTTCAGGCGTTTGGAGTTGCCGATCACACATTTCCAGCGGCAGCACTCCGTCGCGGCGAATATGGTGTTGTATTCCGCCGGCGTATCGGGTTCCAGGCAGAATATTTCGATATGTGCGCCGGTAGGACGGCGAAAAAACAGGCGCGCAGGGACCACTTTCGTGTCGTTGAAGACCATTAAGGCTCCTGCAGGGAGCTCTTCCGCCAGGTGACGGAATACGCGTTCATCTACATGGCCGTCACGATAGACCAGCAATTTCGACGCATCTCGCTCGGGGAGGGGATATTTGGCGATCCTTTCGTCCGGGAGCGGGTATGAATAATCTTCTATATGAAGCTCAGGAATCATGGTGCAAAGTTAATGCATTTTACCGTCGAAGACAAGCCGGAAATTGTTAACATTTGTAAATTTCCGGTTAAAAATTGGAGAGTTTACAAATGTTTTATCAACAATGTCGCCCAGTTGTGAATAACAGGCATAAGATTAAATTATTGGCGAAATTATTACTATATAATGCGCTGAAAATCAGTTAATAAATAGCTATCATATGATGTAAACAACGATGTTTATATCTCCCCTTCTCCCCTATTTCCGGGTATCTGGAGGGAAATATACAGTGTGATTGATAACTAATTGACATAGTATCAAAAGATAGTATTAAGTCTTATGAATTATTGCTTAAATAGGGTTTTCTACATTCTGTCAACAATCCGTCAACTGTTGCCATTTGTAACTCTTGACAATCTCCTCCGAATGTGTTACTTTTGTAAACAAATCGTATAGAAAAATGAACACTCGTCTGCAACAGTTTTTGAACGCCGAAAATATCAGCCAGGCTCAGTTCGCCGAGACGATCGGCGTCGCGAGAGCCAGTGTCTCCCATATTCTGGCAGGAAGGAACAAACCGGGCTTCGATTTTCTCGAAAGTATGATACGCCACTACCCTAGCCTGAATCTGGAATGGCTTCTCACGGGTCAGGGAAGGATGTATAACAATGCAAAATCTGCCTCCGGCGCAGCTGCAGACACGATTTCTCCCCTGCCGTCCGAGGCCGGACCTGATCTCTTTTCCGAGACCGAATACCGGCAGGAAAGGCCCGTTCAACCCCCTATTCCGCAGCAAAATACATTAATCAATAGATTAGATAGTATTAACCAACAAGTTAATAATGAACGACATATAGCAAAGATAATGATTTTCTACTCGAATGGAACTTTCCAGGAAATAGAATAATTGTTATCTTTGTCATATGGGATTGTACAGCATACTCGTCCGGCCTTTCGTCCGCAAAGCGGACATCGAGAAAGCCTCCAAGTTCGCCCTCCGGTACTTCGAACTCAATGAGAAGATTCCGGGCGGCCGCCTGATCAGCCGCTGGATCCACAATAACCGCCCCACCGGCCTGCAGCGCGAAGTGTTCGGGCTCGATTTCTACAATCCCATCGGCCTGAGCGCCGGCCTGGATCTCTATGGCGAGCTCTACAATGACCTGAATAACCTGGGCTTCAGCTTCGTGGAGATCGGCCCCATGAACGCGGACGGGATCCGCCGGGCGATCCGGCGCATCCAGCAGGACCCGCAGAACGACATCCTGGCCGCCTGCATCAACGAAGACTTCCTGACCGCCTTCACCCTCGCCTACGACTTCTGCGATTTCTTCGTCATCGACCTGAGCGCCAACCCGTCCACCGACGTCCTCGATCCCCTGCTGGACGCCCGCCTCGCGGAAGATGTCTACAAGCCCATCATCGTCAAGCTTCCGAAGACGCTGCCGCCCTCGGAAACCGAGGACATGCTGGATTACGCCCAGATGAACCGCATAGACGGCATCGAGGTCCGGACGCTCGAGCAGATCCGCCACATCGCCGCCTACACCTCCGGGCGCATGCCCATCATCGCCGATATCGTCATCGATACGCCCGAACAGGCCGCCGAGGCGTTGGAGGCGGGAGCGTCCCTGGTCGAAGTCCGGGACGGACTGGTCAGGCAGGGTCCCCGTTTTGTCAGCAAAATCCAAAAACATCTCCTAAACCTGGTCAAAAATGAACGAAGCAATCCAAGAGAAGATAGCCCGGCTTCTGAAGAATAGCGGCAAGACGCTCAGCGCCGCCGAGTCCTGCACGGGCGGACAGATTTCCCACCTGATCACCACCGTTTCCGGTTCCTCCTCCTATTATCTGGGATCCGTGACTTCTTATGCCGTCTCCGTCAAGGAGAACGTGCTCGGCGTGCCGCACAAGGCCGTCGTCGAAAAAGGGCTCGTCAGCAGCGAGGTCGCTTCCGCCATGGCGGAGGGTGTCCGGCGCCTGACCGGCAGCACCTACGCCGTCGCCACGACCGGCCTGGCGGAAGGAGCCGACGATTTCGGCAATCCCGAGGGCACCGTCTGGATCGGAGCCACCGGTCCGGCCGGCACCGTCACCCGGAAATACCACTGCGACCTGGGCAGAAAAGCCAACATCCGCCGTTTCGCGAACGTTGCGCTCCATTTTCTGGCTTCTTATATCGAGAAAGATTCAAACAAGTAAGAATCAATAGGTAAAACAAAATTGTTATTATCTATAACATTTTTGTTAATGCCCATTTTCCCTTGTTTTTGGGCCCTTATTCGATCAAGGTCCCCCACTCCTCCGTCTTGGCATCCAGGTCCCGCTTGCACTCCAGGTACTCGCGGGTCAGGTCCATGATATCGTCCTTCTCCGTCGGTGCGGCGAGGGTGTTTTCGATCTCCTTCATCCGGGTTTCGAGCTTGCCGATCTCGCACTCGAGCCAGGAGATGCGGTTCTTTTTCTTGCGGTCCATGCGGGACTCCTGCCGGCGATCTTCGTAGGCCGCCTTCTTCTGCAGGTCCTCCTGCTTCGGCGCTGCCTGCGTCTCCGACTTGCGCTCCAGTTCCTGCAGGGTCTCCAGCTTGCGCTTCGCGAGGAAGTCGGACACCGTGCCCAGATGCTCCCGGACCTGCCCGTCGCGGAACTCGTACATCTTGTCCACCAGCCCGTCCAGGAAGTCGCGGTCGTGCGAGACGACGATCAGCGTGCCGTCGTAGGCCTTGAGCGCCTGCTTCAGGATATCCTTCGACTTGATGTCCATGTGGTTGGTCGGTTCGTCGAGGGCCAGCAGGTTGTAGCTCTGGAGCATCAGCTTCGCCATACCCAGGCGGGCGCGCTCGCCGCCGGACAGCACCGACACGCGCTTGTCGATGTCCTCGCCGCGGAAAAGGAACTGCGCCAGCAGGTCGCGGAGCTTGCTGCGTATGTCCCCCACCGCGATGCGATCGAGCGTGGAGAAGACAGTCTCGTTCTTGTCGAGGATATCCTCCTGGTTCTGGGCGTAGTAGCCCAGCTGGACATTGTGTCCCAGCCGGGCTTCGCCGCTGATCGGCTGCAGTTCTCCGGCGATCACGCGCATCAGCGTCGTCTTGCCCTCGCCGTTGCGCCCGATCAGGGCGACCTTCTCTCCCCGCTTGATCTCCACGTCCGCGTGGCGGAAGACGACCTTCTGGGGATATCCGACCGTCAGGTCCGTCCCCTTGAAGACGACGTCGCCCGCGCGCGGGGCAGGCGGGAATTTCACCGTCAGGCGCGCGTTGTCTGTCTCGTCGATCTCGATGCGGTCCAGCTTCTCCAGCGCCTTGATGCGGGACTGGACCTGGTTGGATTTCGTGGGCTTGTAGCGGAAGGTGTTGATGAACTCCTCCGTCTTCTGGATCATCCGCTGCTGGTTCTCGTAGGCGGCCACCTGCTGCTGCAGGCGCTCCGCGCGGAGCTCCAGGTATTTGGTATACGGGACTTTATAGTCATGGATGTGGCCCAACATCACCTCCACGGTACGGTTCGTGACCGTGTCCAGGAAGCGCCGGTCGTGGCTGACGAGCAGCAGGGCGCAGCGGCGCGCCTTGAGGTAATCCTCCAGCCATTCGATGGACTCGATGTCCAGGTGGTTGGTCGGCTCGTCGAGCAGCAGCACGTCCGGCTGCTGAAGCAGGATCTTCGCCAGCTCGATGCGCATGTTCCAGCCCTGGGAGAAGGTCTCCGTCAGGCGGCCCAGCTCGTCGTCCAGGAAGCCGAGGCCCAGCAGGGTCCGGCGCGCCTGGACCTCCGGCGGCTCGCTGTGGCTCATCTCCAGCCGGTCGTTCAAGCTGGTAAGGTGCTCGATCAGTTCTGCGTAAGCATCTGATTCATAATCAGTTCGAGTTTCCAACTCATGTGTTACTGAAGCTATCTCGCGCTCGATTTCCGCCGTGCCGGCGAAGGCGGTCATCGTCTCTTCCAGGACGCTGCGGCCCCGGTGGTGCTCCATGATCTGGGGCAGGTAGCCGACCGTCAGGTCGCGCGGCCGGTCGATGCGGCCGGAAGTCGGATTCTGCTGGCCGCAGATCAGTTTCAGGATGGTGGACTTCCCCGCCCCGTTCTTTCCCACGAGGCCGATCTTGTCGGTCTCGCTCACATGGAAATTGATCTTGTCCAGCAGGACAAAACCTCCATACGCAACTGTCACATCCTCAATCGATATCATACAAAGATCAGTTCTTCAAAGTATTCAGGTCGGTGGAAGTCGGGCTTCGGGGTGTCGATGGGCGCCCAGCTGAGGTAATGCGGGACCGGCAGGCGGTCGCCGCACTTATAGAAATTGCCCCGGCCCCGCAGGCCCGCAAAGCTTTCCAGGTCAAAAGTGGATGCCGGAATGTCGAGCGCCAGCTCCCAGGCAGTCGGCTCCTCCCGCAGCCCGAAGGGCGCGGTCCCGAGCGAGGGGCGGCGCTGGATGCCCGCATAGGCCGTTTCCGGCAGGAATTCCCGGTCGTGACGGTCCGCGCCGCGGCGCAGATACAGCTTGCCCGTGCAGGTGCATTCCAGGTTGTAATAGACCCCGTCTTCGCGCGGCGCGAAGAAAAACTCCACGCACGAATCCTCCCATGCGGGTTCGCGGTCAGCCGCGCAGACCGCCCGCACGGCCTGCTCCCGCACATGGAAATGCAGGTGCAGCGCATCCCCGGAATGGAAGATGTCGAACGACACCTCCGGGCAGTACGGGAAGGCCTCCGGCCAGTTCAGGCAGGCTATTCGCCCGCTTCGGGGCTCTCGGGTGACTTGGAACATAACAGGATGGACAATTCGTACAGGAAATACAGTGGGAAAGCCAGCACGAACATGGAGAACGGGTCGGCCGGCGTGATCAGGGCGGCCAGCACCAGCACGATGACGACCGCGTAGCGGCGGCCCTTGCGCAGCGTCCCGCGCCCCAGCACGCCCAGGCGGTTCAGCACCAGCACCACGGACGGGAATTCGAAGGAGATGCCGATCAGCAGCACCATCGAGAAGAACATCGACATATAGGAGCCGATCGTGATGGTGTTGGAAACCGTGTCGCTGACCGTATAGTTCATGAAAAACTGCAGGCAGACCGGCAGGACAATGAAATAGCCGACCGCCACGCCCAGGTAGAACAGCCCCGTGGACAGCGAGAACGCCGTCCGGACGGGCCGCTTCTCCCCCGCGTACAGCGCGGGTTCCAGGAACTTCCACAGCTCCCAGACGACGTACGGGAACGCCAGCACCACACCCACGGCGAACGCCGCCTTGAGGTGCACGAAGAACTGTGCGCTCACCTCCACGTTGATCAGCTGCATCGAGAAATCCCAGCCCAGCAGGCGGTAGATGCAGAAATCCGGGCGCGACGGCGCAAGGACGATGCCGTCGAACAGGACAGTCTTGAATGCGAAGCCCAGGACGGAGCAGAGGCAGACGGCACCCAGCGAGCGGAACAGCGTCCCCCGCAGAACGTCGAGATGGTCCCAGAAGGACATCTCCCGGTCAGTGCCCGCCCCAGCCACCTATTCGGCCTTGGGCGTTTCGTCGGACTTGGGGGCCGCTTTGGAGGTGTCGGTCTGGTTGACCTGCTCGTCAACCTCGTTCATACCTTCCTTGAAACTCTTCACGCCCTTGCCCACGCCCTTCATCAGCTCGGGGATCTTCTTGCCGCCGAAAATCAGGACGAAGACCAGGATGATGAGGATGAGCTCCCAGGTACCGATAAACAAAGGATATACTAACATAAGCCACAAGGGTTAATTCATGGTTTGGAGCGAGGCCTCCAGGGCCTCGATGCGCGCCATCGCGTCCGCCTCCTTCTTGCGCTCGCCGGCGATCACGGCCTCGGGCGCGTGCGCGACGAACTTCTCGTTGGACAGCTTCGCGCGGACGCCCGCGAGGAACTTGCGCTGGTGCTCAAGTTCGGCCAGCAGTTTGGCCTTCTCCTCGTCCGCGTTGACGAATCCCGCCAGCGGAATGCTCATCTTGATGGTGCCCACGAGGAAGGACACGGCGGCGCCTTCCGCGGCGCCGGCCTGGATCATGCCCACGTTGGCCGCCTTCTTCACGACGGGCAGCAGCTCGTCGGAGAACTCGCCGTTGATGAAGAGGTCGAGCGTCTCCTTCGGGGCGATCTGCTTCTGCGCGCGGACGGCGCGGATGGAGATGATGGCTTCCCGGGCCTGCTCGAAGCGGGACAGGAAGTCGCCGTCGGACGGACCGGCCGCCGGCGTGCGCTCGAACATGATGGTCTCCCCTTCCCGGCGCGGCTCCATGGCCTGCCAGAGCTCCTCGGTGATGAAGGGCATCACCGGGTGGATGAGCTTGATGAGCTTCTCGAAGAAGAGCACCGCGGCCTCGTAGGTCCGACCGTCGACGGCCTTGCCGTACTCCGGCTTCACCAGCTCCAGGAACCAGCTGCAGTAGTCGTCCCAGAAGAGCTTGTAGATGGCCATCAGGGCATCGTTGATGCGGAATTTCGAATAATGGTCCTCGACCGTCTCGATGGTCCTGGAAAGCAGGCAGTCGAACCATTTCACGGCCACGCGGGCAGCTTCCGGCTGCTCGGCGCCCTTGTCCACGTTCCAGCTGCTCACCAGGCGCCAGGCGTTCCAGATCTTGGCGCAGAAATTACGTCCCTGCTCCACCTGCGACTCGTCGTAGAGGATGTCATTGCCTGCGGATGCGCAGAGCAGCATGCCGAGCCGGACGGCGTCGGCGCCATATTTCGCGATGAGGTCCAGCGGGTTGGGGCTGTTGCCCAGGGTCTTGGACATCTTGCGGCCGATCTTGTCGCGCACGATGCCCGTGAAGTACACGTTGCGGAACGGCACGTCGTGCATGAACTCGTCGCCGGCCA
>Ga0310696_10003166_pt1 | contig 20819 bp, 17 predicted proteins | sample AusTroGonzalo_MG_4_FD_203885 | JGI IMG/M metagenome (GOLD analysis project Ga0310696, IMG submission 203885) | Bovine rumen microbial communities from tropical cattle in Woodstock, Queensland, Australia - Gonzalo_02 (v2) (version 2) | ecosystem: Host-associated > Mammals > Digestive system >... | reverse complement strand
TATGGGCCCCAAAGTGACAATAATGTATGTCTGGCCAAAATAGGCACTAAGAATGAAGTTGGTGTAAATAGTGTAAACTGGGATAATGTCAGAAAAATTGATGTTTTAGTTCCAAAACAACACTTTGCACAATTAAATTCTGTATTTTTGCTTTTTATGAGTGAACTACTTTTCGCATAAATAATACTATCATGAATAAACTTAGATTTCTTTTCATCACGCTGCTGCTGTGCGTTAACAGCTTCATTTACGCTCAGAAGGATCTCTCTCTTGAGAAGGTTACCATTCTTAGCCGCCATAGCGTCCGCGCACCTTTGGAGCAATACGTCCTAACCATGAACGAGATGACTGGATGCGGGTACCAATGGATAAATTGGTCGGTACCAGGCAGCTATCTCACGTTGAGAGGCGGTGCCTTGGAGACTTTGTTCGGTGAATATTGTCGCTTGTGGTTGGACAACGAGCATTTTGTGTTAGACAGTGCCGACATCTATTTCGGCGCCAGTTCAAAGCAACGTACCATAGCTACAGCAAGGGCTTTCGCTGCGGGCTTGATGCCCCTCACAACCATACCGATTGATTACAAAGTGGATGAGAAAGGTCGGGTCGGCTTTTTAGACCCAGACTATCTTCCGCTGCTTAACTGCAACGGCACTCCTGACTTTGATAGTGTGGCTTTTAAAGCGGAGGCTTATCGCGAACTGGGCGACCTGCAAGCCCCTTCTTATACCTTCTTGGAGAAAATGCTGAGGATGAAACGCTCAGAATATGCCCGCAAACGCGGCAATGCGCATTTCGACAACCATGTGGGCGTTAACCTCAATTTCTATGACAAGAACGACAAGCCTTTGGAACCCACGATGCAAGGTGGCTTGAAGGATGCCAATATGGCCAGCGACGCTTTTATCCTCCAGTACTACGAGATGGAGAATGCGAGGGATGCGGCCTTTGGTCGTCGATTGAGCTTCAATGATTGGAAGAAACTGGCCTATATCAAGGACTATTATGGCAATATCCTGTTCACTAAAGCCCCCATCATCTCGGTCAATATCAGTCATTGCATGCTCCAAAGAATTCAGAAAGAAATGCTTCCAGAAGGGCATAAGTTCGCTTTCCTCTGCTCGCACGACTCGATGATATCCGCTGTTCTGGCAGCTTTGAGGACTACTCCATACGAACTGCACAATACCATCGAAACTCAAACGCCTATCGGTTTCAAACTGGTGCTGGAGCAATGGGTTGAAACAGAAGCCCAAAATCCGAAGAGATATGTCCGTGCGCGGCTTATGTATCAAAGTACCGAGCAAATCCGTGGGATGAAACCGATGGACTTGGATAATCCGCCAATGTCATACGACCTTAGTTTTATTGGTCTTGAAAAAGCACCAAATGGGATGTATGATTATGATGACTTTATGCGTCATTTGCAGAAGAGCATTAATGCCTATTATGCTTCCGCCCATGGACAGTATCCTTGGGAATAATTATTCAAAACAACAAATCTAAAACACGCAAAAACATGAGTACAAAATATATCGTTTCGCTCGGAGAAATCCTCTTCGATGCCAATCCAAAGACAGGTGTTTTGACATTAGGCGGAGCACCAAGCAACTGGGCGATTGACTGCCACAGGCTCATCACGGATAAGAATATCCAGACCGTTGTCATCAGTGGCATCGGCAACGACAGACTCGGACAGATTGTCCAAGCCTTTTTGAGCAACTGTAAGAACCAGAACGGACAGACCATTAAGGGCTCGCTGGCGCATGTGCCCGATAAGGAAACTGGCATCGTCATGGTGAACTACGATGCGCAAGGTCAGCCGCATTACGACATTGTCGACGATGTCGCATGGGACTACATCAATTTTGAAAAGGCTTCGCCAAAAGTGAAATCCGACATTGAGCATATCAAGGCGCATTGTTGTGCCGTCTGTTGGGGAACTTTGGGGCAAAGAGAGATGGTGTCAAGGCAATTCATCCAACAGGTTGTCCAATCCATAACTGCTCCTGATGCACTCAAAGTTTACGACCCAAATCTTCGGTCAGAGGTAGATGCTTCCACAAAAGAGATTATCCACCGGTCACTACAGCTAGCCAATACCGTAAAACTCAGCCATGATGAAGTGGATAAAATTGGAGAAGCCTTCGAGTACTTCTCTCCAATCAACAAACCTAACGAGAACAAAGGGGAGCAAAAAGATTACGACGAACGAAGTCGCATCCTGTTTGAGAAATACCCCAATATCAACACTTTAATCATTACCCTTTCGACTCGCGGTTCCTATATTTACACCCGAAAAGGCGACTTTTCGTTCATGGAAGCCGATGTTGTAGAGGATGCCAAACCTGTAGGCTGCGGTGATTCTTTCTTGGCAGGTGTGATTGCTTCTTTAGTCTGTGGCAAAGACTTGGTATATGCACATGAAAAAGGAACCGCTGTGAGCAGGTTTGTCGCTCAGAACGACTCTGCCACACCAGAGCTACCCGAAGAATTAGAAATCAAATAAATAATAATCGTAAATCAGCGGAATGTGCTAAAAAATCGAGATTCCGCTGATTTACGCACAAATAGAGAAATTTCGGAGTATAATTCCGACAATTTCAATAAAATTCGGAGTAGTATTCCGAATTTTATTATCTTTGCAGCAAAATCTAAGACCATGATAGAGCGTTTTCTGACAGCAAAAACCCTTATTGAAGACAACACCTTTTTGTTCGGGGCAAGACAGACTGGAAAAACTACTTTGTTGTTGCAATTGTTCCCCGATGCTCGTTTTTACGACCTGCTTGAAAGCAATACTTTTGAACGACTGCAACGCAATCCTTCACTGTTGCGCCAAGATTTGGAAATGTGCGAGAATGGCACCTTGGTCATCATCGACGAGGTACAGTTGCTTCCTATACTATTGAATGAGGTGCAATGGCTTATCGTGAGAAAAGGCATCCACTTTATCCTCAGCGGTTCGAGTGCCCGAAAACTGCGGCGCGGTGGGGCCAACATGCTTGGCGGTCGGGCCATGCAGACTAACCTTTATCCTTTGGTAAGTGCGGAAATTCCCGATTTCGACTTGATTAAGGCTGTTAACCAAGGTATGATCCCAAGGCATTATTTGGCCAAGGCAGACAAATACTGGTCAATGGTGCAGGCTTACGTTGCGGTTTATCTTCGCGAGGAAATCAAGGCAGAGGCTTTGGTAAGAAACCTCTCCACTTTCACGCGATTTTTGGAAGCCGCCGCTTTGACCAATGGAGAGATGGTCAACTACAGCAACATTGCGCAAGATTGCGGCATCGATTCCAAAACGGTTGCGGCTTATTTTTCCATCTTGGAGGAAACGTTGATTGGCTACATGGTACCAGCCTATTCCAAGGTCGTGAAACGTAAGGTACGACAGGCTCCTCGGTTTTACTATTTCGATGTCTCCATTCCCAATTATCTATTGGGGCGTCGCGCTTTGCAACCTGGCTCAACGGATTTCGGACACGCCTTTGAACATCTTGTTATTCAAGAAATTGTTGCCTATTTGGGTTATCATGGGAAGTTGGAGAAATTGTCGTATTGGCATACCTACAACGACTATGAAGTGGATGTAGTCTTGGGTGATGCGGAGGTTGGTATTGAAATCAAATCGACGGACGAGGTGCAATCACGGCACCTGCATGGCCTCAAAGCCTTCAAAGAAGAACATCCCGAAGTGCGCATGATAGTGGTCTCGCTCGACCCCAATCCGCGTTTGTTCAAAGAAGTGGAAGTATGGCCTGTCAAGCTATTCTTTGAACAACTTTGGTCGGGGAAAATCTATTGAGAAAACGCGAAAATTCGGAATACCATTCCGAAAATTCCATCAAAATTCGGAATAGGTTTTCGCTTTTTCGTCGTCCCCATTAAGAGAATACAATTCCTGCAAATTGCGGAATACCTCTTCCCGCACATGCTCCTCGGCCTCAGTGAAAGGCCCATCGCCCAGTTTGGACAACACGCGCTCGTATTCCTCAATCAATTCCATGCCTTGCTCACCGTTCGATTCCATCGTCTTGGCGTTGTTGAAGGCAATCATCCAGTCTTTTAGTGCCATTTTCCTTTGTTTTATTTGCTTTTGAATATTTATTGCTATCTTTGCGCAAAATTAGTAAAATCTATCATTCAAATAAAAAAAATCGTAATGGACCAAAGAATTGCCATGAACCCCAATCGTCTGGTGCAGTACCTTCAGAAGCCTGCATCGGAATTCACTCGCGCCGACATCATTCGTTATTGCGAGGAAAACCAAATCGAATTCGTCAACTTCCACTATTGTGGCTGGGACGGCAAGCTGAAGACCCTCAACTTCGTGATTCACAGCTTGGAACACCTTGAGAACATCCTCACTGCCGGTGAGCGCGTGGATGGCTCCAGCCTGTTCCCCTTCATTGAGGCGGGCAAGAGCGACCTCTATGTGGTGCCGAAGTACAAGACGGCCTTCCGCAACCCCTTCACCGAGGTGCCGACCTTGGACATCCTCTGCTCCTTCTACAACCGCGACGGCGAGCCCTTCGAAAGCTCACCCGAGCACATCTTGCACAAGGCGCATGAAGTGTTCAAGAAGACCACGGGCCTCTGCATGGAGACCATGGGCGAGTTGGAGTATTACATCATCGCCGATGACGAAGAGATTTACGAGGTGCCCGACCAAAAGGGCTACCACGAGAGCGCCCCGTTCAACAAGTTCACCGAGTACCGCGTGGAGGCCATGCGCCTCATCGCACAAGCCGGTGGCTTGATTAAGTACGGTCACTCCGAAGTGGGTAACTTCACCTACGACGGCAAGATTTACGAGCAGAACGAAATCGAGTTCCTGCCCACCAACATCGAGGATGCCGCCGACCAACTCGTTGTGGCCAAGTGGATTATGCGCCAGCTGGCTTACGAATACGGTGTCACCCTGACCTTCGCCCCGAAGATCACTGTGGGCAAGGCTGGCTCGGGTATGCACGTTCACTGCAAGTTCACCAAGGACGGCAAGAGCGTGATGGTGAAGAACGGCGAACTGACCGACTACGCCAAGAAAGCCATTGCTGGCTATATGGTCGCTGGTACGTCACTGCCCGCCTTCGGTAACCCCAACCCGCTGTCATTCCTGCGCTTAGTGCCTCATCAGGAAGCCCCGACTTCGCTTTGCTGGTCTTACAGCAACCGCAGCGCCTTGGTGCGCGTGCCGTTGGGTTGGATCAGCAATGGCAAGGATATGTCCGCCAATGCCAACCCATTAGAGAAGAAGTCGAACAAGGACTTCAGCGAGAAGCAGACCTTCGAATGGCGTGCCTCCGACGGTTGCGCCGACATGTACCTGCTGATGGCTGCCCTCTGTGCTGCCGCTCGTCACGGCTTCGAGATGCCCGATGCGCTTGAGATTGCCGAAAAGACCTACGTCGGCCTCGGCGTGAACATCCACGATGAGAAGAACAAGCAATTGCAAGAAAGCCTCGAACAACTGCCCGACAGCTGCGTGGCCGCCGCCAAGGAACTCGACAAGGACCGTGAGATCTACACCGCCAAGGGTGTGTTCTCCGACGCCATTGTCGACTACATGATCAAATTCCTCTCCGATTTCAAGGATGCCAACCTCCGCAAGGACCTCGGCAACGACACGAAGAAGATTTTGAAATTAGTGAAGGATAACATTCACGTGGGTTAATTCAACGGTTTGGTCTGATAGAGACGTAGCGCGCTACGTCTCTACAAACCGACCGAAAACGAAAACGGCCATGACAAAGGACAAATTTAATTGGAAATTCTGCCTTTGTTGTGGCCTTTTCATTTGGTTTGTTGTCAACCTGTTGCAGGGCATTTTTACAGAGATTCAAGAGGATGAAGCCTATTATGCCTTGTATGGTGAACATCTCGCCTGGGGTTATTTTGACCATCCACCCATGGTGGGGTTGATAACTTTTTTGAGCAGCATTTTCTTTTCGGGCAGTTTGGGTGTAAGGTTTTTCACCATTATTGCTTCCTGTTTGTCGTTGTGGATGATGTGGTTGATAGCTAATGGGACGGCGTTTCGACAGGCTCAACGACCTGCTTCTGTTGAGGTCCCTGAGCCTGTCGAAGGGTCGACCACCAAAAAAGTTTTGCTTTTCTTCACCATCGCCTGCTCCATCGTGATGTTCAACATCTATGGCTTTGTTACTACGCCTGATACGAGTTTGATTTTGTTCTCTGCTTTGTTTTTGCTGATGTATCAGCGGTATTTGGTCGATAAATCATGGAAAAATGCCTTACTAATAGGCGTTATGATGGCCTTGATGATTTACAGCAAGTACCACGCTTTCTTGTTCTTAGGACTGATTGTACTATCGAACCTTAAACTGCTGAAAGACGGCAATTTCTATGTGGCTTGCTTTGTGGCTTTGGTTTTGTTGACACCACATATTTTGTGGCAGGTCAACGCGGATTTTCCAAGTTTCCGATACCATCTTTCGGGACGCAGTGAGCCGTTTCGCTGGAGTTATTTCTTGGAATATTTGCCTAATCAGCTGCTGATTTTCAATCCGTTTACTTTTGGGGCGGTGATGTATGTGATGTGCATAGATTCCCGCCACCGCACAAACCAAGGTAGGAATGACATGCACAGCAAGACGGTCTTCGAACGCGGTTTGAGGTTTATTTTGGTTGGGTTCTTTTTCTTCTTCTGGCTAATGGCCTTCCGAGGGCATGTGGAGCCGCATTGGACTATCGTGTGTGTTATTCCAATGGTGGTGTTGGTTTATCACAAAGCCTTGATTGACGAGAAATTAAGAAAATACATCAAACATTTTGTCCTGCCTTCGATTCTCTTGGTTGTCGCTTTCAGGATCCTTCTGTTGACTCCTTTGGTCGACCGTTTTGGTTATCATGGCAAAGAAGCGTACTACAAAGCCATTGAAGAAGTGGCAAAAGAGAATCCAGTGGTTTTCAGAGGCTCGTTCCAGCAACCGGCTTTGTATCATTATTTCACAGGCAAGGAAAGCTCCTCCTTGCAAAGCTATTATGACCGCATGACGCAATACGACCTCTGGCAGTTCGACAAAAATTGGATTGGCAAGCGCGTTTTCGTGTGTTCTCCTTCGCACAAGTTATCCAAAACGTATCAAATCAACGGTGTTGAATTTCATGGGTTTATGACAGAACATTTCCAGTCGGCTAACCGCTTGGTGACGGCGTTGCACATCACGAACCGCGATGCAGCCGAAATTCCTGTCTTCCACCATGGCGATACCATCCATGTCAATTTCTCCATCTACAACCCTTACAGTCAAGCCATTGACTTTCATCATCCTGAGTTCGATATGTGCATTAAGGCACAATACCTTTTAAGCAATGATTTCAGCTATTGTTTTTACAAGGACATCACCGTAATACCCGCCCATGAGACTTACAAGGGGCATTTGTTTACAGTGGTCAGCGACGACATAAAGACAGGCAAAAACCGTTTCACGCTCGGCATTGGCGACGGCATCTCTTCCTTCGTCACGGAAGAAAACCAAATCGAGATTTTCGTTAAAGAATAATTGAAGGTTTTTCTAATTATCAAGAATTATAGAATTTGAGATAAAAAATTGCAAGCAATTTTTAGAAATCCCTTGAACTATTCCGATACTTTTCTGAGCTCAGCCTCATGGGCTTCTTTCTCGCGCAGTTGCTTACGGATTTCGTTGATGTCGTTCTGCTTCTTTTTCTTGTTGATCATTTGTTGCTCGCAGTCGGCGATAGTCTCAAGCACCATCCTCAGGTTCTTGTCTTTCTCCAAAAGGAAAGCGTGACCTATGCCATCAATTTTGCGAAGGCTGCGCATGATGGCGATTTGCCGCTCGGGCGATAAAGTGTTCTGGATGAGCAACAAATAATCGAGGCGTGGCGAAAAAGGATACAGCACCCTGTCCTTACATACGAGTGACACCAAGTTGTAGACATTGTAATTCTCGCCTGCGGTGTAATAGAAAAAGGAGAAGGGCGCACCCTCGAAAATGAGGTCGTCGTATTTGATGAGGTCGAGGGAGAGCTTTTTGTTGATGTTCCACGCGAGCTTGTAATCGACCATGCCGGAGTTGATGCCGATGACGGTGGTGCCTTCAAAAGAGGCGATTTGGATTTTTCTGTCTTTTGGATTCATGCCGCAAAATTACACAAGAATTTCAAACAGCGTTACTCAGCGTCAAACAATATGTTGCAGGTTTTTTCGGCGGCCAACTGCTCGGCACCACGGATGGAACGGTCGTAAGCGTCGGCGTAGGGCTTTCCGTCAATGAAAATCTGCACGTGGAACTGCTTCTTATGCCCCTCGCCCACCTCTTCCAACTGTTTGAAAACGGTGGTCTTTTTCTTCTTTTGCGACCACTCCAACAGCTTGCTCTTGAAGTTGACATCGGTATGCTGCAACTCGTCAATGTCAATGTGGACTTTGATGATACGCTCAATAATCACACGTTTGGCAAAGTCGAAGCCACGGTCGAGATAGATGGCACCCATGAGGGCCTCAAAAGCGTTGCCTCCCATCGATCGGGCATTGTTGCCCATATCGGGAGCGTGTATGATATAATCGTCGAACCCTAACTTTTGCGACAACTTGTTGAGCGAGACACGGCTGACGATACGTGAGCGCATTTCCGTCAGAAAGCCCTCAGCCTGAGTGGGATAGGTGTGAAACAGATAATCGGCCACAGCCGTACTCAACACCGCATCGCCAAGGTATTCCATGCGCTCATTGCTGATATGGTAGTTGCCCACCGTCTCCGCTGCCATCGACTTATGCGTGAAAGCCAACTGATACAGGGAAATGTTCTTAGGCCGGAAACCAAAAATGTTGCGGATATAATCGGAAAGCCTCTTTTCTTCGGGACTAAGATGGGACAAAAAAGAGGATAAAGCCATTAAAATCAATACTTTTTAAAGATCAAGGTCGCGTTTTGTCCGCCGAAACCGAAGGAGTTGGTGAGGGCGTAATTGATGTCGCGCTTGCGGGCCTTGTGGAAGGTGAAATCGAGGCGGCTGTCGATTTGCGGGTCGTCGTCGAAATGGTTGATGGTAGGCGGAATGATGCCATTCTTAAGGGCCAGCACACAGGCGATGGCCTCAACAGCACCGGCACCGCCCAAAAGGTGACCTGTCATCGACTTGGTGGAGTTGATGCTGATGTTGTAGGCATGTTCGCCAAACACCTCTTTAATAGCGATAGGCTCGGCCACGTCACCCGCTGGCGTCGAAGTACCGTGCGTGTTGATATGTTCGATGACTTCCGGCTTGATTTCGGCATCTGCCAAAGCACGTTTCATGCTGAGAATGCCGCCCTTGCCTTCGGGATGCGGAGCCGTGATGTGGTAGGCATCAGCTGAGGCACCACCACCCACGATTTCGGCGTAAATCTTCGCGCCACGCGCCACAGCGTGTTCGTATTCCTCTAACACAAGGCTGCCCGCACCTTCACCCATGACAAAACCGTCGCGGTTGAGGTCGAAGGGACGCGATGCCGTCATGAAATCGTCGTTTCGCGTCGAGAGGGCTTTCATGGAGTTGAAGCCGCCAATGCCGCATTCACCGATGGCCGCTCCTGCACCGCCCGCGACGATGACCTTGCTCTTGCCGTAGCGGATGTAGTTGAAAGCCTCCATGATGGCATGTGCCGATGAAGCGCAAGCCGACACGGTGGCGAAGTTGGGCCCACGGAAACCATATTTGATGGAGATAACGCCGCCAGGCATGTTGGCAATCATCTTGGTGATGAGGAAAGGACTGAAGCGCGGTGTGCCGTCGCCTTGGAAGTATTCCTTCATCTCGTTGAAGAAATGGTTGACACCGCCGATGCCCGAAGTCATGAGCACACCCACATCCTCGAAGTCGGTGTTTTCGGGCGTGATGCCTGAGTCGGCGATGGCTTCATCGGCGGCCACGATGCCGAACTGGGCGAACAAGTCGTACTTGCGGGCTGTCTTCTTGTCGAAAAAATCGTCGGGGTTGTACCCTTTCACCTCGCAGGCGAAATGGGTCTTGAATAAAGTAGAATCGAAACGGGTAATCTCACAGGCTCCGTTTTTGCCCTTCACCAAACCTTCCCAAAAATCCTTGAGGGTATTTCCGATAGGGGTGATGGCACCCAGACCAGTGACGACAACTCGTTTCGATTCCATAAATGATTTATTTAATTAAAAATCAATTGTTTTCGGCACGCATCTTTTCGATGAGTTTCACAACGTCGCCAACAGTCACAATGCTTTCTTGTTGGTCGTCCGGAATGGAAAGGTTGAAATTCTTTTCAAATTCCATCATCAGTTCGACAGTGTCTAATGAGTCAGCGCCAAGGTCGTTGGTGAAGCTGGCTTCCATGGTAACTTCCGAAGGATCCACGCCGAGTTTTTCAGCGATAATCGGAACGATTTCATTCAAAATTTCTTGCATAGTTTTCAATTTTTAGTGAATAAAAAATACTCGTTTTCGGCGGCAAAGGTACGACTTTTTTTTATAACTGCATATTTTTTCGAATTTTCCGTCTCTTTTTGAACAAATCTGCCGTAGCTGCATTTATTCTTCGTATTTTTACACCATCAAACGAAACACTATGGAAACCACAGAGAAAAAACTCTTCCTTTTAGATGCCTACGCATTGATTTACAGGGCTTTCTTTGCCATGAACAAGAACCCTCGGATGAACTCGAAAGGGGTCAACACCTCGGCGGTGATGGGCTTTTTGAACTCGCTTTACGAGATTCTGAAAAACGAGAAACCCACTCATATCGGTGTGGCCTTCGACGTGGCCGGCACCGCGCAACGACAAGCCGAATACAGCGAATACAAGGCCAACCGCGAGAAGATGCCCGACGACCTCCGCGACTCTATACCCTATATAATAAGGCTCATCGAGGCCTTCAACATTCCTGTATACGGCGTGGAAGGCTATGAGGCTGACGATGTCATCGGAACCTTGTCGAAAAAAGCTGAACAACAAGGCTTTGTCACCTACATGATGACTCCTGACAAGGACTTTGGACAATTGGTTACTGACAAAATCCTACTCTACAAACCTGCCAAATTCGGTGAACCAGCACAGATTTGGGGACCGAAAGAAGTCTGCGAACGCTACGGTATCCAAGAGCCCAAGCAACTCATTGACATTCTAGGTCTTTGGGGTGATGCAGCCGACAACATTCCAGGCATTCCAGGCATCGGTGAGAAAACGGCGGCGCAACTAGTGGGACAATATGGAAGCGTGGAGAACCTCATTGCCCATGCCGACGAGCTGAAAGGTAAGCAAAAGGAAAATGTCATCAATTTTGCCGAACAAGGCTTGATGTCGAAGGCTTTGGCGACCATTAATTTGGAAGTGCCTGTCGAGTTTGACGAGGAAGAACTGAAAGCCAAAGAGCCCGACCTGCCCGCTTTGATGGCCTTGTTTGAGGAACTGGAATTCAAGACCTTTGCCAAACGCTTTTTGGAAGACTACAAAAAATCCCACAGCAATGCGCCGCAAGTGGAAACACCCACAGCCAAGCCTTCGTCACCCGATTTGTTCTCCAACGAAACACCAAGCGCCTCGGGTCAATTTTACCTCTTCGGCCAAAGTGAAAATGACCTGTTGGAATTTTCCGACAAGGACTCGGCCAAGACCGTGGTGCATGAATACAAATTGGTGGAAACCGAAACTGATATCAAGGCATTGGTGGAACTTTTGTCAAAACAAAAGCAATTCATTTTCGATACGGAGACAACCAATATCGATGTGTATTCCGCTGAATTGGTGGGGCTTTCCTTCGCCATCAAGCCGCACGAGGCTTGGTATCTGTCCATGCCTGCTGAACGCGAGGAATGTCAGAAGAAACTAGAGCTGTTGAGGCCTTTGTTTGAGGACGAAAGCATCCTGAAAATCGGGCAAAACCTGAAATATGACATCTCCATGTTAGCGCAATATGGCGTTGCGGTAAAAGGAAAATTGTTCGACACGATGCTGGCACATTACCTTTTGGAGCCCGAACAACGTCACAACATGGACTATTTGGCTGAGGTCTATCTCAACTACATCACCATCCCCATCGAGGATTTGATTGGCAAGGGACGGCAACAGAAGACCATGCGCGAGGTGCCAGTGGAATTGGTGAAAGAATATGCTGCTGAGGATGCCGACATCACGCTGCAACTTTATGAAAAACTGTTGCCCTTGTTGAAAGAAAACGGTGTTGAGAAGCTGTTTTACGAGATTGAGATGCCTCTCGTTCCTGTGCTGAGTCGCATGGAGGCCAACGGCGTGAAAATCGACACGGAGAATTTGCAGCAAATCAGCGAAGAATTTGGAAGAGAAATAAAGAGAATCGAGGAAGAGATTTATGCGTTGGCGGGCACACCTTTTAATATCGCCTCGCCGAAACAGTTAGGTGAAATCCTCTTTGAGAAGCTAAAAATCGACGAAAAAGCCAAGAAAACCAAGACAGGACAATATGCCACCGGCGAAGATGTGTTGCAAAAGCTGTCGCACAAGCATCCCATCATCCAAAAGATTTTGGATTATCGTTCCTTCACCAAACTAAAATCCACTTACTTGGATGCGTTGCCAGCTTTGGTCAACCCAAAAGACGGACTGATTCATACTTCTTACAACCAGGCTGTTACAGCAACTGGACGCTTGAGTTCAAACAACCCGAATCTGCAAAATATCCCTGTGCGTACCGAGAAAGGCCGCGAGATACGTCGCGCTTTCGTACCACGCAGTCCACAATACACTCTTTTGGCCGCAGACTATAGCCAAATCGAACTGCGCATCATTGCCCATTTGAGCCAAGACCCTGCCATGGTCGCTGACTTCAACCTCGGTCACGACATCCATGCCGCCACGGCTGCCAAGGTGTTCCATGTGCCGATGGAGCAAGTCACTAAGGAACAACGCAGTCGCGCAAAGGCGGTCAACTTTGGCATCATTTACGGCATGTCGGCCTTTGGTTTGGCTGAGCGAATGGAGCTTTCGCGCAGCGAGGCCGCCGACATCATCAAGAAGTATTTTGAGGAGTACGCGGGTATCAAAGAATACATGAACCGCAGCATTGCTTTGGCCAAGGAACGCGGTTATGCCGAGACCATCTTGGGTCGCCGCCGTTACTTGAGAGACATCAACGCCGCGAACAGTGTAGTGCGTGGTTTCGCCGAGCGCAACGCCATCAACGCACCCATCCAAGGCAGCTCAGCCGACATGATCAAAATCGCCATGATTGGCATCCATGAAGAGTTGCAACGGCTGAAGATGCAATCGAAGATGATTCTGCAAGTCCACGATGAATTGGTCTTTGACGCACATTTGGACGAACTTGACGCATTGAAAGCCATCGTTCAGGACAAGATGGTGAATGCCTTGCCGCTGTCGGTGCCTGTGGTGGTAGAGATGAATACTGGGAACAATTGGTTGGAGGCGCATTGAGTATTTTTTCGTAGTTTTGCCGAATGAAATAGATGGAATCAAAAAATGAGGGATTTGTTTTCAGAGAACGATTACTTGAGCTATGTTTTCCCTGAGCCACAATACTTAGGTTCAAAACATATCCATAGAGGATGGATAGCACAATTCATCCCTAGCAAGGCTCATGTTGCGTTGGATGCCTTTGGTGGTTCTCAATCTATTGCCTATCTTTTTAAACAGTTGGGGAAACAAACCATAACAAACGATTTCTTGAGCTTCAACAACCATATTGGTAAAGCCCTTATTGAAAATTGCAGTGTCAAACTTGACAAAAATGATGTAGAGATTTTATTTGGCCCAAACAATAATCCAAAGGAGTTCAATCTGATGGAGAACTTGTTTGCTGATTTGTTTTTTACTCAAGAAGAAGCCGCTTTTCTTGATAGTTTCAGAAGCAATGTTTGTCAGTTGGACAATCCATACAAGCAATCAATGGCTCTCACCGTAATGTGCCGCAGCATGACCCGAAAGGTAACTATGGGACATTTTGCGCACACACAAGCCCTAAAATACGCAGCAGACCCAAGTCGGATAAAACGCAACCGTAGTCTAATAAGACCATTGAAAACATTGTTTTTGGAGTTGCTCCCTGATTATAACAATGCGGTTTTCGACAATAATCAAGCCAACAGAAGTTATAATGAAAACATTCTCGACCTTCTCCCAAAAATCGGGAATGCAGATGTGGCGTATTTTGACCCTCCATATTGCAACAGCCATGCTGATTATCAGTCATTTTATCATTTGCTGGAAACATTCGTGGAATATTGGAAAGACAAAGAGTTCGTCAATGGTACCAAACGATATGAGCCTAAGCGATATAGCGGTTTTGATAAGAACAGCGAAGCCATTGACAATCTAAAAAAAATGTTTGAACTATCTCAAAACATTCCAACTTGGCTCGTTAGCTACAACGACCGCAGCTTTCCAGATATTGACACAATGGTCACTATGATTGAACCTTATCGCCATGTCGTGATTGAACGCAAATCTTATTTGGCAGGACGAGGAGGGAAAGGCAGTGTGGCTGGAAGCAATGAAGTTTTATTGATTTGTACACCTCATAAATAACCATTTACCATGACAAACTTTGAAAAATGGGACAAGGAATTCAGGGCACAGAATCTAAACGCCTTTAATCATAATGAGAATGGATTGCTTTGGTTGAAAGTCAGAGCAGTGTGCCGAGGGAAGCAAATCAAACGGTTTATAAACGAAAATGGTTTAACCTTGCAATCAACCAAACTTGTAGACCAAAATGTTGAACTATTCCAATTACTGGAATCATTACCCGATGGAATGCAAATGCTTGACACTTATTTGCATAATAGGAACAATGAGTGGTACAAGGAATTGGGTGTTGACGAAAAACAACTAAAAATAGACCTCTACCAAGTCAAGTACTATATTTGGGGAGGCGACCAAGAGAACTCTTTAGACCAATACCTCGTTCGCAGATACGTCAAGGTCATCAGCAAATACGATGAACTATGCAGTAAACAAGGAGAAATTGCCGGCAACACATGGAATTTTGTCCAGACAAGCTGGTATAATAACTGGACTTCTTACTTGATAGAATCCCTTTTCAAAAACCATAAAAGAGTTTTATCTGCGGTCGGAGAAATCAAAAGTGTCGATTTTTTTATTGACGATAATCCCATTGATTTGAAAGTCACCTATTTCCCTAATGAATACATGGAGAACAAACTAAAAGAAAAACTAGGCTGTTCTGAAATCACATGGCTCAAAAAACAAGCAAAAGTCCTTGGCATTGAGGTGGAAAAAACGCTTTCTGATTCGCAAAAAACGTATATCCTGAAAGAGAAACTTGCTGAAGTTGGACGTTCTGACATTCTCGACAATTTGAAAAAGACACGAAAAGAAATAGTTATTGAAGCTCAGAACAACAAGGAAGAATTAATGAAATGGCTTTATGAGCATCAAAGTCCACGTTTGTTTGGGGCAGAGAATAGGTTATTTGTTGTTTTGGTTGACACCAAGTCTATGGATGATTCATGGAAAATGAAACGAGAGTTTACCTTGATTGAACCCAAAGTGAACCAGTATTTGGACAGCTTCGCTGAAAACTCGTTGATGCCCATAAAGTTTACATTTAACAAGAAGCCTTATTCCAGTCTTTCAGATATACTATTTGTCATAAAGGAGTAATTTCGTAGTTTTGCCAAAAAATCAGTGCCATGGCCATTCCAAGGGAAACCGTCGAACAGATTCTGCAAACCGCTCGTATTGAAGAGGTTGTAGGCGAGTTCGTCACGCTGAAAAAGAAGGGCGTGAACATGTGGGGATTGTGCCCTTTTCACAATGAAAAAACACCTTCGTTTAGTGTTAATCCATCTAGAAACATTTTTGTTTGTTTTGGTTGTGGTGAAAAAGGAAATGCTGCTCATTTCCTTATGAAACACGAGCATTATTCGTACTGGGAGGCTCTTCGCTATTTGGCAAAGAAATACAATATCCAAATCGAAGAAAAGGAACTGACCCCCGAGGAAATCATGCAGCAGAGTGTCCGCGAGAAGATGTTCAATATCAATGAGTTTGCTGACAAATATTTCGTTGATACGCTATGGAACACTGAAGAAGGCCGTACCATTGGTTTGGAGTATTTCCGTGAGCGTGGTTACCTCAATCCCATCATTGAGAAATTCCACCTCGGTTACAGTCCAGCCAAATGGGACGCTTTCACCGAACACGCCAAAAAGAACGGCTATTCCGAGGAACTGTTGGAGCAAATCGGCTTCTCCATCAAGGGGCAAAAAGGCCTTTACGACCGCTACCATGGCCGCGTGATGTTCCCCATTCACAACCTGACGGGGCGCGTCATCGGTTTCGGTGGACGTATTTTGGTGAACGACCCTGAAAAGAAAAGCCCGAAATACCAAAACTCGCCCGAGTCAGAGATTTACGACAAGAAACAGACACTTTACGGCATCTATTTCGCCAAAAACGCCATTGCGAAAAACGACGAATGCATCCTTGTGGAAGGGTATTTCGACGTGTTGCGAATGCACCAAATCGGCATCGAGAACGTGGTGGCCAGCAGCGGCACCTCGTTGACAATGGAGCAAATCCGTCTCGTGAAACGCTACACGAAGAACATCACCATGCTCTACGACGGCGATGCGGCGGGCATCCATGCGGCTTTGCGCGGCACCGACATGATTCTCTCCGAAGGCATGAACGTACGCGTGGTAGTACTGCCTCCCGAGCACGACCCCGACACCTTCGGCAAGGAATTTTCGGTGGAGTATGTCAGTAACTACCTGAAAGAGAACGCTAAAGACTTCATCCGTTTCAAGACGGAGTTGTTGCTGAAAGACGCCCAAAATGACCCCATCAAGCGCGGACAGGTGATTCGCGACATTGTGGAGACTATCTCCGTCATCCCCGACAGTATTTTCCGCATCACCTACGTCAAGGAATGCAGCCGACTTTTGGACATGCCCGAACAGACCCTCACCAACGAGCTGAACAAGATTCTGCGGGCGAAGATGAAGAAAACTTTGGGCATTGAGGATAATGTGGTTTCCGAGACGGACACTACGACTGTGACGCCCAAACAGGAAGAAGCCGTTGAGGACCAACTGCCAGCAGGTTATTATCAGGAGCGCGAGTTGGTGAAGCTGCTGCTGATGTACGGCAAGGAAATGATTACCGACGAGCGCATAGACGAAGAGGGACAGAAAATTTATGAGCAAGTCACTGTGGCCCAATTCATTATTGATGACTTGAAGATGGACGGTTTTTTGTTCACCAATGCCATTAACCGCAAGATTTTCGACATTTTCGACCAAGCTATTGACGAGGGTCGCATCCCCGATGACCAGTTTTTCGTTTCCCATGAGGATGAAACTATCTCACAATTGGCTGCCGATTTACTTTCCACGCCATACAAACTCGACCAATGGGATAAATTCAGCATTTTCGTCAAGCGTGAGGAAAACAATCTGAGAACCACGGTGTTATCATCGCTTTATCGCTACAAGGACCTCATCATCGAAGAACGCCGCAAGGCCGTCGAAGAGGAACTGAAAAACACCGAGGACATGGACGACCAGTTCATCCTGTTGAAGCGCAAAAAAGACCTCGACGACATCCGCAAGCAGATTAATAAAGAATTAGGAATAGTAATTGCGAAATAGTAAGTAACTGTTCATAACCAAACTGCATATCTTAACGAGCTTTCCTATAGATTCCCCTGCGGGGAATGGAGTTCGTTTGTTTTTCTATATGCGGCGGTTTGTGGGACTTACGAGCAGCCAACTTGTTCATGCCGCCGCTTAATACTAAGTCTTAACTCCATTCCCCGCAGGGGAATCTAAACTAAATTTGCTTATCTACTTATTCAAAAAAACACTATTTTTGCAGCCCAAAATTCAAACAGCATGTTTACCAGGCGTAGAAAATGGCGTGTGCCGGCCGGACAGGAACCGACAGCATTGGACAAGAAAGTGATGGCGATGGAGGCCAAAGGCGCAATGGTGCCCAAACGCACCCTCATCCGCACCCCTGAAGAAATCGAAGGCATCAAAAAGAGCGGTGTCATCACCACAGGCATCCTCGACCTCGTGGGCGAAACCATCCATGCCGGCATGAGCACCTTGGAAATCAATGACCTTGTGCACAACTACACCATCGAGCATGGCGGTATCCCTGCCACTTTAGGTTACGAAGGCTTCCCCAAGAGTGTCTGCACCTCTATTAATGAGGTGGTCTGCCACGGCATTCCGTCCGCCAAGGAAATCCTGAAGGAGGGCGACATCATCAATGTGGATGTCACCACCATTTTGGACGGTTATTACTCCGACGCCTCGCGCATGTACATCATCGGCAAGACCTCGAACCGCAAGCAGAAATTAGTCGATGTAGCCAAAGAATGTCTTTATATCGGCATGGAGGCCGCCAAGCCTTTCGGCTTTGTCGGCGACATCGGCAACGCCATCCAGCAGCACGCCCACAAGAACGGCTTCAGCGTGGTGCGCGACCTCTGCGGCCACGGCGTGGGCCTGAAATTCCACGATGACCCTGAGGTGCTGCACTATGGCAAGAAAGGCACTGGAATGCTCCTTGTCCCCGGCATGGTGTTTACCATCGAACCGATGATTAATACCGGCACATGGAAGGTCTTTGTCGACAGTGCCGACGGCTGGACGGTCATTACTGAGGATGAATTGCCTTCGGCGCAGTGGGAGCATACGTTTTTGATGACTGAAACGGGGTTGGAAATTTTGACGCATTAAATTGTAGAGACGGTGCGTGCACCGTCTCAGAATTGTCATTTTGGATAGTATAAGACGGTGCGTGCACCGTCTCTACAAGGAAAACCTATAACCCAAGGTTTTCTTTCAATAATTCGCTGATTTTCTTGCTGATGGTTTTGTAACCCTCGCGGGAGGCTTCTTTAAAACCCATGGTATGTGAGCCTTTTTCAGAGATTTCGTCCTCAAAAACACGTTGCTTCGTGACGTTTTTTTCGATAGACAGCGTGGCATCCACAAAGACAAAATAGACCAATGTTCCAGCAACATTTGTTTTGTTGAATTCGCGAGCGGCAGCTTCAATACGTATGACATAATCTGCTGCGATGGTGTCGTTGGTGAAGTTGCAGCCTGAGGCTGATAATTCGCCTTTTATTTCGTTTTCCAAATTAGGATACGGTTCACCAAAATTGTCAGCCGTACATAATACACAATAGGCGGTACTATGCTCCAACTCGGCAATTCTGGTTTTCAGGCTTTGTTCGGCGTGATGGACTCGGTTGAGATGTTGCTGCAACAGAGGTTTAGGCATACCAAAAATATTCAACCAAAAGAAAATCTCTTCCGCCGAATCCAGTTCGGATAAGGCTTGCTGCAATTCGCTCTTGGCCTTGGGCTTGAAACCTTGTTGCACATAGTTTTCTGCTATTTGGAAGGCATTGTCCGTCTCGCTCAGAAGCATTTGCAGTTCGTTTTCGTAATACTGGCAAGTCTCCTGTTTGTTGATGTAAGCAATGACGAACACCATTCCGGAAGAAATATCAGTGTGATTTTCTGTCTTGGCGAGTTTCAAATTGAGGTCGGTGGTGAAACGGCGTGTGGATGAATATTGGATGTCCGTTTCTCCATTGACGGCGGTTTTGTCCAATTGGCTCACTTCCTCCACCTTGACCTGAATCTGTTTCGACAAATTGGCACGAGCCAAGTCTAAAAGGTCGTTTCTGAACTTGGCCTCGTCCATTTGTTGGCTCTCGCTACCGCTCTCAATGTCAAAGAAATAGCCTTCGTTGGTGTATTTCACCCAATCGGGTGGATAAGATTGGGCTTCCAACTTCAAACCGAAAAGCAGCAACAATACGATAGGCACAAACCTTTTCATGTCTTATTCCGCTTTTGCCGCATTGATGATGGTTTGGTTGGTATCTATGAATTGGTCAAGGTCTTTTCCGTTGAGGTTGGCGGGGTTGTAGCTGCCAGCTTGGTCCAGTAGTTGCTGATAGCGGTCGCCTCTCATGCCGATTTTTGCTGTGGCGGTATATATGTTGGTGTTTTTGTTGTATTCCACCTTGACGGCACCAACAGGTTCGCAGCCGTTCAGGATACTTGAGCTCACTTGTTTCCAATGTGCAGTCAAAGCTTCCTGCACTTGTTGATTGTTGACCAATGTGCCTTTTTCAGCCGTGGCCATCACCATAGTTTCGATTGACCTCGAAACATTGGCGCGAGCCTCGTGTTCGGCGATTTCGATGGCAGTTTGTTTGTCATCGGCTTTGCCAATCCCCGCAAACCATCTATAGGGCCTTTTTACCATCTTGGTTCCGTCTTCACTTAAGGTTTCTATCATCTCGACACCTTGGAGTTCGGTCGTCTCTACAACAACTTTGTCACCTTCAACGCTTCTTGTCTTTTCGACTTTAGATTCAACCGTTGTAGGTTTTGTACTACCACATGAGGTAAGCATAAGGATGGCAACAATGGCCATATACATTTTGGATAAAATCTTCATAATAATATGATTATTAATGTTTTATTTTTAAAAACTTAGACAAATTCCTATACCATTGGCCGTGGAGCCAAAACTTAATGTCGCTGTGGGTTGGGAGCAGTATTGGTTATAGACTTTATAAGCATTGTTTTTCTTTACGCTGCCAGAAATGTAAAACGGAATGGAAACCAATGCTGAAGGAATTCCTATTAGAAAAGCACCTGCAAGTGTGCCTATTCCTAACCCTGCACCAAAACTTCCATCAATAATGCCAACTATACCTCCAATTACCGCACCAGTAACAGCACCTCCTACAGGAACCCATAGCAAAAAAGTCTTTCCTGTTTTGGTCTGCTTTAATCCTTTTTCATAATAATACTTAGATTCA
>Ga0310696_10003165_pt1 | contig 20821 bp, 23 predicted proteins | sample AusTroGonzalo_MG_4_FD_203885 | JGI IMG/M metagenome (GOLD analysis project Ga0310696, IMG submission 203885) | Bovine rumen microbial communities from tropical cattle in Woodstock, Queensland, Australia - Gonzalo_02 (v2) (version 2) | ecosystem: Host-associated > Mammals > Digestive system >... | reverse complement strand
TAAATCAGAGTAAATAACGGTCGCATCAACCAGTCCAGTGCTTAATAAGCAGTTTAGCTTCAGCTGGACATACATTATACACTACCGTGTCTGGACATTCTATATTGTAAAGCGCCTTGTTTGTAATTAACACACGCCAGACTCCCCAGCGCATCAACGAAGGCATTATTTCTGCCGGAATTTCATTGAATTTACAAGTCTTAAACCGAGGATCACTACCGTGCTTGTCAGTCCACAAACGAGCAGTAAAACTCCACTCTTGGTTAATCATATCCTTCATAGAGTTGAGCATAGTAGATACAGAATACATCTCCTTGTACGTCTTGCTGTACACATCGGTTATGAATATGTATTCGCCCGGCCAGAACCAGAGACATAGATAGTTCCGTCCGGTATACATATGCTCGTGGCCAATGTTGTTTCGCATATAGACGCGAGAAAAGGACAGTACCTTTCGTACTGCCCCTACAAGAGCACAAGTCCACAAGACCCACTTAACTATTTCCAACAGCTTTCTTATCTTCATTCTTGACCATAAACGGTATCATATAACTGACCTTGCCCGTATCTAGGTTTATAAAGTAGTCGCGGTCGGAATAGCACGAAGCTTGCGTCGAAAGCTCCAGATGGGAAGTCCCATCACTTTGACCATTTTCATCGTCTCCGTCTTTGACGTTTCCGACGTTCATTTTCAGTTGGACGGATTCGGTGGTGGAGAAACATTCCGTCTTCTTGAAACCAAGACTGGAAATCAAGTCAGCCATACCTAAACCTACACGGTCAAATAACTTATCCGAACTACTCTTGTCGAACTTCATACAAGACCCAAGCACGAACAACTCTCCGTATTTCTCGGCCTTGCTGATCGACTTGACGATGGAGGGAACCCCATAATTTGGGGTCAGCTTTACCGGAATCTTGACTGCGCCGCCGACACGCTTTTTCTTCGGCTTCTCTGCGGGAGCCTCATCATCCGCCGTGGTTACTCTCTCGGTCATATGGTTGCGATACCGATCGGCGAACTCCCTGAGCGTACCGAATTCCTCGTTTGTCATCAGCGATTTATTCATGATGTCTTCAATGGTGTCTTTAAGCGCATAACCGTTGGCCGCCATATATGAGACCAAGTCTTCCACGCGAGGCAGACGGAGTTCATCCGTCTCCAGCAGAGACATCGCGTCACGCGGGTAGAACATAACACCGTTGTCAAACTGGATTATCGGTCTGTGCTTGCCTTCTTCCAGATCGTCGCCGCAACCAAGGTTGAACAAGGTCGCCTCGTCCTCGGTAACTGGGGTCTTCGAAGTCTCGAACGACGGCACGTAGACATAGCCTGAAATACCCGGAACGCCTACCGGGACGCTGTTACATATATCCACCGCCGAAATGAACCCAGACTGCATACTGTAAGGCAGCTGGAGGTCATTGGAGATGATATCGGACAACGCGTTGATATCGAGGTAGAGCAGACCGAACTCCGGTTTAATATTGCGAGAGTTCTCGGTATATCCACGGTACAAGAATTGGCCGATTTGCTTGGCACGGCGGAACTCGGTTTCGCCAGCCGCCAGCATAGCCGTATAGAACACGTCACGGGTCTCGTCTCCGTGTAACGTCGTCAAATCATGAATGACAGTATCGTTGATGACCCGGTTGTACGTCTCGTTGATAGCAACCGGTCTTTCTACATCGTCGTTGTCTACGTATGACCGATGATTGTCGTCGATGACCCAACGATTGGATTCGTTACTGTTGATAAGCTTATTGCTCGTTCGCTGAATGAACTTGCCCAATGTAGCGAGCACGTTCGATATGTCGTCGGCTGTAAAGTTCGCAAGAGCCATCTCCGTCGAAACGGTACCGAAAATGGCATCGTTCACGAACCTCTCGCGGACAATCATACGACGCCAATACTCGGTCGCGCTCTGGCCTCTGGAGAACGAGTTGATAAAGGTGCTGTAATAACCGGTGTTGGTCGACGATTCTCCACAGATATCCGAACCGTCGGACACCTCGTCTACGCCGAGGACTTCCGTTTTGCCGCAATTCGCCATATCGCCGTCTTCAGGAGTGTCCGGAAACGGCACCCCGTTCGCCATTTTTTCCACGACGAAGTTGTAGCCCGGATGCAAAGCGAAAACCTTGCCGTTCACTTCTACCAAGGGGACGTACACGTTGTATACCAGCTTCAGCGATTTGAGCGAGTAGTTCAACTTGATGTCCTTGGGACTGTGGAGTACGTTCTCCGCAAAGTTGAGAACCTTGTTGCGGACAATCATACGGTTATAACTGCACGGAAGCATCATAGCCTTGGTATCGTGGACTTCGAAATGCTTGATAAAGTCGTCCTTCTGGCGGAGGATGTCGTTCCGGACGGCCTCGTCACGGTAACAGTCCAGCGCTGGGTCGTCGCACCGTTTCCAGACCATCTTCGCGCCGTCCGCCGTATGGACGATGGAGATGATCTTGACCGGAACGTCAAACTCTTCCTTCGGCAGTATATCGAGCACGTTGGCTGGCATCTTGACCACGTCGTATCCTTCGGGGACGTACTTCAGAGGTTCGGTTGTCCATAACGACTTGCCGAACTTACGCAGATAGTAAGTGGACTGGTCACGCTTGTCCACGAACTTCTTCGTACGGATTCCGACCTTGCCGAACGCCTTGTCGGCAAGCTTGGCGACCTTCAAGCGACGCTTGAGCAAGCTTTCGTTATTGGCGACAATGTCCTTGACCATATCCTTGAGAATCTTGCGCTCGTCCTTGGGCGTGTACGGAGGACATACCTCGAAGAACGGGCCGCCGAGCAGCATAGACAGCTCGACCTCGGAATACTTGTTGTCACCCTTGCGCTCGTCGATGTTGTCGTGCGCGTGGTTCCAGCGGTTGTTTACGTGGATAAGGCGACCGCCCGGCCCGATGTCGATACCGAGCATAGACTCACCGTAAAGCTCGTCGTCGACCGTGATGTTCTCGAATCCCAGTAGGACGGCTAGATACAGCCTGATACGGTTCGTAGCGGCTCCGTCGCTGTCCTTGTCGAGCGCACTGGACTTGACCATCTGGTAGTGTCTGAAAGTGTCCGGATATTGGAGGTGGCACCAAGTGTGCGGCTTGGTGTACTCGGCATACTGATTGGCGGTCTCGAACGAGTCCAGCTCGATAATCTTGTACTTGCGAGGACCGTACTTCATACGCTTGAGCTTGCGCTTCATAGCAGACCAGTTGGCAGTGGCCTTCGTGCCGTAGATGGCGAGCATCTTCTCGTAAGTGAGCTGTTCTCCTTGGGTGGAGACCAGATGCCTGTTGTAGTCCTTGCAGTGAGCGATGCTGATTATCCTGAGCATATCGCGGAACGAGGAAATCTTCGTCAGCTCCTCGTCCCCAGTACCCAGTTCAAGCTCGCCGAAGGCGATTCTGGCCGCTCCGGGCGCGAACCTAATCTTGCACTGGCCGTCACGGAAAAACGTGGAGCGCAAGTCCATATAGGCCGCTCTCGTCCACGATGACAGCTTGCGGTTCTCCGCTACTTCTCTATAAATACTTTCGATAAACGATGCGTTCGGAAGGGACTGCAGCACCTTCTTGGTGTACCTGTATGCGTCGCCTTCGCTACCATTAGTCTCTGCGTTAGCCATATCCAAAATATAGCAAATGTAGGAGAAATTGTCAAAACAAAAATGCCGAGAAAACGGCACATCGAACTCGACTTCAAACCGCGATCGACAGCATGAAGCCGTACGAAGACACGCGATTATCGGTTAACGCCATTAAGCAAGAGCAATCACCGTTAGAGCAGTTTCCCAACCAGGGCCGTAATCCCAGCGCTGAAACCACAGCCGCATTCCAATCGTTACACCGCAAGTGAAGCCAGACGCTCACCACTTTGGTACCAGTCGTCATAGGAGATTTCCCTAAGCCGCTTGCAATCAGCTTACGAGTCACGCCAGTCCGATATGCCGATTTCTCGGCACTGTCTTAAATATAGCATCAATGATGCCGGTTGTCAAGGTATTCATCGTCCATTCCGTACGTTTCTTCTGGAAGGTGGTCTCTGAAACACCACCAATAACGCTCCTTCACGCGTTCCGGATTGTTGGCCGGGTCGAACATCCGAGCTACCAACTTCTTAATCGCTGCTGATCTCGTCCAAAGGAACCGCGACTTACACTCGGACAGTTTCTTGATTTCCACTTGGTTCATCATTCCAGAGAGATCTTCTCGCCACTTTATAAATTTAGGCATAGGGTCGCAGTCACGTTTACCGACCACGCAGAAGTACACTTCTCTGAACGCCGATACTCGGTCTATCAACGCCGTAAACGAAAACTCGGTGTTAAACCACACGTCGGAAAACAGTTCGATATGGTCAGGATAGGCCAATATGAAGTACGTCCTTCCCGGAACAAGCCCAAGCGAGAAGGATCTGGTTTGTCTATACCGACCGAAATACTTGACGATGTATCGTAAAGTATAGGCGAAGGTCAGCCAGTATACTATAGATGCTATCCGAGCTAACATTGAAAATTCTCCAACACCTTGTTGTATAATTTCCTAATCTCATTCTTGCTGGAGTCTTTTAGCGGCAATTCCTCATCTTTGATACTCATCCAGCAAGTCATTGTACACTTTCCGAATGAGCTGCTTACTGAACTCTTCAAGAGGTACCTCGTCAAGAATGACGAACTTGAACTTGGTAGAGAAATAATGATACCAACAGGTTAAAATCAAGTCACTGGAATCTACCATCGTGCCGTTTTTATAGAACAATATACGATATTTAAGATCTTGAATAAGATACATCAATATCTTCTCGTCACCACTTGGTCTAGACAAGTCAGTGATAAAATAACAGTTGTACATCTCATCGCGTAACACTATATAGTACCATCCTTCGCAACCGGACACCCTAGGGACGGTTTTACCTCTCCGTATTACACTAATCAGTGCGCGTACAACGTTATACACGAGGAACACAATATATATGACAAGACCTATCTTCCTCACTTGGCATAAACCCCCATTCTACGGTGCTTCAAGAATGACTTAATTTTTCCCTTAATTGATTCACCAGCAATACCCTTAATAGGTATCGTATCGATTGTGCATATTTTATAAAAATCCGTACTCAGATGATATATCCACCGGCCACAACTAAAGTCCACTTTTACAATATTTAAATCGGGTAAACTCCACAGCAGCGAATGCTTGTGCTCCAAGCATTTAATAAGGTCGTGCATTTCTTGCTTGTGTAGTTCATCTACACATGTATCGAGAACCACATAACGCTCACCCTTATACAAAATAACCAGACATCTCTGATAAATATTATTCATGACATACGGATGCCAATATAATTCCTTTATCCGTCGAAAAGAGCGCTGCAACATGCCAACAAATACAATGCCATATATAAATAACAATACTTTCCGTAACATCATATTACCGCCGGTACCTTCACGGTTAAATCGAAAGCTCTTCGTATTTGATGCTTTAGAAAATCGCCACGCACCGAGTCGACAAACGGTATTCCATCGAGTTTTCCGTATCTGTATCGAATATTACCATTACACCTACGCTTGGGATTGTACAAAATTATATAGGAGTCAATTGCAGGTCCGACCTGACGAGAAAAGTTATACACAAAGGTCGAATTCGTTATTTTGATAAAAAAACGCCTTCATTTGTATGAGATTATTCTTATCAGTAGCACAATCGGTTACACAGTAGATCTTGTTAGGCTGGTATTGTACAGCCAATATTAGTATAGGCTGGTCGTCACTTCTTTTATATATAATGCCAGCTTCTATGTATCGAAATATACGTCTTATCATTAAGACGAACGTATAACTATACAGAACCAAGGTAAGCCAGCGTTGCATAAGTAAAAGGTGAGCCGGGTGTCCGGCCCACCACACAATCCTAGAGTGACTACTAGCCTTCCTTCTTCACGACGGTAAGGTGTTCCCACGAGATTTCGACTTCGCACTCGACGAGCTTCTTGAGAGCTTCGATGTGGTCGCGAGCCTCTTGGGTCAAGTTCGGGTCGAGAACAGACGGCAAGTCGAGCGGCTTCTCGGTGAGATCGAAGCCTTCATTGACCAAGCGGTCGTTCACGGCTTGCTGGTCGGCATAGAGACCGTCGACAAGCGTCTGTTCGAGTTCTTGCTTGGAGAACTGTGCCTTGGCCTCTTCCGGCATCGGAGTACCGTACTGGAGGAGCCACTGCACTTCTGCCGGATGGCCGAGACCGTACTTGGTGAGCTTCTTGATGACCATCGTACCCTGCATCATATCAGCACGCTGCTTGAGGGATTCCACGATGTCGTTGAAACGACGGTCTACGCTGGATTCGCCACGAGCCTTGTCGGTCTGCTTGGCGATTTCTTCTGCTAACAACATATGTTATTCCTTTTGTTTATCTAGGTTTATAAAAAATGGTTCAGATTTATGACGTTCTAATATATGTTTGACTCGGTCAACAACCCTATCATAACCAGATTGGTCTCCCGTTTCAACTTCATATGAAACTTGCTGCTCATCAAGCATTCTCCGAATATCTTCTGCAATTCGATCAGATTCCAATTCAGTCTGGTTTCGCCCATTTGGATTATACGGCTTAATGCGGTTAAGAAATATTTCAATTGAATTGTCCCAATACTGCTTGGCTTCTTCAACGCACGCCATACCCAGCGATGGGCGACCAATTTTGTCCGCATAAATCTTCCCCAACAATATTGGAGAATCAGTTACAATAACATCAACCTTTCCGAAACACCTAGAAACACGAAACGCTTGTTTTCCAGTAATATAAAATTGGCATTTAAACGCTTCTTGACTACCTTCCCAAACCTTATCCTTCGCGAACTCGGTAACATATTCCGCGTCTACGCCAGCCATTTTCAATTTGGAAAAAATGTAAGCCGCCCCAGTGCTATTATGAACGACCGTACAATCATCGAGCAAAAAACGCTGATTTCCATCAGTCGTAAACCCGTAATAATCGTTTTCAGGTAACGATTCAACTTTAAAACATTCCCTTAACACACGATCGGGGTCTTTAACCATATTATTTGTTTTTTTGCGAGTAATTTTCACCGGAATTTTTGAAATATCACCAGTAATACTAACTCTATAATATGTTCCTTTATAAGGGTTACATTTATATGAATTACACCTTTTCGTACATTTATGAATCACAGCGCGAAGCCCACAACTGTTTACTAACCGATAGAAATCATATGCAAGCTGCTGGTTTTTATTTATCCAATCATAACCGGTGCGCGATAAACAACCATCAGAATCAATAAGTCCGGCTATAAGACTTAACCTATCAGACAATGGTGCGGTCATATATTCTATTGGAATATGTTTATTTTTGATTAAGCCATACGGATTTCCGCCTAGAGGATGTCTAGCGTGATTTCCTATATTACCAGCCGACAAGCAATATGATTGACACGGCCCATCTGTATTGGAATATTGTTTTAATACCAAGTGTAGCTGCTTTGCATATAACTCGCAAAAATCAACAATTTCTTTATCAGCAGTACAAAACCGCCCTAAACCTTCTGAAAATCCATCACCTAGCCAATAACCTAAATAATACGGATCAATTTTCAGAGAAACCTTATTAGTAAAAGTAACGCCACGTTTATATAAGCGAGAATAATGTTTATTCTTTCGAGTTGTCCTAAGATAATCATCGACGGTAATATCATTATAAGTCCAGTCTTTATTAACATGATATCGCATTAGAGATAAAACGTGGGAGTCACTAATAATAATATCTTTTGAATGACTTCTATGTAATTTATACATTGGCGACCGACCTCGATGTAATTCAATTACGTTACGCGGGGTTGAGTCATCTCCCATAACCACGTCTCCAACCATAATATCTTCAACATTTTTAACACTTCCGTCATACATAAGAACTTTCGTGCCAGCACCAAAGCATTTTCCGGTGCCTGGGCTTCCATACAGATTTACGATAATAGTATTTTTTTGATGAATCCGCATGTCAGTTTTAACAGCACAATCTTCGTTCTTCGGTACGATGCTTACCGTGCCGTCATCTTCCAATACAGGCTTCATTTCTTGAATGAAACCGGTATGATCGAAGTTAGGTACTGTCGTGAGAGAACCGTCTTCCTTCAATACCAGCTTTTCTCCGCCGAGTTCACCCATCACTTGGTCGCCAAGGTGAGGTTCAATCTTGCCCATCGGAACCGGATGGCACATCCGACCGACTAGCTGCTTCGACACGTCGAGACATACCTTGGTAGCGTTAATCATATCACAGTTGATGGTCTTGACGACGTTCTGGATGTTCGTCATCTCGTCCATACCTTTAAGAATTTCTGGGGTCATCTGTTCTTCGTTGTTATCCATTTCATACACTCCATATATACATAGGAAATATAGCAAAGTCCCCTAGCTTTCGCAACGCCGTTTCCTAGAGGACTTCTTGGCCTCCTTCCGGGCGGCTCGCACCTTGGCAAGCTCCTCCTTGATACGGCGGACTTCCTCCTTCTTGGCCTTCTTTTTCTTCTTGACGCTCTCGTACTCCATACCCAGCTTCATCATAGGAGATTCAGCCAGCGATATGGCTCCCAGCGTCTTGGTTGTGGTCAACAAGGCGAACTTTGACGGGTCAAGCTTCTCCTCGCCGAACTTTTCCAGAACCATCAGCTCGCGAAGTATTTCGCACATCCAGAATGCGTCACAAAGGTCGTTGTGCGGCGACTCGTACTGTTTAAGCTTCTCGAAGATTTCGGTCGGGTAAAGTTTAGGGTATTCCGACTTGAACGACACGCACATCGAAATCTTGTCGGCATCTCCGTCACCGGTGGCGAAACGCTTTATCTGGCCGATACCGAAGTTGATGATTCCCAGACCCTTCGTATAGGCAAGATAACGGATTCCCCCACAGAACTCCGCTATCTGCAAGATGCTACCGCTTCCGGTGTGAGCCTTGGAAGTAGCGTAGTCTTCCATACCCAAGAACTTAACCTCGTCCAGACGCTTCGATATGATGTCGTAGGTCAGCCGCTGGCGTTCGGGCATACAGAGAGCCGAATACTTGTCCGGAGCGCACAAGTATGCGATATGGACATTTCCCTCGTCCACGGCATACATCTTGGTAGTAGTATAACCGTAGAACTGGATATCCTTCACTTCAAGGTCGTCGTCCAAGTCCATAACGACAATGCCGCTGGACTTGATCGACGGGTCGATACCGGCTATCTTCATTCAGCCACCTTGACCGTGTCGGTATACACGTTCTCGTCCCAATACTGCATAGCGTTCTTGAACCAGAGAACCTGTTCTTCGGACAGCGGAGTGAAACGGTGGTAATCGGTAGCCAAGTCGAAACCGTTGCGCTTGGCAAATGAACGACCGTGGATGTGACCGTACAGATAAGTCACGCCGTCTCGTGACGGAGCCGGGAAATCGACCGGTTCGTGGATGATGGCAAACTTGAATGTCTCACCCTTTGCATTTGTCAGCTCCACCTCGCACAGACCGCCCGGAACCAGCTGTACAGTCTGGGTATGGTCGAACAGTTCGATAGAACGCTTACCCTCGTTCACTTGGTTAAACGCATCCACGATAGGCTTAATCTGGTCGAACGCCTTGCGGTCGTAGTTTCCGAGCGTCCAATACAACTTCTTGAAGTTGAGGTTGGATAGTAAGTCGATGACGTACTGCGGGTTAGATACTTCGCCGAAGTCGCCAGCGTGGTACACAACGTCGTCGGGACGGACAACCTTGTTCCAGTTGGACATCATCGTCAGATCCATTTCGACCAAGTCGGCGAACGGACGGCAAGAGAGTTCCAAGGTGCGTTGCTGACCGAAATGCGTGTCGGAGGTAAACCACTTACGCTCCGGAGACTTCTGGAGGTCATTGACCACGTCAGACAGCATCTTCTTCAAGTCGTTGTACCAGCTTTTCTTCTGCTCCGTAAACTTGAGCGTGAGGTACTTCATCTTGGTAGCGTCATCCGGGAATCCGAAGTACACGCCCGGCTTCTTGTACCATTCGCCAAACTCCACGTTCGTCGTGAAGGCTGGCCATTTCTCGCATCGAGGAACCCAGAAAACGAGAGCGGAGCAGATGTGCATCATCGTGCGTTCCCACTCGGTCTGCGCCCACAAGGGTTCCGGCTGGTGACGTTCCATATCGCTGAACTTGTCATTGGTCGGCGTAATGACGGTTCCACGGAAACCCAGCTCTTCGAGTATGTCGAACGCCGTGTATCGCCAGTCATCCGCGTAGTCGAATCGAGGACACGGACCAGCAAGGAAAATGGAGTTACGGAGGTTTGTAGGTGGATTGAGGCTCTTGGTTTCCTCATTAAAAGGTTCCAAGACATGGAAAGAATAATTTTTCATAATATTCTCCTAAATCACTTCCAACACGTTGGAAGCTACTGGATATGCATTGACGCTCTTGTTGGCCAACGTTATTTCAAACGGAGTCTTGGCTGTGAGCTTTATGTATGGATAGTTGGATTCTACTATCTTGATATCTGGGAATGTTTGTGCGCGGCTGTACTTCTGTACTACGGCGTCGAAATCCTTCTGAGTAGGCATTTCGTATCGTACATAATATACAGCAGCCTTCTTAATCGTTCTACGGATCGGAATAGAACGAGGATGAGTCTCGTGGTCAGCTCTATTGTAAGGGCCGATATACGATTTTATTTCGCTCCACCACGCGTTAATAAGCCCATCTATCAGTTCATCGGTCGAGACGTTTTCGGAAAGTCCAGTATCTTTGTATATCTTTTCAAGTTTCTGGTCAGTTCTTCCCGGCATCGTCTCGACCATTCTTCGTAATCGATTCGCTGCTGCCACCGCGTCCATCGAAGGACATTTAGCTTTAGTTGAAATCCGCCGTCGTAAGTCGAACAGCGACATCCCGAAAAAGGCTATCTTGTCTACCATTTTCCCTCACTATTTGAACAGTTTCTGATAATTCCTCAATTGTCTATATATTTTGTCGGACACGCCAATGCAAGAATTTTTCTTTAGCTGAATATACCAACTGATGAACCGATAAAGGAACACGCGGTCTACACGGTACTTCTTCATCACGCACTCTGTACAATGCTTCAGTTCCCCTTCAAATTCCTTCATAGAAAAGGCGTCGAAATGATTGATTATATGGTCATACATACTGGCACATCCGCTAATATGTGACAATGCCATATCAAGTTCCATAATATGGCCACCAATCCAGCCGTGGTCAAACAAACGACTCTTCTGGTTATAGACAATCGGTCGCATCATTTTGCCATTATTGTCAACCGCGATGCCGTACCAACTGGCAAACTCGATATTACCAGCAGTAGCATAATATTCATCTTTACCAATCAAGAACGGATGCTGTTCGAAGCATTCTCCCCAGCCGTCACTCATTTGGCCGTTGAGGTCGTCAATACATAAATCGACGAACTGCTTGAAATTTCGCTTATCATCATCGTCAATCTTCATAACTTGGCCGTTAGCCAGTGGAAGCTCCCTATGAATTTTAGGGAAATCCATAAACACGGAAATTCTTACATAGAGTTTTCCGTCGTACACGGTCATATGATAACAAGCTGAATAAATCTTGTAGCCGAGCTTATCAATAGCATCGTCAAAGAACTCGGCCCCGTCTTCACAAAAATCCAGAAATAGCTGTTTCTCAATGGCTTGCAAAGCGACGGAAACACTTCCATCGTAGTCCTTTGTATCGTTGTCTACCCATCGTGAAACGCTACAAGGTGCATAAAAGTCAATCTTCATTACGATGATTCCCCGCGTTATTCTCTATTTCAATGGACGATCGCCAGATTGCCTTCAAGTCGCTGAAGGACAGATTTGGGTCGTCAAGCACGGAAGGGTAAGACCGCCTAGCGGCCTTACCCTGTTTCTTGAGCCTCTTGAGAACTTGCCTAAACACGGCAGTCGGCTCCTTGATAAGGAGGGATGCTCGGCTTAGTTTGCGGGATGTCACCCATCGTAATCTTGTCTGTGTTGCCTACGGTCGCCGTCGTGTTGGAAGCGGTTCCGTTCTGGCAATATACTGTCTGCCACCAAGGATAGTTGTAGGGACGGTCGTAGATTCGCTCCACTTGCGGGACATACACGGTCTTGTTGTCACGCATACCGTCGATAATCTTCTGAAGCTGTCCGTTGTCGAGCTGGACAACTCCCTTGTTGGATTCATCCTTAATCAGTTCGCTGGTCTCGACCAGCACGCTTCGTGAGCCTTGGGTTGCGGTAAGGTTATCATCTTCGACCTTCAATGCGTCGAGCGCGTCGATCTGGCCGTCAATATAACCGATGATGGATGCGGAGTTAGCATCTGGTGCGGAAAGCTTGTCCTTGACCTTAGTCAAGATATCCATAACCTTCTCGATGGAAATTTTGATGTTGTTTGCCATATGGTTTTCCTTTGTTGATAACACAAATATAGCAAACTGTCGCAAAACTTGCAACTAGATGCCGTCTATAGCCTCTCCACCGTCTTTTTCGGCATCTTCCATCTCGAACATTGCGAGTTCATTGAGAGTAGACCCGATCATCTCGTCGGTAAGACCGTCAATGCTAAGCTTGATAGTAACCGGCACACTGCACTTGTCGAGACGGATAATGAAATCAGTGAGCCTTGCTCTGTATTCGGGTTTAATAGAGTTAAGATAAATGTCGATATCGTTGGACTTGTTGCTTGGAGCCTTATCCCATCCATATACATTGACTATTTTCTCTATCTGGTCGTGCAAGTCCTTCTGCATCGTCTGGAGGTCTTTCACGCTGGCCGTGCTCTTGGTCTTGGGACACTGTTCGATAAAGTTGTTGAAGATATCCTTGAGGTGGTTGAGTCCGTGTTCCTCGGTGACCGAACCCTTGAACACTTTGACAAAGTCGAGCATTCCGGTTTCTTGGTAATGGATCGACACTTCAACGACGCGCTTGTCGTAGAGGTCGGCCACCAGCTCACCCTTCTCGTTGCGGAAGGGGACAGTCACCTTCTGGCGATTATTTACGAGATAGCTGTACTTGATGGTGAAGAGGGGACTGATCCCCATAAGGTAGGCGACTGTAGCAGTGTCAGCCCACTGTTTTTTGCAGAAAAGATTAAACATAAAGGCTCCTTGTTTTATAGTTCTGTCCTAAATATAACAAATGTAAGTCTACTTGTCAATACTTTTTATAAAAATAATTGAAAAAGTCCGGAATTTCTCCCGGACTTTCGAAATTTAGCGAATTTCGGCAATTAGCCGAGCACCGCATTGGCTTCAAGACCCATAGCCTCAACGATGGCAACAATGTCCTTGATTTCAGTATATGCCGATTCAAGACGAACCTTGTCACCGCACTTCATAGCGTCAATGGCCTCGGAACGCCACTTGAGGTACTTTTCCTTGAGACGGCGGAGGAAACCCGGCTTGGACTTCAAGTCGCCATAGATGGACGGGTCATAACCGTTGTTCTTGAGCTTTTCAGCCTCGGCGGCGTTTGCTTCATCCTCGGCCTTCATCTTGTTGTACTCATCGCGGAAACCCATCTTCTTCTGGTTCTTCCAGAAATCCTTTTCTTGTTGCTTAGCAGCCTTTTCGCCTTCCTTCTGGGCGTCCTTTTCGGCGGCGGCATTGGCCTTGGCTTCCTTGGCGGCCATATCATCCTTGATGTTCTGGATATCTGCAGCAGTCTGGCCAGATACGGCATCTTTGAAAGCGGTCTTCCAATCAGTTCCGGCAACGTCGGCCATATTGGAGAACTTGGTCTCAGCAGCCTTTTCGATTTCTGGAATTATAGTCTTCTCGATGTACTTCTGGGCATCGACTGGATTCTTTATGGCAAGGTCAAGGAACGCCTTACCAGCTGCATCAATCTGCTGGTAGGTCACCGTTTCAGCCGGGTCCTCTGACTTATTCTCACCCACGGTCGGTTCGGACTTGTGAGCCGTCTTGCTGAACGCGTTGGACGCGTAGCTCTTCGGTTTCGTAGCCTCGATTGACTGATTGATGCCGCCGAAATCACCAAATTCGAGCAACGGCAACAACGAGTCGAACGACTTGGTGACATCTGTAGCAAAGGATTCCAGCTGAGCCGGATTGTTTTTGTAGATGGCGGTAAGCTGGTCTACTGTTTCATGGAAAAGTTTCTGTGCATTCATAGGTTAACCTTATAAAGAATTCTTTAAACCTAGTTTATACCATAAAACAAAAAACCAGCCTCTTTCGAGGCTGGAAACAAGGTACGTTTGATATATGCTCTACCAATTGAGCCACGCAGCCGGCTTCGCTGCGACCGGACTCGAACCGGCAACCGCTCGTGTTTCAGACGAAATCAGTTTTTGCTGTGAGCACCTTTAATAGCCGTTATGAAATATAGCAAACCTTTAATTTAAAGACAAGCCTTTTTCATAAAAACTAGCGCAAGGAAACTCACCCATCTTTAGTGGGTGAAAGGAAATGCGCTCTCCTTATAGGAAATATAACATTTTTCTTGACATTTGTGTCCTAAAATACTAATATTAAGTAATCGATACAAATGTAATATGTTATCGACATGATAGAGAGGAATTGCCAATAAGACATTGGAACATGCTGGCTATGAATTCAACAAGATATGGGTTCTCAACGCTCGGTTCGGCCACAATCCATATACTGACCGTGACGAATTGTCAGTCACATGGCTGACTGTCGCCTATTATCTTGAACAGAAAGGACTCGTTACTCTCAGGAATGTCACCGAGGCCAAGGAAAAAGTAGAATCATATTGTGAAATGATATAAACTTATGGTATGATGCAAGTTCGTGGTTGGCCTTGCATGTACGGAACGAGTTTTCGGTCCTCGGTATGTGACCGCCAACCACAATAGGCATATACCGAGGGCTTATTTTTATGCTGAGCTACAACGTCAAGCTGAACTTTCCGAGCAAGGAGACTGAACAGGCCATGCTGGACTGCCTCACGACAGAAGCAGACTGCTATGGATATGTATCGGCCTTGCTGGAAACGACTGGATTCCGAGAACACTCGATGTCCCGGTATGACGTGCATTACAAGTTCTACTACGATATAAGGAAACAGTACCCGTCGCTCAGCAGTCAGATGGTCTGCAAGGTGATACAGGAAGTAGTGGCTAACTGGAAGACTTGCATTCAGAGCAATAAAGATTTCGATACACCGAAGAAGCAAAATCTGTCGATGACATTGGACAAGCGGCTTTACAGCAAATTGACCGACCATTCAGTGAATATCACCGTTCCTGGTTTCAGGAAAGCCCAGTGTACATTCGATACATATCCGCTTATCCAGTACATGTTTGACAACTATATTGCGAAGAACTGCAACATATTTTACCGGGACAGCCAGTTCTGGCTGACAGTCCAGTTCGAAACACCAGAGCTGGACTTGGTAAACGAAGATGTTCTGGGCATAGACCGTGGTATCAAGCGATTGATTACGTGTTCAGATGGAACTGCCATTTCTGATAAGGAGTTCAATAAACGTAGACGGAAAATCAGGTACCTGAAAAGATGCCTGGTATCCAAGGGAACAAAGAATGCCAAGAGGCACCTGAAGAAACTTCGCAGAAAGGAAGCTCGAATGTCAAAGGACTACACGCATCAAGTAGCCAACTACATTCTATCAAAACCCGAAGGAATCATCGTCCTTGAAGATTTAACCAAGATTAAGAAAACCACTTCCAGGAAGACAATAAATATCGGAAGTGGTGAGAAAAAGGTAATTAAAAGAAAACGGCACAACAACCGGTTTGGACAGGTTGCATTGAAGCAACTCCAGACGGTGTTGGAGTACAAGGCACCACTCGTAGGGAAACGGGTGGTAACAGTTGAACCGGCCTACACTTCCCAACTCGACTGTCGAGGTTTGCCTAACGGCAAGAGGCTGGGTACCCGCTATTATGCTGCCGACGGATTGGTACTTGATGCCGACTGGAATGCCGCAATCAATATTGCCAACCGCTACCACCCAGGTACATTCGCATTACCCATTTGCGGCAAGTTGAATCTACTTGGCAGGCCATCGTCAACTGGCCTATCGAGGGAACTACCGGGAAACCGAGGCTCCCTCAAGCCCACCGTTCTTTAGACAGTGGGTAGTTGACTTTGTCTTGGCTTTACCAGAAATGTCGAGCATCTGCATCAGCTTGTCATTCCCGGTAACCACTTCAGGCAGTTGGCCGTCCCACTTCTCGATGAACTTGAGCATAAGGTATTCGCTTCCGCTCTGCTGCTTGAGTGCGCTCATCTGGAGTGCAATAACCGTGGAGTCGGCACGGGCGCGAGCTACCTTCTGCTTGTTCTGTTCTTCCATCTGCTGGGTGATGTAGGTCTCCTTCTGTGCCTTCTGCTCCTGAACTTGCTTCTCTTCAACTGAAGCCTTGAACTCCTTGGAAAACTCGAATGACGTGACAGCAAGGCCGTCAATGACGATAAATGCGTTGGCGGAGTCCAGCTTTGTTTTCAATGTAGTTCGCATACGGTCGCGGATTTCCTCGCGCTTCTGGAGCATATCTTCGGCCTTATACTGTGGAGTAACGCCAGTAATAGTCTCATTGATCTTCGGTACAAGGATATTGGCAACATACTCGATGCCGTAGTTCTTGTACACGGCATCCACCTTCATCGGATCGACGTGATAGTTCACCTGTGCGGTTACCGTAACCGTCTGAAGGTCATTAGAACCAGCATCAAGAGTCACTGTCTTGAGTTCGGTACGGATTGGGAACTTTACGACCTCGTCCGTGACAGGGTTGATTGCGTGCATACCCGGTCCGAGAGTTTCGGAGTATTTACCCCAAGAAAGGACGACACCACGTTCGGTTTCGTCGATGACAGAGCAACCCACGAAGAACATCGCGAGCATAAGAATAGATAGTAACTTTTTCATAGTTATCTCCTTGTTTAGTTAAGCGTCGTGCAAGGCGGCGTCAAGATGGGCGACCGCCTTCAAAAAATTAACGATCTTGTATTCAGAATCCGGATTGCAATGGAAATCGCACGAGAATTCCGGATAATTGATACTGACTTGGCTGTCCGGTGCCAAACACGGCATAATATTGAATGTTAGATTAAACCGCTTATCGAAAAACCTGAGCGTTGCAGTCGGTTCTCTGTACACTACCCAGCTGGTACTATTTCCAAGGTCGATCTGCTTGCTGAACTCAGCTTGGTGGTTGTAGGTGCGTATCTGCCGCTCGACCACAATCTTGATTTCATCGGCTACCTTGATCTGGTTTTCCAACTTCTTCTTGGCTCGTGCCTCCGACTTGAGACACCGGTCTAGGATTTCGGCGACGGCTTTAACCGAGTCGGCTTCATCGTTGAATCGACTTTTGTTAAGCTTGCGCTTGATAGCACCGAGTGAGAGCAAGTCGATCTGCTTGTCACTTCCATTGCTAGTGTCCGAACCGTCCAAGCGGATGTGGACTCTCTTGGTGAACCGGTTATTGAGAAAGTCGTCCGGCTTATTACATCCGTTGACCAGTCCTAAAAAGAAACGGTGAAGCAGCTCGTTACTAGAACGACTCAAGAAGAACGGAACCAATTCTTGAGACGTGATGTAACAGTTGTCCACGTTCTTTACCACCGGGAGTGTCTTTGCCACATAGAAAATAGACGACTGCAAGTCGTTAAGGAACTTGTCGTTGGTCTGCTTCCCCAAATTGTCACGGAAGAGCGTGGCGCGGAAAATCGAGTAACCAGAATCGGTTACCATAAGACGGTCAATTACAAGCTGGTAATAAACATCGAATTTCTTGTTGCCGAAGTAACTGACATAGCAAACCGAAGTAAGCGGATAATCGCGTTCTGGAATCATACAACCCTCTACAAATTCTCGCACTGGTCTTCTTCGCAGCCGACTTCCCATTCAGAGCACATCACGCCGTGCTCCTTGAACCACTGGGCAACAATCTGACGATGGCAGAACTCGCCTTTAGGCTCGTAGCAAAGGAGAATCTTGTTGTCAAGCTCCTTGGCAAGCTCACGGGCGTCCATATGGTCGAGAACATCCTTGCGGAAGTCCTTCTCGAACTTTATCCGGTCGATAATTCCACGCTTGTAACACTCTACCAGACACATCGGAGGAGCCAGACGAATTTCACGCGGACCGACGAACGCCGGGTGCGTGTGCTGCGCGATGGAAACCAGACGGTCGGCAAGTTCCGGATATTTCAAGACGGTATCGTAGTTGCTTGTATAAATCATACGTTCTTCGGTACAGCTATAAGGTGTTCGGGGTCATTCACAAAGTCGAAGATGTAGTTCGTCATCTGTTCGACCTCGTTGGACTTAAACTCGGCCTTGGCAAACGAACCGTAAACCGCGTCAGTCTTTCGCTCGCCTACGCAGATACCGAACGCGTGAATCTTCTCACCCGGCTTAGCGGACAAGATCTGTGTCGCGACAATACGCTTGTTGGTGACCGTCGGAACGATGTTATACACTTCCAGCACGTTGTACGCCGAATCCGGGTTCATCTGCAGACCGAGTAAGTCGGTAGACTGTGCGAAGTCCTCGTTCGCAAAGATGTGGAAGCTGTTCGTCGACGCGATAATCTGGATTCCACGAGTCGCGGCCAGCCTTATCAGCTGAGGCATCTGCGACTGTGTCACACAGTGCATATGCAAGTCGATGTCGTCGACAATAATCACGCCCGGCCTACCGGCAATGCATATAGCCAGCATCAGCATAGCGAAATCGCCAGCAGACGGCTTGTGGACAATACGCTTGCCTTCTTCATCGCGGATAAACACGTCCTGAATGCGGTAGTCGACCGTCTCGGAAATATAGGGGTCGCGATAGAACCGCTGGAAGTATTTGGCGTCGACATTGGGTTCCTTGCCGTCCTCCCAAGTGTAATCCCACATATTCGACTTCTCGCCGTACATATAGGGAACATTTGCGATAAGGTTCACCAATTCCCAATTTGGCCTACGCGTATCGATAAGCTCTTCGAGGATAGACGGGTATGAATACTTCTCTTGCAATGTACGGTCGCCGCCAAGAGCCAATTCCGGTCTGCCAAAACGGTACGACGGCAACATACATACGTTCAAATCGGCAACCATCAGTTCATCGTGGTGATACTCCTTGCTAGAATCCTCACAACGGCTCTCGAAAATAATCGAGCCGTTCGAGTTATCGATAGCAGAGACCCAATAATGGTACTGGTCTAAATAAATCACCTTAATCGAGTTATTGAAGGTCTCCAGCGTAAATTCGTCAAACGGCTTTAGGTTATGCCCAAAATAGAACGGACACTCGCTCAACACCCCAATATTGCCGTGCTGTACAATGTCAGCAGCGAGCCGCAACAAGGTCAGAAGCAAGCTCTTGCCGCTACCAGTCGGTCCGGTTATGTAAGGCTTCTCAAGGAACTCGACGTGGTAATTGTACTGTCCGAGAAAGTTCTTGACATCGAACGACTTGATCCATCTATCTACACTTGCTGCTGGGGTCATAATTACTGCCTATAATCCTTCACATCTACAAAGTCGCGAACCTTCACCTTGCAGATAACACGGTCTCCATTATTCGTAAACAGCTCGACGCGAGGACGCAATACCAATCCTTCCATTCGGTGGGTCGGGTCGAGCCAAGAATAAGGACGGCTCTGGACAAACTCGATAGCGTCCAAGAACGGCATCAGCTCCTCGTGCGGACACATCATACCGAACTTTTTGGACACGTTATGGACCGGATCACGGTTCCAGAACTTGCCGTCACAACAGATATCGTACATAATGAACTCGCCGTCCGGATATCCGTAATGATGGTTGTAGTCCTTGGAAACGCCTTCGCCGAAGATAAACGCCGGCTGTTCGCCGAACACTTCTTCGAGAACGGACTCAAATTGCGGAGTTCCGAACCGCTCGTTCAAGTAAGCCAGATAGCGTGGACAGAATGTCGACTTGTCGGTATGCCCGACGAAGCTGACACGGTCGCCATCCCACTTAATGCCGACGTTGGTGCCGTCAATCTTCTCGGACGCATACATCAATACATTCTCTTCATAGAAGATTGGCATCCACGGCTTTGCGTAAATCGTTTTATCTACCAGACGGTCGTCGGGACACTTACGACCGAACGGTGCCGAAATTTTTCCATAATAATGTGCCATAATTAAAAACTCTGCGTAACTACGTTGAAGTTGATCTCGAACCAAGGCTTGTTCTGGTTATCCAATGCCAGCTTCACCTCGATACAAGGACTGTTAATAAATATCGGAACCGACTTATCTTCAGGATCGTTGTTATCACTGAACTTGAGAACTGCGTGGTAGATTCCTTCGGTAGACATAACCGATTTGAACGCCTTGCAGTAGTCGTCGTAAATCACAAATTCCGGCGTGTCGGAATCCATCTCGTAGCCAAGCTCGTACAACGCAATAAGAACCGAGCAGACGTGCTCCACTTCCTGAGCCAGCTCGGCTCCGCGAACTGGAGACTTGTCTGAATCGTCATAGCCGCTGTTAACAAACCCAAGCCGTCCAGCAGAGAAGGCCACCGCGTCAAAATCGAACGCAACCAGCGACTCGTGGACGATGTCGTGCCATTCGCGCCAATCAATCTTGTAATTCAGCACGTCATCGCGAGTCAGCACGCGAGACGCTTTTCGTCGTAAGTTTTTTGCCATATGGCAAATATAGCAATCTGAAACCAAAAATGCAATTAGTTTTCGAACACCGTCTTATGGCCGTCTTGAAACCGCATAGCGGTGCAGTGGGCGTCAATGGTCTTCTTGGTATAGTCATACCGCATCCACACCTCGACATACTCGCCAAGG
>Ga0310696_10003163_pt1 | contig 20823 bp, 16 predicted proteins | sample AusTroGonzalo_MG_4_FD_203885 | JGI IMG/M metagenome (GOLD analysis project Ga0310696, IMG submission 203885) | Bovine rumen microbial communities from tropical cattle in Woodstock, Queensland, Australia - Gonzalo_02 (v2) (version 2) | ecosystem: Host-associated > Mammals > Digestive system >... | reverse complement strand
AAGAACTCCCAGCACCTCGTTGGCCAAGCTGCCGACATCCGCCCCAAGGACCCCGCCCAGTTCCACCGTCTGGTCGCGTTCCTCCGCAGTTGTGAATATACCGACCAACTCCTGACCGGCTCCGGCTGGCTCCACATCTCCTGGGCGCCCTTCACTCCTCCCCGCCATTTCGTCCGCCTCGGTTACTACAAGTAACAACAATCCCCGAGACTCGTCACAAATGTGGTTCAAAACAACATGTATCACGGGGACTGTCACTCTGTGAGGTCCGATAACCCATTCAAGGGCTTGCTTCACACCACGCGGAGCAGGCCATATTTAGTGGCGGCACATGAGGGCGAAGGGGCAGGTTGCGCAGGTGCGCAGGTCGTCGGTGGGGACGAAGGGAACGTCGGGCGAGAAGATTTCAGCGATCTTCTCGTCCAGCAGTTCGTTGAAGCGCGCCGAGTACTGGGCGATGTCGCGAATGGGCTGTGCCTGGCCACGACCGCCCTGACTGCCGAAGCACAGCGTGGGGTCGTAGCCCTCGCCTCCGGCATGCTGAATGAAAATGAGTGCCGGCGACACTTTGAAGTTTGAAGTTTGAAGTTTGAATTTCTCTGACCTGAAGGTCTGAGTGTGGCGTTGCGAAGAAGTTTGAGATTTGAGTTGTCTTTGGACGATGTCGGCATAGACGAAGGTCTGCAGGTAGTAATCGGAGTGGTCGTGGATGTTTTCCGGCAGGAAGATGGCGTCGACATCGGCCATGGGTTTGGGGCGGCGACTGCCCGTCTTGTAGTCGACGACGCGGACGAACTCGTCGTTGATCAGATCCAGGCGGTCGATGCGTCCGCCGATGGTGCTGGGCTGGAAATTCGTGGGGTGGGGCGTGAGCTGGCGCTTCACGTCGCATTCCAATCCGAGAATGGTGAAGGGAGCCAGTCGCAGGTCGATGGCGATGAGCTGGCGCAGGTAGTGGATGATGACCTCGCGATTGATGAGTTGCAGGCCGCGTTTCGGAACAAAGGGAATGACGCGGTGGAAGGCCTCGTCGACGGCACGCTCGATTTCAACCTTCGACTTCAGCAGGTGGCTGAGCACGGGCTTGTCAATCTGCCGGGGCAACTGCTTGTAGATGATGTCGGCAGCTTCGTGGAAGATGTTGCCGAAGATGCGGTTGTCGAGTTCCTGCTCGTCGTCGGGCGTTTCGGGCTGTTGGATGTCGGCCACGTAGAGGTAGTAGAACTGCAGGGGACAGCGCATGTACTTGGTGATGGCGGTCGGCGACAGGATGGGGTGCTGGGTGGTGAACTGCGACTGCATGACCTGCAAGACATGTGGCGTCTTCTCGATGGGCTTGGGTTGCCACTTCTGCACGGATTGTCCGGACTGGAGCGTGCGGCGGCGGATGGCGTGAGGACTCTCGACCATCAGCTGCAGCATGAAACGGCTCATCTCGCCACGCTGGCCGTCCTCGGTGGAACTGTTGTAGAGGATGGTCACGTCGCCGGCCCTTTGCAGCAGGCGGTGGAAATAGTAGGCATAGATGGTCACCTTGTTCTCGATGGTGGTCAGTTCGTAGGCCTGTCGGATGCTGTGGGGAATGAACGACGAGTCGTTGACGCCCCGCGGAATGTTGCCCTCGTTGCACGATAGCAGCAGCACATGGTCGAAGTCCAGGTTGCGCGTCTCCAGTACACCCATGACCTGAATGCCTTCAGCCGGTTCGCCGTGGAAGGGAATGCTGGTTTGCTGGATAATCTGCATGGTCAGTCGCTGCAAGGTCGTCAGGTCTACCGTCAAGTCGCCGCTCTGGCGCAGGTTCTCGATGCGGTTCACCAGCGTGTAGGCCCTGAACAGCGACTCCTGGAATAGCGGGTCGCTGATTTCCTCCTTGGCATTCGTGGCCACCTCGCGCAGAATCTGCAGAAGTGCTTGCTGGTCGTCGCTGATGAATTTGGCGTAGGGATGGCGCTGGAAGATTCGAAGCATGCGGGGCGTGCGTCCCAACAGCTGCAGGTCGAAATAGATCTGGATGAGTGATGCCACAGGAGTCTGCGACAGCGGATAGCCCGTGGTGACGTTGACCTTGTCGACCTCTTCGGGCAGACAATGGATGACGGTTTGCAGCAGGTTCTCGTTGCAGAGCACGATAGCCGTGCGGCGGCCGTCCTTCAGTCGCTGCTGCTCGCGCAACCACGTGCTGACATAGCGCGCCTGGATGTCCTCCGTGGGTGCCGAGATGAAACTGATTTGTTTGGGTTTGGCGAAGTTGCCGTAGATGTCGGCCGACGCGACGTCGAGTTCGTTGGGATAGTGCTCCAGATAGCGCCCGATGTACTGTCCGGCCTCGTGGCGCTTCAGATAGTAATGGTCAAAATCCCAATAGAAATGCGCCTTGCCGGCCTGCTTCAATTCGTCGAACAGTTGCAGTTCGACCTTCTGCAGCAGGTTGAAGCCCACGAAGAGGTAGTGGTCGTAAGGGAAACTTTGAAGTTTGAAGTTTGAAGTTTGATGTTTGATGTTTTCGACGACCTGACGGTAGAGGGCTCCCTCGTAGGCCAGCTGTTGCGAGGCAAGGCGACGGTTGAAGTCGTGATAGATGTCGGCAAAGTGGCTCCACAGGTGCAGGAAGCGCTCTTTCAGTTCGCTGTTGTGGTCGTCGGAGAAATTGCTGAAGAAGCGGCGGAGCATTTCGCGCTGCTCGTCGGTGAGATACGAAATGTCGTCGAGTTCGTGGATGTCGCGCAGATTGGCGAAGACGCGGTCGGCATCGGCCATGTTCTTGTCAATGTCGTCGAAATCGGTCAGCAGCAGTTGTCCCCAGCCGTAGAACTTGTCGAGCGTCTCCTGTGAACCGGTGCACTGGCAGAACGACTTGTGGAGGTCGCAAACCAGCTTGATGGGGTCGGCCACCTGCACGTCAGACTGTTGGCGGAACAGTTCGCTGATGGTGATGCTGGCCGGACTCCAGATGGGCTTGCGGGCGGCGCGTGCCAGATGTTCGTTCAGAAACAGCGAGGCGCGCTTGTTGGGGAATACCACAGCAACACGCGACAGGTCTGTACCGTATTTGCCGAGCATGTCGTCGGCGACGTATTCTAGGAAACTCTTCATATCACTTCTTCTACCTTATTATTATATACAAACCACAGCCAACCCTTGACGCCGGGCATGCCCATGGAGCGAAGCAGTTGCATATATTCGCGCACCTGATCGAGATATTCAGGCCGGGGACGTCCGAACTTGAAGTCGACGACATGGGTCTCCTTGCCGTCGGTCATTACGCGGTCAGGGCGGCGCTCCTGCATGTTGCCCTGACTGTCGACACAGAGAATGCTGCACTCGTTGAACAGTTGCCAGCGGTCGGAGAACCACGCCTTGATGCGGGGACTCTCCAGACGTTTGCGCAACAGAGCGGTCACGCGCTCGGCCGTCATCTCGTCGTCATAAAGCACACCATCCTGTTGCAGCTGCTGCAAGGCGCGGTCCACGTCGGCGCTGGTGCGGATGGTGGAGAACACATTATGGAGCACGCTACCTATCTTCATGTAGCTCATCTCCAGCTGTTCCTCGTCGCCCTCGATGAATTCACGGCTCTTGTTGCTTTGGCGGAATTCGGTCTTGATGTTGAAACTCTCGATGGTGACAGACTGGGGAATGACGGGTTGCAGGAAGACATTCTGAGAGACTTTGGCCTCGGACTCCTTCGCGGCAGGGACGTACAATTGTCCGTAAGAGAAGTCAATGGGTTGCTCGCTGTCCTCCAATCCGTCGAGGGTGCTGTCGGTGAGCGTCAGTTGGGGCAGCACGGTCTCGATGAGTGCCGAACGGCTGTTCTTGGCGTCGCGACGACCCAGCACAAACAGGTTTCTGGAGGCACGGGTAAAGGCCACATAGAGCAAGTTGAGGTTGTCGACCGTGGTTTGCAGGTGCTCGTTGAGATAGTCCTGTTCGTAGATGGTGCCCATCATCTGCTTGCCATTATTGTCGATGGGAGCTATGGGCAGGGCATTGAACGGTGTTTCCTGAGGCTGGCAGAAGAGGATGTCGTTATGTTCGAGTTTCCAGTCGCAATAGGGGATGATGACGTTGTCGAATTCCAGGCCCTTGCTCTTGTGGATGGAGAGGATGCGGATGCCGTCGGTGGCCACGCTCTGGATGGTCTTGCTGCAGATGGTCTCTTCCCATTCAAGCACAAAAGCGTCGATGTCGGTGCTGTCGTCGAGCGTGAACTTGTTCAGCTGGTCGTAGAATGCACAAACGTAGGCACTCTCATCCTTGAGGCGTTCCAACTGGAAGATTTTGTAGAGACGTTCCGCGAGTTCGTAGAGCGGCAGGTGGAGCAGGGAAGGGCCCTGCTGGAGAAAATCGTCGGGAAGGAGGTCGTCGAGGGGACGGTCCTTGATGAACAGTTCGCTCTCGGCCACATCGTTGCCCAATACCGAGCGTTGGTAGAGCTTGGCCAGTGTTGCCTTCGTCAGTTGGTCGTCGGGGTGAGTGAGCAGATGGAGTGCCTGGATCAGCAGACACACGCTGACAGAGGCATCGAGCCGGAACGCTTCGTCGCTGATAATCGGCACATCGGGAATCTGTACGTTGACATAGTCGGCTATCACGGGTATCACGCTGTTGGTTCGCACCAGGATGGCTATTTCCCGCGGTTTCACGCCGTGGGACAATAACATGGAGACGGTATCGGCCAGTTGGCTTAACGTCTCGGTCTTATAGTCCTTTTGCGGCAACAGGCGGATGTGGACCAATCCCTTCTGCTGGCGTTTCTCGGGCACTTGCTGGGTGACGTCTTCATAGGCGTGCCGGAGCTGTTCGGCACCAGCGGGAAACTGCTCGCGTTGTGACTCGTATTCCTGTTTGGCGGCTTCCGTGAAGAAAGCGTTGTTGAATTCAATGATATGTCGCTCTGAACGGTAGTTGGTGGCAAGCGGCAATATGTCCATCATGTCGTCGGCATGCGGGAATTCCTGGTCGATGGCATTCAGAAGGCGCCAGTCGCCAGAGCGCCAGCGGTAGATGCTCTGCTTGACGTCGCCCACAATGAGATTCTCGGTGTCAACATGGCTCATGCACTCTTGCAGCAACACCTTGAAATTCTGCCACTGCACGGTCGATGTGTCCTGAAACTCGTCGATCATGATGTGTTCCAGTCGGGTGCCAATTTTCTCGAAGATGAAAGGCGAATCGCTGTCTTTGATGAGCGAGTGAAGCAACTGCTGCGTATCGCTGAGCAGGAAACGGTTGGCTTCTTCGTTCATCTCGCGGACTTTCTGTTCGATGCTGCCCAGGAGTCGCAACTGGTTGAGATGACGCAGGGTGAGGTCTGCCGACATGTAAAGCTTCCATTGACGGGGCTGCTCGGCGATGGCCTGTTGCAAGATGGGAATGAGCGTCGCGTCCGCCAAGGCCTGTATGAAGTCAGCGCGATTGTGTTTCTTGGTACACCATTTCGAGGCGTCTTCCAGACAGTCGGTCACGCGCGAACCGATGATGCTTTCGTCGAAAATTCCGTTCTGGAGTTTACGGAAAAACGAGGCAACGCCCGTCTTGCCATAGCTGAGGTCGGTGTCGGACAAGCCTTCTGCTGCCAGCGTATCGAAAAAGTGGTCGCCGATTTCCTTCATGTGTTGTAAGGCATCCGAGCGAATCTGGCGCAACTGGCTCATATAGCTGTTCAGGAAGTCCTTCTGGTTGATCAGCTCGTTCAGTTTGCCGCTTTTCTCTTTGTAGTAGTCGCGGAAGATGGTGCGCCCGAACTGTTTCACTTGTCCGATGATATTCCAGGAATGGTCGTCGCTGATGGTTTCCATGATGTATTTCAGAATCCATTGCAACATGACATCGGTATGGGTTAGCGAGTCGATGAGTTGGTCGACGGCCTGTTCTTCCACCTGATAGTCGTTGAGCCCAATACGCAGGTTCGCCGTCAGGTCCAGTTCACGGGCCAGATTGCGAAGAACGCTTTGGAAAAAGGTGTCGATGGTTTCCACGCGGAAGTAGCTGTAGTTGTGAAGCAGCTGATGCAATGCTTCGCCAGCCTGACGGCTGACCTGTGGCACAGAGAGCCCGGTGGCTTCGACGATGTGGTCTAGGTAATCGGTAGAGTCGGGCAGCAGTTTCCAGATGCCATACAGCTGGCTGAGGATGCGCATCTTCATCTCTTCCGTTGCCTTGTTGGTGAAAGTGACGGCCAGAATTGTGCGGTAGCTCATGGGATTCATGACCAGTAGCTTGATATACTCTGTGGCCAGCGTGAATGTTTTTCCGCTTCCTGCACTGGCTTTATATACGGTTAATGCCTTCATGCTCGTTTGGTTTTTAGTATTCTTTCATCACCATTTGTTGAATAACTCAAAGGTGAAACTACAGCCGACCTCCTGGATTTTACCGGCAAGCAGGTTGGTGAAGACTGCCGTTGAGAATAATCGGGTTGTGAATCCATAGCCAATTTCTAAGTATGGCCTGGTATGCTCTATGGACAGTGCACTCACGTAGACTCGCTCCACTTCAAGGTATCTTCCCACCAAGGGCAGGTAAGACAGTGCCAGCATGGGTGTGTCGAACGACAGATGTCCGCGAACATAATAGTCTGACTGGTTGTACCACAAGCTGTTCAACAGTTGGAACTGCCCAGCCCAGTCGTCTTCCCAGCCCTTCGGAAGGTTGTTGTCGCGGAAGTTCTCAAAGTCGGCAAAATAATTGGAATTACGTTGTGTGTAGAATCCTGCTCCGGCGCGCATATTGAGAATACGAAGACCAGGTAGGTGTTTCAAGAAAGATCCGTCGAACTCCCAACGCTGGTAGTCTAAATTGGAGCCGAAAATGTTTTTGATGCTTTGTTCGAAGTTGGCGGTCAGCACGGGACCATCGTGCCAAGGCGTCAGTCTGACGGTCAGCGACGGTGCAAAGCTTCGGAACTCACTCTGCATCCCTGCCTCTTCCATGAGTCTCGGATTGAGTGACAAGCGGCGGTGATACACAATACCGGACATGATTTCCAACCAGTCGTAAGCCACGACGTTGTTGACAGCCTGAATATACATGTCCTTGAAGTCAGGCATGTCGACGGTACCGCCTGTCTTACGTTTGAAGTCTTCTGCCATCACGCTGTTCGTCGTATGGTTGCCATTAGCCACTTTAATCTCCGCATAGCCGTTTCGCTTGGGGTTATAGTTCATGCGCAGGGGAACGGTATAGAAGATCTGGTTGAGTTTGAAGTTGTAACCGAGTTGTGGATTCAGCGTGAGGTAACGATATTGATTCCATTTATACTGGAAACCGAGTTTCAGTTTGTAACTGATACCGTGACTGTGGCTATATCCCAGGTAAAGTGGATTGAACAAAGGCGAGAAACGCATAGATACTGCACCGATTTCCGTGCGATTGCCATTGATGAGATTATCTCCGATGATGTCCCAGCCAATGGTTTTTACCCAGTCACCGAACGTGTGTTTCTTCTGTTGCACGCTATCCACGGTGACGGTATCGCGCTGGGCCTCCTGAATGCTGTCATAGCGTGCATAGATATCCTGTTCACGAAGGTTCAGGGGAATGGGACGTAACTGTTCCATCAAATCCCGGTCTTTCTTATTGATAAGCGAGTCGGGGAGTGTTCGCGGACAGTCATAGACGGTGGTGAAATTGGCAGTCACCCGGTTACCCAGAAAATTGAATATGGCATCTGTCGTGCATCTCTTGGGGAGTCTGGAATGCGTGTCATTCTGGTTCATCTCTGCCGAAACCTTATAAGACAACATGTCGTATTCACCTTCCAAATCGACAGACTGTAACCTGCCAGTGAGGGCATCGACCGTGGCAAAACCTTTAACCAATTGGGTGTTTTTCTTGCGGGGGGCAAAACGTATAACGGCCATATTGTCCTCCACTTCCCTGACTTTATAACGATAGAGGTGCTTGTTGCTTTTAAAGAAAGGAGACAGAACGTGTCCGGGATAAAGCGTGTCGTCATAAAAGTCAGGTGTACTGAATTCCAACATTGCAGGCATGGCCGTGCGCTGTCGGGGAATCGTGCCACACACTACCTGACGCTTCACATCGTACTCGTCAGCATCGCGGAATTTGACTTTGCAGTAGGCCTCGCCGACATAATGACGGTCGCCGTCGGCAATGATATACATGGTTGGAACCAGAAACAACAAGGCATTACGGCGGTCCATGCCAAAGCTGTAACGCATATATACATTCTGTTCTGTACCCTCAGCAGGAACGGTATAATTTCGCCTATAGTTCCATACCCGGTTCAGAATCAGAGAGTCGACATGGTTGTCGGCTAAACAAATGCTAGGCATGAGAGTCATCATGCCCAGCATTATGGTTGTTATGCTTAGCTTCAGATTCACGACCCCAAAAGTACGAAAAAATTTTGGAGCCACAAAACTTTTAGCCCAAATATTTCATTAAGATACGTGCATTGCCCGAGTCACGGAGCTTTGCAATGCTCTTTTCGCGAATCTGACGGACACGTTCACGGGTCAGTCCAAGCTGGTCGCCAATCTCTTCGAGGCCCTTTTCGTGGCATCCAATGCCGAAGCACTCGCGAATGATGGTAATCTCGCGCTCTTTCAACACCTTCTGAAGTACGTTGTTCAGTTCAAGCGCCATAGATTCGTGATCGACATGGCGGTCGGTGCGTGAATCGTCACCGGAAGCCATCACGTCAAGCATGCAATTGTCCTCGCCATCCTGGAAAGGAGCATCGATAGACACATGATGACCATCTGCCATCATGGATTGTGAAATCTTCTCTTCGTCAAGACTGGTAGCATCGCTTAGCTCCGAAATGGAGGGATGACGCTGGTTCTCTTGTTCGAACTTGTTGATTTCATGATTAATCTTACTTAGAGACCCTACCTGGTTGAGTGGCAGACGAACAATACGGCTCTGCTCGGCGATAGCCTGCAGAATGCTCTGACGAATCCACCATACAGCATAAGAAATGAATTTGAAGCCTCGAGTTTCGTCGAACTTCTGTGCGGCCTTGATCAGGCCAATGTTACCCTCGTCAATCAAGTCAGTCAGCGTCAGTCCCTGATGCTGATACTGCTTGGCGACAGATACTACGAATCGGAGGTTTGCCGTCACCAGCTTGTCCTTGGCTCTCTCGCCTTCAGGACCTCCCTTGCGAATCTTCTGAGCCAGCTCGATTTCTTCATCGATACTGATCAGTGGTGCACGACCAATTTCCACCAGATATTTATCCAGTGCTTCACTCGAACGATTCGTAATACTTTTCTGAATCTTTAATTGTCTCATCTAAAAAACTTTCTTAAAACGTCTTAACTTCCTGATAGTCAGGGGTGTGTAATGTATTTTACTTTCAAAAGCGGTGCAAAGTTACGAAAAAAAACGGCTCGTGGTACTCCCACAAGCCGATTTTTTTCTTAAAAAATATTAATTACAGATTTTACTGTTCTCTGGCAGCAGTGATTTTTTTCTTCAACTTATCCACATAAGCATCGATAGTTGCCACTGCTACAATGTTCACCACGTCTCTGACTGATGCCCCGAAATCTACAAAGTGGATTGGCTTATTAAGTCCCATTTGGATGGGACCAATGATTTCAGCGTCAGCCCCGAGCATCTGCAACATCTTATAGGATGATCTGGCAGAGGTGAGGTTGGGGAATACCAGCGTGTTAACTTTCTTTCCCTTCAGTCGGGTAAACGGATACTGTTCGTCGCGAAGCTCGTCGTCGAGTGCAAAGCCCAACTGCAACTCACCGTCAATGGGCAGATCGGGATAGCGCTCTTGCATATATTCTGTAGCATGCTTCACTTTTAATGCTCCTTCACTATGGCTACTGCCGAAGTTCGAGTGGCTAACCATTCCCACGACGGGTTTGTCGTTGAAGAACTTCACGCTCTTGCTGGCCAGCTTGGCAATATCAACCAATGCTTCGGTATCGGGATCTTCGTTGACCAATGTGTCGGCAAGGTAGAGAATACCACGGGCCGAATTGATGATGTGCATGGCGGCGAAATGCTTGTACTCAGGACGGATACCAATGACCTCCTTTACCACTTTAATGGTGTTCGAATACTTGGTATAGAGACCAGTCAGGAAGGCGTCAGCCTCGCCAGTCTCAACCATCATCATGCCGAAATAGTTGCGCTCGAACATCTTGTCGTTAGCTTCCTGGAAGGTGTATCCCTCACGCTGGCGCTTTTCTGTCAGGATGCGGGCATAGCGTTCGCGACGCTCCTGTTCAGAAGGATGACGCAGATTGACAATCTCGATACCGTCAATGTTCAGATCGAGTTTCTTGGCCAGCTTGGTGATGACTTCATCGTTACCCAACAGAATGGGATAGCAGATGCCCTCGGCCTTGGCCTGGACGGCAGCTTTCAACATGGTGGGGTGTACGGCCTCGGCAAATACCACGCGCTGGGGATGTGAGGCGGCAGTGGCGTAGAGCTGCTGAGTGAGTTTTGTCTCCTGTCCGAGCAGGACAGACAGTGAGCGCTTGTACTCATCCCAGTTTTCAATGTTTTTGCGGGCCACACCACTTTCGATAGCTGCTTTAGCCACAGCGGCACTGACCTCGGTAATCAGTCGAGGATCAACAGGTTTCGGAATGAAGTATTCACGTCCGAAGGTGAGGTTGTTGACCTTGTAGACATCGTTTACGATATCAGGAACGGGCTGCTTGGCGAGGTCGGCAATGGCATAAACAGCAGCAAGCTTCATCTCCTCGTTGATGGCTGATGCATGCACATCAAGAGCGCCGCGGAAGATATACGGGAAACCAATGACGTTATTAATCTGGTTGGGATAGTCGGTACGTCCTGTAGACATCAGCGTGTCGGGACGTGCCTCCATGGCATCTTCGTAGGAAATCTCAGGAACGGGGTTGGCAAGGGCAAAGATGACAGGGTCCTTAGCCATGGTCTTCACCATGTCTTGTGACAGGACATTGCCCTTAGAAAGACCTACGAAGACGTCGGCACCGTTGACAGCCTCCTCGAGGGTGTGAATGTCTGTGCGCTGGGTGGCAAAGAAACGCTTTTGCTCGTTCAAATCCTGACGATCCACACTGATGACGCCCTTGGAGTCGAGCATGACGATGTTCTCTTTCTGGGCACCGATAGCCATATAGAGTTTGGTACACGAAATGGCAGCAGCACCGGCACCGTTGACAACGATCTTCACTTTCTTGATGTCCTTGCCAATCACTTCGAGGGCATTCTTAAGACCTGCTGCGGAGATGATGGCCGTACCATGCTGATCGTCGTGCATCACAGGAATATCCAGACTCTTCTTCAAACGTTCCTCGATATAGAAACACTCGGGAGCCTTGATGTCCTCCAGATTGATACCACCAAAGGTGGGAGCTATTTTCTCAACGGCCTCGCAGAACTTCTCGGGGTCTTTCTCGTTGACCTCAATATCGAATACGTCGATACCACCATAAATCTTGAAAAGCAATCCTTTACCTTCCATCACCGGCTTGCCGCTCATGGCACCTATATCGCCCAGACCCAGCACGGCAGTACCATTTGAGATCACGGCTACGAGGTTGCCCTTGTCCGTATACTTGTAAGCATCGTCAGGATTCTCCTGAATTTCCAGACAAGGATAAGCCACGCCGGGGGAGTAGGCCAGCGACAGGTCGGTTTGTGTACGATACGCTTTAGTCGGTTTTACTTCAATTTTACCAGGACGGCCGGCCTCATGATATTCGAGGGCGGCTTCTTTGGAGATCTTTACCATTTTAATACTATATTATTATTTAAGTTTAGTTGTTTAGAATTCTGTGAACGACAAGGGCATCAGTTCTTTGATGCCGTCCACCACATACACACAGCGCTGACCGTAGAGCAAGATGCGTACAGGGTTGTGGAATCGTGTCTCTGTCTCAATGAGTACCTGACGGCAGGGCCCACAAGGACTGACGGGATGCTCTGTAAAGACTCCCTTTTCATTCCGTGCTGCTATGGCAAGCATGACGACGGGCTGTTCGGGAAATTCTGCTCCGGCAGCGAACAATGCCGAACGCTCTGCACAGATTCCAGAGGGGAAGGCGGCATTTTCCTGATTGCATCCGATGAAAACCTCCCCGTTCTGAAGTTTCAGAGCTGCTCCCACATGGAAATGAGAATAAGGTGAGTACGAACGGTTCGTCCCTTCCATAGCAGATGCTATCAAAGAACGCTCTTCGGCGGTCAATTCGTCCATTTGTACCTCCAAAATCTTGGGTTTAATCTCTAATTCCTTCATAATCTTCCGAATTTTGTTGCAAATTTAATTATTTTTCTCTACTTTTGCAAAATAAATCAGCATTTTATTCATGAAACGGATAATATTTTCTTTTTTATGCATGTTTGTGGCGTCTCAGATGGCCATTTCGCAGAACATGACTTGGAATCAGCGCTATCAGGATTATTTCGACAAGTATAAAGATGTTGCTGTCGAGCAGATGCTCAAATACCACATTCCCGCCAGCATCACTTTGGCTCAGGGTGTGCTGGAATCCGGTGCCGGCAAGAGTGAGTTGGCAACAAGGGCAAACAACCATTTCGGTATTAAATGTAATGGTTGGACGGGTCGCAAGAGTTATCATGACGACGATGAGATGAACGAGTGCTTTCGTGCCTATGACAATGTCTACGAGAGCTATCGTGACCATTCTGTGTTCCTGACCACCAGCAAGCGTTATAGCAGTCTTTTCGAATTGAAGCTGACAGACTATAAGGGCTGGGCGAAAGGTCTGAAAGCATGCGGTTATGCCACCAGTCCTACCTATGCCAACAAACTCATTGAAATCATTCAGCTTTACAAGCTATATCAATATGACACCGCCAAAGATTATGACAAGTTCCAGACGCAACAGGTGAAGAGCGGCGACAATCGGCAGATCTATGCATTCAATAAGAACTACTACCTGAAAGCCCGTCGTGGTGACACCTTCCGCAGCATCGCCCAGGAAGTGGGCATCTCATATCGGAAACTGGCCAAATATAATGAACGCGACAAAAACGATGTGCTAGAAGAGGGCGAAATAGTATGGCTGAAAAAGAAACAAAACAAAGCTCCTAAGAACTACAAAGGTCGTCTGCACTATGTGAAGAATGGAGAGTCAATGTATTCTATTTCACAGCTTTATGGAATCAAGTTAAAGAAACTCTATAAGCTTAACGACCTACCACCAACCTACCAGATTCGTGTAGGTGATGCGCTCCGACTGAGATAGTTAATCTGCAAACAATTGGTTCATGAAGTCGGTTAGGTCCTTGTCCAGCCCCTTCATCAGTTCCTCGTCAATGATGACGGTGTCGTCGTCGACCACGTAGAGCTCTTCCAAATTCTCGTGGTCTTCGTCTTCGAGGACAAAGGAGTAGGGCTTTAGAATCGACATGCCCTCGATCAGTTCTTGGTGCTTGTTCAGCACCATGCGCAATGTGCTGGCTGCATCTGCATAGAACGTGTCGTCCTTATTGTCAATCCATTGTTCTACGATGCAACGGTTGATTTCGTTGTCGTCGTCGTCGAAGGCCACCAGTTCGCCCGTTTCCTGATTCACTCGCAGGTGAATGTCCGTCAGCATGTTTGCCTCGTCCGTCGAAGGAAATTTGTCGGCAATCTTACGGATGGCGCGTTCCACTTCTTGCAGGGTTTGTTCGTTAGCTTTCATCTATTTTTGTTTTGAGTGCTGCAAAAGTATGAAAAAAAACAGATAATTGCAAACGATTACGATTATTTTTTCAAAATTTTCTTAATTCTTAATTCTTTATTCTTAATTTCTTTGTACCTTTGCACAATAAATATGCCAAATTGAGATTGCAACTAATGAGTACTAGGATAAGTCATTCGGGGGTTATTGAACGAATAGAATCTGGTCAGGTGCGGGTGCGCATTGTCCAGACTTCTGCCTGTGCTGCTTGTAAAGTGGCCAGTTATTGCAATGCTGCCGAGTCGAAGGAGAAACTCATTGATGTGTTTTGCGACTCAGGCAACTATCAGGTTGGGCAGCAGGTGACGGTAGTCACTTCCGGCACGGTGGCAGCAAAGGCCCTGCTATGGGGCTTCGGACTACCTTTTGTCATACTGGTTTCCGTGCTGGTTCTCGTATTGCTGTTGACATCCAGCGAAGGTGTTGCCGCCTTGTGTGCATTGGGGGCTCTCGTTCCCTATTATTTGCTGCTGTGGCTGTTGCGCTACCGTATGCGCGACGAACTCAGTTTCCATATCGTGACATCATAACAAACTAAAACAAATAAACAAAAACAAGTATCTTTATGAATTTCATTTTGATTGCAGTATTAGTGCTGGGTGCTGTCGGACTGATTGCCGCCCTCGTGCTGTATGTCTGCTCCAAGAAGTTCTCCGTCTTCGAAGATCCGCGTATCGCTCAGGTTACCGAGCAGTTGCCCGGTGCCAATTGTGGCGGATGTGGCTTCGCTGGATGTGGCGGACTGGCTGACGCACTAGTAAAAGGTGCTGATGCTGGAAGCCTCGAAGGACTGATGTGTCCTGTGGGTGGACAAGAAGTGATGGGAAAAGTGGCTGACCTCTTAGGAATGGCTATTGCCAATGGTGAACCGAAGATTGCCGTGGTGCGTTGTAACGGTACCTGTGCACTACGTCCGAAGATTGCTGAGTACAGCGGTTTGCGCACCTGTGCCGCCATGAATTCGTGCGGTGCCGGCGAGACGGCCTGCGGTTTTGGCTGTCTTGGTTGTGGCGACTGTGTGGCCGCCTGCCAGTTCGACGCCATCCGTATGAATGCCGAGACGGGACTTCCTGAGGTCGACGAAGAGAAGTGTGTGGCTTGCGGTGCCTGTATCAAGGCCTGTCCGCGTAGTATTATCGAACTACGAAAGAAGGGTCCGAAGGGTAGGAGAGTGTTTGTCTCCTGTGTCAACAAGGACAAGGGTCCTGTGGCTATGAAGGCCTGTAAGGCTGCCTGCATCGGCTGTGGCAAGTGCGAGAAGGAATGTAATTTCGGTGCCATCACCGTTGAGAACAATGTGTGCTACATCGACCACGAGAAGTGTCGCCTGTGTCGCAAGTGTGTTGCCGCATGTCCTACGGGCGCCATCCGCGCTGTGAATTTCCCTACACCCAAGCTCAAACCGGAGGTTAATGTACCCAGCGATTCTGCCGCTGGGGAAAATGTTGAACCTAAAGCAAAGGAGGACCAAGTATGATGAACGCAAGAACATTTAGCATTGGTGGTGTCCACCCTGAAGAGAATAAGCTGTCGCACGATGCTGTGACGCAAGTTGCTGCTTTACCGAAGCAGGCCATATTCCCCCTCTCGCAGCATATTGGTGCTCCCGCAAAACCTGTTGTCCAGAAGGGCGACAAGGTGAAGGTCGGTACGCTGATTGCCGAAGCAGGAGGATTCGTTTCTGCTCCTATCTTCTCGTCGGTCAGCGGTACGGTATTTAAAATTGATACCGCCATTGATGCTACCGGCTATCGCAAGCCTGTCATTATTATTAATGTAGAGGGCGACGAGTGGGAAGAGCGCATCGACCGCTCTGACAGGCTGGAACTGGTGAAGGACCATCCTGAACTGACACCTGAGGAGATTGTCACTCGCATCAAGGATGCCGGTGTTGTCGGTATGGGTGGTGCCTGTTTCCCCACCTTTATCAAGCTCACTCCTCCACCTACGGCGAAGGCCGAGTGCGTCATTATTAATGCTGTCGAGTGCGAGCCCTACATCACTGCCGACTACCGTCTGATGATGGAGCATGCCGATGAGATTCTCGTAGGTCTTGAACTGCTGATGAAGGGTGCCAAAGTAACCAAGGGTTATATTGGTATTGAAACCAACAAGATGCCTGCCATTGAGCTACTTACCAAGAAATGTACTGAGGTATTCGGGGGAACCGAATACAGTGTTGAGGTGGTGCCCCTGAAGCAACGCTATCCGCAGGGTGGTGAGAAGCAACTGGTTGACGCAGTGATCCACCGTCAGGTACCCGCACCTCCTGCCATTCCTGTCAATGTCGGTGCCATCGTACAGAACGTTGGTACGGCTTTTGCTGTTTACGAGGCTGTGATGAAGCACAAGCCCCTCTTTGAGCGTTACACCACAGTGACTGGTAAGCGCCTGCAGAACCCCGGCAATTTCCTGGTTCGTATGGGTACGCCTATGAAAGACCTTATCGATGCTTGTGGTGGTATGCCTGAGGACGACAACAAGTTGTTGGCTGGTGGTCCCATGATGGGTAAGGCACTCACCAGCGTCGATGTGCCCATCTGCAAGGGAACCAACTCGGTGACAATCATTTCTGGCGACGAGGCGGTACGCAAGGAACCTAATCCCTGCATCCGTTGTGCCAAGTGCGTTTCGGCTTGCCCGATGGGTTTGGAACCTTATTTGCTGGCCAAGCTGGCCGAGGTTAAGAACTGGGAGCGTGCTGAACATGAGGATGTCGTCAGCTGTATTGAGTGTGGCTCGTGTCAGTTCACCTGTCCTGCCCACCGTCCTTTGCTTGACAACATCCGTCAGGCTAAGGCTACAGTAATGGGAATTATCCGCGCTCGTGCAGCAGCGGCTCAAAAGAAGTAATCATCAAGTTCAAAGTTCAAATTTCAAAGTTCAAAGAACAAAATGGGAAAATTAATTGTATCACTTTCGCCTCACGCACACGGAACGGACACCGTCGAGCGCAACATGTATGGTGTTATCATCGCCCTGTTGCCCGCCTTGCTCGTGTCGTTTTACTTCTTTGGTACTGGCTCTGCCATTGTCTGTGCGACGAGCGTTGCGTCCTGCGTTCTCTTCGAGTGGGCCATCAATAAATTTATGCTGAAGAACGAACGTACGACCATTTGCGACGGTTCTGCCGTGCTCACTGGTCTGCTGCTCGGATTCAACCTGCCCAGCAACCTTCCCCTCTGGATCATCATCATCGGTGCATTGTTTGCTATCGGTGTGGGCAAGATGACCTTCGGAGGTCTGGGCAATAACCTCTTCAATCCAGCACTTGTGGGACGTGCTGCCCTGTTGGTGGCATTTCCTGCACAGATGACTACATGGCCTGTGCCGGGCCAACTGACCAGCTATCTCAATGCCGAGACAGGTGCCACGCCCCTGGCTATCATGAAGGATGCCATCAAACATGGCGATGCTAGCATTCTAGACCAGCTACCCTCGTCTCTCGACCTCTTCATCGGTAACCATCCCGCAGGAGGCGGTGCCTTGGGAGAAATCTGCGCCTTGGCGCTGTTGCTGGGTCTGGCATACATGCTGTGGCAGAAAATCATTACCTGGCACATTCCTGTATCGATTATCGGAACGGTATTTGTGTTCAGCGGTCTCATGCATTTGGCTAACCCCGTTTATGCCAATCCCGTCAGTGTGTGCCTCTCGGGTGGTCTGATGTTGGGTGCCATCTTCATGGCTACTGACTATGTCACCTCACCGATGACTGCCAAAGGCCAGCTCATCTATGGTATTGCTATTGGTGTGCTCACTGTGGTCATTCGCAATTGGGGTGCTTATCCAGAGGGTATGTCGTTCGCCATTCTTATCATGAATGCGTTTACACCGCTTATTAATAATTATGTGAAACCCACGCGCTTCGGTGAAGTGCCAGAGAAAAAGTAAAAAGGTAAAAGAGTAAAAAAATAAAGTTATGAAAAAACTCGAATCATCTTTGACTAATATGGTGCTGGTACTTACAGGAGTAGCAGTCATCATGGGTGGCATTCTCGCTTACGTGAATCATCTCACCGAAGGACCCATTGCCGCCCAGAAGGAGAAAGCGCTGGCCGATGGAATCAAGACCGTCATGTGTGTCAACGACCTGAAAGTAGCAGCGACTGACGAAGTGAAGCAAACCGACGACAAAGGTAAGGAACTCGTCTTCACCATCTATCAGATAGAGGATGCTCAGGGTTCAGATCTCGGTGCTGCTGTTGAGTCTTCCACACTGGGCTTTGGCGGTACACTGAAAGTACTCGTGGGTTTCGATCCCGATGGTAAGATTTTGGGCTATACGCTGCTCGAACACACAGAGACTCCAGGACTGGGTGCTAAGGCCGACAAGTGGTTTCAGAAAGGTCAGAAGGGAGATATCATAGGCAAGGATCCCCAGGAGCCCCTGACTGTATCGAAAGATGGTGGACAGGTTGACGCCATCACCGCCTCGACCATCACTAGCCGTGCTTTCCTGCTCGCAGTCAACAATGCCTATAAAGCATACAAGGCCACGCCTGCTCCCGATGCAGAGACTGGTGCCACGAAACAAGTTGAAAATTGAAAACTGAAAGTTATGAACGCAATACAAATTATCAAGAATGGCATCGTTAAGGAGAACCCCACGTTCGTCCTGATGCTGGGTATGTGTCCCACGTTGGCCACAACCACGAGTGCTGGCGGCGGTCTGTCCATGGGCTTGGCCACGATGGCTGTGCTCCTCTGCACCAACGTTGTGATATCTTGTTTGAAGTCGTTGACTCCCGACAAGGTACGAATCCCTGTGTTCATCGTTGTGATTGCAGCCTTTGTTACCATTCTGCAAATGGTCATCAAAGCCTACTTGCCTGATGTTGATGCAGAGCTTGGATTGTTCATTCCGCTGATTGTAGTCAATTGTATTATCCTTGGACGTGCTGAGGGCTTTGCTTCCAAGAATACACCCCCTGCCTCGCTGTTTGACGGTATCGGAATCGGCCTGGGTTTCACCCTTGGTCTGACGCTCTTGGGCATGTGTCGCGAACTGTTAGGCTCAGGCAGCATCTTCGGTTTCACCCTGTTGCCTGAGACCTACAATATCCTGCTCTTTGTGCTCCCTCCGGGAGCTTTCATCATGCTCGGCTTCCTTATTGCCATCGTTAATAAACTTAGGATGTCCTAGTAAATCCTAGGTTATCTTAGGTAATCCTAGATAAAAATCAGAATTATGGAATATATATTGATTTTCATTAGCGCGATATTCGTCAACAATATCATCCTGTCGCAGTTCCTCGGCATTTGTCCCTTCCTTGGTGTATCGAAGAAGATAGACACCTCCTTGGGTATGTCGGCAGCTGTCGCCTTCGTTATGACCTTGGCCACCATCGTCACCTGGCTTGTACAGACCTATGTGCTGAATGCTTTCGGACTGGAATATCTCCAGACCATCGCCTTCATCCTTGTTATTGCCTCGTTGGTGCAGATGGTCGAAATCATTCTTAAGAAGGTTTCTCCGGCCCTTTATCAGGCCCTGGGCATCTTTCTGCCGCTCATCACCACCAACTGCGCAGTGCTCGGTGTTGCTATTCTGGTCATCCAGAAAGACTTTAACCTCTTGCAGAGCGTCGTCTATGCCTTCTCCACAGCCATTGGCTTCGGACTGGCATTGACCGTCTTTGCCGGCATGCGCGAACAGCTCGAGCTCGTCAACGTTCCCAAGGGTATGCGTGGTATGGCTATTGTTATGCTCTCCGCAGGACTTCTCTCGTTGGCCTTCATGGGCTTCTCGGGAGTCGATGGCGGCCTCCGTACCCTTTTGGGTCTCGATTAGAGATATATGTGATATGTACGCCCGTGCGTGCATAACATAAACAATTAAGCATTAAAAAAAAGAGACTCGAGCCTCCGCTCGGGTCTCCTTTTTAATGATTAATCATTATGTCTATATTGTTTAGAACAATATGTTAGTATTCGAAGGTGCCGAACTCGCTCTTGATGGTCAGGCTCTTCGGGCCCTCCTCGATGTGGCCAACGACCTGAGCATCGATATTGAACGACTTCGAGAGGGCAATGACCTGGTCGGCAACCTCGGGACGGACATAGATCTCCATGCGGTGACCCATGTTGAACACCTGGTACATCTCGCGCCAGTCGGTGCCTGAGCACTCGTGGATGGCACGGAAGAGTGGGGGAACGGGGAACATATTGTCCTTGATGACGCGGCAGTTGTCGCTGACGAAGTGCAGCACCTTGGTCTGGGCGCCACCTGTGCAGTGTACCATGCCGTGAATCTCAGGACGCAGCTCGTCGAGCAGCTTCTTGATGACAGGAGCATAGGTGCGGGTGGGGGAAAGGACGAGCTGACCAGCATCGACAGGGGAGCCCTCGACAGTATCCGTTAACTTATACTTTCCGCTATACACGAGCTCATCGGGGACAGCGTGATCGAAACTCTCAGGATAACGCTCTGCCAGATATTTGGCAAAGACATCGTGACGGGCAGAGGTCAAGCCGTTGCTGCCCATGCCACCGTTATAGCGCTTCTCGTAGGTGGCCTGACCAGTACTTGACAAGCCTACGATGACGTCGCCCGGACGGATGTTGGCATTGTCGATGACATCGGCGCGACGCATGCGACAGGTGACGGTAGAGTCGACGATGATGGTGCGCACGAGGTCGCCCACATCAGCCGTCTCGCCACCCGTAGGCCAAATGCCGATACCCATCTCGCGGAGTTCTGCGAGGAGTTCATCGGTGCCGTTGATGATGGCAGAGATGACTTCGCCCGGCACGAGCATCTTGTTGCGGCCGATGGTGCTGCTGACGAGGATGTTATCGACTGCTCCCACACAGAGCAGGTCGTCGGTATTCATCACGATGGCATCTTGCGCGATTCCCTTCCAGACGGACAGGTCGCCCGTCTCACGCCAATACATATAGGCCAAGGCTGACTTGGTGCCTGCACCGTCGGCATGCATGATGTTGCAATACTCGGGGTCGCCTCCCAAGATGTCGGGGATGATCTTACAGAAGGCCTGTGGGAAGATTCCCTTGTCGATGTTCTTGATGGCGTTATGCACGTCTTCCTTGGCGGCACTCACGCCACGCATCATATAGCGATTGTCCATTTCTTAACTTTCCACTTTTAACTATCCACTTACCATTAGAACTTGAC
>Ga0310696_10003162_pt1 | contig 20833 bp, 7 predicted proteins | sample AusTroGonzalo_MG_4_FD_203885 | JGI IMG/M metagenome (GOLD analysis project Ga0310696, IMG submission 203885) | Bovine rumen microbial communities from tropical cattle in Woodstock, Queensland, Australia - Gonzalo_02 (v2) (version 2) | ecosystem: Host-associated > Mammals > Digestive system >... | reverse complement strand
CATACGGATGAAGTATATATGGTGAAGTATGGAGGTGCATCCGTAACCAACATTGACGCGACGGGTAAAGTTTTCACGTTGCCCACAGGCGACAAGGTGACCATTACCCCGACAGCGGCGGGTGTGACCCAACATGCCGATAACGCCTCCAATAACAACACGTTTACCTACATCTTGGAAAATGAGAGCCAGTATCAAACAGTGACCCATAATGTAGGAACGCTTTCTATCGATCGCAAGGCCGTTACGATATCGGCACTTCCTCAAACATATACCTATACAGGAACCGCCCAAGGTCCTGAAGGTACGCATACAGACAATATCTCCACCTACGCAGAATATGATGAGCTCGCCACGGGCGATGTACTGTCGGGCATAACGCTTTCCGGATCACAACTCAATGCGGGCACCTATATCACGGATATTGAACCGAGTTCAGCGGTGATCAAACGCGGCGACAACATCGTAACGGACAACTACAATATCACCTACACGAAAGCTGACTTGACAATTAAACGCGCGGAGATTACGCTAACCTGTCCGAGTGGTACGGCTATCACAAAGGTGTACGACGGCAACGAGCTCCACCCCTCTGCAACGGCAACTGGAGTTAACTCGAGTGATATGATTACCATAGAATACAGTACGGACGACGGAGGGAATTGGAACACTACAGCACCTGGTATCACCAATAGCGGTACGCAGTCTGTTTGGGTTCGGGCTACGCATAGTAACTACATAACGGCTTCTTGTGAATATATGTTGATTGTCTCTGCAAACAGCTCTTCGGTGGTCATCACTTCCTCCACGAAATCATGGACCTATGACGGTGGCACCCACAAAGACGAGGTCTATAGCGTCATTTATGGCGGCCAAGAGATAGAAGCTGATGCAACGGGCAAGGTGTTCATACTTCCCACGAACGACCAACTGACCATTACTTCTACAGCGGAAGGTGTGACCTACTATAGCAACAACTATGCTAATAATAACACCTACACCTATGTTTTGCAAAATGCTAACCAGTACCAGTCGGTAATCGCCAACGTAGGTACCCTTTCCATCAAACGTAAGGATTTGACAATTGCTCCCATTCCTAAAGTGTACACTTATAACGGCACAGTCCAAGGTCCTGCCAATACATACACGAACGGCTTTGGCACCTACGTAACGTGGAGTGAACTTGCCACGGGTGACGAATTGTCTAGCATCACGCTCGCTGGATCACGGCTCAACGCAGGCACCTATGCCAATGATATCGTATCAAGCAATGCGGAAATTAAGCGAGGCAATGTTGACGTGACGGGCAACTATAATATCACTTATGCCTATGCCAACTTAACGATTCATCCCGCTACCATCACGTTGATTTGTCCGAACGGCACGGACATCACCAAGCCTTTTGATGGAAGCGAGCTGCATCCTTCTGCAACCGCAACAGGAGTTCTCTCAAGTGATGTGATGAACATAGAATACAGCACGGATAACGGAACAACCTGGAGCACATCGGTTCCTGGCATCACGTATTTCGGTACTAAGCCCGTTTTGGTTCGAGCTACGAATTCAAATTACCATATAGCTGAATGTGGTTACACTTTATCCATAACGCGGAACACGAGTACTATCAATGTGACCCCTGGTAGCGGAGAGAAAACCTACGACGGAACCCCGCTGACCAAGACAACGCACGACGATTTCATGGTGACAGGATTGCCCGAGGGCTTCACTTGGACGGCTTCGGCCGACGGCACGGTGACGAATGTGACACCGGGCGCAAACGAGAAGGCGGAAAACGCTGTGACGGACTTCCATATCTTCAATGCAGACAACGAGGATGTGACGAATCAGTTCTCGAACATCGACACGACTGCCACAGGCACACTGACCATCACCGCTCGTCCAATCAAGCTGAAAGCCAACGATGCCAGCAACGAATATATTGGCAGCATAATTACCTACGCCACTGCAGGCGATGCAGTGAGCCCATACTATACCCTTAGCAGTGGCAGCTTGGTGGTCGGCCACAACATCACTGCCGTCACCTTGACAGGTTCCGGCACAACGGCAGGTTCTTATGACATCACCATCACGGAAGGCGGCGTCACTGTCAAGGACGGTTCCGGTAACAATGTTACGGCGAACTACACGATCGCCCGTCAACCCGGCACATTGACCATCAGCCAGAACAGTGCTGCAATTGTGGTGGTCCCCGGCAGCGGCGAGAAGACCTACGACGGATTGTCGTTGACCAAGACAGAACATGACGATTTCACAGTGACGGGTGTACCTGAGGGCTTTACTTGGACGGCAACAGCTAACGGCACGGTGACGAATGTGACACCAGGTGAAGACGAAAAGGCAGTGAATGCGGTGACCAGCTTCAAGATCTTCAAGGGTAGCGCAGATGTGACGGATCAATTCTCAAGCATCGACATGAGCACCACGGGCACGCTGACCATCACCGCCCGTCCGATTACGCTGAAAGCCAACAATGCCAGCAACGAATATACTGGCAGTGCCATCACCTACGCTACGGCAGGCAATGCAGTGAGCCCCTATTACACGATAATGAACACTACTACCGATGGCGAGGGTCTTGCTAGCGGTCATAGCATTACGGCTATTGCATTGACGGGATCCGGCACAACAACAGGCTCCTATGACATCACCATCACGGAAGGCAGCGTCGCCATCGGCGACAACACGGCGAACTACGACATCACGCTGCAGAAAGGCACGCTGACCATCGGACAGAATCCTGTCGCCATCACGGTGACCCCGGGCAGCGACAGCAAGACCTACGACGGCACCCCGCTGACCAAGACAGCGCACGACGACTTCACAGTGACGGGTGTTCCGGAAGGCTTCACCTGGACGGCCACGGCAGACGGCACGGTGACGAACGTGACGCCAGGCGCGGGTGAGAAGGCAGTGAACGCCGTGACGGAGTTCCATATCTTCAAGGGTGGCACAGATGTGACCAACCAGTTCAGCAACATTTCGACGAATGCGACCGGCACGCTGACGATTACCAAGAAGTCAGTGACAGTAACGGCTAATAGTGAAGCGTTCACCTACGACGGCACCGCGCACAGCAATAGTGGTTATGTAGTGGACGGCCTCGTCGGCAGCGACGCAATCAGCGCGGTGGTGACGGGCAGCATCACCTTCCCGAACCAGAGCCCGGTGACGAATACCTTGACGAGCTATACATTCACGACGGGCACCCCCGGCAACTACAGCGTGACGACAGCCAACGGACAACTGACGATGGCAAATGCAGGCAGGGCGATCACCATCACGGCGGCAAGCCATGAGTGGACATACGACGGAAATGCACACACCAACAGCGCCGTGACGGTGACGGAAGGGACGCTGCTGACCGGCGACTATCTCGTGGCAGAAGCCGCGGGCAGCGTGACCAACGTGGAGGACACTCATACGGGGAACAACCCTGTTGCGGCGGGATACAAGATCATGCACGGGTACCAGAACGTGACGGAGAGCTACAACATCACGACAGTGGCCGGCACGCTGACCATCAACCCGAAACCTGTGACCATTACCGCGAATAGCAAGGTCTTCGTCTATACGGGCGCAGCGCAGAGCTGGCCTCAGTATGAGGTATCCGGTTTGATCGGCAGTGACGCCATCAGCGCGGTGATAACAAGCAGCATCACCTTCCCGAGCGAAAGTCCAGCGACGAATGCGGTGGAGAGCTACACGTTCACGACAGGAACAGCCAGCAACTACACCGTTTCGTTAGTATCCGGTCAGCTGACGATGGTGAACGCCGCCGTGCCCATCACCATTACGGCGGCAAGCCAGGAGTGGACCTACGACGGAAGTGCACACCAGAACACTGCCGTGACCGTGACGAGCGGCAGTCTGCTGGCAGGCGAATCGCTGGTGGCACAGGCTACCGGCAGCGTGACCAACGTGGCACAGACCGCCACCGGCAACAACCCGATAGCGACGGGCTACAAGGTGATGCACGGCACGGAAGACGTGACAGCAAACTACGTATTCACGACTCAGTTCGGCAAGCTGACCATTAAGCCGAAGGCAGTGAAGGTGACAGCCAATAGCGATGCGTTCACTTACGACGGCCTGGCGCACAGCAACAACGGTTATGTCGTGGACGGTCTGGAGGGCAGCGACGCCATCAGCGCCGTGGTGACGGGCAGCATCACCTTCCCAACCCAAAGTCCGGCAACGAACACCTTGACGAGCTACCAATTCACAGCCGGAACACCCGGCAACTATAGCGTCACAAAGGTGAACGGCCAGCTGACGATGACACCTGCCAACATCCCCATCACCATTACGGCGGCAAGCGACAGCAAGACTTACGACGGCACCGCTCTGACCAACGCCACCGTCACGGTGACGAGCGGCACTCTGTTGACCGGCGACACGTTGGTGGCCACCGCCACGGGTAGCGTGACCAACGTCTCCGAAACGGCAGAAGGCAACAACTTAATTGCGGAAGGCTACAAAATTATGCACGGCACGCAAGACGTGACGGCAAACTACACCATCACGACCGTGGCCGGCACGCTGGAAATCACCCCGAGAACGGTGACTGTGAGTGTTGCCGACAAAACGGTGGAATACAACGGCGCTGTGCAGAACGGCAACACCGCCTGCACGTTCAGCAACGTGGTGGCAGGCCAGACTGCGACAATCGGCTACACGGCGTCAAACGGCCTGTTGCCATCCGAAACCCCGTACAATAACGGCAGCTATGACAATGATTTCAAGGTGATGTCTGGAACAACGGATGTCACTTCGAACTATACCCTTACGGAACGGACCACGGGCAAATTGACCATCAAGAACCGCACCAACAAATACTCGATTACCGTGGTGGCCAAGAGCAACACCGGCAACGTGTATGACGGCACGGTGAAGAGTGCATCGGGCTTCCAGACGCTTGTGTTCTCGTTTAACAGCAACCCCTTCACGGTGAGCGGTTTGACGACAAGCAACCCGAGCAGCGCGAATGTGTGCGAATTGGCGAACACCATCAGCGGAACTGCGGTGGTGAAAGATGCCAATGGCAATGATGTGACTTCACAGTTCAATGTCACCTCACTGAACGGTGTCTTGGAAATTTTGAAACGCCCGGTCACGGTAAGCGTAGCCGACAAGACAGTTGACTACAACGGCAACGTCCAGTACGGCAACACCGCCTACACATTCAACAACGTGGTAAGCGGCCAAACCGCAACGATTGACTATACGGGAGCCAGCGGTACAACGGAATCCCCCACCCCGTATGACAACGGCAGCTATGGCAGCAACTTCAAAGTGATGTCGGGTGAAACCAATGTCACCTCGAACTACACCCTTACCTTAAAGACGAAGGGCAAACTGAAAATCAATCCGGCACCCTTGACGGTAACGGCCAAGGATTCCACCAAAATCTACGACGGTCTGGCACTTCATGCCTCTTACACGGTTCAAACGAATGAATCCCAGCCCACTATCCGCTACAAGGTTAAGACCGGCGACATCTGGAGCGACTACCTGACGGACGCCCCCAGTATCACCAATGCGGGCAGCTTGATCTACATGGTGGAAGCCTCCATCTCCTCCTACACGACTAGAGACACGGCCACCCTGACCGTCACAAAGCGCGATGTAACCGTGACGGTGGCCGACACCCTCAACATTGAATACACCGGCAGCGAGCACCATAGTGACAAAGTGCCCGTGTTCGACAACGTGGTGGCCGGCCAAACGCCTCACATCACCTATCACCCGGCACACGGCATCGTGGTGGGCGAATACGTGGGTAACTATGAGACGGGATCTTTCAGAGTGGTGAGCGGTATAACGGACGTGACCGCCAACTACAACCTGATGACCCTGACGCCCGGCCGCTTGACCATCGTCAACCGTTCTCAAAAGTACACCCTCAATGTGGTGGCGAAGAGCGATACTAACAATATCTATGACGGCATCACCCACTATGCCATCGGCTACGACACGGTGGTGCACCTGAACGATCACCACTTCTCGGTGACCGGCCTGACGACCAGCAATCCGAGCAGCACGAACACCTGCGAAATTGCGAACGTGATCAGCGGTAATCCTGTGGTGAAGGATATCCACGGCAACGACGTGACCGATCAGTTCAACGTCAACCTCGTCAACGGTTTGCTCAAGATCAAGCCGCGCCCGATCACGCTGAGAAGTAATCCTGGTTTGAGGCAATACGACAGCATCGCACTGGTGCGGAATACGCAGAACGATGTCATCGTGGAAGGTTCCGGCTTCGTGCAAAACGAGGGTGCCACTTACCACATCACGGGTTCACAACGAGAGGTGGGTATGAGCTACAATGTCTTCACCTATACGCTGAACCAAGGTACATTAGCCCAAAACTACAAGATTGACACGGTGTATGGCACCCTGACGGTGATACCCGACTCCTCCGCCCTTCACATTGAGTCAAGGTCTGAAGACTTTGTTTACAATGCCCAGCCTCACCGTAGAGACGAGTATCGCGTGGTGTACAAAAATGTGGCCCGCGACCCGGTTCCGGGCACCAACGGATTGAAATTCGCACTTCCCACAAAGGACACCCTGACCATCACGCCTACATTTAATGGAATCACGCACATCTCCGAGAATGCCGATTCTAACAACACGTTTACCTATTCACTGCAGCATAGTGACTGGTTCGCGGGTAAACGTGACACCGTGTACGGAACAGTGAAGATTCGACCCAGAGAAGTGAATGTTCATATCGTGGGTAATGCAAAAATCAAGAGTTACACGGGTTCTCCCCAATCTGTCACAGGTTATACAGTGCATATACTCGATACGCTGTATAAAGTTTCTTACTTCAAATACAACGGGGATTCTATCGCCACCCGCCAAGATTCTGGCAAGACGATGATGAACCTTCAAGCCAGTGAATTCACAAATTTGAACAACGATTTCGCTCCTGTGAACTTTGAAATAACCGATGGCGAAATTTTGATCACGCCTGATACGACTGCAGCTGTCATCCTCGCCGGAAGACACAGCATGGTCGATTATGACGGTCAGTCGCACTCTGTCTATGGTTACGAAATTGTCAGTATCACCTCTAATTATTCGACAGACGATTTCGAGTTCACAGGCACTTCGGGAGATTCCACAGCCACTCGAACCGATGCGGGTACCACTTGGATGGGACTTTCCGACACCATGTTCCGGAATGTGAATCCCAACTTCCATGATGTAACATTCGTGTTGCAGTCCGACGGTTATCAACAAGTCAACAGTATAGAGGCGACCGTGAAGGTCACCGGCAACGCAGACACGCGGGAGTATGACGGCACCGAACATTCTGTGACCGGCTACGACCTCGTGTTCAACCCGACGTTATACACCGTCAATGACTTTACCTTCAACGGCCACGACACGGCTAAGCGAATCATAGAAGGCACTTCTTGGATGGGATTGGCTGACAGTCAGTTTGTAAACACAAACACGAATTTCAATCAGGTGACCTTCACCATCACGGACGGTAAACAGGTGATCAAGCCCAACTCCACCGCATTGACACTGAACTGCCCGGGTAACCTCTCCAAACCTTACGACGGCACCCCGCTCTCTGCAGCGGCAATGGCCTCCAGTACGATTGCCGGCGATGAGTTTGTGATCAAATACAAATCCAAGTTTGAAGGTGAATCCGTCTTCAGCGACTGGTACGACACCGTGCCGTCCATTACGAACTACGGTGTCAAATTCGTGGAAGTGAGCTGCTCGAACCCCAACTACATGCCAAAATCGTGTACATACACACTCTCCATCCATAAACGCGATGTGCAGTTGGTGTCTATGGATTCCACGCGAATGTACAACGGCGATTTGTTGACATACGACAGCGTGAAGGTGACCGGCGACGGCTTCGTGGACGGAGAAGGAGCCACTTATCTGGTGACCGGCGGACGGCTGCTGCCGGGCTCTGCACCCAATGTGTTCGACTACACGTTGAATCCGGGAACTTTGGCTGAAAACTACGAAATCACCAAATCGTACGGCACTTTGCATGTGGACGAACGTCCTGACTCGTTGCTCTATCCAATCACAGTCGTCTCCATCTCCAACCCTGTGGCAACCGGAAGTCCGATTATCTATGACGGTTTGAAGCATACCGCCTCCGACTTTGTGACGCTGACGTTCTCCACCGTGGACGGACATTCCTATACCGTGACGGGACTTACGGCCAAGGTGTCGGCCTTCGATGCCGGTACCTACCCGAACACGATTCACGGCGAGCCGACGGTTTTGGACGAGTATGGCAACGATGTGACAGACCAGTTCCTCACAGAACTTGTGGAAGGCAATCTGGTGATTCGCAAACGTCAGGTCACTATCACGGTTCCCGATGATCATGCCACCATGATGTACAACGGTGATTCCTTGAGGGTGAATTTCGAGAACATTGATATCACCACGCTTGCTGACCGTGACACGCTCAAGAGTGGTTACTTCATCTCGGAAGGCTACACGGCAGGCGACTACCATTGTAACGACGGTGCGTTTATGGCAACCGACATTACGGGTGTGGCCACTCAGCACAACTTCAGCATCATCCACGGTGCCAACGCAGAGTACGCAGCCGGTAACAGCATGGCCAATTACAGACCGCTGTTCAATGTGACGCTCACCATCACGAAACGTCCGCTCGAAATTACCGCCTCCAGCGCAGAGAAGGTGTATGACGGCATCCCGCTGACGTTGACGGAAAGCGACTACACCCTGACCGGCGGCACAACCATTGCACCTACCGACACGCTAATCATCGCCCGCAGCGGCGCACAGGCCTGCGTGGGTGAGAGCGCCAACCACATCACCTCAGTGACGATTCTGCACAAAGGGGATTGGGTGGATGTCACCTCCAGTTACAACATCACCACGGTGGACGGTCTGCTCAAGGTGACCGCCGAGAACACTGGCCTCACCTGTCCGGCAACGCTCTCCGTCACCCTAGGCGAGGGCACCTACGACACGCTGGTGCCGCAATCGCTGCTCGGCATGCCTACCCACACCCTGTTGGATGCGGGTGTTGCCACGGCTTCCAACGACCTTGACGAGCACAACCCGCTGACCATTGGCACGCACTCCATCAAGTGGATTCTTTACGACACTTGTCACACCGCGATGGATTCCTGCTACCAGACGGTCGAGGTGGACTACGCACCGTGCCTCGGTGTCACCTACCACGGCCACTTCTACGATGCCAAACGTATCGGCATCCAGTGCTGGTTGACCGAAAACCTGCGCAATGAGACGGATGCGGCGGACCAAACGATTGCGGATTACCACGCTTATCAGGACAATGCGGAGAACCTCAACAAGTTTGGCTATCTCTACTCCTGGTACTCTGCCGTGGGCGTGCCGGAAGACGATAATGATGCCGCTCCGACCACCCTCATTGCCGATGACGGTACGGAGTTCGTGCAAGGTATCTGTCCTCCCGGCTGGGCTGTCCCGTCGCAACACGATGTGTCGGTGCTCAACACCACGGCGGGTGATGTCGCCCTGCTCAAGGCGCCTAGCACGGAGTACTGGCTGCCCGGCTATGAGGGCTTCGACCCCGGCACGGGCTTCAACGCGCGCGGTGGCGGCCGTTACAACGCGGCACTGGACCGTTACGAGAGTATGAAGACGGCCTTCCACTTCTGGGAAGCGGACCAGACCATCGGTTCACTCTCCATCTCGTCGGGTTGCATCGCCTATTACTGCGGCTCCGTCCTGATCGTTGAACCGAACCAAAAGAACGACCGCAAGAGCGTGCGCTGCATCCGGAAAGTGGCGCCGTAAACAACCGGCCGTTTACGACGGTTTCCCCCTAGAAAGCGTTTTAACGCCGTTTTTAGCGTTTTGCGGCGTTTGAACTGTTGATAAAAAGTGAAACGTAAAAAGCCCGACAAATCGAAAAAAATCGTATTTTCGGGCTTTCTTTTTTTAAAGAGTAAATTTTTCATTTTAAGTAAGTTAGAGATTCAATAGGAGAAAAATAAATGGAAGAGAATGAGATTTTAGACGAGAAGATTGTACCGTATAACATTGAGAACCTGATGAAGACGGCCTACATCGACTATTCGATGTCCGTCATCGTGTCCCGCGCCCTGCCCGATGTGCGCGACGGCCTCAAGCCCGTGCAGCGCCGTATCATCTACGCCATGTGGGACATGAACATCACCGAAAGCGGTCCTTACAGAAAGTGCGCCCGTATCGTCGGTGAGGTGCTCGGTAAGTACCACCCGCACGGCGACACGGCCGTGTACGACGCCCTCGTGCGCATGGCCCAGCCGTGGACCCTCCGCTACCCCTTCGTGGACGGACAGGGTAACTTCGGCTCCGTGGACGGCGACAGCCCCGCCGCCATGCGTTACACCGAGGCCCGCCTGCGCCGCTCCTCCGAGGAGATGGTCGCTGACATTGAGAAAGATACGGTCGACATGGTGCTCAACTTCGACGACTCCATCCCGGAGCCGACCGTGCTGCCCGCCAAAATCCCCAACCTGCTCGTCAACGGCTCCTCCGGCATCGCCGTCGGTATGGCCACCAACATGGCCCCGCACAACCTCAGCGAGGTCTGCGACGGCATCTGCGCCTACATCGACGACAACGACATCACCATTGAGGAACTGATGCACACCATCAAGGCCCCCGACTTCCCCTCCGGCTGTATCATCTACGGCTACCGTGGAGTACAGGACGCCTTCCTCACCGGCCGCGGCCGCATCGTCATGCGCGGTCACGCCGAAATCGAGACCGAAAAGAACCACAACTGCATCGTGGTCACCACCCTACCCTACATGGTGAACCCCTCCGACATGATCAGCCACACCGTCGACCTCGTCAAGGAGGGCAAGATCGCCGGCATCACTGACGTGCAGAACCTCACCAACAAGCGCAACGGCACCCGCATCGTCTATGAACTCAAGAAAGACGTGGTGCCCGAGGTGGTCCTCAACAAACTCTACCAGATGACCGCGCTGCAGTCATCCTTCAGCGTCAACAACGTGGCCCTCGTTGGCGGCCGTCCCATGACCTTGAACCTCAAGGACATGATTGCGGAGTACGTGAAGCACCGCCACGAGGTGGTCATCCGCCGCACCCGCTACGACCTCAAGAAGGCCCAGGAGCGCGCCCACATCCTCGAAGGCTTCCTCAAGGCCCTCGACATCATCGACGAAATCATCGCCCTCATCCGCGCCTCGCAGACCGTGCAGGAGGCTTGGCAAGGACTTATGGAGAAGTGGGACTTCACCGAAATCCAGGCCAAGGCCATTGTCGAGATGCGTCTCAGACAGCTCACCGGCATGGAGCGCCAGAAACTGCAGGACGAATACGACGAGCTGATGAAGCTCATCGCCTACCTCAACGACGTGCTCAACGACGTGAACCTGCGTATGGGCATCATCAAGGACGAGTTGCAGGACATCAAGAAACGTTTCGGCGACGAGCGCCGCTCGCCCATCGAATACAGCTCCTCCGAATTCCGTGTGGAGGACACCATCGCCGACGAGGAGGTGGTCATCACCATCTCGCACCTCGGCTACATCAAGCGCACCCCGCTGGCCGAGTATAAGGTGCAGAACCGCGGCGGCAAGGGTTCGCGCGGCAGCAGCTCCCGCGACGAGGACTTCATCGAGCACCTCTACATGGCCACCAACCACAACTACCTGCTCTTCTTCACAGAGAAGGGTAAGTGCTTCTGGATGAGAGTATTCGAGATTCCGGAAGGCCAGAAGGTGTCGAAAGGACGCGCCATCCAGAACCTGCTCCAGATTGAGGAGGGCGACAAAATCACGGCCATCATCAACCTCAAGAGCATCGACGACCCCGAATACATCAACAACCATTATATAATATTGTGTACCGAGAAGGGTATCATCAAGAAGACCTCCATCGACGCTTACTCGCGTCCGCGCAAGAAGGGCATCATCGCCATCAACGTGCGTGAGGGCGACCGCCTCTTAGCCGCCCGTTTCACCGACGGCAACAGTGACATCATGATGGCCCTCTATTCCGGCCGCGCCATCCGTTTCCACGAGAACGAGGAACTGCGCGCCATCGGACGTACCGCTGCCGGCGTGCGCGGCATCAGCCTGGAAGACGAGAACGACCGCGTGGTGGGTATGCTCGCCATCGACAACGACCGCAGCAACATCCTCATCGTCTCCGAGAATGGTTACGGAAAACGCTCACTGTTAGAGGATTACCGCATCACACACCGTGGTGGTAAGGGTATCAGCACCATCAAGATTACGGAGAAGACCGGCAACCTCATCGCCATCAAGGCGGTGACAGACGATGACGACCTCATGATCATCAACCGTTCCGGCATCGCTATCCGTCTGCATGTGGACCAGCTGCGCATCCTCGGCCGTAACACGCAGGGGGTGAGATTGATCGACCTTCGCGGCAAGGACACCATCGCCGCCGTCTGCGAGGTACCGCGCCAGGAAGACGAGGAGGAACTTGACGAGAACGGGAATCCCATTGTCCCCGAAAATGCCGAAACCCCTGAGCAAAACGGCGACGGCACCTTAAACGACACCCCCGAAACCGAGTCTGAAGCTTAACTTTGAACTTTGAACTTTGAACTTTGAACCTTGAACCCCAATCCCCAAAACGATGAAAAAGCATCTTCTGTTAATCGCAAACATCCTGCTCATCGTGAGCCTTTTCGCGCAGAAGCCGTCGCTGACGAAGGCATACAACAGCTTCTATGACAAGGACTACGACAAGGCGAAGGAGCAGATCGACCTCTGCACGACCGACGAGAAATTGTCCGCCAAGGCGCAGACGTGGCTCTACAAGGGCAACATCGAAATGCTTCTGGCCAACCGCGAATACAGCGAGAAGCAGAAGAATGAGAGTTATCTGATACGCTACCCTGACGCGCCCGTGGAGGCCTTTGACGCTTTTCAGAAGGCTCTCTCCATCAACCCGAAAGTGGAGGCATTGGACATGATGAACGCGAACGACGCCCTCAAGCAGCTTTATCCTTATCTGCTCGTGCGCGGCGTGGACCAGCTCATCGCAAAGGACAACGCCGGCGCGAAAGCCACGCTTGCCAAAGGTATCCAAAGCTATGAAATGGGCACCCCGCAATATCCGATGAACGGCGAGCTTTACTACTACTATGCCTATGCATTGGAGAGCCTCGGCGAAACCGACGAGATGATGCGCTACTATCAGAAAGCCCTCGAAGACGGCTCGCAGAACCCTTACGTCTTCGCCAAACTCTTCGAGTTTTACAAAACCTCCAATGACCGCACGAACGCCGAAAAGACCCTGGCGCTGGCCAAAGAGAAAAATCCCAACGACATCAATGTCAAGCTGTTGGAAATAGACCTCGCTTACTGGAGCGGCGACAGCACGAAAGCACGGACGCTGATGGACCAACTCGACCCGTACTCACTGAAAAATCCCGACGAGATGGTGAATGTGGCTAACTTCTACATCAAGGAGAAACGCTACGAATCCGCTGAACGGTTACTGAGTCGTGCCAACGCTCTCAGTCCCAACAATTTCGTCATTCTCTACAACTTGGGCGTTTGCAGTTACAGCATTTCGGAATATTACTTCAACCGGCAGAACCAGCTGGCTATACAGCAGGGGGCCAAGGCGGACATCGACGCCGCGAAACAGCAGTCCGAGAAGCACCTCGCCGATGCCGCGAACTATTTCGAGCAGGCGCGGAAGTTGCAATCCGGTGACCTCAACCTGCTGAACACGCTGCGGGCCATCTACGTGCGCCAGCAATCCCCGAAGGCCGACGAAATCGACGCCCTCATTAAACAACTGGAAAAATAGAAAGTCATATAATTAGTCACTTAAAAATCGAAAAAATGAAAAAATGGATGCTTGTTTTAGTCGCGCTCTTTGTGAGTGTCAGTGCTTTCTCGCAATCTTGCTTGGATGATGTATGGCAATGCCTGAAAAGCAAGCAAGTGCCTAAAGCAAAGAAATTTATGGAATCCTGCATGGCAGAGAATCCCGACAACGCCGCCGTCTGGCTCATGCAGGCGAACGTGAACGTACAGCTCTTCAACTACGACCAGGAGCGCATGGAGAAGGACAAAACCCTCTCGCCGCGTTACCCGAACGCCCTTGAGGACGCTTACGCCGCCTTCGTGAAAGCGTTGGAGCTTGACAAGAATGTGGAGCCCAAAACCGGCATGTTTGGCGCCCGCGAAGGACAGCAGCTGCTCGCAGGTCCCTTCGAGGCAAAGGCCAAAGTCGCCGCCGACCAGAACAATCTGCAGGACGCTTTGAAGTACTACGGTCTCGCCGCCAAATGCTATGAGTTGGCCCAGAAGAAGGATAACGCCGCCAATATGTACCTCCAGATGGCGTTGGTTTACTTCAAAACAAATGACAAGCAGAATTACGAGAAGATGCTTGAGAAGTGTGTGGCCACCGCCCCCAGCGCATCTGAGGCTGCTTATGTGGAGCTTTACTATCTTTACAAAGATGAAAACGACACCGTAAAGTGCGGGGAAATCCTGTCCAAAGCCGAAAAAATCTTCGGCGAGAAGAATCCTGCCGGTCTTTACGAGCCGATGATGGACTACTACGCCATGACGGGCGACGAAGCCAAGTTGCTCACCATTGTTGACAAAGCGATTGCCACAGGCAACCCCGCCATGACGCCCATCTGCGCCACCTACCTCACCAACGCCAAGCAATACGCCAAGGCTGAGCAGATTCTGAGAGAGGCCCTCGCCACGAATCCCAACGACTTCACCCTTCTCAGCAAAATGGGCTACCGTTTCGCAATGGAGTACTACGACATCATGGATCGCCGTCAGACGGCCATGAACACCCGCCAGTGGGAAGAGGCCACCCGCCTGTTCCAAAGCGAGGAGCGCAAGTCCGCCATGCAGAGCACGCACGAATGGTGCCAGAAGGCTTACGAAGTGAACCCCGACGACCTGGCCAACAACAGAATCCTGCGCGAGATGAAGGTGCAGCTCAACATCCCCGTCCCGCAGGAGTTGAACGACAGAATCAACGCCCGTATGAAACAGGAGTAACCCTCCTTACGAATCATAGAAAATCCCTTTTACCCACGCAGGTAGAAGGGATTTTTTTGTATCTTTGCCGCTCGTTTCACCAAAACGACAATTGCCCTGTACACAAATCCAAATCAAATAAGAATGAAAAGGAATCTCCTCCTCAGCCTCTTTATCACGCTGTTAGCCGTATCCAGCTTTGCCAATCCCGTTGACCTCGCCACGGCGAAAACCGTCGCCGCGAATTTCTGGTCGGCGATGACGGGCAACAATGACAACGGCCGATGGACAGATGTCACCGCCCAGACCGGCTTTCACGAGTTCTACCTTCTGACGCGCAACACGGACGAAGGCTTCGTCATCGTGGCCGCCGATGACCGCGTGCAGCCCATTCTGGGATACTCCACCGAAAACAGCTTCACCACTCCCCTGCCCCCGCACGTGAATGCGGTCCTGCAAGGCTACGAAGTGGAGATTGCCTACTACAGAGCACACAATTTCGAAGCTTCCGAGGACATCATCTCACTGTGGACCAGCTTATTGGAAGGAGAGTACACCCCGCAGTCCACCACGGCTGTCGCGCCGATGCTAACCACCACCTGGGACCAGAGCCCCTACTACAACAACCTCTGTCCCGCCTCGGACGGCCAGCACGCCGTCACCGGCTGCGCAGCCACCGCTACAGCGCAAATCATGAAGTTCTGGAACTGGCCCCCGACGGGCGTGGGCAGCCACAGCTACTACGATGATGATTTCGGATACCAATCGGCGGACTTCGGAGCCACCACCTACGACTGGGAGCACATGCCCAACGCGCTTTCCGGCGGCAGCAACTCCACCCAGCTGAATGCCGTGGCCACGCTGATGTACCATGTGGGAGTCGCCGTGGAGATGGACTACGGCATCCAAAGCAGCGGCGCCTTCGTGCACAGCTACGGCGGTCAATGGGGCAACATGGCCTGCTCGCAGAACGCCCTTCCGCAATATTTCCGCTACAAAAACACCCTGCACAGTTACTTCAAAGACTACACTTCCGATGCCGACTGGATCAACATCCTTACCGAGGAAATTGATGCCGGACGGCCGGTGCTGGAGACCGGCTACGGTGACGGCGGCGGCCATGCCTTCGTGTGCGACGGCTACGACAACAACGGGATGTTCCACATCAACTGGGGTTGGAGCGGCCACTACAACGGCTATTTCGCCCACAACGCACTGAATCCCGGCGGTACCGGTACAGGCGGAAACAACAGCAATACCTTCAACGACGGCAAGGCCATCCTCGTGGGCATCGAGCCCGCCGGTCTCATGGAGGTCAGCCCGTCGCAGTTTTTCCTCCCGCAGCCGGGCGGCAGCAAAGCCATCACCGTGAAACCCAATGTCGGCAGCAACGCTCCTTGGTACGCCACCTCCGACCAGTCGTGGCTCACCCTCACGCCCAATAACGGCGCGGCGGCGGGCGGATCCGCCACCATTACCGCCACGGCTACGGCCAACACCTCCGGCAACAGCCGCACCGCCATCGTCACCGTGAGCCAAGGGGCATCACAGAAGACCATATCCGTAACCCAGATGGCCGACTCCTGCACGATTGTCAGCCTCCCTTGGTCTGACAGTTTCGAAGAAGGCATCGGCTGCTGGACGACCCTCGATGCAGACGGTGACGGCAACAACTGGTTCCTCGCCACCGGCGTAGCGAACGAAGGGACCTATTCCATGGCCTCCTTCTCTTACGACGTCACCCTCGGCAGTGCCCTGCACGCCAACAACTACTTGGTGTCGCCGCCCATCTCGCTGCCTACCGAAGGAAACCTCGAATTTGTCTTCCACGCCCGCTGCAGCAACGCCAACTACCCCGACACCCTGATGGTGAAGCTGACCACCGGCGACGGTACCGCTGCATCCCAATTCAGCACCACCCTGATGCCGCTCACCCCCATCAACAGTACCGAGTACCAGCAATTCAGCGTGAGCCTTTCGGCTTACAACGGCCAGACCGTCAAAGTCGCCATCGTCCACAAAGCCTACGACGGGGACTTTCTCGTTGTGGACGACATCTACATCCTGAACACGTCAACCTCCTGTAACATCACGACCTTGTCCGCCAACAGCGCCATGGGTACGGCATACGGCAGCGGCACTTACAACGCCGGTACCACGGTCACGCTTGCGGCAATCGCAGGCGACGGCTACCGTTTCACCGGCTGGAACGATGGCAACACCCTAAACCCGCGCGAAATCACCGCCTTGGGCGATGCCACTTACACCGCCTTTTTCGCCAACCTCGGCGGCAGCGAACATCACTACGACAACGGATCGCCATCAGATCTCATCGGAACGGGCAGTTCCATGTCCTGGGGCATTCGTTTCCCCGCCGGTGAACTTTCTGAATTCACCACATACAACGGCACCCGCTTCTGGGATTACGACAGCGGTGTCTACCAAGTCCGCCTTTACCAAGGGGGCGCCGACGCACCGGGCACATTGGTGGCCACACAAACCTACACACTGACCGGCAACAACACATGGTATGACGCCATGCTCACCACGCCAATCACCATCGACCACACCCAACCGCTTTGGGTTATCCTTTACAACGACGGCGCTCCCTTCCCCGCCATTGGCAGCCATTACGCCGGCAACCCCGATGGGTCATGGATTTCTGAAGATGGAAACGATTGGGGTTCTATCTGCGACCTCGGCTACAACCTCACCTGGATGGTGCGCGCCTTGCTCACGGGAGCTTCCGCCACACCGCGCTACACCTTGTCCGTCAACTCTGGCAACACCGACATGGGACTGATTTCCGGCGGCGGGTCGTTCGTCGCAGGCGACAGCACGCAGATTTCGGCGAATGCGCTGCCAGGCTACCGTTTCACCGGCTGGAACGACGGCAACACCGTGAATCCGCGCACCGTAACTATCACCAGCGACACCGTCTTCACCGCCTCGTACGCTGACCTGGGAAATGACGAACGCCACTACGACAACGGATCGTTTGCGAAAAGCATTGGCGCGAACGGCACGCTCCATTGGGCTGTACGTTTCCCCGCCGGCACACTCGCCGGTCACGACCTGCTCAAGGAAGTCAAGATAATGGACAAAAACGCAGGCACTTATACACTGGAAATCTATCAAGGTGGCAGCAATGCACCCGAAACCCTCATCACCAGCGAGACCGTTGTCTTCAGCGGCAGCAACGACTGGATTACCGATACGCTCACCACGCCGGTCTCCTTGAACCACGCACTGCCTTTGTGGGTCGTATTGCACAACACGGGCGTCAGCTACCCTGCCGCAGGAAGCCACTACGACGGCAACCCCGACGGCTCTTGGATCTCATTAGACAACGATAACTGGTCTTCCGTCTGCGACTACGGATTCCACTATACTTGGATGATTCGCGTCGGGTTGGCGGATGCAGTGCCCGTGACGTTCTACACCATCACCGCGACATCGGCTGACGAGAGTCAGGGCAGCGTCAGCGGTGGCGGCACCTACCCCGACGGCACCACCGTCACGCTGACCGCCACTGCTGCTGCGCACCATCACTTTGTCCAATGGGAGGACGGCAGCACCGGGAATCCGCGAACCATCACCGTGACGGGTGATGCCAGCTACACCGCGCAGTTCGAGCCCAACATGCACACGATCACAGTCGTGAGCGAACAATCCGAAATGGGCACGGCCACGGGCGGCGGAACCTTCCCCTACGGCAGCGTCATCCAAATCGAGGCCATCCCCTTCGACGGCTACGAATTCCTACGCTGGACGGGCGGAAACACCGACAATCCCCGCACCGTAACGGTAACGGGCAACAAGAGCTACAGTGCCCTGTTCCGCGTCGCTGCCGGCATTGACGATCGCGAACAGTCCAACGTGAAGATTTTCAGCCAAGGCAATCGGATTGTGGTGGACGGGGCAGAAGGCCAGACCGTGGAAATCTATGACGTGTCCGGAAAACTCGTCGCCCGCGACACCCATGTCGCCAATCATCGCGTCTTCACCGTGACCGCAAGCGGCGTTTACACGGTGAAAACGGACAATGGCATAACCAAGAAAGTGACCGTAGTGCGGTAATCATGCAAAGAACAGACAATTTGAACGAGAAAAATAGGGACGAGGCTCCTTTCATCGGCATAAATCGCCACCGAATCGGGGTGGACGGGGAGGGCGTGACCACGTTGGCGGCCTTCCACGGTTGTCCCCTGCACTGTCGTTACTGTCTGAACCAAAGCTGTTTGGATGCGAATGCTCGCGTAGTTCGCCACACCCCAGAGTCGCTCTACCAGCAGCTGCTCATCGACGACCTCTACTTCGTGGCCACGGGCGGCGGAGTATGCTTCGGCGGTGGCGAACCGCTGCTGCGTCCGGTGTTCATCCGCCAGTTCCACGCCTTCTGCGCCGACCGTTGGAAAATCACCCTCGAAACCTCGCTGAACGTACCCGCGGAATCCTTACAGACGGTCGCGCCGCTCGTCAACGACTTCATCATCGACATCAAAGATGCCAACGACGGGATATACACCGCCTACACGGGAAAATCGAACGTTCAGGTGTGGGAGAATCTGTCGTGGCTCGCTGAAAACTACGACCGCGAGCACGTCATCCTCCGCATCCCGCTGATCCCGGAGTTCAACACCGAAGCGGACACGGAGCGTAGTGTGGAACGGTTGAAGGAGTTAGGGTTTGGAAAGTTTGACCGGTTTACGTATAAGGTTTAAGGCAATAGGGAACAGGCAATAGGCATCAGGCAATAGGAAATAGGGGCGAGGGTCAAGGGAATAGAGGGGCCTGTAGGGATGTCATATTATGGCATCCGTGTTGAAAAGTTATAGTCCTTGCACTTGTTATTCTTAATTCTTAATTCTTAATTTCTAAACGTGACCGGCACTTGGTAATAGCAGCGCACGGGTTTGCCCATGTTTTTGCCGGGTTTCCACTTCGGCATCGACATCACGCCGCGCACGGCCTCCTTGTCGCATTCGGGGAAGAGCGGCACCTTCACCTTGGCATTAGTCACCCGTCCATCCTTTTCCACGACAAACTCAACCAGCACCGTACCCCTGATACCGTTGTTCTTCGCAACGGGCGGATATTGAATCTCTCTTGCCAAAAAGGCAGACAGAGAATCCATCCCGCCAGGGAACTCGGGCATTTCCTCCACAAACTTAAAAGGAGAATCTTCGGAATCTGACATCTCATCCACCTCCACAACAAGACCCTCCGTCTCAACTACTTCAATGTCGCCAATTAAATAATCTCCATCCCACCCATCCTTATTCGATAATTGAGCCGCTTTTTGCGAGCAACGGTTCGGAGCGGACTCGGATGAATTATCGTTGGGCTCCGCTATTTCTCCCACCTCTTCTACGATTCCATCCAGCTCATACGGGTCTGATTGTCCGGGCGGAGGCGGAACATCCTGTCCGTCAGCTTCTTCCGAAACTTGCTGGGCAGCGGCCTCCACAGCAGGTTCAGGTTCGTTGCCGGCAGCTGGTGCAGGTGTCTTGGGGCTGTGGCAAGCACCCATCATCATGGAAGAAACAGCGATGCCTGCCACGGTGACGGCCTTACCGAGAGCCCGGCGTTTCGAGAGCTCCCGCTCCAGGTAGCGCACCTCCGACTCGCAGTAGGGACACGTGCCGCGGCAATCGCCCTCATGCGTGCATTCGCGCTCCACTAACGGGATGCCGTTCTCCTGCGCGACTTTCCGCCGCACATCCTTCAGGATTTCGCATGTTCGTTTGCCTCTTTTCATGTCAATTCAAAATCAAGAATCAATGATGGTG
>Ga0310696_10003161_pt1 | contig 20834 bp, 22 predicted proteins | sample AusTroGonzalo_MG_4_FD_203885 | JGI IMG/M metagenome (GOLD analysis project Ga0310696, IMG submission 203885) | Bovine rumen microbial communities from tropical cattle in Woodstock, Queensland, Australia - Gonzalo_02 (v2) (version 2) | ecosystem: Host-associated > Mammals > Digestive system >... | reverse complement strand
CATCTCTTCACGCTCTTGCTACCATGAATATGATTGAACAGTTTTATGGCAAGAAAATCTCGGCAGAGGAGATGAGAACAATGATGACCATTCAAGATTTGTATAATATTGCTCATTCTTGATTTTTTTTTGGTGTTATGGCATTTATCAAAGCAATAGCATATTATTTGCCGGAAAAGATCATTTCCAATGAGGAACTGGTAACAGAGTTTCCAGAATGGACTGTAGATAAAATAGCAGGTAAAGTTGGAGTGTCAGAACGACATTTGTCAGCAGACAGTGAAACGGCTGGTGATATGGCAATTAAGGCTGCGGAAAAGTTGTTTGAAGAAAATAATATTTCGCGTGAGTCAATTGATTTTGTCTTGCTGTGCACTCAAAGTCCAGATTATTTTCTGCCTAGCACATCGTGCATCATCCAAAACAAATTGGGGTTGCCTACTTCTTGCGGAGCTTTCGATTTCAATTTGGGCTGTTCGGGCTATGAATACGGTCTTGCAGTGGCGAAAGGCTTGATTGCCGGAGGCATTGCAAAGAACATTCTTTTGCTCACGGCTGAAACCTACAACAAATACCTCCATCCTCGCGATAAAGGCAATAAAACCATTTTTGGTGATGGAGCATCAGCAACATTGATTTCAACTGATGGCTTTGCCGAGATTGGAGAATTTGTTTATGGCACCGATGGTAGTGGTGCACCTGGTTTGATTGTTGAAACTGGTGCTGCTCGTCAAAAAGAGAAGCTCAATAATGTTGAGTTTGACGAAGGTGGTAATCCACATTCAAGCGACAATCTCTACATGGATGGAAAAGCCATCTTTGACTTTACTGTTAAGGCAGTACCTCCAATGATTAATGATGTCATTTCTAAGAATGGGCTTGCCAAAGAAGATGTTGATCTCTACGTTTTTCATCAGGCAAATAAATACATGATCAATTTCCTTCGCAAACTGATAATGATTGACAAGGAAAAATTTTATGTGTATTTAGACAAGGTGGGAAACACAGTTTCATCCACAATCCCGATTGCTTTGTGCGAGGCTAAGAAAGAAGGTCGTCTTCATGGCAATATTTTGTTGGCCGGCTTTGGCGTTGGCTTTTCTTGGGGGGGCTGTATCATTAAAGTAAAATGATAAAAGTAGAGAGGTTCATAAACCAACTGATGGGATCCAACTGCTACTTGGTGGTTGATGAGGTATCGAAGCATTGTTTGTGCATAGATCCTGCTTCTGAAAAGTCGGAACGGGAAATAGAATATATTGAGCAAAACGGCTTGACGCTCGATTACATCTTTCTCACTCATGAACATACTGACCATACTTGGGGTGTGAATGCTTTGATTGAGAGATTCCCTGCTGTGAAAGTTATTTGCTCTGAAATATGCAAACAGAATCTTGCCAAAGAGTTTCAGGCCTATTTCCTATTCTATTATGATAATCCTGATTATCAATATACCGTTTGTAAGGTTGATAATACAATAGAAGAATTAAAAGGGTTCTTGGAATGGTGCAACAACACCATTCTGTTTATTCCAACACCTGGTCATAGTTTGGGCTCAATCTGTTTGTTGATTGACGGAGTACTTTTTACGGGGGATGCTATTATGCAGACGAAACCTTATGTTAACAAACGCAATGGATCTATAGAGTTATTCTACGAAAGCAGGCAAAAAGTAGTCGATACGTTCAAACCAGAAACAACGGTTTATCCTGGGCATGGGGATGTGTTCAAATTAGACGAATATGATTTAAAAAAATGAATTATAACACGTTAAAGAATTAACAAAATGGATGGTCAATTAACACTACAAGATGCTTTACAGGCATTTGTCCAAGCCTATCTTTACAGCTTTAGTTATGGCGAGACAAGAAAGAATTATTATTGCGGAATAACAGATGATTTGGATCGTCGAGCTAAAGAACATAATGCTACTTTTATCAAAACAATGACCGCTGATAGGTTTGAAAGTGCTCAAAAATTAGAGCAAGCATTGCATGATGCGGGATTTGATACAGGCAAACAAGTTGGGAATGGGGAAGAAGACTCGGTTTATATTTATATGTACAAGAAGATTCCTGGAGTAACAAAAGAGTGAATTTTTTTAATAAACCCAGTAAAGCATAATGAAAAAAATAGCTAATTTTGTTATTGATGAAAAATTTATTGATTGGCAAATAGATTTTCAAGATCTTACAAAAGACATTTGTCAACATGATTATTATTTCGTGGGTGACAAAAACTTTAGGTTCATTAAGAATAAAGAAAGAGTTAAGAGGATTAAAGAATCTGACGTATTAGATACTATCATAAATTATGATGCTATTTTTCTACATTCCTTGTTTGGACTACCGTTTAATTTGATTCCAAAAATAGATAAGAGCGTTAAGGTCTTTTGGTTTGCATGGGGTTATGATATATATAATAACCCGACGCCCAAACCACTTGTTAATATTAATCTATATCACCCACTAACCAAAAGATATATACGCAGTGATTTGAAAGGATTAATCTTTAGATTCCTAATGCAGACGAGAGACCTTATTAAAAAAAGAGGTTGGAATTATTATATAAGAGCAATTAATAGAGTAGATTTTTTTTCTGGCATTATTCCAGAAGAGTATGATTTGGTAAAACAGTTTTATCCTACTTTTAGTGCTCAACAAACAGATTATTCTTATTGTAACGTAAACCATTTTTCACAAATTGAAAAAATTAATGACAATATTTCACATGGTGAAGACATTATAATTGGTAATTCAACAGCCTACACCAACAATCATTTAGATATATTTGAATCATTAAAGAATATTGATGTAAAATATAAAAAGATTTTTGTTCCCCTTAGCTATTCTCCCAATCCACGATATGTTAAAAAAATAGAGGATAAAGGTATGGAATTGTTCGGTAACAGTTTTATCGCTTTAACAGATTTTTTGCCCATAGATAAATATAATGATGTGATTAATAGATGTGGTATTTGTATTTATGGAATGGAAAGGCAACAAGGTATGGGAGGTATATACTTGAATTTGTGTAATGGATGTAAGGTTTTTCTTTATGAAACTTCCATAATATATAAATTTTGTAAAAAAATAGGCGTTAAAGTTTTTTCAATCGAAAAAGATTTGAATAAGAATAATTCATTAGAACCATTATCGAATGAAGTTGCATTAAATAATAGAAGAATAATCTTTGAAAAGACATCAAGAGATTATATGATAAATAAACTTAATAATATTTACAATTTAATATGATAATAAAAACAGGATACAATGGGTCGCATTAAAGTAATTGTTTTGTATAACAGATTGTTTCATTATAGAATACCTGTGTGGAATGATTTAGGGTCACGTTGCGATTTGACTGTTGCCTATAGTGAGGGTGAAGGAAACGTGCCTGACGGTATTCAATGCGAATTCAAGATACTGTATTTGCCAGCCAAAGTGGTTATGAACCGTATGGTAATCCAAAAATGCAACATTAGAAAATTGGTGAAGGATTACGATGTGATAATTGCTTACGGAGATATCGCATGGTTGAAATATAGCACATTGCCATGGCTTAGTAAGAACAAGGTAGTGTTTCATACCATAGGTGTGTCAGCATCCTATTCTAAAGGTTACGACCAACATAAAGGATGGGATAAAATCAGGAACTTCTTTTACAAAAAAGCATCCGCTTTAGCTTTCTATACGGATTACCCTATCAATAAGTATGTTGAAATGGGAGTGCCAAGAGAAAAGTTATTTGTCGCCCCTAATACTGTGGCTGTGTCCCCGATAGAGGGAGATGTGGAGAAAAACTCCATTTTGGTGATAGGTACTCTTTATAGAGAAAAAGGACTTCAACTATTGTTGGACGCATACGCTGAATTGAAAGATAAATGTGTGTTGCCAATATTAAATATTATTGGGAAAGGTCCTGATTATGATACAATCAAGCAATGGATTGAAGACAATAATATGCAGGATACAATCTTCTTAAGAGGGGCGATTTTTGATATCAACGAGAAGGCCAAGTATTTTGCAAAAGCATTGGCTTGTATTTCACCTAAACAAGCAGGTTTGACGGTTTTGGAGAGTATGGGTTATGGTGTGCCTTTTGTGACTACTAAAAATGCCATAACGGGTGGTGAACTATTAAATGTCCACAATGGCATAGATGGAGTAGTACTAGAGAACGAGTCGGAGCTTACTACCGTAATAAAGGATATATCTGACAATCCTGACAAGTATATTGCCATGGGTAATGAGGCTAAAAAATATTACGACGAGAATAGAACGCCCAAACATATGGCAGATGGTCTTTGGGCAGCTATTCAGTATGCATATCATCACTAGTTATGAGAAAGTATATACTTGGATTACTCATTAATTTTTTTAACCCTGCGGTTTCAATTCTTGCAAGGATAGATAACAAGTCTTCTGTAGACAGGAAAGCAAAAGTAAACCGTTCGGCAAAAATCTTCCGTTCAACGATAGGTCGTTACTCTTATGTGGGTAAACGAAGTTCACTTGTGAATGCAGAAGTTGGAGCTTTCTGTTCAATCGCCTCGGACGTTTGTGTTGGCATGGGTACACACGATTTAGCAAAACTTTCGACTTCTCCCTTGTTTACAGAAAAATATAATGGTACAGGGTATTCTTGGGTAGAACAAACGCCATTCCCTTTCGAAAAAGTCATAGTTGGTAATGATGTTTGGATAGGTGAACGTGCAATGATTATGGGAGGTAAAACAGTTGGGGATGGTGCTGTTATTGGCGCAGGAGCCGTTGTTACAAAGGACGTACCTCCATATGCAATTGTTGGTGGTGTCCCGGCAAAAGTTATTAGATACCGTTTCCCAGAAGAGATTATTGATCGGTTAGAAGCCTCTAAATGGTGGAATCTGCCTGACGATAAATTGAAGAAACATATTGCACTTTTTCAAAGTGATGATATTGAGATTGAGGCCTTGGAGAAAATGACTAGAAACTAATTATTACCACAAATACAATGAAGAAGCTTCTTATGCTCGGAGGTGGATTCCTCCAGAACTTTGTGATAAAGAAAGCACGTGAATTAGGGTACTATGTCTACTGTCTTGATGCAGATCCAAATGCGGTGGGATTTGAGAACGCTAGTGAACATGCTGTTATAAATATAATTGATCTTGAATCTTGCCTGCAATATGCACGTGAGAAGGCTGTAGATGGAGTTTTGACAGCTGCAACAGATTTCAGTGTTCTTACCATGAGTTATATAGCCCAGGAAATGGGTTTGCCAGGAATAAATTACGCCTCTGCAAAGTTGATTAAGAACAAAGCTTCTGTGAGGAAGTGCTTGTTTGAGGCAAAGGCGGATGACACAGGCTATTCATACGAGATTAGTTCCACTGATCAAATAGCAGAGGTTAAGGACAGGGTCGTTTATCCTATAATGATGAAACCTGTTGACGGCTCTGGAAGTAGGGGCGCATCAAAGGTTGAAAAAGCGGAAGATTTTGAACAAGCATGTGTGTTCGCAATGCAAGGTTCTATTTCACATAGGGCTGTAGCTGAACCATTCGTCGTAGGTAGAGAATATGGCGTTGAGTCATTTGTGGATAATGGGGAGATTCATGTTCTGGCAGTCATGCAAAAAGATATGACGTTACCTCCTTATTATGCGGAATTGGGGCACGCTATTCCATCTGGCTTACCATTGTCTGTTGAGGAGCGTATTAAAGAATGTGTAAAGAAAGCTCTGATAGCAATGAATGTTAACCATGGAAGCGTTAATATGGACCTCCTGATTTCCGATGATTATTCTGTTCATATAGTGGATGTTGGAGCCAGAATGGGGGGTAATCTAATAGGTTCTCATATCATCCCTTTGGGAACTGGAATAGATTATATGGGAAATATGATTAAGGCTGCTGTCGGTGATAAAACTGATTGGAATCCGATTTCTAAACCGGTACCTGTTGCAACAAAGTTGTTGGCTCTACATCCAGGCGTGGTGAAGCATTTACCCAACTTCAATAAATTTGAGAATGATTTTGATGTTACGATAGAGCATCATTTGCATGTGGGAGATACTATTACTCCTTATAGAACTAATCTTGATGGTTGTGGATATGTGGTAGCAAAATCCCAGGATGTTGACTCTGCAATAAATCTTGCTGTAAAAGTGAAGGAAATAGTTGATAAAGCAATAGAAAGGGTTTAAAAGGATGTATACACATTTTTTCAAAAGAGTATTGGACTTTATACTCTCCGTTTTGGCTTTGCCATTTTGGCTTATTATTGCAATACCAATTATGATTGCAATTAAGCTTGATGATGGAGGCCCTGTGTTTTATAAATCTAAGCGAGTTGGAAGGGGCTTCAAACAGTTCGGGATGTACAAGTTCCGTTCTATGAAAGTTAATGCACCTGATTTGAGAAATGCTGATGGTGGAACCTATAATGCTGCTGATGATCCGAGAGTAACAAAGATAGGTAAATTCCTACGTGAGACCAGTTTAGACGAAACGCCCCAGTTGCTTAATATCATTAAAGGCGATATGAGTATAATAGGCCCCAGAGCAGGCGATTGGGAAAGCGTGGACACTTATGAAGAAGATGAAAAAGATAAGTGCAAGGTGCGCCCTGGTTTAACAGGATACTGTCAGGCGTATTACAGAAATAGTGCATCTGTTAGGGAAAAGAGACTAAAGGATGCGTGGTATGCTAATAATGTTAGTCTTTGGTTGGATATAAAGATCTTCTTCAAGACAATAGCGACTGTTTTAAAAAGGGAAAATCTTTACACTAACGAAGGATAATTGTGGAAAGGATAGTTTATGAAAGTTTTGTCTTTTAACGCATATTATACACCTGAGTCCGCTGCTAGTTTGTTTTTAGAAGAAGATATAGCAGAGGGGTTTGCAAAAGCTGGTTTCGATAATGAAATGTATGTGCCTGTACCCTCTCGGGGAGTTAGTGAGGAGGTACGTAAAGAATACAGGGAACACAAAAGAGAAGAGTTTGCTTATGGTAATCATCTGCGTGTTATTCGTTATAATTTGATGAAGGAGGGGAAAAATCCTATCCTACGCGCTCTCCGTTATTTTCTGCAAAATTATAAGCAATACAAGTGTGGTATTCATGCTAAAGATATTGATGCTATTTTTTGCGGAAGTACACCTCCTACCCAAGGTTTAATGGCAGGGAGGGTAAAGAAGAAGCTGTGCAAGAAATACAAAAGGTACGTTCCTTTTGTGTATAATCTTCAAGATGTATTTCCGGATTCATTGGTAGGAACCGGGCTTGCAAAGAAAGGTGGTCTACTATGGAAAATTGGAAGGATAGTCGAAAATAAAACTTACAAGAACGCGGATAAAATAATTGTCATTTCACAGGATTTCAAACAGAATCTACTGGCGAAAGGTGTCCCTGAAGATAAAATCGAAGTAGTCTATAACTGGGTAGATACAAAGAAGATTGCCCCTGTGGCCAAAGATGTTAACCCTTTGTTTGAGGAGTTCGGTATTTCAAAAGATGACTTCAATGTTGTTTATGCAGGCAATCTGGGTAATGCACAGAATGTGATGCTTTTGATTGAAGCGGCAAAGAAACTCAAAGATCAAAAGGGGATACGCTTCATTATTTTTGGAAGTGGCGGTATGGAACAGGAATTGAAAAATGAAATTGCGGCTAACCGTCTAGAGAATGTGAAGATGTTGCCGTTACAACCCGTAGAAAAAGTGCCATTTGTGTATAGTTTAGGTGATGTATGTGTGGTGGCATGTAAAGCCGGTCTTGGTGGAAGCGCTATGCCAAGCAAAACTTGGAGCATTATGGCATGTGAGAGTGCAGTTGTTGCAAATTTTGACGAAGGAGAAATGAAGAAGATTATTGAAGACAATGAATGTGGAGTGTTTACTAAGGCTGGGAATGTTGACGCTTTTGTCGATGCTGTAGTAAAGTTGAGTGAAAGCCCGGAAATATACCAAAGAATGGGGCGGAATGGAAGAAGTTTTGTTATGGGCAATCTTGAAAAAGAGGTGTGTACCAAGATGTATGTTGAAATACTAAAAAGCGTGATAAGAAATTAAGAATAGTAATTATGAATATGAAACTTAGAAATATACCGTTTTCTCCTCCAGACATGTCGGAGGCGGAAGCAAAATTAGCTTCTGAGGCTATATTGAGTGGTTGGATTACAACTGGTCCGAAGACCAAGGAATTTGAACGTCAAATTGCTGCATACATTGGAACTCCAAAGGCTGTATGTCTTAATTCAGCTACAGCAGCAATGGAGATGGCTCTTCGCTTGATAGGTGTTGGTCCAGACGATGAAGTAATCGTTCCGGCTTATACATATACAGCCTCAGCCTCGGTTACTCAACATGTCGGCTGCAAACTAGTATTAGTCGACTCACAGAAAGATTGTGTGGAAATGGACTATGAAAAGATGGCAGATGCAATTACAGAGAAAACCAAGGTGATATGCCCTGTGGATTTGGGTGGCATTGTGTGCGACTTTGACAAAGTGTTTGCCGTAATTGAAGCTAAGAAGCATCTTTTCCGTCCATCAAACGAGCTGCAAAAACGCATTGGTCGTATCATTGTTGCTGCTGACGATGCTCACGCATTTGGCGCACAATGGCACGGGAAGATGGCTGGAGCCATTGCAGACTTTTCTTCATTCAGTTTCCATGCGGTAAAGAACCTGACTACAGCTGAAGGTGGTGCATTGGTTTGGAATTTGTCTTTTGGCGAAGAAGCGGTTTTGTATGATGCGTGGTCAACCGTGCCGCATATTGATGGTGAGACTTGGAATGGCTATCTGTATCGGTTAAGTCAATTATACTCACTTCACGGCCAAAATAAGGATGCATTGGCTAAAACCCAGTTAGGTTCATGGGAATATGATGTGATTGGGCCTTGGTATAAGTGCAATATGACTGATATTATGGCTGGCATAGGCTTGGCTCAATTAAGCCGTTATCAAGGAATGTTGGAACGTCGTCGTCAGATTATTGGCGAGTATGACAATGCACTGAAAGAATTACCAGTGGCAGTGTTGAATCATTACGGTTCAGATTTTGCTGGAAGCGGTCACCTCTATTTGACACGTTTGCTTGGCCGCACTGATGAAGAACGACGTTCGGTTATTGTAAAGATGGCTGAACGCGGAATTGCTTGCAATGTTCATTACAAACCATTGCCTATGATGACGGCATACAAAGCTTTGGGATTTGATATCATAAACTTTCCGAATGCTTACAATTTATTCGTGAATGAAGTAACATTGCCATTGCATACTCGTTTGACTGATGAAGATGTGGAGTATGTGATTTCAAACTATGTAGATATCATAAAGAGTTTATAGTTTGTGAATTCAGAGCTTCAACAAACGTTTATTGAGATAATTCGCTTGGGAATAGGGAAAGAGAGGCCAAACAATGACCTTTTAAACTATTTACCCAATACAACAGATTGGAACTCGTTGGAAGCCCTTGCTATGCGGCAGGGGCTTCTCGGCATTATTGTGGACGGAATTGAAAAGCTTCCTGGTGACAATCGTCCTCCACAGACGTTGCTTCTGCAATGGATTGGACAAACAGTTGAAGGCTTTGAAAATCGGTATGAGCCCTATCGACGTACAATAGCGAAAATGGCAGGCTGGTATAATAGGCATGGATATAAAATGATGCTTCTGAAAGGATTGGCTTGCGGTTTGGATTGGCCAAAACCACAACATCGGCCGTATGGTGATATAGACATTTGGCTATTTGGAAAACAGAAAGAAGCTGACGAAGCATTGGCTTGCGAACATAAAATTAAGATAGATGATTCTCATCACCATCATACAGTTTTTAGCAGGAATGGATTTATGGTGGAAAACCACTATGATTTCATCAATGTGCATCACCACAAGTCAAACATAGAGTTTGAAAGCATTCTTAAGGCTTTGGGAAGGAATAGCACACGTTTTGTGATGGTGTATGGTGAGAAAGTTTATTTGCCATCTGCCAATATGAACGCTCTGTTTCTTTTGAAGCACATGATGGCTCATTTCGCTGCAGAGGGCATTACATTAAGACAAGTTCTCAATTGGGGCTTCTTTGTTAAAGCTCATAAAGATGAAGTGGATTGGGTGATGGTGGAGACAATCTTGGATCGTTTCGGCATGAAGCGCATGTATGATATCATCAATGCCATCTGTGTTGATGACTTAGGCTTTGATTTGAAACTGTTTCCAAAGATACAGTATTCTCCAATCCTCAAAGACCGTGTGCTTAATGATATACTTGATCCTAAGTATTCGAGAAAACTGCCAAAGGGTTTGATAAGACGTTCTGTTTATAAATATCATCGTTGGAAAGCAAACGAATGGAAGCATGAGCTTTGTTACAATGAGAGTATGAAAAGCGCCTTTTGGAGTGGAGTGAAAAATCATTTAATGAAACCCTCATCAATATGAAGTATATAAAGGCAGTGTGGCAGTTTTGCAGTTACCTATTCTGGCCGCAGTGGGGTAGAAGTAAAAAGTATGATAATTGACAAACAAATATTAGACGAGTTAACCCTACAAGCCAAGGCTTCGCCTCGTTTGCGACAGAGTATGGATTTACGGAACACTCCAAATGATCAATCGCAACGTATGTTGAATGCATTGGAGCCTGGCACAGTAATGCCGATACACCGGCATTTTGCATCATCAGAGACGGTGGCAATTTTACGTGGAAAAATCAGTTGGTTTTTCTATGATGACAATGGTGTTTTGACAGAAGAAATTATATTGGATGCCAATGGTGAAATACGTTGCATTAATGCAGAAAAAGGCCGCTGGCATTCGTTAGAATGTTTGGAGAGTGGCTCCGTAATTCTGGAAAGCAAAGACGGTGCTTATGCACCATTGACTGAAGATGAAATTTTCGAAAAATGAACAACAAGCATAACAACATAGTTTTACGCCTTCGTGAGTTTATGGAAAATGAAGCCCGTTCATGTTCTATGGATTTTGGATGCATAACACCATTGTATGTTTATAGGATGTGGGGAGGGGCTGTTGCTATTGAAGAGATTGCTGTCGCGATGAAAAATGTTAGAAAGATGATGTAAGATGAAGAAATCATTATCGGGAATAGCGGCAATCTCCACTTCGCATAAGGCTGGGATGAAACGAGTGTTGCTTTCGGAAGAAGAGAGTGGTTGTGCGATCACTCAAATTGCTGTCACAGACTTGAAAGCCGGGGAAGTGGCTGCTGCTCATATTCATGCCGATATGCTAGAGGGATTCTATGTAATAGAAGGCAAGTTGAACATAGAGTTAGATGGAGTTATCGAATATTGCCAAGAAGAAGACTTTGTTTGGGTGCCATGTGGCGTAAGCCATGAGTTAAGAGCAATAACAGATGTGCGTGTGATGACAATAGGGTGTGCTATTCAATAAAAAAAACGCGATAGTTTGCAATGACGCAAGACGAGCTTTGGCTAAAGAAGTACCAAGAGATAATGTCGTTTATGGAAGAAAATCATAGACGGCCATCAAAATACGCCCTGGAAGAAAAAGCTAAAGTCAACTGGTGGAAACACCAGCAGAAACTGATGAATGCAGGAACGTTGAAAGAAGACAGAGTTGAATTGTTTAATAAGTTGTTGGATCTTGGAGATACATATAAGAGGTTGAATCAGTGGAAATAAACAGGAAAAGAGAATAAAGGTAAACATATTAATGGACATATTTGGTATAACGCAAAAAAACATTCATGATTTAATTGAACTGCTCTTTGGCTGGGATTGTCCTCCATTGATCTGTTTATGGATTGCTAGGATTATAATATTCGGCATTGCATTATTTGTCCTTTATAAAGGTTATAGAAAGTTTATTTGCAAGCCAAAGAAGGAGAAGGAAAAGTATATACGACAACACATCGATAGTGGGTATTCAGAGTATCTTACAAAAAAGAGTCAACGGTATTACATACCAACTCATTTTCAAAATATTGCTCCTAATCATTATCCTGACATTCTGGATTCGATTAGATCCGCTTCCACCGAGAATATGATTGAAAAGTATGTGGATCAGATATTTGTTGCAGATAATGAAGACTCACCATTATATTGTGTCTTAGGCGGTTCCGGAATGGGTAAAACTTCGTTTTTAATAAATGTTCTAAAGGCGTATATTAGAAAGTATAAACTAGAAGATAAACCATTTGAAATCGAGATGATTAATTTGGCTGGCGAATCTTATAAAACTAAAATCAATAGTATAACAAATCCTCATAATACAATTCTTTTGCTCGATGCTCTGGATGAAAATCCTGCGGCAGTATCTTGTTACGATGACTTTATTAAAGAACTTGAGGATGCAATTGAACCATTTAGGGTTGTTGTTATAACATGTCGCACTCAATTTTTCCCTGACGAAGAACACGAGCTTCAACAATCAAAGATTCTTAGTAATAGTCGGAGAAAGGGCTTTTATGCTTATACGAGGCACTATATTTCTCCTTTCTCTGACCAAGAAGTAGAGAAATATTTAAGAAAAAGATATAAGTTGAATTTTAGAAAGAGAAAAGCAGCAAAGCAAATTGTCAGTCAATGCACCAGCTTTACTCACAGACCTCTTTTATTGTCATATATAGATACCCTATTAACAGATAAAAAAAAGTATAATACGACTTTAGATCTATATGAGGCGCTAATAAATAAATGGCTGGAGAGAGATACCAGTAGGATAGAACAACCTAATGAAACCCAAGAAAAACTCATGAGTTTTTTACAGGTATCTGCTGTGAAAATGTATGTAAATTTCCCCAATTCTGGATATTTTATTAGTGAGGATGAAATTAATTCATTAATCTCAGGACTGAATCTTGATCCCCTAAATAAATTTTTTAAAGGTCGTTCATTGTTGAATAGGGATGCGTTGGGCTCATGGAAGTTTTCTCATAAATCGTTTCTTGAGTTCTTTTTAGCAAAAGAGTATTTTGAAAAAGATGGGTTTAAACTCGATTTTAATGGACTTGATGTGGCTTGGACATTATTCCGAGATTATTGTAAACGCGAGTTGGATAAAAATATATCTTCAAATAAAGTAGAATTGGTTAAAAGTCATGATTTATCACCTACATACGATGTGTTGAAGGTAAAGTCTGGTTCGAAATTTAAATTGAGATACATTGAACCTTTCAATGAAATACGTGTCTTGGAGATAGATGCTAGGATGTATACAAAAGTTGAACCGTTTATATCTAGAACTAAAATTTACTACGTTAAAGTTTATGGTTATAGGGCAACGACTGGTTTTAATTCTGTTTTTAAGGATTCTCAAATTGAATATGTATCGATAAACGGGGATGACTGCTCCAAAAACTTCATCAAAGAAGCAAAAACCCATGGTGTTTCAATACTAAATAATGGAGTACTGTTGAATTATTATGATGATATAGACAAGTCAGATGCACCTCTTGATTTTAAATCTGCCTATTATATGCATGTTCAACCATTTGATTTTGGTATTTTTATAGAAAATAGTAAATAGTGGATTATGAGTAAAAGAAATGTTTTGTTTATAGATTCACCTGTAGATGAAAATCTATACTACTATCTATGTGTCAATATTCCAAGTGATTTATCACAAGATTTATTGGCCTTTGAACAACCGTTGTTACAGCAGTTTGAACAGTATTTCTATGCTCATAAGAATGATATAAAAATCAAGTATTTTATAGCGGATAAACTATTTGTGGGCTTTATCGGTTTTTTTGCAAATTTGTTCCGTTATACTAATACTAATAGCGTGCGGGAAATGAATGATATATTAGAGGGCGTGTTCCAAAAACACTCTAAGAAAGAGAATAATAGTGTGATTAATGAACATGATACCGAATTGTTGTTGCTGTATTTGTCTGAAATAGAAAAGGGCCTTTCTTATTTGGAAGGAGAAAATGTACGGAGTATGATAGCTAGATGTCATGATTTAAAAAACGATATTCTTACTACACAAATTATTAAATATCCATCGTATGGTTATACCGAGAAAATAATATTTTCTTACGGAAACAGAATCCTTCATGATGCTTTAGAACAATGGATGGAAGGAGAAAATGAATTAATATACTATAGAAATATTCATTGTTCTGATAATCAAAATGATTCAATATTGTCATTAATTGAAAATAATTGGGGAAAAGAAGCACCCGAATTGGATGTTGTATCTAAAGTTGCAGAAGAAATGTCTCAACTGATAAATAAAGTTATATATGAATATGATACTCTCACAATTAAAGATAAGGATGACTTTAAAAATCTTTGGTATTTTATTGTTTCAATACAATACCTCGGTTTAATACCATCTTCTTTTTTTGAAGCTGTAGGAAAAATTGTTTTTAATTGATAAATCGACCACAAAAGTTTTTTCAACAACTGCTTAAAAAATCGTATTTTTGCATTTTAACTATATTGGATTTTAAGTAGAAGTAAGAATTAAAAAATAACATAAAATGAGTGTATTCAAGGATAAAACCCTCCTGATTACGGGAGGTACCGGGTCGTTCGGAAATGCTGTTCTGAACAGGTTTCTGAGAACCGATATTGGCGAAATCAGAATCTTTTCGCGTGATGAAAAGAAGCAGGACGATATGCGTCACGATTTTCAGGCCCGTATGCCCGAAGTGGCCAACAAAATCAAGTTCTACATTGGCGACGTGCGCAACAAGAGCACGCTGAAATACGCGATGAAGGGTGTGGACTACGTGTTTCACGCTGCCGCGCTGAAGCAGGTGCCCTCGTGCGAGTTCTTCCCGATGGAGGCCGTGAAAACCAACGTCATCGGCACCGACAACACCCTCGATGCCGCCATCGACGCAGGCGTGAAGTGCGTGATCTGCCTCTCCACCGACAAGGCTGCCTATCCCATCAACGCGATGGGCATCACCAAGGCCATCGAGGAGAAGATTGCCGTGGCCAAGAGCCGCCTCAGTGGCGACACCAAAATTTGCTGTACCCGTTACGGCAACGTGATGTGCTCCAGAGGAAGCGTCATCCCGCTGTGGATCGACCAAATCCGCAAGGGGAATCCTATTACATTGACCGAGCCTAAGATGACCCGTTTCATTATGTCGTTAGAAGAGGCGGTTGACCTGGTGCTCTTCGCCTTCGAGAACGGCAAGAATGGCGACATACTCGTTCAGAAAGCACCTGCTTGCACTATCCAAACGCAGGCCGAAGCGGTTTGCGAGCTCTTCGGTGGAAAGAAAGAGGAGATTAAGGTGATTGGCATCCGCCACGGCGAGAAGATGTACGAAACCCTCCTCACCAAAGAAGAGGCCGCCAAAGCTATCGATATGGGCAACTTCTATGCTGTTCCGGCCGATAACCGCGATTTGAATTACGATAAGTATTTCAAGGATGGTGATGTGAAGCAGGTGACTATCCAAGAGTTTAATAGTGATAACACCAGAAGACTCAATCTGGAAGAGACCAAGGCAAAGATCGCCTCTCTCGAATATATCCAGAATGAGTTGAATGGCATTCCTAACATTGTGAAGTAATGAAGATACTGGTTACGGGTGCTAAAGGATTTGTAGGCAAGAACCTATGTGCCCAGCTCAATAACATCAAGGACGGCAAAGCCCGCTGCTATGGTGACATGGCAGTGGAGGCTGTCTATGAGTATGACATAGATTCTACACCTGAAGAATTGGACGCTTGGTGCAAGGATTGCGACTTTGTGTTCAACCTTGCCGGTGTGAACCGTCCGCAGAACCAGGAAGAGTTTATGCAGGGCAACTTCGGCTTTGCCAGCACCTTGTTGGATACGCTGAAGAAGCACGGTAACCGCTGCCCGGTGATGCTTTCAAGCAGTCAGCAGGCATCTTTGACAGGCCGCTTCGGCAATAGCGAATATGGCCGCAGCAAGAAAGCGGGCGAGGACTTGTTCTTGGACTACGAGAAAGAATGGCTCGCAGAAAGCGCAGAAAGCGCAGAAAAAGGACTTCGTCCTAGGGTGCTTATCTACAGGTTCCCGAACCTCTTCGGCAAGTGGTGCAGACCTAACTACAACTCAGCAGTTGCCACCTTCTGCAATGCCTTCGCCAACGACCTGCCTTATACGGTGAATGATCCAAGTGTTGAACTTGAATTGTTATACATTGATGACCTCGTTGATGAGATGATTGCCTGTCTGAAAGGGGAGGAGAAGCATTGCGAGTTTGAAGGTCTTGACGTTCTGCCAAAAGCAGATGGCAAGTATTGCTACTGCCCCGTGACCCATCACGTCACCTTGGGGCAGATTGTGGAACATCTCAAGTCATTTGCCGCCCAGCCGCAGACATTGATGATCCCAGAGATACCGGCAAACTCTTTTGCAAAGAAGCTCTACAGTACCTATCTCTCGTATCTCCCCAAGGAGAAGGTCGCCTTCCCGTTGAAAATGAATGTGGATGACCGAGGTTCTTTCACCGAGCTGGTCCATACCCTGAACTGCGGTCAAGTGAGCATTAACATCTCCAAGCCCGGCATCACCAAAGGTCAGCACTGGCATAATACCAAATGGGAGTTCTTCATTGTGGTAAGCGGTCATGGCCTGATTCAGGAACGCAAGCTCGGCACCGACGAGATTATCGAATTCGAAGTGACCGGTGACCACATCCAGTGCATCCACATGCTGCCCGGTTACACCCACAACATCATCAATCTCTCAGACACTGAGAACCTGGTGACGGTGATGTACTGCAACGAAATTTTCAATCCCGAGAAACCGGATACATATTTCGAAAAAGTATGATTAAACATCTAAAAACACGAAAAACACGAATAAAATCGGCTTGTCAATAACCGCCATAGGCGAAAATTAGAGTTTTTCGAGTATTTCGATGTTGAAAAAATAAATGGATGTAATAATAAAAGCAAATAGATATGGCTAGTTTTAAAAATAACGGGAAGTTGAAGCTTCTCATCATTGTGGGCACGCGCCCGGAGATCATCCGCCTCGCTGCGGTCATCAACAAATGCAGACAATACTTCGACTGTTTGCTGGCCCACACTGGTCAAAACTACGACTACAACTTGAACGGTGTCTTCTTCAAGGATCTGAAACTTGCAGACCCCGATGTCTATATGGATGCTGTGGGCAACGACTTGGGCGAGACCATGGGCAACATCATTGCCAAGAGCTACCAGCTGATGGTGGAGGTGAAACCCGATGCCGTTTTGGTGTTGGGTGACACGAACAGCTGCCTCAGTGTGATTGGCGCCAAGCGTCTGCATATCCCGATTTTCCACATGGAGGCTGGCAACCGCTGCAAGGACGAATGTCTGCCCGAGGAGACTAACCGCCGAATTGTGGACATCATCAGCGACGTGAACATGGCCTACAGTGAACATGCTCGCCGCTATCTGGCTGATACAGGCCTCCCCAAGGAGCGCACCTATGTGACTGGTAGCCCCATGGCTGAAGTGCTCCACAATAACCTTGCTGAAATCGAAGCCAGTGATATTCACAAACGCCTTGGATTGGAAAAGGGTAAATACATTTTGCTTTCAGCCCATAGAGAAGAAAACATCGATACAGAGAAAAACTTCCTAAGCCTGTTCAACGCCATTAACGAGATGGCCGAGAAGTACGACATGCCCATCCTCTACAGCTGCCACCCACGCTCAAGAAAGCGCCTTGAAGCCAGTGGATTTAAACTGGATAAGCGCGTCATTCAGCACGAACCTCTGGGATTCCACGACTACAACTGCCTACAGATGAACGCCTTCTGCGTGGTGAGTGACAGCGGCACCTTGCCTGAGGAGTCGAGCTTCTTCACCTCCGTTGGTCATCCGTTCCCTGCCGTCTGCATCCGCACCTCTACCGAGCGTCCCGAGGCATTGGACAAGGGCTGCTTCGTGCTGAGCGGCATCGACACCGTAGGCCTGCTACAGAGTGTTGACGTGGCGGTGGAGCTCATCAAAGACGGTCACCACGGCATCCCCGTTCCCGACTATGTGGATGAGAACGTTTCAACGAAGGTGGTACGCATCATCCAGTCGTATGTCGGGGTGGTCAATAAGATGGTCTGGCGCAAGTTCTAAACAAGAATCCACAGCATAACACCTCTCCACGTCGTCAGCATGTTGGGAGGTGTTGTGATTTTTAGAGTTCAAGGGAATCTAACAGATATGGCTAAGAAAGTATTTGTTTCGGGCTGCTATGACTTGTTACATTCGGGGCATGTCGAATTTTTTAGACAGGCTTCAGAATTTGGAGATTTGTATGTGGGCATCGGCTCGGACGAGACCATCCTCCACTACAAGGGCCACCGCACTTTGTGGAACGAGCGCGACCGCCTCTTTATGGTGCGCAGCATCCGCTATGTGAAGGAGGCCTACATCAACGCTGGCAGCGGCATCATGGACTTCATCCCCACGGTTGACAGGCTGAAGCCCGACCTGCTGGTGGTGAACGAAGATGGGGCTTCGGACGAGAAGCGGAGGTTTTGCGAGGAGAGGGGGATGGAATATGTGGTGCTGAAACGCGAACCGCACACGGGCCTCGAAGCCCACAGCAGCACCGCGCTGAAGGAGCAGCTGTGCCGCATCCCAACACGACTGGATCTGGCGGGCACCTGGATTGACCAGCCCTACGTGTCGTGCTTCGCCCCGGGATGGGCCATCACCATCTCGCTGGAGCCCACCTTCGAGGTGAGGGAACGCTGCGGCCTCTCCACATCCACACGGAATATGATCAAGAAGATATGGCCGCTACAGCTGCCCGACATGGACCCTGAGATGTTAGCCAAATTGGTGTTCTGTTTTGAGAATGATCCAGAACGTAGCGATGGTATTATTTCAGGTGCACAAGATTCAATAGGAATTTGTATACCTGGACTTTGCAGGCACTATTACAATAACAGGTTTTGGCCCGAGAGGATAGAGACCTGCGGGGACGAGGCGGTGTTAAGCTGGCTGGAGAGCCACCTGGTGATGATCGCGATGGAGCCGCGCCAGCTTGGTTGCAGCGTGGTGGAGGGCAAGGACATCACGGAGGCCAAGGTACGCGCTCTGGCCGGGGCCGCAGACCGCTGTTGGGAGGCCATCATGCGGAAAGACCTCAATGCCTTCGCTGCCGCTTACCGCGATTCATTCAACGCACAAGTGGCGATGTTCCCGGCGATGATACAGGGTTCTGTTCAGAGTTATATTGACTTATATAAGGATAAAGTCCTTGCATGGAAAATGCCGGGAGCAGGTGGTGGTGGCTATTTGGCTTGTGTAGTTGAAGATGCTAAAGCATTCGCATCAGCTCATCCCGAAGCAATTAGATTGACAATCAGAAGATCTGGAATGTGATGAAACTTGTAGAAAAGAAATACCTGCTGCCATTTGTGGTGATTACGGTGCTGTTTGCACTGTGGGGTTTTGCCAATGACATCACCAATCCGATGGTGGCGGCCTTCCAAACGCTGATGGAGCTGCCAGCGGCCAAGGCAAGTCTGATTCAGTTTGCTTTTTATGGAGGGTATGCCACTATGGCGATACCGGCGGCACTGTTTATTAGAAAATACAGCTACAAAAAAGGCATTCTGCTGGGACTTGCTTTGTATGCTATAGGAGCGTTTCTGTTTATCCCTGCAGCCGCCAGACAGAGTTTCACATTCTTTTGCTTCAGTTTATACATACTGACTTTTGGCTTGGCTTTTTTGGAAACTACAGCAAACCCGTTTATTTTGTCGCTAGGCAATAAAGAGAATGCTACACGTAGGCTTAATCTGGCGCAGGCTTTTAATCCTGTTGGCTCGTTGAGCGGAATGGCGGTGGCATCGCTGATTGTGTTGCCCAATTTGATATCTGACAAGCGTGATGCAACAGGCGACATCATCTTCCCTATGCTGAGCGAGGCTGAGAAAGCGGATATTAGATTGCATGACCTGGCGGTTATCAGAGATCCGTATGTGATGCTGGGTGTTGTTGTGCTGGTTATGTTTGTGGTGATAGCCTTAGTAAAAGTACCGACGGCAAATGGTCAGCAACCAACAACCACGCAAGGCACATTAAGTCGTCTGTGGCATAACAAAGTTTATCGTGAGGGCGTATTAGCTCAAGTGTTTTATGTGGCGGCTCAAATTATGGTGTGGACTTTTATAATTCACTATGCAGACAATCTGGGTATAAGCAAGGCTACTGCACAGAACTATAACATTGCGGCTATGTGCCTGTTTTTGACAGGAAGGTTTTTGAGCACGTTCCTGATGATATATATAGACGGGCGCAAACTGTTGACTATATTCGGCATAGGTGCAGCATTGTGTTCGTTGGGCGCCATAATGATTGTTGGAATATCAGGGTTATATTTCTTGGTGGGTATCAGCCTGTTCATGAGCCTGATGTTTCCCACTATATATGGCACAGCATTGGAGAAGGTGTCGCTTGACGATGCCTCACTTGGAGCGGCTTTTCTGGTGATGGCAATAGTGGGAGGTGCTTTAATGCCACCGCTTCAAGGTATGATAATCGATTGTGGCACGATTGCCGGATATCCTGCTGTGAATGTCAGCTATGCGCTGCCGCTATTGTGCTTTGTGATTGTTGCAATTTATGGATTAAGAGCTAGAAAAGCATGAAAAGGTATTGTCAGACATTGACATTGGTTGATAATGACGAGCTTATTGACAAATATGTTGAGGCTCATAAGCATGTTTGGCCTGAAATTATTGAAGGTCAAAAGCAAGTTGGTATTTTAGATATGCAAATTTACCGTCGTGGTAGACAACTCTTCATGATATGCGATACTATCGATGAATTCGACTGGAAACGCGACATGGCTCGTTTGGCTACGTTGCCTCGACAAGCTGCTTGGGAGGCATATGTAAGTCAGTTTCAGGGCTG